>Ga0207426_1000810_pt1 | contig 33700 bp, 31 predicted proteins | sample AraplaMF_Cvi_mMS_FD_184265 | JGI IMG/M metagenome (GOLD analysis project Ga0207426, IMG submission 184265) | Arabidopsis root microbial communities from the University of North Carolina, USA - plate scrape MF_Cvi_mMS (SPAdes) (version 2) | ecosystem: Host-associated > Plants > Roots > Endosphere... | reverse complement strand
GACGGACCGACGATCACGGCAACCGGCGCCCCCCCGGAGCTGACGGTCGACGAGACCAACCTGGCCGGCAACGACAGCGCCGACTTCTCGACCTTCTTCACCTCCAATGCCGGTGCAGATGGCGACGACATCGCCTATGCGCTCGGCATCAGCCAGGTCACCAATGTCAGCGGTCTCACCGACACCGAAACCGGCCAGTCCGTGCTGCTCTTCATCGAAGGCGGCAACGTCGTCGGCCGTGCCGGCTCGGCTGCTGGTGCGATCGTCTTCACCGTCAGCGTCAGCGCTGCCGGCGTCGTCACCCTCGACCAGGCCCGGGCGGTCGTTCACGCCGACGCCACCAACCCGGACGATAGCAGGACCTTGGCTGCCGCCGACCTCGTCACTCTGACGGCGACCATCACCGACGGCGATGGCGATCAGGCCACAGCCACCCACAATATCGGCCAGAACTTCAACTTCGAGGATGACGGACCGACGATCACCGTGCCGTTCGATGGCAACCCCGCTATCGCGGGCATCCAGCATGAGACCCTGGCGAATGTGGTCAACGCATCGGCCAGCGGAGCCTTCGGCTACAACATCGGCGCGGATGCTCACACGGCCGCGTTCTACACCGGCGGCGGTTCCGACTTCGTCGATCAGAATGGCGCGGCGGGCGTCCAGATCGGACTGACCGGCACGATCACCGGCGGGGGCGGAGGCAACCTCCTCACCTCGAATGTGACGCTTGCGTCGGAGAACCTCACCTCCGCAACGTTCAACTTCACCTTCACCTATGACAAGGACCCGGCGGCGGGCGTCCAGACGGGCACGGCGGGCGGCACCCTGGTCTTCGACAAGGTCGCCGACACCTACACCATCAATCTGACCGACCCGCTCGAAGGCTTCACCTTCGACGTTCTCCACACCAGCGAGCTCTTGTCCAAGGAGCCCACGGGCAACACCGGCCATCCGCAGATCGTGGTGGAACGGCTGCAGGCGGACGACCCGAACACGGCTGCCGATGAAGACTTCTACGTGCAGTTCACGGGCAACGCGATTGACAGATCCAACCCGTTCCGCCTGACGAACAATGGCGAAGGCACATCGGCCGACGCCACCTTCACCATCGGTGGTCACGAGATGGTCAGCAACAACAATGAGACGTGGGTGTCTGCGACGCAGAGCACCAACGGTGTCGCCGGCGATACGATCCAGAAAGACGAACTGCTCACATTGCGGTTCTTCAACAGCAATGTCGGCATTGCCAACGAGGCCACCGCCCCGACGGCGACCGCCGGCACCATGGCCATCAAGTTCGACGGCATCGGCAACAGCGAGGACCTGATGCTGATCCTCAACCTGATCGACAAGAACGGCGCCGACAACATCGCCGGCACTGCGGACGACAACGCGACGATCACGCGGGCCATGTATGTGTCGAATGCCGACATCTACAGGACGGGTCAGGTGCCGGCCCCGTACAACAGCGAGTTCACGCTCGACAATAATGACGGCCTCGTGATCGTCGAGCAGAACGACTACAACGCCGCCGGCGAAGACTACGTGCTGCAGGGCGTCCAGATCATGCAGTCGGGCAACGGGATCACCGGCAACAATACGGCGATCGACCTGAACAGGACGACCGGCTCTGGCGGCGGCAGCAATGCGACCACCAGTCTGGTGAACTTCGACGCCACCGATAACGACGTGCTGAAGATCACCGACATCGGCTTCACCTCGACCGTGACCGAGACGCCGAATGCCAATCTCGACTTCGCCTTCCAGGTGGCGGACGCGGATGGGGACCAGACAGCGATGCAGCACATCCTTGTCGACGTCGCCTGACACTTGAGCAACGGGGGCAGCCGAGGCTGCCCCCGTACCGTCTTTGCATGCTGTGTAATCTCGTACACCAGAGACATATGATGAAAACAAACCAACAGCCCCCTGCCCTGCAGGTGGTGATGAAAGAAGCCAGACGCGCCATCCGGCCGCTGGTCTGGTTCAGCGCCGGCATCAACGTGCTGATGCTGACCGGGGCGCTTTATATGCTGCAGGTCTACCACCGCGTCTTGTCCAGCCACAGCCTGGAGACCTTGCTGATGCTGTCGCTGATGGCAGCGGCGGCCCTGGCGACAATGGCGGGGCTGGAGGTGGTGCGCGGACGTCTTCTGGCAACCGTCGGATCATGGATGAATGCGCGCCTGGCACCGGTTCTCCTGACCGCATCGGTGGAATATGCCGCCACGGCGCCCGGCCAGGCCAATGCCCGGCCGCTGCGCGACCTCGATCAGGTGCGGAATTTCTTCACCAGCCCGAGCATCTTCCCTATCCTTGACGCACCTTGGGCGCCGCTGTTTTTCGCCGCCATATTCTTCATGCACCCTTGGCTGGGCTGGCTGGCGCTGTGCGGCGGAATCGTCCTGTTTGCGTTGGCGTTGCTCAACGAATACCTCACACGCAAGCCGTTGACCGAGGCTGCAAGCGCGCAGTCGCGGGCATACGTCCAGGCCGAGGCGGCAATCCGCAACGCCGAGGTCGTCCAGGCGATGGGCATGTTGAAGCCACTGCTGGAAGGTTGGAAAGTCCAGCAGGACGAGGCAAACAAAGGACAGGTTCTTGCTGCCAACCGTGGCGGCGTCATCGCAGCCCTCGCCCGTTGCCACCGGCTGGCCCTGCAAATGGCCATACTGGGCCTTGGGGCTTATCTCGTCCTTCGGAACCAGGCTTCACCCGGGATCATGATTTCCGCCTCAATCCTGATGGGCCGCGCATTGTCCCCGGTCGAGCAAGCGATCGGAACATGGAAGGCGACGGTCGGAGCGCGCGCAGCTTACAAGCGTCTCACCGCCGTCGCCGGGCAGCATCCGGAGGCCACGCCGGTTCTGCCACTACCGCGACCGAAAGGCAGGTTCGAGGCCGACAATATCGTGCTTGGCCGACCGGGCGGCGAGCCTATCCTGAAAGGCATCAGCTTCCACCTCGAGCCGGGTGAAGCAATGGCGCTGATCGGCCAGAGCGCGGCCGGCAAGACGAGTCTGGCGCGAATACTGGCCGGTGCCTGGCGCCCATCCGGAGGGCGTGCCTTGCTCGACGGCATGGACGTTGCCCAATGGGCAGCGGAGGACCGTGGTCATTATGTCGGTTATCTGCCGCAGGACATCGAGCTCTTCGCCGGCACCGTCTCCGAAAACATCTGCCGTTTCGCAAAGCTCAGCCCGGTGGTCTTCGACAAGGTGGTCAAAGCCGCGCAGCTGGCGGGCGTTCACGAACTGATCAAAGGACTGCCGAAGGGTTACCTCACCGAGATCGGCGAATCCGGCGCGGTCCTCTCAGGCGGGCAGCGCCAACGCATCGGGTTGGCGCGGGCGCTTTACGACGACCCGGCCCTCATCATCCTGGACGAGCCCAATTCCAACCTCGACCGCGACGGTGAGGAGGCGTTGATCGCAGCCCTCGGCACGGTCAAGGCGGCGGGCACAACCATTATCCTGATCGCGCACCGACCGAACATCATGGAGACGGTCGACAAAATACTGGTGCTCAACCGAGGCCAACAGGACCTCTTCGGTCCGCGCGACTATGTCTTCAATGAACTCGCCGCGCGGGTCCGCAAGGTCACCCAGATGCCGACCATCGTGGCGAAATAGGCAAGAAAATGAAAACAGACATGAAGGATATGAAGGTCGTCCCCTTGCCCATTTCGCCACCCGCCGCGCCGGTACCGTTGCGTCTTGCGGGCGTGACCTTCACCGGATTCGCGATCATGTTCCTGTTCTTCGGCGGGGCCCTGGGTTGGGCAGCGCTTGCACCGCTTGACAGCGCCGCAGTGGCGCCTGGCGTCATCAAGGTTGCCGGCGACCGCAAGCTCATCCAGCACCTCGAGGGCGGCATCATCGCGGAGTTGAATGCCGCCAACGGCGATATCGTCGAGACGGGTAAGGTCCTCATCCACCTCGACAGCACACAGGCAAAGGCGAAGCTTGATCTGATCCAGAACCGGATAGCAACGCGCGAGGCGCTGGCCGCTCGCCTCAAGGCCGAGCGTGATGGCAAGGCCGAGATCGAGTTTGATCCCGCCTTGCTCGCAAACTCCGCCAAAGCGGCAATGGATGCGGTGGCCTCACAGCGTGACGTCTTCGCCGCAAAGCACCACAATTTGCAGGACGAGCGGGAAATCCTCAGCCAGCGCCGTCGCCAGACCGCGGAAGAGATCACCGGACTGGAGGAACTTATCATCACCGAGGACAAGCAGATCGAGGCGCTCGAGGGCGAAACCAAAGATCTCGACAGTCTACTCAAGCGGGGGTTGGTCACGCGCGAACGGAACCTGCTTCTCAAACGGCAACAGCGGGAGATCGAGGGGGAGCGCGCCACCAACGTCGCGGCCATCGCTCGCGCCAAAAGCGCCATGGCCGAGATCGACATGCAAAGCTTGAACCTCGGCACGGTGCGGCTCAACGAGGCCGTCGAGGAGTTGAGCAAGGTCGAGGCGGAGTTGTTCGATCTCAGACAGGAGGAGCGTACCGCCAGGGACGTGCTTGCCCGCACCAATGTCGTCGCACCCGTTGACGGCATCGTCATGGACCTCAAGGTCCACACGGCGGGCGGTGTCGTGAAACCCGGCGAGACACTGATGACGGTCGTGCCGCTCGGGCAGCAGCTCGTGGTCGAGGCCATGGTCAGACCGGAGGACGTCGAGACGATCGCCCCCGGACAGGCCGCGCGCGTCAGTTTCCCGGCCTTTGCCCGCTACAACCTCCCGCCACTCGACGGCGTCGTGGAGATCATCTCGGCTGACCGGATGGTGGAGGAGCGCAGCGGCGCGCCCTATTTCGCCGCGACCGTGCTGATCGACAAGAGCGAACTCGCCAAGCTGGAGGGCCGCAAACTGCTGCCCGGCATGTCGAGCGAGGCGATGATCCGGACGGGGGCCCGCACCGTGCTTGCTTATCTGGCTGAGCCGATCACCCAGAACTTCCGTCGGGCGCTGCGGGAAAAATAGCCCCAGGCCGCCAACCGATCACGCCGCCTTGGCGGCGTGATATTCCTTGATGGCGACCATCTTGATCGCCGGATAACGCTCGGACTCATAACGCAGCGAGAAGCCGTCCTGGGCGAGGAACACCGGATCGCCGTCGAGATCGCGGGCGATATCGCCGCGCTTGACGGTGAGGAATTTTTCCAGATCGGCCGGCTGATCGGCGGAGATCCAGCGGCAGACGGAGAAACGCGACATTTCGAAGGAGACCGGCAGGCCGTATTCGGCCATCAGCCGCTCCTTCAAGACGTCGAGCTGCAGGGCGCCGACGACGCCGACGATCGCCGGCGAGCCGTCTTCCGGCGAAAACAGCTGGACGACGCCTTCTTCGGCCATCTGCTGCAAGGCTTCCTTGAGCTTCTTTGCCTTCATCGCGTCTTCCAGGCGCACGCGGCGCAGGATTTCCGGCGAGAAGTTCGGCACGCCCTGGAAGACCAGCGATTCGCCTTCGGTCAGCGTATCGCCGATCCGGAGCGTGCCGTGGTTGGGAATGCCGACGACGTCGCCGGCATAAGCGGTGTCGGCGAGCTGGCGCTGCGAGGCGAAGAAGAATTGCGGCGCCGTCAGGCCGAGCTGCTTGCCGGTACGGGCGAGCCTTGCCTTCATGCCGCGTTCGAGCTTGCCGGAGCAGATGCGGGCAAAGGCGATGCGGTCGCGGTGGTTGGGGTCCATATTGGCCTGGATCTTGAAGACGAAGGCCGTCATCTTGTCGTCGGTCGCATGAACCGTCCTGGTATCGGCGACCTGGTCACGCGGCGGCGGCGCGAAATCGCCGAGGGCATTGATGAGGTCGCGAACGCCGTAATTGCGCAGCGCCGAACCGAAGAAAACAGGCGTCATATGGCCTTCCAGGAAGGCCTGGCGGTCGAAGGGGCGGCAGGCCTCGATCGCGAGCTCCGTCTCCTCGACGAAAGCCTGGCGCTCGTTTTCCGGCAGCCTGCCGGCCACGCTCTGCGGGCCGTTGACCGGCGTTCCCTCGATTTCGGTATCCGACCCGCGCACCGTGTTGGCGGCAATATTGTAGGAACCGCAGAAGGTCTTCGAGCGGCCGACCGGCCAGGTGATCGGCGCGGTATCCAGCGCCAGCTTCTCTTCCACCTCGTCGAGGATCTCGAAGGGATCGCGGCTTTCGCGGTCCATCTTGTTGATGAAGGTGATGATCGGAATATCGCGCATGCGGCAGACTTCGAAGAGCTTCAGCGTGCGCGGCTCGATACCCTTGGCGGCATCGATGACCATGACGGCGGCATCGACGGCCGTCAGCGTGCGATAGGTGTCGTCGGCGAAATCCTCGTGACCCGGTGTGTCGAGGATGTTGAAGACATTGTCGTTATATTCGAAGGTCATCACCGAGGTGACGACGGAGATGCCGCGTTCGCGCTCGATCTTCATCCAGTCGGAGCGCGTCTGCATGCGATCCTTCTTCGCCTTGACTTCGCCGGCAAGCTGAATGGCGCCGCCGAACAGCAGCAGCTTTTCGGTGAGCGTCGTCTTACCCGCGTCCGGGTGGGCGATAATAGCGAATGTGCGGCGGCGGGAGACCGCCTCGGCGAGACTTTCGGCCATACTTGTGAATCCTGTGGAATTGCCGCGTATCTAGCGATTAAAGCCCGGCAATGCAATTGACCTTGCCCTTCCACGCGCAAAGTAATGGCCCATGACCATTCATCACGATCCCAGCCCGACGCTGAACCTCATCCGCCTGCCGAATGGCGAAGGCCTCGACCTGCCCGCCTATGAAAGCAAGGGGGCAGCCGGCATGGACCTGCGCGCCGCCATCGACGAGGCGACACCACTGACGCTTCTGCCCGGCAAACGGGCGCTGGTGCCGACCGGCTTCATCTTCGAAATCCCCGAGCATTTCGAGGGACAGGTGCGGCCGCGCTCCGGCCTCGCCTTCAAGAACGGCATCACCTGCCTGAATTCGCCGGGCACCGTCGACAGCGACTATCGCGGCGAGGTGAAAGTGCTGCTTATCAATCTCGGCGAAGAGCCCTTCATCATCGAGCGCGGCATGCGCATCGCCCAGATGGTGATCGCACCGGTGACGCAGGCGCGGGTGGCGGAGATCACCGAGGCCAGCGAAACGCTGCGCGGCGCGGGCGGCTTCGGCTCCACCGGCGTGTGATGACCGGGCGCTTCGACAGCGCCGGCCTGACCTTCCGGCAGGATTATTTCGGCGATCCCGCCGGCTGGGCGGCGCTGGTCAACCTGCTTCAGGATATTTTCGGCATCGATATCGGGCCGCTGCAACAGCTCGGCGGACCCGATCCCTCCAGCATGCCGTTCGGCTGGTTTGACGGCAATGGCGAGCTTGCGGCGAATATCTCGGCCTTTGCGCTGCCCTTCGTCATCAACGGCAGGATCGTCCATGCCGCCGGGCTGCAATCAGGCGCCGTGCGGCCACCATGGCGTGGCCGCGGGCTCTATCGCGACGTGACGGTAAAGGCGCTCGACTGGTGCGAACGGCAGGGCTTTGAAGCCCTCATCCTCTATACCGACAAGCCGTCTCTCTACGAACCCTATGGTTTCCGCGCGATACCGCTGCACCGATACGAGGGAGCGGCGCCCGCCCCTTCGGCATCAGCCGCACCCGCCCGGCTGCTTGCGCCGACGCATGCGGATGATCTTGCACTGCTGCAATCGCTGCTGAAAAGACGAAGCCCGGTTTCGACATCGCTTGGTGTCACCGTCAATGCGGCGATGTTTCTGATCAATACCCAGCTCGATCCCGATATCCGCCTCAGCTTCCTGGAAGACCGGCAGGCGGCCATCGCCTGGAAGATCGACGAGGCGCGCCGCTTCCGTCTTCTCGACGTGGTGGCGGCGGAGATGCCGTCGCTTGCAGCGATCCTCGGCGGGCTGGAAATCGTGCCCGCCACGGTCGAGGTGCATTTCCGTCCCGACAGGCTCGGCTGGGCAGGCGTCCCGCAACCCTTGGAAAGCGGCACGAGGCTGATGCTGCGCGGGCTTGGCGATACCACCCCGAATTTCCCGGCGATGCTGTCGCCGATGGCGGATTTCTAGAGCAGTTCCAGCAAAGTGACCGGTTCTGCCGACGTTTACCTTTTCCGGGAAAGCGGCGGCAGGCGGCGTTTGACGGGCGAGGCCTTGATCATCGAGGTGTTGGTTTCCGCCCTTTCGGCAACCCGGTCGAGCAGGCCGTCGAGCTCCGCCATCGAGCGGATGACCAGGCGGGCGATGAAGCAATCCTCGCCCGTCACCTTGTCGCATTCGACGATTTCCGGAATGTCCTGGATGATGCGCTCGACGATGTGCAACTGCCCCGGCAGCGGACGCACGCGCACGATCGCCTGCAGGGGATAACCGACGGCGGCGGGATCGAGATCGATGGTGAAGGCCTTGATGACGCCGCGCTCCTCCAGCCGCCGCAGGCGCTCGGCGGCACTCGGCGAGGACAGGCCGACCTGCTGCGCCAGCTCCTTCAGCGAGATCCGGGCATTGCCGGCCAGCGCTTCGAGGATGGCCTGGTCGATCACGTCGATCAATTGCACATCATTAGCCATGGCGACCTTCTTTCCTATTATGATTAGGTGATATCGATCATCTTCCTTTCTATCTTTATATAAAATCGCCTCCCGCCGCAATATTCTCATGCCTTAAAGGCGGAGGTTATTATGGGCAGCGACATCAGACGGGGCACGGTGGAAATGACGGCAGCGATGCTGATCTCGGGGACGATCGGCTGGTTCGTCGTCATGTCGGGACAGCCCGTCAGCGGCGTGGTCTTCTGGCGCTGCCTGTTCGGCGCGCTCACCCTGCTTGTGATCTGTGGCGCTCTCGGGCTGCTGCGGCCCGGTATCATCACGCTGCGCGCCTTCGGCATCGCCATTTTCGGCGGCGTCGCCATCGTCTTGAACTGGCTGTTGCTGTTTGCCTCCTATTCGCATGCGACGATCTCGATTGCCACGACCGTCTATAACACCCAGCCTTTCATGCTGCTGGTGCTCGGTGCGCTCTTCCTCGGCGAGAAGATCACCGCCACCAAGCTGTTCTGGCTGACGCTCGCCTTCGCCGGCATGATTGCCATCGTCGAGGCAAAACCGGAGGTGGGCGGAGCGATATCGGAGGGCTACGGCTTCGGCATCCTGATGGCGCTCGGCGCCGCCTTCTTCTACGCGCTGGCAGCGCTGGCCGCGAAATGGCTGAAAGGCACGCCGCCGCATCTGATCGCGCTCATCCAGGTCGCCACCGGCATGCTGATGCTGGCGCCGATGACCGACTTTTCAAATCCGCCGCAGGATGTCGGGGGCTGGGCGATCCTCGTCACCGTCGGCGTCGTCCATACCGGGCTGATGTATGTGCTGCTCTATGGCGCGATCCAGAGGCTGCCGACGCATCTCACCGGCGCGCTGTCCTTCATCTATCCGATCGCCGCGATCCTCGTCGACCGGCTGGCTTTCGGCCACGCGCTGCAGCCGATGCAGATTGCCGGTGCGGCGATCATCCTGCTTGCCGCCGCCGGCATGAATCTCGGCTGGACGCCGCGCTGGCTGCGGCCGCGGGCGCTCGAGGGCTGAGAGCCGGGCGCCCCGACGGGGACGGCTGAGACGTCCGGTTGCCGCTATTATCTCTGCGGGCGTGTCGTTTCGAACAGGAACCAGGTGCGGCGCTCGCCCTCGTCGATCCAGTTCTCGATCAGGCTGGCGGTCGCGACGTCATTATGCTCGTCGCAAAGGCCATGCACTTCGCGCAGCAGCGATACGAGCTGCGCATTGTCCTCGCGCAATTCCGACAACATGTCCTCGGGCGTGACGAAATCGGCGTCATTGTCCGAAAGGCGCTGCTGGCGGGCGATCTGGCCAATCGAGCGCAGCGTCGTGCCGCCGATCTTGCGGGCACGCTCGGCAATGTCGTCGGTCATGGCGAAGATCTGCTCGGCCTGTTCGTCGAGCAGCAGATGATAGTCGCGAAAATGCGGGCCGGACATGTGCCAGTGGAAATTCTTGGTCTTCAGATAAAGCGTGAAGACATCGGCAAGCAGGGCGGTCAGCGCCGCCGAAATATCGGTAATGGCGTTGGTCGACAGGCTCGACGGCGTCTTGAGCGGCGAAAGCCTGCGGGTTTCGGCTGAGCTGGGGGACATTCATTTTCTCCTTGGTGATGAAAATCTCCGCGGCGTTGCGCTCCCTTTCGGGAGGCGCGGAGGACGCTGATCGCGCATTTGCAGAGGGAGAGATAGCAAGGCGGGGTCGCTTTCCAAGTAGATCATGGTTCAGCAGACCTATTCTTTATGGTTATGGACAGATCAGCGCCAAAGCATTGATGAGGGCGCAGCGCTTGCCTATAGAGCGCGGCAGAAGCCCTGTGGGTTAAGAAGATGAGCCTCACCGTCCTGATCACCTATGCCGGAGCGCTGTTCATCGCCGCGGCCATTCCCGGACCCGGGATCACCGCGATCGTCGCACGGGCGCTCGGCTCGAATTTCCGCGAGACCTTCTTCATGGGCCTCGGCCTGGTGCTCGGCGACATGACCTATCTCACAGCGGTCATTCTCGGCCTCGCCTTCGTGGCGCACACCTTCACCGAGGTCTTCATCGCCATCAAGATCGCCGGCGCCCTCTATCTCGGCTACATCGCCTGGAAACTTTGGACGGCGGGATTGCTGCCGCAGGATATCGCGGCGCGGAAATCCACCAATATCGGCCTGTCCTTCCTCTCCGGCCTGCTGGTGACGCTCGGCAATCCGAAGACAATGCTGTTCTATGTCGCCCTGGTGCCGACGCTGATCGATATCGGCCATATCGGTTTGCGCGACTATGCGCTCCTGCTCACTGTTACCTTCGTGGTGCTGATCGCCGTGCTGGTGCCCTATATGCTGCTTGCCTCGCGGGCTCGCACGATGCTGAGAGAGCCGCGGGCCTTGCAGGCGCTGAACCGGGTTGCGACCGGTATCCTGGCGGGCACGGCGGCCTTCATCGCCACGCGGGCTGCCTGAAATAAACATTCGGCAAGAAGCGGTTTTCAAAGGTTATTTTCTCCGCGGACCGCATCTCCAGGCCGAACGCGCTCTGGCCTAGACCGGCCTTTGACCCTATTCTCCCCTCGATTCCAGGGGCAGGATTTCAAAGGGAGAGCACCCATGTCGCACAAACCCGGCCGCGGCCGCATCTATTCCTCGATCACCGAAACCATCGGCGATACGCCGCTCGTGCGCTTCGACAAGCTGGCGCGGGAAAAGGGCGTCGTGGCGAACCTGATCGGCAAGCTCGAATTCTTCAACCCGATCGCCTCGGTCAAGGACCGCATCGGCGTCGCGATGATCGAAAGCCTGGAAGCGCAGGGCAAGATCACCCCCGGCAAGACGGTGCTGATCGAGCCGACCTCCGGCAACACAGGCATCGCGCTTGCCTTTGCCGCCGCCGCCAAGGGCTATCGGCTGATCCTCACCATGCCGGAAACGATGTCGGTCGAGCGCCGCAAGATGCTGGCGCTGCTCGGCGCCGAACTGGTGCTGACCGAGGGCCCGAAGGGCATGAAGGGCGCCATCGCCAAGGCCGAGGAACTGGCGTCGTCGCTGCCCGATGCCGTCATTCCGCAGCAGTTCGAAAACCCGGCCAATCCGGAGATCCACCGCAAGACGACGGCCGAGGAAATCTGGAACGACACCGACGGCACGGTCGATATCGTCGTCTCCGGCATCGGCACCGGCGGCACGATCACCGGCGTCGGCCAGGTGCTGAAGAGCCGCAAACCGGAGATCAAGATCATCGCCGTCGAACCCGCCGACTCGCCGATCCTGTCCGGCGGCAACCCAGGCCCGCACAAGATCCAGGGCATCGGCGCCGGCTTCGCCCCGAAGATCCTCGATACCGGCATCTATGACGAGGTCGTCACCGTCACCAATGACGAAGCCTTCGAACAGGCGCGCCTCGTCGCCCGGCTCGAAGGCGTACCGGTCGGCATCTCCTCGGGTGCGGCACTGACGGCGGCGATCAAGGTCGGCGTCCGTCCCGAAAACGCCGGCAAGAACATCGTCATCATCATCCCCTCCTTCGCGGAGCGTTATCTCTCGACGGCGCTGTTCGAGGGGCTGGGGAGCTGAGGCAGAGCTTGGCCGGGCATTCATCTTTGTACGTGGCGCGGCCGCTTCGGTCATGCTCGGGTTTGTTCCGCAGCCGGTTGATATCCAGCGGATCCTCGCATCAGGCTACGGCAGTCCGATTTGCGCCGAATGACGGCCCCTCACCCTAACCCTCTCCCCGTAAACGGGGCGAGGAGACGTGCCCTGAGAGGCGGGAGAGGAACGGAGGGGTTACGGCTATCCCCCCACCTTCGCCCCGCGAGCGGGGAGACGGTGGCGGTAGCCGGATGAGGGGCTGGCCTCGGCAATCTCCTTGACCGAGGTGTCGAAGATGACCATACCGATCATTTTCGGTTGGCCCTCTGAGGCGGCTGCGTTCCAATCGTAATGGCATCAAGACCACGGCGAGAAGTCATGCAAGGGATCGAATTATCACGCGGTTTCTATACTGATATCGTTCGGCCCTGGTTGAGCGAGGCTGCGCCAGAGCTCCGCTATTCCGCCGCACTGATCGGCTATGGTTCGGAGCTCATCGGTTTTGACGACGAGGTTTCCAAGGACCACAATTGGGGGCCACGCGTCCACATCCTCCTGAGCCGAGATGATTTCGGCAATTGTGCACGGCGATTGGTCGATGAATTTTCCAAATTTGCGCCGGCTGACTATCTTGGAGAACCTATCGGCTGGCGCAGCCGACCACATCCGGCGTCAAATAGCGTCGAGGCAGCCGGAGCGCTTGAACACGGACTGGAATTTCATACGCTCGAAGCGCTACTGGAAGGCCACTTCGCCGTTCGGTCGGTGGAAAACCTCAACGCTCTTCAATGGCTGGGCTTTGCAGAGCAAAAGCTTCTCGCCTTCACATCAGGCGCCGTCTTTCATGATGACGACAGCCGCTTGAGCCAGGCCCGTGATCGCCTGGGATATTTCCCAGAAGACGTGTGGCTCTACAAGATTGCGTGTCAGTGGCGGCGCATCGCTGAAGAGCAGGCATTTGTCGGTCGCGCGGGGCAAGTCGGAGACGACCTGGGTTCGCGGGTCATCGCCGCGCGGCTGGTGCGGGACGTGATGAGAATGGGGTTCCTGCTCGAGCGCCGGTACGCCCCCTATTCGAAATGGCTCGGCAGCGGCTTTGCCAGGCTCCCGATCGCAGAGGCGCTCTCACCCCACCTGAAGCGGGGCTTACATTCAAGTGCATGGACGGAGCGAGAGGACGCGCTCGCTCGGGCTTACCTGGAATTGGCGCACAGGCAAAATGCGATCGGCATCGCCTCCTTCGAGCCAATCGTGGGTCCATACCACGACCGGCCATTTACGACCATCAACGCTGACGATGCGGTCGAAGCTGCGCATTCGGCGATCGCGGATACGTGGATCAAACAGCTGCCGGTTGTCGGCTCTTTGGATCAGGTCAGCGACCTTACGCCCCTGCTTGAGAACGCCAAGCTCTCTCAAAGGATGATGAGCCAGTTACGCAGTTGATCGCTCTGTCATTCCGAAAGCGGGCCGTTGCACAGCGTGTGTTACTATCCTGCGCATGACGAATTGAAATTCATTTTACAGAGTATTTGAGTGCTTCGGCGCCCCTTTTCCTACGCCGCCGCCGTCAGCCTCTCCCCGGCGATCCTGTAGGAGATCGCTTCGGCGAGATGGATGCGGCCGACCGTCGGTTTGCCGTCGAGATCGGCCAGGGTGCGGGCGACTTTCAGCACGCGGTGGTAGCCGCGGGCGGAGAATTTCATCTTTTCGGCGGCGTCGCGCAAAAGCTGCAGGCCGCTGGCGTCGGGTTCGGCGAGTTTTTCGATCATCGCGGTGGAGCAGCGCGCATTGGTGCCGATGCCGTTTGCGCCGGCGCTTTCGAAGCGTTCCTGCTGGATCTCGCGGGCGCGGGCGACGCGGCGGGCGACGTCGGCGCTGCTTTCGGCCGCCATCGGCCGGATGAGATCGGTGGCGGAGACGGCCGGCACGTCGATGCGGATATCGATGCGGTCCATCAGCGGGCCGGAGATGCGGGCCTGGTAGTCGCTCATGCAGCGCGGGCCGCGGGCGCAGCTATGACCGGGCTCGCCGGCCATGCCGCAGCGGCAGGGGTTCATTGCCGCGATCAGCTGGAATTTCGCCGGATAGGAAACGCGGTGATTGGCCCGCGCGATGACACACTCGCCGCCTTCGAGCGGCTGGCGCAGCGCATCGAGCGCCTGCGGCGTGAACTCTGGAAATTCGTCGAGAAACAGCACGCCGTGATGGGCAAGCGAGGCTTCGCCCGGACGGGCGCGCAGGCCGCCGCCGACGAGGGCGGCCATGGTGGCGGAATGATGCGGGGTGCGAAAGGGCCGGCGGTCGGAAAGCTTGCCGCCGGAGAGCTGGCCGGCGATCGAGTGCACCATCGACACCTCCAGCAGTTCGGCGGCCGAAAGCGGCGGCAGGATCGACGGCAGCCTGGCCGCCAGCATCGACTTGCCGGAGCCGGGAGGCCCGACCATCAGGAGATTATGGCCGCCGGCGGCCGCGACCTCCAGCGCCCGCTTGGCGCTTTCCTGGCCCTTGATCTCGGCAAGGTCCGGCAGGTTTGCGGCATTGGCGCGGATCGACGGCTCAGGCCTCGACAGCACTTGCGTGCCGCGGAAATGATTGGCAAGGGCGATCAGGCTGCGGGGCGCGAGGATATCGACATCGGCGCCCGCCCAGGCGGCTTCGGCGCCGCTTTCGGCCGGGCAGATCAGCCCCTTGCCGAGCGCATTGGCGCCGATCGCGGCCGGCAGCGCGCCCGCAATGGCGGCGATCGTGCCATCGAGGTTGAGCTCGCCGACGACGACAAAATCCGACAGCGCATCGGCGGGAATGGCGCCGAGGGCGGCCATCAGCGCCAGTGCGATCGGCAGATCGAAATGCGAGCCCTCCTTCGGCAGATCGGCAGGCGCCAGATTGACGGTCACCCGCTTGGCCGGCAGTGCCAGGCCGGAGGCATGAAGGGCCGCCTGCACCCGCTCGCGGCTTTCGGCCACCGCCTTGTCAGGCAGGCCAACGATCTGCATGCCGACCTTGCCGGGCGCGACCATGACCTGGACCTCGACCGGCACACCTTCGATGCCCTGAAATGCCACCGTGCTGACACGCGCGACCATAAACCCATCCCCTTGCCGCAAACTCTTATACCGCCCCCGGCCCTTGAGAGCCAGCGGTTGCAATCTGGCATGGAAGCGGGAATAAAACAAGAACAATCAAGGAACATATCTGGATATCCGCGGCGACCGGGTTGTACCCGGCCGCGGGATCAAAACGGGCATGATTTGCCGGTCAGCCGCGTTTGCGTTCGATCGCATCCCAGAGCAGGCTTGATATATCGGCGCCGCCGAACTTCTTGACCTCGCGGATGCCCGTGGGCGAGGTGACGTTGATCTCGGTCATGTAATCGCCGATCACGTCGATGCCGACGAGCAGGAAGCCGCGCTCCCTCAGCGCCGGGCCGATGCGGGCGCAGATTTCCTGTTCGCGCGGCGTCAACTCGGTCGCCTCGGCGCGGCCGCCGACATGCATGTTGGAGCGGCTGTCGTGTTCGGCCGGGACGCGGTTGATGGCGCCGGCAAATTCACCGTCTACGAGGATGATGCGTTTGTCGCCCTTGCGCACGTCGGGCAGATATTGCTGGGCGATGAAGGGTTCGCGGAACAGCTGGCCGAACATCTCCAGCAGCGAGGAGAGATTGCGGTCGTCGCGGGTCGAATGGAAGACGCCGGCGCCGCCATTGCCGTAGAGCGGCTTCAGGATGATGTCACCCATCTCGTCGCGGAAACGGCGGATCTCGGCCGGGTCCTTGGTGATCAGCGTCTTCGGCATCAGGTCGGAAAATTCGGTGACGAAGATCTTCTCCGGCGAATTGCGCACCCAGGCCGGATCGTTGACAACCAGCGTCTTCGGGTGGATGCGCTCGAGCAGATGCGTCGAGGTGATATAGGCCATGTCGAAGGGCGGATCCTGGCGCAGCAGCACGACATCCATGGTCGAGAGATCGACGCGCTCCGGCGCGCCAAGCTCGAAGTGATCGCCCTTGACGTCGCGCAACAGCATCGGCTCGACGCTGGCAAAGAGCTTGCCGTCGCGGAAGCTCAGGCGGTCGGGGGTGTAATGGAAGAGCCGGTAGCCGCGCGCCTGGGCTTCCAGGCTCATGGCGAAGGTGGAATCACCCGCGATATTGATGCCGGCGACATGATCCATCTGGACCGCTACATTGGTGATCTTGGCCATTTCCGTCCCTTCCTGACTGCCGGACAGATGTAGGGCGGCCAGATTTCAAACGCAACGGCCAATCAAGGGCTTCCGGCGCACCCTGATCATCGCGTCTCAAGGATCCGCATCAGCCGGCCGCGATAGCTGTCGAGAATGACGGCGAGCACGATGACGGCGCCGATGACGACCGGCTTGATATTGTCGTCGGCGCCGAGCAGCTGCAATCCCGTCGACAGCACCTGCAGAATGCAGGCACCGACCAGCGTGCCGATGATCGAGCCCTTGCCGCCGGAGAGGCTGGTGCCGCCGATGATGACGGCGGCGATGGCATTCAACTCATAGCCGATGCCGGCAACCGGGCTGCCGACATTGAGGCGGAGCAGATAGACCATGGCGGCAATGCCGGCGGTCAGCCCGGAGATCGTGAAGACCGCGATCTTGTATCTTTTCGGCTGATGCCCCGACAGCCGCACCGCCTCTTCATTGGTGCCGATGGCAAAGACGAAGCGCCCGAAGACGGTGTAGCGCAGCACGAACCAGCCGATCAGGACGACGACGATCGCAATCAGGAAGATCGACGGAAATATGCCCCAGAAGATCAGGTTGCCGAAATCGACGAAAGGCTGCGGCAGGCCTGTTATCGTGGAGTTGTCGCTGACCACGCGGGCCAGGCCGCTGGCGACGTTCAGCATGCCGAGGGTGACGATGAAGGACGGAAGCTTCCACTTCTCGCAGATCCAGCCATTGACCGCGCCAAGGATGGCGCCGGTGCCCATCGACGCCAGACAGGCGAGAACGATCGCCTGCCATGGCGAAAACGCCGGATTGATCATGATCGTCGCACCGATGACCGTGCAAAGGGCAAGCAGCGAGCCGACGGAGAGATCGATGCCACCGACGAGGATGACGAAGGTCATGCCCGCGGCCAGCACGGTGTTGATGGCGATCTGCACGAAGATCTTCAGAAAATTCTCCGGCGTCGCGAAATAGGGCGCCGTCGCCGAGAAAAACGCCAGGATCAGGATGAGGGCGATGGCGACGCCCGCTTCCTTCATCGAGATCCGGATCAGCTTGTCCCAGACGCTCACCTCTTTCGCCCCAGTTTTCGCCTCGGTCTGTTCTTCAATGTTGGCGGACACGGCTATACTCCTTGTAGGCGAGCGAAAGGATCCTGCTCTCGTCGAATTGGTCCCGAACTATTTCCCCTGCGATCTTGCCGTCGGAAAAGACGATGATGCGATGGCAGATGCCGATCAGTTCCGGCAGATCGGACGACACGACCAGGACACCTTTCTGCTCGGCCGCAAACTTCCACAGGAGCTCATAAATCTCGGCCTTGGCGCCGACATCGATCCCGCGGGTCGGCTCATCGAAAATCAGCACCTTGGGACCGCGGAACAGCCATTTGGCAATGACGACCTTTTGCTGATTGCCGCCGGAAAAGGTCCTGACGGCCTGACGGATGGACGGAGTCTTGATCCGCAGCTCACGCACGAGGCGCTGCGCGTGATCCTCCTCGGCCCTTCGCCTGATCAGGCCGTTGCGGGAGATCTTGGCGAGATCGGTGATGGTGGTATTTTCGGCGCAGCTCATATCGAGCATCAAGCCCTGCATCTTGCGATCTTCGGTCGCCAGGCAGAGCCCGGCCGCAACGGCATCCTGCGGCGAGTGGATCTCGACCGGCTCGCCATTCAGGCGAATTTCGCCGGCCGCCTTGGCGTCGGCGCCGAATATGGCGCGAACCGCCTCCGTCCGGCCGCTGCCGACGAGACCGGCAATACCGACAATCTCGCCCTTTGCCACGGAAAATGACAGTTCCGGGCTATGGCGCGTCACCTTCAGGCCGGAGACGCCGAGCGCCTCGCCTGAGACCACGCTGTCGCCGCGGAAAATGCCGTGATCCGAAAGCTTGCGCCCGACCATGAGCTCGACGATGTCGGGAATAGCCAGCCCTGCCAGCGGCCGGGTGATCACGTGCTGGCCGTCGCGCAGCACCGTCACATCGTCACCGACTTCGAAGATCTCCTCCAGCCGGTGCGAGATATAGAGCGTGGTGACGCCTCGCTGCTTCAGGCGTTTCAGAATTTCAAAGAGGCGATCGACCTCCTTGGAGGTCAGGGTTGCCGTCGGTTCATCGAGAACGAGAAGCTTGCTTTCGTAACAAAGCGCCTTGGCGATCTCGACCAGCTGAAGCTGCGCGACGCTGAGGCGGCTCGCCAGCGTGGTCGGGGCCACATCGAGGCCGACCTCTTCCAGGAGTTCGGCTGCCCTCTTATTCATTTCGTTGTAGTTCACCAGGCCGTAGCGGCGCGGCAGATGCTCGAAGAGCAGGTTTTCGGCAACCGTCAGGTTGGAAAGCGGATGCAGCTCCTGGTGAATGACCCGGATGCCCGCCTTGAACGCCTCCAACGGCGAGGCAGGATGGTATGGCTTGCCGTCAAACAGGATGTGGCCGTCATCCGGCCTGAAGACGCCGCCGAGCAGATTGATCAGGGTCGACTTTCCAGCCCCGTTCTCGCCCAGAAGAACGTGCCCCTTGCCGCGGCCGATCCGCATGGAGACATCCTTGAGCGCCACAACGCCGGGGAAGCGCTTGCCGATCCCCTCCAGCCTCAGAATGTCGTCATCTGCTGTGTCTGACACGTCGACCTCATACATGGTCTCTTCGAAACTCGGCGCAACGCGCATCGGAGAGGCCCGAAACGAGCCTCACCCGGAGCGATCAACGCGTCAATCGGTTGGTGGCGATGGCGTCGGCCGGCAGCCGGCGCCAAGTTTGCTTTGGAGCCGGCAATCCGACTATTTCAGATCGGCTGCCGTGACCAGCTTGACGTCGGTCTTGACCCAGCCGGTGAATTTTTCACCGGCCAGTTCCCGCATGCCATAGTCGATGCCCATGACCGCCATCTGCGCGCCATACTGCTCGACGGTGGCAAGCATCTTGCCGTCCTTGATCAGCGGCTGAACCGGCGGGATGTTGTCGAAGCCGACAACCTTGATCTTGCCGGCCTGGCCGGCCGCATCGAGCGCCTTGACGACGCCGAGGGCCATGGAGTCGTTGGCGGCCATCACGCCTTGAATATCCTTATATTTCGTCAGGAAATTCGTCATGACGGTATTGGCTTCTTCCGTCTCCCAATGGGCGGTCTTGCTGTCGAGAAGCTCGAGCTTGCCCGACTTGACGGAATCCACGAAGCCCTCCTTGCGCTCCTTGGCATTGTCGGCCTCGGGATTGCCCTCGAGGATGACGACCTTGGCGCCCGGCCCCAGATCCTTGGCCAGTGCATCGCCGGCAAGCTTTGCCCCTTCCTGATTGTCAGGGCCGAAGAAAGCGAGATCGATCCCCGCCTTCTTCTTGGCATCGGCATCGAGCGGCACGTCGATGTTGATGACCTTGACGCCGGCCTTCACAGCCTTTGCCAGCGGGGTCGCCATCGCCTTGGAATCGGCGGGCGCCACAACGATGATATCGTATTTCTGGGTGACGAAATTTTCGACGGCATCGACCTGCGAGGCGAAATCGCGCTCGTCCTTCATGCCGACGGCCTTGAAGTCGAACTTGTCCTTGTTCTCGGCCGCATATTTGTCGGCGCCGGCCTTCATCTGTTTGAAGAACTCATTGGACAAGGACTTCATGATCAGGCCGACCTTCGGCTTGCCGGCGGCAAAGGCGGGCGACACGCCGCAGGACAGCGCCAGCGCCAGGGCGCCGGCAAGTCCGACCTTCAATGCCGTACGGCGCGGCGCACTGATCAAGACGGATTCACGCTTCATAGAATGGGACATTTTTCTCCTCCCGAACGGTTCTGGGCTCAGCTCCATCTGAGTTGCCCGCGGCAATGAACCGTTTCCAACGCCATCTGGGTAACACGCTCCAAAAAATTGTCAAGCTGCCGAATTCGGGCCGAATGACCTCAAGGATGACCCCGCCGAAAACATCTAAAAGCGTGAACGATGAACCGTTTCCATTGCGCGTGGCGGTGCTCATGCTATGGATGATGGGCCGTCCCAAATGAAATTCGGCCCTTTGACGAGAGCCGCAAAGACCATTAGCTGGAAGCCTCGATCAGACGCCCCGGGCGTGTTGTGAAGGCGAAGATGAAGGGCCACTGTTTCCGTTATGTCAAAGGTCGGAATTAGAGACGTTGCCAAGCTTGCGGGCGTTTCCACCGGGACCGTTTCCAGGGTTTTGAACGATCATCCCTCGGTGACGAAGGAATTGCGCGCGCGCGTTACCGGGATCATCAAAGAGCTCGGTTATATGCCGGACCCGTCGGCGCGAAGCATGCGCAGCAAGGTCAGCCGCCTCATCGGCATCATCATTCCGGATCTGACCAATCCGTTCTTCTCGGAACTTGTCCAATCCGTGGAACAGGCAGCGGCCAATCACGGCTATAATATCATCGTCATGACGTCGCTCGATCATGCGGCCAAGGAGGCTGATCGCATCAAGCAGCTGACAAGCCGAAAGGTCGACGGGATCATTCTGGTTCCGAGCATCGATTTCCATACGATCAAGCTGCCGAAGGGATTGCCGATCGTCGTCATCGACCGTCTGATGCCAGGATATTCCGGCATTGCCGCCGATCACCGCAGTGGCGTTCGCCTTGGCGTCGAACACCTTCTGCAGCTCGGCCATCGCCGCATCGGCTTCATTTCCGGGCCCAGCCACTCCGTCCCCGCCAATGATCGCCTCAGAGGCTACCTCGATGCGATCGAGCGGACTGGCGAGCAGGCTGGCGAGCAGGCGGACGGCCGCGCGGCAATGGCGGGATCACCGCTGATTGCCGAGGCGGCTTTCGACTATGAGAGCGGCCGTTCGGCGGGAAATTATCTTCTGGCGCGGGCGCGCAACGAGCGGCCGACGGCGATCTTTGCAAGTTCGGACCAGCAGGCGATCGGCTGCATGCGGGCGGCGCATGATCTGGGGATCCCGATACCGGCAGCCCTTTCCGTCATGGGCTTCGACGGCATCCCGCTCGCCAGCATGACCACCCCGCGCCTGACGACGGTGAAGCAGCCGATTCAAGACATGGCCGCAGCGGCGGTCGCCGTTCTGTTGAACAAGCAGACTGCGCCTGATCTCGACAATCCGATCCTGTTTGCGTGCGAGATTCTCAAGGGGGAAACGACCGCCCCGCCCCAGCCCGATTAGCGCCAACCTCGAAAATCGAAATCGATCTTCAGGCGGCGATACCCTGGTTGCCGCCATTGCGCAGCATGTTGCGGAGGCGGTAGGCGATCGCCAAGGGCTTTGGGAAAGGCTTGCGCAGGAAGGCGACTTTGCGGACGTAGTTGTCGACCCGCCAGCTCGCCCAGGTTCCACCGGCGAAAAAGGCGACGTCGCCGGTGCTGAGGGTTCGTTCGGTGCCGTCCTCGGCGGTGATATGGACCTCGCCCTCGAGGATCATTACCGTCTCGTCCCAGCCGAAATACCAACGGAATTCGCCCGCCGTGCAATCCCAGATCGCCGTCAGCGACGCCTCGTCATGACCGCGGGAATGTTCGGCGGTGCGGGCCTGCGGGTTGCCGCTGACGATCCAGTCCGGGTTGATCGGCGTGGACTTCAGCGGCAGCAGGCCGCTCGCATGGGCAACGAAGGATTTCCCGGCCGGCTTCGCCACGGCATAAGGCACCGAGCGCGCGGCCATGGCGACCGCACTCGCAAGCATCAGCTTCCAGGCCATGAAACAATCCCCAATTGTTATCCCTACCGAGATTTGGGGTAGCAGAGAGTCGTAAGAAGCTGGTTCACGCGGGAACTAAAAGTTTAACGATCCGGAAATCCGATGGGTCGAAAGAGTGTCAGAAGGCGTCAATGAAGTGCCGCGGCAGCCTGCCCGGCATGATCGCCACGATATCGTAGCGCTGGGAAAGGCGGGCCTGATCCGCCTGGCGGGCGAGCCAGAGATCGCTTGCCGCCCTTATCCGCTTCTGCGCGGCGATGGAGACGGCGTCGACCGCCGCAGCTTCGCCCCGCCGGGCCTTGACCTCGACGAAGACGGCGAGATCGCCCTTGCGGGCAATGATGTCGATCTCGCCGAGCCGGGTGCGGTGGCGCAGCGCCAGGATGCGGTAACCCTTCAGCATCAGGAAGGCGGCCGCGACATATTCCGACATGCGGCCCCGGCGCAGCGCCTTCCTCCTGATGGCGGTGAGGTCGCTATCGGCCATCGGCGTTCTTGATCTCCAACAGGCGCTGATAGAGCACCTTGCGCGGCAGGCCGGTGAGGCGGGCCGCCTCGGTCGCGGCGCCTGCCGTCGGCATTGATTTCGACAGGTCGGCGAGCACGGCGTCGACGTCTGCCTCATCCGTCTCGACCGGCTCCGGCGGACCGATGACGAGAACGATCTCGCCCTTGACGTTTTCCACCTGCTGATAATGGGCGGCAAGGTCGGCAAGCGTGCCGCGGCGGAACTCCTCATAGGTCTTGGTCAGCTCGCGGCAGACGGAGGCGGATCGCGTGGCTCCGAGGACGTCTGCAGCGGCGATAAGGGTAGCGCCGATGCGATGCGGCGATTCAAAGAAGATCAGCGTCGCGGGGGCTGTTGCAAGCTCACCCAGACGATCGCGGCGGGCCTTGTCCTTTGCCGGCAGGAAGCCGGCGAAAAGAAATGCATCGTTCGGCAGGCCGGAGCCGACAAGGGCTGCGAGCGGCGCGGAGGCGCCGGGAATGGGAATGACCCGGTAACCTGCCGCTATCGCCTGCTGCGCCAGTCGGTAACCGGGATCGGAAACCAGCGGCGTGCCGGCATCGGACACCAGCGCCACCGACCGGCCGGCTTCGAGCGCCTGCAACAGCCGCGGGCCGGCCTCGCCGGCATTGTGCTCATGATAGGCGAAAGGGCGGTTCTGGATGCCGTAGCGGTCGAGCAGCACGCGGGTGACGCGCGTATCCTCGCAGGCGAGCACATCGGCACCCGCCAGCGTTTCCAGCGCACGCAGCGTGATGTCGCCGAGATTGCCGATCGGGGTGGCGACGAGATAGAGCGCCGGCTCCAGCGGCCGCGCCGGCACCGTTGCATTGTGCAGGCGGAAGCTTCGCCGGGTGGCGGCATCCGCTGTGGTTTCCTCATTCATGCCATTTGCTTTCGTCCCGCCGTCATCGAACCCTTATGGGCGAGCGGCACCGCTTCGGCAAGGGTTCGGATTTCTGTGAGCATTGCTCTGGAAAACCGCAAATGCAGGCGCCCGGCCGTGCATGCCTCTTGCAAAGCCATGCTGAAGTCTGCCATTTTGCCCGTCCACTCCCCCGGCCTCAAGTCGGGACAGCATTCTTCGGGTGCTCGATGCGCCCGGACAGTCACGGTCGAAAGCGGTAGCATCCCATGCGTATTACTATTGAGCGGTCAAACCTGTTGAAATCGCTGAACCACGTCCACCGCGTGGTCGAACGTCGCAACACGATCCCGATCCTGTCCAACGTATTGCTCAAGGCCGATGGCCAGAACCTCGACATGAAGGCGACCGACCTCGACCTTGAAATCACCGAGGCGACGCCGGCAAGCGTCGAGCAGCCCGGCGCCACCACCGTTCCGGCCCACCTTCTCTACGACATCGTCCGCAAGCTTCCCGACGGTTCGGAAGTGCTGCTTGCCACCAGCACCGATGGCGGCGCGATGACCGTGCAGTCCGGCCGCTCGAAATTCTCGTTGCAGTGCCTGCCGGAATCGGACTTCCCTGATCTCACCGCCGGCACCTTCACGCATAGCTTCAAGCTGAAGGCGGCCGACCTGAAGATGCTGATCGACCGCACCCAGTTCGCGATCTCGACGGAAGAGACGCGCTACTATCTCAACGGCATCTTCTTCCACACGATCGAGAGCAAGGGCGAGCTGAAACTTCGGGCGGTCGCCACCGACGGCCACCGGCTGGCGCGCGCCGATGTCGACGCGCCCTCCGGCTCCGAAGGCATGCCCGGCATCATCATTCCGCGCAAGACGGTCGGCGAATTGCAGAAGCTGGTCGACAATCCCGAGGCTGTCGTGACGGTCGAGGTCTCCGACGCCAAGATCCGGCTGACGATCGGCTCGATCGTCATGACCTCGAAACTGATCGACGGCACTTTCCCAGATTACCAGCGCGTCATCCCCACAGGCAACGACAAGGAAATGCGCGTCGATTGCACGAGCTTCGCCCAGGCCGTCGACCGCGTCTCCACCATCTCCTCCGAACGCGGCCGCGCCGTGAAGCTGGCGCTTTCCGAGGGCCAGCTGATGCTGACCGTCAACAATCCCGATTCCGGCAGTGCGACCGAGGAAGTCGCCGTCGGTTACGACACGGATGCGATGGAAATCGGTTTCAACGCCAAATACCTGCTCGACATCACCGCGCAGCTTTCCGGCGAAGAAGCGATTTTCCTGCTGGCCGATGCCGGCTCGCCGACGCTGATCCGCGACACGGCGGGCGACGATGCGCTCTACGTGCTGATGCCGATGCGCGTCTGACCGGAACGAAGGCCACCCGTCTCCGTTTTTCCTCCTGTCAAAGCGGAGGATCCGATGACGAAAAAGACGGGAACGGTGCGTATCGGCATATCCGGCTGGACCTATGCGCCCTGGCGCGGCCAATTCTACCCGGAAGACCTGCCGCAGAAGCAGGAGCTTTCCTACGCCGCCCGGCATTTCCGTTCGATCGAGATCAACGGCACGTTCTACAGCTTGCAGCGGCCTGAAAGCTTCGGCCGCTGGCGCGACGAAACGCCGGATGATTTCGTCTTTGCGGTCAAGGGACCGCGCTTCATCACCCATATGCTGCGGCTGCAGAATATCGAGACGGCGCTCGCCAATTTCCTCGCCTCGGGTCTGCTGCGGCTTGGCCCCAAGCTCGGGCCGATCCTCTGGCAATTCCCCCCGAACATGGCTTTCGATCCCGATCTTTTCGGAAATTTCCTGGCGTTGCTGCCGCATAACGGCGAAGCGGCGGCAAACCTGGCCCGGCGGCACGACGGACACGTCAAGGGGCGAGCCTGGCTTGAAATCGACGGACGACAGCCGATCCGCCATGCCCTGGAGATTCGCCACGAGAGCTTCCGATCCCCCGCCTTCATCGACATGCTGAGGCGCCAACAGATCGCCCTCGTCTGCGCCGATACGGTGAAATGGCCGCTGCTGATGGATATCACCGCCGATTTCATCTATTGCCGCCTGCATGGTTCCGAACAGCTCTATGTCAGCGGCTATGAGGACGAAGCCCTCGACATCTGGGCGCAACGCATCCGCGCCTGGGCAACCGGCGGAGAACCGGAGAATGCGACGCGTGTGCTGGCGCCGCTTGCGGCACGCAGCAAGGGCCGCGACGTCTATCTCTATTTCGACAATACCGATAAGAAGCTGCGCGCGCCGATCGACGCCGATCACTTAAGCCAGAGGCTCGCCGATCTCATGCCTCGCTCCCACCAAAAAGCGGCATGAGTTGTTGATGCCGATGTCCTTGTTGCGAAAATCCTTGTCCCTTCAGCGACAAGCGGCATATTAAGGGCATTCGATCAACATGCGGATGGGTGGAGAATGAGCTTACGGGTCAAGGTGAAGGAACGGCTGGGCAAGAAGTTCGATGACGAAATCCGCTTCTTCAGGGGCATGATGCAGGGGCCGAAAACGGTGGGCTCGATCGTGCCGACCTCCTCGATCACCGCCAAGCGCATGGCAAGCGTCGTCGACATCCATTCCGGGCTGCCGGTGCTCGAACTCGGACCGGGCACAGGCGCCATCACCAAGGCCATTCTCGGCCGCGGCGTCCGACCGGAAAATCTCGTCGCAATCGAATATTCGACGGATTTCCACAAACATCTGCTGCGGACCTATCCCGGCGTGCACTTCATCAATGGCGATGCCTTCGATCTTCAGGCCACGCTCGGCGACTATGGCGACCGGACCTTCGATTGCGTCATCTCCTGCATTCCGCTGCTGAACTTCCCGATGGCGATGCGGGTGTCGCTGCTCGAAAGCCTGCTCGACCGCCTACCGGCCGGACGGCCGGTGGTGCAGATCTCCTACGGCGCGATCTCGCCGATCGCCGCCAATCCCGACCGCTATCACATTCAACATTTCGACTTCGTCGTCCGCAACATTCCGCCGGCGCAGCTGTGGATCTACAAGCGAGGCTGAGATGTTCGGGATCTATGTCACCCATCCGCAGGTCAAGATCGACGCGAACGTGCCTGTGCCGAAATGGGGGCTTTCCGATGTCGGCGCCGAACGCACTCGTAAGGCTGCGTCGAGCGATTGGGCCAAGCGGCTGACCCGCATCATTTCCAGCGACGAGACGAAGGCGATCGAGACGGCTGAGATCCTGGCAGTCGCCTCCGGTATCAGCATCGAGATCGTGCCCGCCATGCACGAGAACGACCGCTCGGCCACCGGCTTCCTGCCGCCGCCGCAATTCGAAGAGGCGGCCGACTGGTTCTTCGCCCATCCGGAACAGAGCTTCAAGGGCTGGGAGCGCGCCGTCGATGCGCAGGCCCGCATAGTCGAGGCATTCGACGCCGTTCTTGCCACGCATGATGCGGCTGCACCCATCGCCTTTGTCGGCCATGGCGGCGTTGGCACGCTGCTCAAATGCCATCTCGCCGGCCGACCGATTTCGCGCGACCGCGACCAGCCGGGCGGCGGCGGCAATCTCTATGCTTTCGGCCTTGCGGATCTCGGCCTAACATGCGACTGGACGCCCATCGAAGACTGGCGGGGGTGACTTCACATGGACGCACGCGAGCGATTGATCGTCGGCCTGGATGTTCCAACGATCGGCGAGGCGGAAAGACTGGTTTCGACGCTCGGCGACGACATTCTCTTCTACAAGATCGGCTATCAGCTGGTCTTTGCCGGCGGCCTGGAATTCGCCCGCGATCTTGCCGCAAGCGGCAAGAAGATCTTCCTCGACATGAAGCTGCTCGACATCGACAACACGGTTGCCTCCGGCGTCGAGAACATCGCCAAGATGGGCATGTCGATGCTGACGCTGCATGCCTATCCGAAAGCGATGAGGGCGGCGGTCGAGGCGGCCGCCGGCTCCGGCCTCTGCCTGCTTGGCGTCACCGTGCTGACCTCGATGGACGCCGACGACCTTGCCGAGGCCGGCTACAGCCAAGATCCGCACAGCCTGGTGCTGCGCCGCGCCGAACAGGCGCGCGCAGCCGGCATGGGCGGTATCGTCTGTTCGGCGGCGGAAGCGGCCGAGGTGCGCGAGATCGTCGGCCCCGACATGGCGATCGTCACCCCCGGCATTCGCCCGGCCGGCAGCGACAAGGGCGACCAGAAGCGGGTGATGACGCCTTTCGACGCACTGAAGGCGGGGGCGACGCATCTCGTCGTCAGCCGGCCGATCGTCAAGGCGCCCGATCCGAAAGAGGCCGCCCGCGCCATCCTCAGCGAGATGGTGAGTGCGCTCTGGCCGGCAAACCGCTAATCGTTTCAACGACAAAAGGGAGAAGACCATGGCCAAGGGATACTGGATCGCCCGCGTCGACGTTCGCGATGCCGAGCGCTACAAGGATTATGTGGCGGCCGCCAAGCCGGCCTTCGAAAAATATGGGGCGAATTTCCTGGCACGGGGCGGCGCCTTCACCGAACTCGAGGGAAAGGCGCGCGTGCGCAACGTGGTGATCGAATTTCCCTCGCTGCAGCATGCGGTCGACTGCTATAATTCGCCGGAATACCAGATCGCCGCGAAAATCCGCCAGGAAGTGGCCGATGCGGAAATGGTCGTCGTCGAAGGCGTCTAGAGCAGCCTCGCATCCCGCAAAACTGACGGTACGATGGGCCTTCCCGTCGCGTCGGGATTGGGCTAAGACGAGAGCCAACTAAGCATCCCGCCAAGCCTCTCGAGGAGCCTGCCATGACCCTTGCCAACCTGCCGCCGCTCGTCACCGTGTTCGGAGGGTCCGGCTTCGTGGGCAGGCACGTGGTCCGGGCGCTGGCCAAGCGCGGCTACAACATCCGCGTCGCCGTGCGCCGTCCCGATCTCGCCGGCTTCCTGCAGCCGCTCGGCAATGTCGGCCAGATCTCCTTCGTGCAGGCGAACCTGCGCTATCGCAACTCGATTGACCGCGCCGTCGACGGTGCGAGCCATGTCGTCAACTGCGTCGGCATTCTGCACGAGGCCGGCCGCAACACTTTCGACGCCGTGCAGGAATTCGGCGGCCGTGCGGTCGCCGAAGCTGCGCGCGGGGCAGGCGCGACGCTGACCCATATTTCGGCGATCGGCGCCGACGCGAAATCCGATTCGGACTATGGCCGCACCAAGGGTCGCGCCGAAACGGCCATCCTCTCGGTCAAGCCCGATGCAGTGATCTTCCGTCCGTCGATCGTCTTCGGACCGGAGGACAGCTTCTTCAACAAATTCGCCGAGATGGCGCGCATGTCGCCGATCCTGCCGCTGGTCGGCGGCGGCAAGACGAAATTCCAGCCTGTCTATGTCGAGGATGTCGCCGAGGCCGTCGCCCGCGCCGTCGACGGCAAGGTCGCCGGCGGCAAGATCTATGAGCTTGGCGGGCCCGAAGTGCTGAGCTTCCGCGAATGTCTCGAGACGATGCTGAAGGTGACGTGCCGCAAGAACCCACTGGTATCCCTGCCTTTCGGCATCGCTTCAATGATCGGCAGCATCGCCTCGCTGGTCCCCTTCGTGACGCCACCGATCACGCCGGATCAGGTGCGCATGCTGAAGCGCGACAATGTCGTCTCCGGGGAAGCCGAGGCGCAAGGCCGCACTCTGAAGGGCCTCGGTATTACGCCCACCATGGTGGCATCGGTGCTCGGCTCCTACCTCGTCCACTATCGCCCGCACGGCCAGTACACCGGCACCGGCAAGGCCGCCTGACCAATTTTACAGCCTTCTGACAACGCCGTTCGCAGACAATGCGGACGGCGTTTTGCCGTCGTGGCTTCACGCAAAGCTGGCGCAAGTTTGAAATGATTGTTTGCCGGTCATATTACGCGGCGTTGCATAAAAGACGCATCGGAAATTTTGTGGAATTAACGCCAAATTTAGCAGGAACGTTTATTGCTATTTGTCATTCCACTGACTACCAAACCCGCGCGTCTTCGGACGGTTTCAACGCCTGCGATAGCGTGCGGCAATCACTGTGAAAGGCATTTCTCGATGGGCAAGTCAATCGCGCTCCTTTTTGCGTGTGCGGCGCTAATTATCCTGGCAGGCTCCTTCGTTGCGCCCGGTTCGGTCGCGGCGGTAAAGGGTGACTGCTCGCCGGCCTATGGCGTCGATCCTTGCTCGACGGCTTCGATCAGCCATTGACGAAAAGGCCGGCCCTCTGCGCCGGCATCTCATAAAGACAAGCCGTCGGGAACGCCGAACAAGGGCGCTCCACAATGAACGCTCGGTATTGCCTGCTTCAAAAGCAGCGGCAGACGCCTATTCTCAATATAGCTATCTGAAAAATCGACGCTTGGCGGGGCGCGGGTATTCGTTCGCCACCTTCCGACAGGCACTGCATTCGCGCCGGGAGTTGCGCGAATGCAGACTCGTAAGGAAGCCTCAACCGATCAAGCCGGTCGCAGCCATGCCGAGCAGCAAGACACCGAGAATGATGCGGTAGACGGCAAACAGCGTGAACCGGTTGCTTCTGATATAGGCAAGCAGCCATTTGACCGCGACGAAGGCGACGATGGTGGAAACGACGAAGGCGATGCCGAGCGCCGTCCAGTCTTCGCCAGCCGCGCCGCCATCCTTGAACGTCTTCAGCAATTCATAGCCGCTTGCGGCATACATTGTGGGGATGCCGACGAGAAAGGCGAATTCGGTTGCCGCAGCACGATTGCCCGTGCCGGCCAGCATGGCGACGAAGATGGTGGCGCCGGAGCGCGACGTTCCCGGGAAGACGCCCGCAACGATCTGGGCGATGCCGACCAGGATGGCGACAAGCCAGGTGATCTCCTTGTGCGGTGGCCTGCGTGCGGCCGCCCATTCGGCAAAGATCATCCAGATACCGCCGATGATCAGCGCCCAGGCGATCGGCGTTGCAGTCTCGGGAAGTTCGAAGCCGAGCTTCTTGACCACAAGGCCGAGAATTGCGGTGATGAGAAATGCGACGATCAGCTTGGCGGCATAATCGCGATTCTGCGGCTCGCGCCAGCCGAGCACCAGATCCAGCAGACGACGCCAATAGATGATGGTGACGGCGAGGATGGCGCCCGCCTGAATGACGATATTGAACATGTCCGACCGGTGTCCGAGCCATTGCTCGGCGATGATCAGGTGGCCGGTGCTCGAGATCGGCAGAAATTCGGTGATCCCCTCTATGATACCGAGAATTGCAGCATTTATATAATCCATACATCGTCTCCGGTTTAAAGTTCGGCCGGGCCTGAGCGCTTGGGTCGATCAGGCTGCCGCTTCCATTCGTTCGTTAGACCGTGTTTCGCCATCGTCAGATGGGGTAAAATCCGATTCGCTTGTATTGGCGGGGCCAAGCTCCTATAGCTTCAACCAATGAGTCATGACTAGGGCGCTATAATTGAGCTGCCACACAGTCCTGTAACAGCAATCACAAAGCCCGAGTATCGATGCCCACGCTTTATCATCATCCCATGTCATCCGCATCTCGCTTCGTCCGGCTGATCCTGGCGGAATACGGCTATCAGGCGGATCTGATCGAGGAGCAGACATGGGAGAAGCGCCGGGATTTCCTGGCGCTCAATCCGGCCGGCACGCTGCCGGTCTATGTCGACGACAGCATGCGCGCGCTCTGCGGCGCGAGCGTCATTTCCGAATATCTGGACGAGACCCACGGCGTGTTGAAACGCGACCGGCGGCTGCTCGCCGAAGACCCTTTCCAGCGGGCGGAAATCCGCCGGCTGACCGAATGGTTCATGCAGAAGATGGAAAACGACGTGACCAAGCCGCTCGCCCGCGAGCGTGTCTACAAGTTGCAGATGACCGCCGATCAGGGCGGCGGAGCCCCGGATTCGAAGATTCTGCGCACGGCCCGCGCGAATATCCGCCAGCATATGCGTTATCTCACCTGGCTTGCCGGCTCGCGTCAGTGGCTGGCGGGCGAGCGGATGAGTTATGCCGATCTTGCCGCTGCGGCCTCGATCTCAATCCTCGACTATCTCGGCGAAATCGAGTGGGCGGACGCGCCCGTCGTCAAGGACTGGTACCAGCGGCTGAAGTCGCGTCCCTCTTTCCGGCCGATGCTGACCGAGCGCGTGCGCGGCCTGACACCGGTTTCACACTATGCCGATCTGGATTTCTGACGAGGGCTCTCCATGCCCGAACCGAAGAATGACGACAAAGAGCGCCGCCGCCGCGACAATTTGACCGAGTTCGTTCGGGCGGAATCTGCCGCCAAGGGCTTCGATCTCTGCCGCATCACGCGCCCGGACGCGATCCCCGAAGCCAAGGAACGGCTCGGCCAGTTCATCGATGCCGGGCGCCACGGGACGATGGACTGGATGGCGGAGACGCGCGACCGGCGCGGCGATCCGCGCACACTGTGGAGCGAGGTGCGCTCCGTCGTCGTCTTCGGCCTGAATTACGCTCCGGAGGAAGATCCGCGCGGTATCCTCGACAAGTCTGATAAGGCAGCTATCTCAGTCTATGCCCGCAACCGCGATTATCACGACGTCATCAAGGGCCGGCTGAAGGAGATCGCCACGCGCTTTGCGGCGCGCGCCGGCGCCGATGTGAAAGTCTTCGTCGATACGGCGCCTGTCATGGAGAAACCGCTGGCGGCGGCCGCCGGGCTCGGCTGGCAGGGCAAACATACCAATCTCGTCAGCCGCACGCACGGTTCCTGGCTGTTCCTCGGCACGATGTTCACCACTGCCGATCTTGCCGTCGACGCGGCGGAGAACGATCATTGCGGCTCCTGCCGCGCCTGCCTCGACATCTGTCCGACGGCTGCCTTCCCGGCGCCTTACCAGATCGACGCGCGGCGCTGCATCTCCTATCTCACCATCGAGCACAAGGGACCGATCGACGCCGATCTGCGCGTGCTGATCGGCAATCGCATCTATGGCTGCGACGACTGTCTTGCCGCCTGTCCCTGGAACAAGTTCGCAAGCTCCGCCTCCGAGATGAAGCTGCAGGCGCGGAAAGAGCTGAAGGAACCGTCGATCGCCTTTCTGCTGACGCTTGACGATGCCGCCTTCCGCACCTTCTTCAGCGGCTCGCCGGTGAAGCGGATCGGCCGCGACCGCTTCGTCCGCAACGTGCTGATCGCCGCCGGCAATTCCGGCGAGACGGCGCTGATCGGGCAATGTCGCATGCTCGCGAGCGATCCCTCGCCTGTCGTGCGCGGCATGGCGGTCTGGGCGCTTTCACGGCTGATGGAGGCTGGCGAATTCTCTGCCTTTGCCGCACAAAGGGCTCACGAGAGCGATGACGACGTCTTGAACGAATGGCGATTGGCGGGAGTGGGTTGATGCATGTGATGATTTTTGGCTGCGGTTATTCCGGCACGGCGATCGCCAAGGCCTTATCAGGCGACGGCGTGCGTATTTCCGGCACGACGCGTTCGCCAGACAAGATGGACCTGCTCCGCCAGAACGGCATCGACGCATTCCTTTTCGACGGCGAGACCATGGAAGAAGGGCTGCGCCGGGCTTTGGCCGATGTCACGCACCTCGTGCAGTCGATCTCGCCCGGGCAGGCCGACCCGCTGCTGCGGCTGCTTGGCAAAGATGGCGCCAGCCTGCTGCCTCGTCTCAAATGGATCGGTTATCTCTCCACCGTCGGCGTCTATGGCGATCATAAGGGCGCCTGGGTGAACGAGGAAACGCCCTGCCTGCCCGTTTCCGGGCGCTCGAAGGAGCGGCTCGAGGCGGAAGAGGGCTGGCTGGCGACGGGCCGGGAGCGCGGTGTGCCGGCGGCCGTGCTGCGCCTTTCCGGCATTTATGGGCCGGGCCGCAACGCCTTCTGCAATCTGGAAAAGGGCACGGCGCGCCGGCTGATCAAGAAGGACCAGGTGTTCAACCGCATCCGCGTCGAAGATATCGGCGCGGCGACCCGCTTCCTGTCGGAGCGCGGGCTCGGCGGTATCTATAATGTCACCGACGACCGGCCCGCCCCGCCGCAAGACGTGATCGTCGAGGCAGCCCGCCTGATGGGTGTCGAACCGCCACCGGAGCAGGCTTTTGAGACCGCCGAACTATCACCGATGGCGCGCTCCTTCTACGGCGAGAACAAACGCATCTCGAATGCGAAACTCAAGGCCACCGGCTTCCAATTCTCCTTCCCGAACTATCCCATGTCGCTTGCGCAATTGTGGCAGGACGGACGCTGGCGCGGCTAGAGCCTTTCCGGGTTAGATTGCAGCATTCTGTTGGCTCAAACGGAGTCGGATGGTCGACCGGCCGGCGCGCGTCGTAGCCCAGCTCTACGGCCAAGCCGGCCGGTCGATCAGCCGGCCCGTTTCAGCCAACCCGAAGGGCCGGGCATCTTT
>Ga0207426_1000809_pt1 | contig 33836 bp, 32 predicted proteins | sample AraplaMF_Cvi_mMS_FD_184265 | JGI IMG/M metagenome (GOLD analysis project Ga0207426, IMG submission 184265) | Arabidopsis root microbial communities from the University of North Carolina, USA - plate scrape MF_Cvi_mMS (SPAdes) (version 2) | ecosystem: Host-associated > Plants > Roots > Endosphere... | reverse complement strand
ACCGAATGCCGCTTTGCCCCTATCGTGATCTCACCGTCCGACGAAACGGCATCGCGGGCATTGAGCGCAAGATTGACGAGTGCATTCGCCAACTGGTTCGGATCGCACTGAACGTTCGGCAGACCAAGGGGAAAATTCGTGTTGATTTCGATTGGGCCAAGCGACCGCCGAAGCATGTCCGTCATGCTTCGGACGAGATCGGGGATGTCAACCGGCTGCAATTCCAGTTCCTGTTTTCGGGAAAAAGCAAGAAGCCGTTGTGTCAGCGATGCTCCGCGCTTGGCGCCCTGTATGGCATTTTTGATCAATCCCGCCACGTCCTGCCCCGCGGCGGCTCGCTTTTCAGCAATCTCAAGGCTGCCGAGAATGGCCATGAGCAAATTGTTGAAGTCATGTGCGACCCCACCCGTTAACTGGCCGACAGCCTCCATTTTCTGAGCCTGAAACAGGTCTCTCTGCGCCTTCGCGAGGGCCTCCTCGACCTGGCGCTTTTCCGTGATGTCGCGAGTCACCTTTGCAAATCCAATGAGTTCTCCGCCCTCGGAGCGGATCGCATCGATGATGACGTTCGCCCAAAATCGCGACCCGTCCTTGCGCAGGCGCCATCCTTCTCGCTCGAACCGACCTTCGCGCTCTGCTATTTCAAGGGCTCGGGCGGGAAGATTTACCGCCTTGTCCTCGTCGGTATAAAACCGTGAAAAGTGCTGACCAATAATTTCTTCGGGCGTGTAGCCTTTGATACGTTGGGCCCCGACGTTCCAGCTCGAAACATATCCCTTGGGACTGAGCATGTAGATCGCGTAATCGGTGACGCCCTGAACGAGTAAGCGAAACTGCTCCTCACTGCGCCTGAGGGCCTCTTCTGCGCGCTTACGCTCTGACAAATCCCTTGTGATCTTGGCAAAGCCAATCAACTGTCCGTTGTCGCGAAGCGGGTCAATCACAACATGTGCCCAAAAGCGCGTGCCGTCCTTTCGAACGCGCCACGCCTCTTCCTCGAACCGCCCCTCCTGCGTGGCCAAATGCAATGCCCGCGCCGGCAGGCCCGCTTCCTGGTCCTCTGGAGTATAGAATCGCGAGAAATGCTCGCCGACAATCTCATCGTCCGTATACCCCTTGAACTTGTTCGCGCCGGTGTTCCAACTCCTGACATACCCATTGGGATCCAGCATGTAGATTGCATAGTCGCTGATAGCGTCCATCAAGGTGCGATAACGGTCTTGAACCACTCCGGGCGATGGACTGATCTCGGGACTCATCCTTTATCCTCGTTACATGTGAGCGAGTGGAACATTATTGCCTTAACTAAAAGATCGTCGTTTGGTTTCCAGCCGCAACTGAAAGTGTTCCGGACGCAAATTGGAAGAAGCAAATGCAAGCTCGAATAGTGGCGAAGGCTGACGACAGGTTGATCAGTGTCCAGCTGCCATGGTGACGGAACAGGAGGCTTCCCGAGTGTTCGTCAAACCGGGATGTCATTGTGCCAGTGGAGGAAAAATTCAATGGTATCTTTGACCGTATAAGCCACGCACTACTCGGTAGCGCCCGGGACGCGCCTGCAAAGTCGTTTCCCGATACCGCTGCGCCTTCCAATTCTACGAGGTCGGATGAACTGGAAACGCCACCGCCTCCCGGTCCGGGGGCACCAATGTCAGACTAGATTTCCGAACGTCCTCCAATTGTCACCGATCCTGCGACAGGCGAGGCCGCAAGAAAGTCCGGACAACAGCTGGATTGGCGAGAGTGGTTCGTAGACCTCATGAAAGCAATCGGAATGGACGCCAGCATTCAGGAACGAAAGGAGTTGGCGACCGAGCTCGGCTTTAGCGGCGATAAGGATGACAGTGCAACGATGAACATCTTCTTGCACAAGACGCTGATGGGGAGGCTCGCGGAAAACGGCGGTTGAGTACCATCGGAACTTCTCGATTAGAGCGCGCCCACCAAGGGCCGTGCAGCCAGGGCGGAGGCCGTCGGTCGAACCGCCATGCCAAGACGTTTTCAAAACGTTGGAAACCCGAAACGCAATTTCGCCAGCGACAAGGGTCGCAGTTGCGATTGTTGATCCGCTTTTTTTCGGTTTTTGTGAAGGAACAGACCGACAACCTTGGTGTTAGGTGGAACGAGACCGCTATCCATTGTCGGTCTCGCCATTCAACCAAGGAGTAGACGACATGGCATCGCAAGGCGGTTCTCACGAGCAGCACGTTAAGGCCGGCAAACAGAGCCATAAAAATTCTGATACGAAGCAGGCATCAATGACCCGCAATGATCAGGACAGCTCAGATCGCAGCAGCAAGGCAAGCGACCAGCGCTCCAAAGGAGGGCAGGGAAGTCACAAGGGCAAGCACTGACTGATGTCGAAGCCCGCGAACGAGCGGGCTTCACACTTCAGAGCGACCAATCATTCGCCAACTACCCTGACAACCAGCCACATGCTGATTTCGACGGGGTCGCGGCTGTCGACATGCGCCGGCTGGGTACGGCTGTAGCCAAAATTTCGACGTCAAGGTTGGGGCATCGCCATTCGGTCAGGGATGACCGCAGCCGAGAAGTCGCCGTTTCGCACCGTTTCGTACGCAAGCAGACATAGAACCTGGAAGGCACTGCGAGTATAATGTGGCCGCCGGCTATCGGGTACCGGGTAAAGGCCGGTTGGGAGATCAGACGTGCTCTTGCCTCTGGTGGAGCGAGGGATGTGCCTTTCAACTTTCTTGACATGATGGACTACTCAGACCGCGAGTTCGAAGCCCTTGCCCAAGCCGTGAAATCTTGGTGCCAGTCCAACGACATCGACCCCGAAAGCGAGCGCGGCCGTGCGGCGGCCGCCGTGGCGATCGAACTATTCAACCGCAATCCCAACCTGAGCAGCAAGGACTTACAGCAAGCCTTGGCTGCCAGCTCTCCCTGAAGACCGACCGACGCGCCTTGGACTCAAACCAGTCCACGACATGTCCCTTGGACTGGTGCTGTTACGTCCCGTGGAGCCAGCATTCCTGATGACGTCCGATGATGATCGATCTTCACGAGTGGCGGAGGCAATCTGGATATGAACGACCTCGCTGACGCGAACGACACGACCCAGTGACCGCAAAATGGCTGGATGCTTTCTTTTGACGCCGTTTTCCCCTTGCCGGCTTGCCGGGGTATCCTACGGATATGTCGAGGGAATGTGCTTAAAACGTCGGCAACCTTCCCGGCGACCAACGAAATAGCAGGCGCGGCGATCGCGTAGTCATGTGTTTATAGATTAAGGCATTGCAGGGATGACAGCGCCATCGCGGCTATGCGCCCTGTTCTTCTGAAATCCCTCCCGGCTATTGCTGGGCAGGCCCCACCCCGAAGCCCTGAAGTCTACGGCCGTTGGTGCGTGCCACTGCCCAAGCGGGCTTCGAAGGTCTTGACCTCATCGACCACCCGATCCTTGACCGCATCATGCACGTCGGATGCTGCTGCGAGCGCCTTGTCGTAGGCGTCGGATGCGATGGCTTTCCCCTCGGCAATAGCCTCGCTCGCCTGGGCAGTAACGGCTTCCTTTGCGGTGTCCGATGTCTCACCAAGCAATTCGTCTTCCGTCTCGGTATAAGGGAGCGCGGCGCCGATCGCGGCCCCGACCGCGAAAGCAAGTGCACCGCCAACCAACGGCTGGTCACGGAATTGGGTGAGGATGGCCTGGTTCAGTTTGCCTGCCTGTTCCTGGAATGCGCCAGTTGCGGACGAAGTTTTGTTTGAAAGCGAACTCGCGGCGTCTGACGCACGCGCGGTCATATCGCCCGCAATGCTTTTTGCTTGGTCCCACTTTTGCGAAGCGCAGCCTGACGCCTCGTCCAGCAAGGTGCCGGTTTCGTCCACTATCTGTGTGATATGCTTCCCGGTTCTGTCTGCAAAACCCCTGTAGGCATTTCCTGCATCATCCAAAAAGTGACCAGCGCGTCGCCCCGACTCGTCTGTCAGAGCTTTCAAGCGTTTGCCAGTACTGTCACTAAAGTGACTGTAAAGGGCGCCATCGCTGACCTCAGGGGCGCTAATACGCCGAACAGCACCTTCGGCTTGGTAGAGCGGGTATTCAGGTTGAGCAAGCATTTGCGTCGGCTTCTCAATTGTAGGGGACGTCCCCTGCTTTGCCATGAGCCAGGCAAGACTTACCCCGATGAGAGCGACCGGAAGAGGGTTGGCCTTCAGGGCATTGCCGAGATTGCCGACATATTCGCCGCCACCGCTGTTTCTTGCATACGCAAGAACCTCATCGACGATTTGGCCGGGCGACATTCTTTCCTGGATTGCGTCCAGCCGATCCTCGATACGTCGACGATCGAGATCGATCTCGCGCTGGAGTTCGGCGGAATTTTTTTCTGAGGATGCGGCCATTACATTTTCACCTTTACAACATCGACATCGCGGCGAATCGACGTCGTTGTGCGATCCAGCTTCATATTGGTCGCACGCAATGCGCCAATTCCACGCGAGACCATCGCCCAGGCAATCCCGCCGATAACAATCGCGACGAGCAATGCTGCAATCGCGTTGGCAGTTGGTTGAGCAATGCCTTGGGTAACCAGGAAGGCGGCAAGCCCCTGCACAATTGCACTCAAAAGAACTCCGACTGCTCCGATTGCGAGAACAAGGCCGACGATCAGAACTTCAATTCCGTTAAGTGCACGCGACAGTTTCCCTGATGCTTCGGTCTTGGCGAGGTCGATTTCCTTGCGTAGCAAACCGGTAACATTGGCAACCAGGCCTCCAACCAGTTCTGACAGCGGCGTTGTATCTTCAGAGGTTCTAGCCATTTGGGCGACCTTCCTTGGTTATGGTGCGTTCAGAAGCGGCTTCGCCCTTGCCAACCTTCGTCGATCGGTTGGCCGTGGCAGTCAGAAAACGGCTGGCTGCGAGACCCGCAAGCGCAGCAGCGCTCAGAAATGCCAGTGGTTGCTTGCGACCGAAGTCCTCCGCCATCGTCGCAACCGCGCCGAGGTCCTTGCCTTCAAGATCCTTCGCAATGCGTTGAACGCTTTTGCCCATCTGCCTTGCATACCGTCCGATCTCACTCTGATCAGAGCCCTCGAGTTCCGAGCCAACCTTCTCCAGAACGCTGGCAATACCGCCTACCTGGTTGGCTACGAAGTTTTTCTGCTGCGAGACTGTTCCCCTTACCTTCTCGATCGCCATATCGGCTCCTTGCCGGACAGCACCCGTCACGGATTCGACATCGTCGGAAACCTTGTCTTTCAAAGTCTCGACGGAGATCTCTCCAACTGCAGGTTGGCTGGGGGATTGGGACACCGCCGCGGGTGTGGCCATCGGCCCCTGCCCGCTTTCTCGTGACGGTCGGCCGCCTAGCGCCGGCAAAGGCGCCGCGCAGGCGTTTTTGCCATTGAAACCCTGCTTCTGGCGTTCCTGAACTCGAGCCTTGACACCAGAGCTTCCTGTGTCACCTTGGCCGAAGGGGGAAACGACATGTTGGATATCGGCACGGGATACAATTTCACTCTGATTGAAGGCACTTCGGACGGATGGAACGAGGTTCGGTTCACCGAGCGTGTGGCTGATATCGACGGCCCTCTCCTGAAGCTTGAGTCCGGCCGGATCATCAACGCGCATTCTTCATTGTTCTTTTCGGCGGTCCCCGTGACCATGCTCGCGTCGGCTTCGCCGCCAGAAACGGCTGATGCCGGCACAACAGTCTAACTCGCGCCAATTTCGCCGCTTGTAAAACACGGGCGAAAAGATCTCGCCGCAGAAAATGGACAAGTCGGCCCGCCTCATGCGGCGGCCCTGACGTGACACATGGACGGCTCCAGTGTCACGATCCCGGCAAGCTCAGCAACCGTTCCCACAAGCAACCAAGGCTACCATTCAGGATCATCGAACTTCGCGGCGGCTGAGACCAGAATAGCGATCGGCCGGGCTAGCAACGCCTGTTCGGCCGCCGCCCAGTCCGGCAGGATAAGGATCCCTCCCCTTGCCTTTCCCTCAATCGCAGTGGGCGCCGGCATACAGCCGTCAACGGTGGTCTCTTCACGGAGCTGCGAACGCTCAAGCGCAAGCATCTCGCCCTTGCCGGGCGGGCAACGAGGTTAACTGGTAAAGGGAACAATGTCTGGGGCGTAGCGTTCGAAGCGTGCAAGAGTGTCTTATGAAAGGTTATTCAGATGGGTCGAGGTATTTTACTCTGGCTTCTCGGCATCCCACTGCCGATCGTTATCCTGCTCGTCCTCTTCATGCGGTAGGAGGCCAGAATGTCTCTAAGCGAAAGTAAAGTAACTGACGTTCTCCCGGTCGAGTCTCCCACGTCTGCGCTCGCCTGGGGTCCGATCATCGGCGGCGCCGTTGCTGCGACGGGAATCACACTCATTCTCCTTTTGGTAGGATCGGGAATGGGCTTGACGATGGTGTCGCCGTGGTCTGGCGAAAACAGCTCGGCCGCAACGGTCGGCGTGTCCGCAGCGATCTGGCTCGTTGTTGTTCAGTGGCTATCTGCTGCCCTCGGAGGATATCTTACGGGGCGACTTCGAACGAAGTGGGCTGCGGCTCACACCGACGAAGTTTTCTTTCGTGATACCGCCCACGGCTTTCTCAGTTGGGCTTTGGCAACGCTGTTCGTGGCAGGGTTTCTGGCGTCGTCCTTGACGTCCCTTGCCGGAGCAGGGGCGAGCGCTGTGGGCACTGCTGCCAATACGGCGGGCATCGCAGCGGGGGCCGCTAGCGCGGTTTCGCGTGACGGAACCGACCTTTCAACGTCCTACTTCACCGACGCGCTGCTTCGCCCTCAACAGGTCACCCAGCGGGCGCGTGAAGAGGATGGAGCGGCAAGCGCGGAAATCGCAAGAATTCTGCTGCAGGGAGCGGCGCGGGGCGAGGTGCCAGATAACGACAAAACCTATATCGCCAGCATCGTCGCAGCACGCACCAATCTTTCTGAAGCGGATGCCCGTGCCAGAGTCGACGCAGTTCTGAAGCAGATCGAGGATGCCAAGGTCGCAACTCAAGAAGCCTTGGACAAGACGCGGAAGGCAGCAGCCACCACTGCCCTTGTTGGCGCCCTGTCGCTATTGATTGGAGCCTTCATTTCCTCTGCTGCCGCGGCGTTGGGTGGCAGGCAGCGCGACGAGGAAGAAGACCTGGTCGCCACCCGATATTGACCTTCAATCTCCGTTGGATTCAATTGAGAAAGTGTGCCGCCAGGAACGCTTTCTCGGTACCAGATCGTAAAAGCGCGACTGGTGTCGTCCTGTGAAAAGCTGGACGTTTGCAAACCAATATCGTGTTTCCAACCCGGAGGGATGTGCTGCCGGAGTATCAGCACCGTTTGCTCGCTCGCTCCTGTTGTGTTGGGGTGGACGGCTCCTAACGGCATCGCAATGTGCCAGAATGAGTTCGTTGAAAGCTCAATCGAAGGAGACCGTCCGTGGAAGAGATTATCCGAATTGGCATGGATACGTCAAAGAGCGTTTTCCAATTGCATGGCGTGAACGCAGTCGAGCAACCAGTCCTTCGCAAGAAGCTTTCGCGTAGGGAGATGGTGAAATTCTTCGAGAAAACGCCGCCGACTACCATCGCACTCGAAGCCTGCGGAGGTTCTCATCATTGGGCGAGGCTGTTAGGTTCGTTCGGTCATGAGGTGAAATTGATCGCGCCTCAATTGGCAAAGCCCTATGTAAAACGCGGCAAGAACGACGCGGCGGACGCAGAGGCTTTGTGTGAGGCGATGAGCCGACCCACAATGCGGTTTGTGCCGGTGAAGACTGCGGACCAGCAAGCGGCATTGATGCTGGTCGGTTTGCGAGAGAGACTCATTCGCAATCGAACGCAGCTCGCCAATGCCATCCGCGGCTTTGCCATGGAGTTCGGCATAGCCGCAGCCAAGGGCATGTGCCGCATCGAACCGTTGCTCGAGCGGATTGCGGCTGATCAATCCCTGCCTGCATTGGCCCGCGAGCTTTTTGCCATGCATGGCGTTGAGTATCGCGACTTGCTTGCCGAAACGAAGGCGGTCGAGGAAAAACTGACCGCGTTGCATCGCTCCGATGAATGCAGCAGGCGCCTGGCCCAAATTCCGGGTGTCGGGCCGGTCGGCGCATCGCTTTTGATGATTAAGACCCCAGATCCGCGGCTATTTAGATCTGGTCGAGATTTTGCCGCCTGGATAGGGCTCACACCAAAAGACCATTCGACTGCAGGCAAGGTCAGGCTTGGGGTGATCACCCGTGCCGGTGACGAAATGCTGCGAAGTATATTGGTGGTGGGCGCCACTTCTCTTCTCCAGCACGTCAGAGCAGGTCGAAGCAGGCATGCTTCCCGATGGCTTATCGAGCTCCTGCAACGGAAAAAACCGAAATTGGTGGCCGTGGCGCTGGCCAACAAGATCGCCCGTATTGCTTGGAAGCTCATGGTGAGCGGCGAGACTTACAGGCGTACAGAAGGACAAAGCGCAACAGTTTAATTTAGGAGATTGGCCATTACGGTGAGCAGGGACGTCACCGTGCTGAGCTGATGCTGTGAACTTGCAAGTGAAGAGCAGATGGTGCGATCGATCGATCCAAGACGCGTGACACTCCGTTAATTCTAATTCCACTGGCCTTTTAAGGTCGTTGCCGTGTTAGGAACGCGCGTTGCGGAAACCATCTTGGCCAGTGGCCATGTGCGACCACACACAAAGGCCGCACATATGGAAGCAAGCGATCCGATCAAAAATATCTGCAGAAAACACTTGCAACAGGGAGCCGTCCACATATGGAATTAGACAGGGAAAGAAAGTCGTGGGCGAGATTATGGGACATGCGGAAAGGCCCGCGGCCAATCAACCGCAGGCCTTGTTGCTTAGTTCGGCAGATGCGTCCATTTGGAGCGGACGTCGGATGCGTTCATTGAAAGATGAACGTGTGCGTCGACGTGGTCGACCCACTCCAGGGGAATGAGATGGTGATGTTCTCCGTCTGGAGAATCCGACTTCGTAAGTTGATGCTCTCGCTTCCCTCGAGATAGTCCACCGTTCCGATATGCTGGCCGTCGGCAGATTTGACTTCCATATGGTCTTTGATGTCGCTGGCTGAAATCATGACTATAATCTCCTTGGTTGGACTCAAGTCTCCAACTCGAGATGGTTGAAATGGTTCCGACCCTTGCAGGGGGATGCTCCAGCCTGTTTCATTTGGATACTCGGAAAATTCACCGCAGGTCCGGATCGGTCGCATCGATCAACCAATCTTCAGTTCGCATGATTTTGACCTGTACCGAGAAGCGATCTCCCAGCAGTTGCAGGGAAGCGTCATGCGTATCGTCCGCGCTGCTGCAAACGGCATCCTTCAGCAAGATCACACGATATCCGAGGTCGATCGCGCCAAGGGCCGCAGCAAGGACGCATATATCCGTCTCGCCTCCACTCAATACAATGGTCCCGACTTCCTCGCTGCCAAGCGCGGAGTGAAGGCGGCCGTCGACCCAGGGAGAATAGAGAAACTTGTCGAATATGCGGGCCGGTGGAACGAGAGAATGCAAGGACGAAACAAGCTCAATCATTTCCGGCGCTAGCCGATCTGTCGTCATCATCGGCCACTTCTCATAGTAGGCCTTCCACATCCCATCCATGGCTTCCGCATTTCGTGGTGGAATGAATCGTGTGAAAATCGTGCGCTGGGGAAAGCGGGAGGCAACCTCGACCACTTCCGGTGAAACAGTCTTCATCCATGGCACCTGCCAGGGTGTGTCTTCTGCAAACATGCGCTGCATATCAATACAAAGATGAACCCACCGCTCCACCCGCATTCCTATTCGCCCCGCTGTGACTTGAGCCAATGCAAGACAGCGCTTTCCTCCTCGTCCATCCACCTGAGCAACCGCTGGCTGGTCGTCTTGCGTCTGAGCACGTCACCCAGTCGGCCAGCGCGAAAATCGCTGAATACGGCAGGATGGATATAAGAGGACCTGCAGACGGCCCTGGTGTTGACCAGCTTGGCGGCGACCAGATCGATCGCCTCGTTCATCTGCGAAACAACGGCCCGCTCTGAGCTTGCGATATCGAGCGGCGCCAACGCCGCAACCGCCAGGCAGGTGGCCCCCCAGGTTCGAAACTGGCGCGACGTGAATTCGTCACCTGCGACCTCCCTGATATAGGCGTTCACGTCCTGGGAGGAAATCTGCCGGCAATCACCATGCTCGCAAATGTACTTGAACAGCTGCTGACCGGGAAGTTCCTGCAGTCGACGGATGACGTTGGCGATCCGGCGGTCTGAATGGGCGAGGTTCCACTCCTTGCCTGACTTGCCCTTGAAGCGAAATCTTACGGTCGCGCCCTCGATCTTGACATGCCGATTGCGCAGGGTCGTCAATCCGTAGGACTTGTTTGTGTCAGCGTAGCTGGCGTTTCCTATGCGGATATAGAGATTGTCGAGCATCCACACGACGGTTGCGAGTGCCTTGTCAATGGTCAGCCCGCGCGCACGCAGGTCCGTATCAACGCGCTCGCGAATATCGGGAAGCCGCATGCCAAAGTCGGCCAGCCTGTCAAATTTTGCGCGTTCGCGCTCGGCCTGCCACTCAGGATGATATCGGTACTGTTTGCGTCCACGCGCATCAATACCAACCGCCTGCAGATGCGATCGAGCATCGGGCGAAATTATGACATCGCGATAAGCGGGTGGAATCGCCAGGCGGTTCAGGCGGGCGATTTCGTCTTTATCGGTCAGGCGGCGCCCGTCCGCGGCGTAGTAGAGAAAGCCGTTCTTGCCGCACTTGCGCGTAATCCCCGCCTCCAGGCTGGAAAGATAAACAAGGCCAGTGGAAAGTTTGGCTTCCGCAACCACCGCGGCGATCGCATTTTTGGAGAGCATCGTTGTCATGGTCACGAAACACCGAACGAGGATCATGGTTCCTTTCGGGAACATCCGCGCAAGCTTTGAGTTTGGGCAGCGCAAACTCGACATTCGGAGGACACGATGGCTACTCAAAAGACACTGGACGATCTCTTCCTGGACACGCTCAAGGATATCTACTACGCGGAAAAGCAGATCCTGAAGACGCTCCCGAAAATGGCGCGTGCTGCCCAGTCACAGGAAGGCAAAGCTGGGTTTCTCCAACATCGCGACGGGACCCAGGGGCAAATCGAGCGCCTAGAGCAGGTATTTGAGATTATTGGCAAGCCTACCCGTGGCAAGACCTGTGAGGCGATACAAGGTATTATCTCAGAGGGCGAGGAGATCATTGAAGAATTCACGGGGTCTCCAGCATTGGATGCCGGCCTGATTTCCGCCGCGCAGGCCGTCGAGCACTACGAAATCGCCCGCTATGGCACACTGATCGCCTGGGCCAATCAGCTCGGTCTGAGGGATGCCATCCCGTTGCTGAAGCAGACCCTTGCAGAGGAAGAAGCGACCGACAAGAAACTGACACAGCTCGCCGTGGCAGCAGCCAACGCAAAGGCAGCGTAAGTACGGTTAGCTCGGCCGATTTCGTATGTGGCCGAGCTTTCCTCAAAGCTTTGTAAAACAGGGATGAAAAGATGCCATATGTTGCATCCCCGAGCTATTGTGACGACGCGCAAGCGCGAGAGGCAAATCTCATCGAGTGTCTCCTACCCGCAAGGCGGTTTCTGGATGAGACGTCACATGCGTCAGAGACCGAAAGGATTGAGAATCTCGTTGCATCCGCCGTTAGCGCCGGGTGGGAAGAGGACGAGGTTCGCAAAGCACTCAACGCCACAAATGCACACTCACGCCAGGCTTCAACCGATACCCAAGAGTTCGCAACAATTGGATTGGTGCCGACGTCGACGAAGATACCGTAAGGTGCTGTCAAAGCGCTCGTAGGGTTTCCAGCAGTCAGCATGTCTCCAGGATTTGGCCTCGTCTCTCCAGCCCTTACGTGGCCGTCATCAAGCGCGGTGAAGGACCAAGCTTCACTGCCAGGAAGGTTAGGACCATGAAGCGATTTTTCTTCAACATCCGAGAGGGCGACGAACTTATCGAGGATCCAGATGGCACTCTTCTTTCGGATCTCACCAGTGCGATTTCGGAAGCGAATGGCGCTGCTCGAGAACTGCTTGCAGCGGAAATCAGAAATGGTCGGTCGGTCGATGGGCGCAGCATCGAGATTGCCGATGAAACACGCACCGTCGTGGCCGTGATAGCGCTGCGCTCGATCGTGGCGGGCCAATGAGCGTCCCAGCATTGCCTCAAAAATGCGAGACTGCACAATCCGCCGCCAACAGCCCAAGGGACAATCGCCCGGTCAAAGACGATCGTCAAAAGAGCCGTGCTACGCGAAAAAGAGCCTGAGGGATGTGGCCAATGCCTGCGGATTTTCCTCAGCGACATGGTGGCCGCTCTCTAGCGGATGCCCCTGCACATCGTTTGCCCAGGAGCGCCAAATCTGCAAAGGGTCTCCGAAATGATCCGCGAGATCATCGAAACGTGACCAAAGGCATAGCAACGGGCACTGGATTTTCCCGCCATGGTTTCGATCCTCGACGTCATGTTTAAAGTCGACAGTCAACCCCGCACGGTAGTCCTCGACCATGCCATGGATGACGACCGGATCCGTAAGCGCCGAAACGACGTCGTCATAGGCTTCCTTGCCCATGAGGCCAGGCTTGATCGCGTCATATCAACCCAAAGGATTGGCATTTATCGCTGCCTCCGGCTTGAGTTCTTGAGAAAAGAAGAACCAGTGATACCAATCGCGGGCAAAACGCCAGTCCATGCGCTCCAGGTGGTCGATGATCGGAATGCTATCGATGACCGCTAGCCTTTGCACCGCCAAAGGATGGTCCATCGCGAGCCGAAATGCGACGTAGCTACCCCGATCGTGCCCGGCAACCGAGAATGTGCGGTATCCCAGGATCCGCATCAATTCCAGACAGTCCATAGCCTTTTCTCTTTTAGACGAGGCATGGCTGTCAGGCGAATCCTGCGGTTGGAAGGATCTCCCGAATCCTCGCAGATCGGGGCAGATGATCGTGTAATATGGAGAAAGAAGGTCTGCCACAGTCGCCCAGGTCATGTGAGTGCGCGGATGTCCATGCAACAGCAGCAAGGGTGGACCGGAGCCGCCGTGGCGGACCCGCAGTTGCCCTGGCCCGACGTCGATTGTCTTTAACTCAAAGCCGCAAAACACGTTCGTTTGGCTCCCTCATTGACCACGTCAGCCGTGACATTGACCGCGTAAAGCAGGTCTACTCCAGCTTCCCGAGAATTGCCCCGACCTACGACACGATACGATGCGGATCTGTCTCGCATGTCGGTGGAACCGATGACCGCAATGAGTGTTGCACTTTGGAGCGCGTGCCGTGTCAACCGGACGCGACAGGGATGGTGAACATGCTGATTTTTCCGGTTTCTCACCATGGCCAACGAATTGGCAGGCGAGCACCCTACCTGTCCGGCAGCGCGCTTGCCATAGCATGATCGACGGAGGGTATCCCGTCAGATCGGCGCTAGGCGTTCCCCGGGTTGCTTGCGCGCGTCTCAACTCTCCTGTTTGCCTTTCAATCGTAGCTTTTCCGAGCCTCATTATTGTACGGTACTGGACCCTTTTCCAGGTTTCCGGAACAGATTGGTTGCCCCACCATTTTTCTGCGGAACAATGACGGAGCCCCTCAAGTGGAAACCCAATTAATTGACCTTCTTCCCGCCCTCAATGCGTTTGCCTTGAAACTCGCGAAGAATTCCGAGGATGCCGATGACCTGGTCCAGCAGACCATTACGAAGGCGCTTGCACACCGGAACCATTTCGAGCCCGGCACGAACCTCAAGTCCTGGACCTTCACCATATTGAAAAATGCGTTCCTCAGCCAAACCCGCTCCTCGCAGCGCAGTCCACTTGGAATAGACGAAGACGCGGCATTGTCCGATGTTCCCGTATCATCATCGCAGGAATGGGCAATGCATTACAGGGATGTCGAAAAGGCAATCGACAATCTCTCGCCCCTTTATCGGGAGGCGCTCATGCTGGTCGCGTCTGGCGCTTCCTACGAAGAAACCGCTCACAGATTGCATTGTGAGATCGGCACCGTAAAAAGCCGTGTCGGCCGTGCCCGATCGCGACTATTGAGCTCCCTCGGCGCAGTCAGTTACGACGAAGCACTGGCAATTTGACGAAGGACACAATGCCCACACTGGGGATCAAGACGCTTTGCCTATCGCAGAGGAAACGATCCCGCGAACGGTAGCCTACTTTACTTTCTCGGTCCTGTTGGACTTGTCACGCCCGTTGGTCCGCTGCCGCCCCCACTTGGCGAGGGACTACGGTCGATCGTGGTCGGTGCTACGGCCGGCGGTACGTTTGATGGCGGCTCTTTCATTTGCGCTTTCGTCGAGGCGGTAGCCGCGGGATCCGTCTTAACGGAAGGCGGCCAGACGAGGTAGCTAAGCAGAGCCACCATGAACACTGCCAGGCCGACAATTCCCGCTCCCCAGATAAGCCAACGCCGCGTCGTGTCCTGTCGAATTGCATCCTCGTCTTGATAGCGTCGATCGGTTTCGTACTTTTTGACGTTCTTGTCGTCACCAGTGCTCATGGATGGGTCCTCCTGCGCCCCAACCGCGTTTGCCTGAAATGGTTCCAACTGCCGTTCGAGATGTCTCAATACTACTTTGGCAACAAAACTGCCGGATGGTCCGCACCCGTGTTCTTGAGCAGCCCGGAACCTAAAGAAGCCTCACGTGTTCTCATCTCCAGTCTTCTCCTCAAGGAAATGCCATGCGCCGACCCCCTTCCCGCATCCAGGCCGGTGATTATACGATCCTCGGCGCCACTCCTGACCAGGAAGGTACGAACTTCGCACTCTTCAGCGCTCATGCCGAACGCGTGGAGCTATGCCTTTTTTCCGATGATGGAAGACAAGAAATCGAACGAATTGAGCTTCCCGAGTACACCAACGAGATCTGGCATGGATATATTCCCGGTCTCAAGGCCGGGTCGCTCTACGGCTACCGCGTTGATGGACCGTATGAGCCCGAAAACGGGCATCGGTTCAATGCGAACAAGCTGCTGGTTGATCCGTACGCCCGGGAGCTTGTTGGCGAAATCAACTGGGGCCAGGCCCAGTTTGCCTATCAGATGGAGGACCCTGAAAAGGACCTGGCATTCGATGACACCGACAGCGCGGCGGACATGCCGAAATGCCGCGTCGTTGATGCGAAAGCCTATGACTGGAAGGGGGATGCCAAGCCTTCGATCCCCTGGTCATCGACCATCTTCTATGAGTGTCATGTCAAAGGGTTTACGCAATTGCACCCGGCAGTCCCCCGCAATCTTCGGGGAACCTTTGAGGGCCTCGCGGACAAGGACATTATCGCCTACGTCAAGAGCCTTGGCATTACCTCCATCGAACTCTTGCCAATTCACTGGTTTCCCGACGATGCGCATCTCCTCGATAAGGGTTTGAGGAATTTCTGGGGCTACAACACCCTTGGTTTTTTTGCACCGGCCTCGCGCTACTACGGCCCTGACGCCATGGCCGGCTTTCGCGACATGGTCAGGGCCTTCCATGACGCCGGCATCGAGGTGATCCTGGATGTCGTGTACAATCATACAGCCGAGGGCAATGAGCTTGGCCCCACGCTCTCGTTCAAGGGGATCGACAATTTCTCTTATTATCGGACGTTGCCGGGCGAGCCTCGCTACTACATCAACGATACCGGTACCGGAAACACAATCAACACGTCGCATCCCCGAGTGCTGCAAATGGTGACGGACTCCCTTCGCTACTGGGCTGAGACCATGCACATCGACGGGTTCCGCTTTGATCTCGGCACCATTTTAGGACGCGAGCCGAAAGGCTTCGACCAGCGTAGCGGGTTCTTCGATGCAATCGGCCAGGACCCGGTGCTTTTAAAGGTGAAACTCGTGGGCGAGCCATGGGACATAGGACCAGGTGGTTATCAAGTCGGTGGCTTTCCACCCGGATGGGCTGAATGGAACGATAAATATCGAGATACGCTTCGCAGTTACTGGCGGGACGAAGACGGGATGACGCAAGACTTCGCCGCCCGTGTGCTCGGTTCCGGCGATATCTACGATCTGCGCGGGCGCAGGCCATGGGCTGGCATCAACTTCATCACGGCGCATGATGGCTTCACGCTCAACGACCTCGTCTCCTATAATGAAAAGCATAATGAAGCGAACGGCGAAGACAACCAGGACGGCCACAACGACAATCAAAGTTTCAATTATGGCGTGGAAGGTCCAACAGGTGATGAAGCGATCAACATTGTGCGCGATCGGCAGAAACGAAACTTTCTGACGACGCTCTTTTTGTCCCATGGGACACCCCTGCTGCTGGCTGGCGATGAGTTCGGCCGGAGCCAGATGGGCAACAATAATGGCTACTGCCAGGATAGCGAGGTGAGCTGGGTGCACTGGGATAACCTTCCAGCCAGTGCCGAGGAACTACGGGAATTTTCTACGCGGCTGATCAAGCTGCGCCGTGAGCACCCGATCTTCAGGCGAGACAACTGGCGCGACGGCATGGATGTCACCTGGTTCAATCCAGTCGGCGGAGTGCAGACCGAGGAACATTGGTCCGATCCTGGAAGCACGACCATTGGCCTGAGGCTATCGCAATCCGATTATTCCGACGAAGGATGGAATGACGTCCTTCTTCTGTTCAATCCTCACGACGGTGACGTGGACTTCAAGCTTCCCGCGGATAAGGATGACTGGATAACAGTCCTGACAACAACCGATCCCGATGCCCGTGAAGAAACGATTGAAGCCGACGAATACCGCCTCTCCCCGCGAAGCGTCGTTGTTTTGAGATCCGGCACCCCCGCTTGAGGCGAGAAGTCGGCGCAGAAAGACAGAACGCTAAACTAACCGTTTTTGGCCAAGTGGCTATTGCCGAAATCGATCGGGGCGTCGCCGTGTACCCTTTTTCAGCGCTGCAAGGTTTCGTCGCTCTTCGAGAAAATAGTCGAGATACCCGACCAAGGCGTAGGTGAGGTATCGAGCGCTCGCAACGAGCACTATTATCAATGTGGTGACGATAGCAAACGTCATCGTGATCTCCTATGCGGATGACAAAACCACCAGCGTTGCCGAAGGTTTCCGGCAATCGTCACTGTTTCTTGATGTCGCGGGAATCTTGCTATTTCAGTCGTGGCCCGCCGGTTCAGACAAATCACGCATCGGCCGTCTTTCCCAGCGTATCTGCAACATAGGCACCGCGGGCTCCCATAGGCAACGCGGCGCCGGTCGTCGTATCCCTTGCGGTTTGATGCTCCAGTTCTGCATTCAATTCGCCGCCCACGATCAATATGACAAACGACAGCCAGGTCCAGACAAGGAAACCCATCAGCGCCCCCAAAGTACCATAGGTTGCGTTGTAGTTGGCGAAATGGTCGAGATAGAACGAGAAGCCGGTTGACATTAAAAACCAGGCCAGCGTCACGAGAGCGGCGCCCCAGGTCATCCACCGAAGCTTAGCCGGTTCGCGACTTGGGCCGAACCGGTATACGGCAGTTGTTGCGATCGCCGCAATCAGGAGGAGGAAAGGCCAGCGCAGCAAAAGGACCAGATTTTCCTTGAATTGATCGAGCCAAAGATAGGACAACAAGACGGGCATCACCGCGACCAGTCCAATCATCAAGGTTGCAGCCAGCATTGCGCAAAGCGTGAAGCAGAGACCAAGCACGTTCAGCCTGATCAGACCGCGCTTTTCCGTTTCCTCATAAGCGATATTCATTGCGTCGAAAATGGCAAGCGTAGCGCTGTGAGTGCTCCATACCGCGACTGCCAGGCCGACAAAGAATGTCAGCCCCAGCGTGCTGCTTCTCGCTTCAACGAGGCTCCTGATCCGATCGGCGATGAGGTCGAACGCGCCTGGCGGCAACAATGCCGAGAGTTCGCGCAAGTGATCAGCCATTGTCGCCGGGTCTGCAACCAAACCATAGATGGCAACAAGGGCGGCGAGCGCGGGAAAAAGCGCCAGGAGGAGATAGAAGGTCACGCCGGCCGCGATGAGTGCCACGCGGTCATCAAGAACCTCATGAACCACGCGCCAAAAGACGTCGCGGAGGCCTTTCATTGGTATGGCCTCTGGAACCTTGGCGTGTCTACCCCTCCCATGATCTTCTGCAGCGGTTTGTACGGCGCCGTTCGCCGCGCTTCGCGTCGTAGTGAGCAGGCCGAAAAGAGCCATCGACAGAATGAGCAGTGTCGTTGTGCTTGAAGATTTCATGGCAGACGCCTCGGGGCCTTTGCGAGTATTGCCACTCGATAACGCACTTACCCGGAAAAGGATGCAGTGAACCGGAAAGTCGAGGCCCGACACTTCACAGGCACTGCCGCCGCAAGTGCCAGTTAGAAGGGCGGAACAAAAGATCGCCTCCATTGTTTGGATTCGCGCAACCAAGAAGTGAGTGGACCAACTCACAGAAATCGACTTTATGGAGAGGAAATGGTTTACGGGCCGGCCGCATCTCGGCAGGGACCGGACACTATCTAGAGTCTAAAGGCAAGAATGACTCGTGAGGGAAATCGTGGCCAAAAAGGACCTAAATAACCAAGGCTTGCCGCTCAACCTGTTCGCCGGCAAAAGAATCTTGGTCGTTGAAGTGGATTACTTTGTGGCGGACGAAGCTCGACGGCTCCTGGAAGCAGCTGGCGCGAGGATCACGGGGGCGAGCGCCCCGTTTGCTATCAACATGATTGACCCTGAGGCAACCGACGCCGCCATCCTTGATATCAGGTTGGACGGGGAAGCAGCTTTTCTGATTGCGGATCGGTTGTACAGCTTCAGAATTCCATTCGTGTTTGCGACCTCACACGTTGACGCCAGCGTCAAGGATAGCTTCGGCGGTTTTCACCTTTGCGAAGACGTCCATGCATTGGGTGATATTGCGCTCGCTCTATTTTCCACAAAGCACCATTAAGCCCCGGACGAGACCCACTCTCGCGGATGATCGGAACTTTTAGGGCACGAACCTGTTTCACCTGATCCGTCATCTTCCAAGGCACTCGTCATCGCGCACTTAAGGCGGGATGGCGCCGAAGGCTCCGTCATGACTGGAAACCGCAGCAGTAACACGCTTATTAACAGCCTTTCCGATCACGACTATGATCTGATCTCGACCGGCCTCGAGGAAGTCGATCTTCCCCAAGGCTTCCACCTCGCCACGGCCGGGCAGTCATTCAACCATGTCTATTTTCCCTGCAATGGCATTGCTTCGGTCATTGCAGTGTCTCCCAAGGGCCGGCGGGCAGAGGCAGGAATGGTGGGGCGGGAAGGGTTTACGCCCATAGGAGGGCTTGTAAGGCCAAGTGAGGGCCCATTCGATATTGTCATCCAGGTCGCGGGGCATGGCCTGCGGCTGAAGCTCACGGCGTTGCACGGTCCTGTCAACAGCAGTCCGGTGCTGAGGGACCTTTTGCTTCGTTATCTCGTGGCGTTCAACCATCAAGTTGCTTTTACCGCACTTTCCAATGCATCCCATACGATCGATGTTCGGCTGGCGCGATGGATATTGATGTCGCAGGATCGGATGCAACGCTCCCAGATCGCCCTGACGCACGACTATCTTTCTCTGATGCTCGCCGTACGAAGGCCCTCGGTCACAATTGCGCTGCACATGTTGGAAGGGCAACGTCTTATTCGATCAGAGCGCGCTTTGGTTGTGGTGCGGGATAGAAGCGGTCTTGAAGACTATGCAGGGGACGCATATGGCGCTCCCGAGCGAGAGTACCGTCGATTGATGGACATAGACCAGGTCAAAACCACACCAAGGGTCGGTGTTGTGGCGCCGCTGATCTAGAGTACGAAATGACGGGCAGCGGTGCATGTAGATCGCACGCTAGACGTGCCGCAAAAGCGCTGGAGGGCTGTATTCATTAAGCAGACTGCCCCTTTCAATCGTTACGCCTGGCGCGCCTTTCAATCACCAATAGGAACTTTGCATGTCCTTTCCCGGTTAGCACATCAGGCGGAGGCGCCAGACTGGTGCGATCATTCCTGCCGGACGGAAAGGAAAGGCCATGATTTCGCCAGCTCAGTCCTCGGTGACAAACAAGCTGCTGAACATCCTGCCTGAAAGCGACTACGGCCAAATTGCGCAAGATCTTGAATTCCTCAAGCTTTCGCGGGGTACTGTCGTTGCCTATGCAGGGCAGCCTATCGATTACATCTATTTTCTCACGTCAGGTATCGGATCGATTATCGCGTCGACGCCCGAGGGCAACCGGGCCGAAGCAGGAATATTCGGCTCCGATGGCTATGTTCCAACCTCTGCCGTGGCGAGTACGGAAAACAGCCCCCACGAAGTGGTGATACTTCTCGATTCGGAGGCCTATCGCATGGATTATGGGCGTTTTCGCGGATGGATGGACCAAAACCGGAATTTTTCCAAAGTGATGATCCGTTCGATTGAGGCCTTCTCGGTCCAACTGACCTACACCGCCATTTCAAACGCAATCCACGACGTTACCGAGCGACTGGCACGCTGGATTCTAATGTGCCATGACCGTGTGCCGGGCGATGAAATCGGGCTTACGCATGAATTTATCTCCCTGATGCTCTCGGTTCGAAGGCCGAGTGTCACGACCTCATTACACATCCTCGAGGGTAACGGCTTCATCAAGTCGGAGCGGAGCAATATTATCATGCGCAACCGACCTGCAATGGAGGAGTTCGCCCGCGACGCCTATGGCAAGCCGGAAGAGGAATATCGACGGTTGATGAAAAACCTGTTCTGAACGGAGAGCAAAGACGCAAGCGCCTGATCAGAGATCGCCGATCAGGCGTCGGTATTCTTCTTCCGGCTTGCCGTAGGCATTTCCTGCAAACTCTTCCATTCCACGCCTGTCACGGATCATGATCCGTCCGCGCTCGGATCGGATAAACCTTTTGCCCTCGAGTACATGGAGCGCAGTTGTCACGCTCGGTCGCCTGACAGAGAGCATCAAAGAGATAAAGTCGTGGGTCAGGGCGATTTCATCACCGTCAACCCGGTCATGCGACATGAGTAGCCAGCGCGCCAATCGCACGTCAATCTGGTAGTTTGCGTTCGACAGGGCAGTGAAGGAGATCTGCGATGCGAACGTCTGGATAAAGCGCGCCAGAAGATTGGCGAAAGCAGGATATTGAGAAATCGCCTGCAGCGCCGCATCTAATGTCATTCAATATCCGTATCCTTCTACCTGCATCAATACCTCGTGGACGCTGATCGTGCCACCGACGCCTGCCGACGTCGGCGAAAAGCCCTCGCGTCCAAACATCCCCGCTTCAGCTCTTTGGCGGCCTGAGGACACTGTAATGACGGAGCCGATCCCCCTGCAGAGGAAGTAGACGTGCTCGATGAGAGTCTCGGCCTTAACAATGACGAAGCCCTGGGGAAGATGAACTGCCTCAAGTGATGGCACAATGGCGCGGAACTCCTCATCAGGAAGGCGGGCCAGGAGCCGATTTTGCATGGTGGATCGATCAGCGACGGACATTGGACTCAGAAGTGAGGGAACACGAACGACAGGATCGTCGCTGCACGATTCAGCTTCGGCTGCGCATTGCCGGCTGTATAACATCCTGTTGTTGCCTATGTTTTTGCGTACGCTGGCAGACCGTCGAGATGCAGGTGCCCGGTCAGATAGGCACGCCTGGGCGCCCGTCCTTGGTTTTGAGCCGGCTTGCGCAAGAGCACTTGCCGAGCGATGCCCTGCGACAAAACACACATAGGCTGTGAAGCATCTCACCAAATCCAGTTTGCATCGGAGCGCGCGCATCGTCTTCCGACGCAATTCTCCTGGCGTGCCAAAGGGAACAACCTTCAAGATTGGAGGTTGTCTCAGTCGAGCACGGAGGAAAAACCGATGAAAGTACGAGAGGTGATGACCACAAAAATCGTCACGGCTGGTCCTGGCGCTCGAATTCGCCGTGTCGCGCAGCTGATGTCGGAAGTGGATACCGGGATAATCCCGATCATTGACGGAGACGCCATTGGTGTCGTGACCGACCGAGACATCGTCATACGAGCCGTGGCCGAGGGAATATCCTGTGATCAACCCGTTTCCAGTATCATGACGTCTGGAATAGAGGGCTGTCTAGAGGAGGACGATCTCCTGGAAGCGGCCGCACGGATGTCGGAGCTTCAGATGCGTCGGCTTGTCGTGTTCGATGCAGCCGGAACCGTTTCCGGGATCCTCTCCCTTGGCGACATCGCAGTCCGACAGGAGGAAATGGCCGGTGTCGCATTGGAGGAAATATCTGATGACACTCAACGGCGGGACTAAGGCCCGAGTTTCAGAAAGCGGCTCTTCCGCGGGCCGTTTCCGGGAAAGTTACAGGGGAGTTCAATGCAGGGTTCAACGAACAGAGACGGTTGGTCGCCAGCCGACGAAGAGGACCTTAGGACGGCAAATCCTCCCTCGCGGGCTCGGTTTGAAAAGACGGGACGCGAACAAGCTCTCCTCTTTGCTCAGGAGGAAATTACGCGGTTGCGGCTCGAGATCGACGAGATCGCACATGCCGTCGACAAGATGGCGACAACGGTTTCGACGCCCGACAGTCGAGTGATCCGGCTCGCCCCCCTGATCCTTTTGACCACGCTCGCAGCCCTTTGTTCCAGGAACAGATAGAGTCAGCCGGCCGGGCCAACGAGAATTGATCTTTGCCAATCTGTGATCGGTAATCGTCGCAGCATGTCCGAACGAAACACATGAATTCTGTTGGTTGCCAGGCACAGCCGAAATCGCGAAGCGAAACCTGCAATTCACTTTTTTCTAAGAGTTGGCTGTCAAACAGAGATCGCGCGATTTGTCTGGCGTTCGCGCCCAAAGGTGTTTCTATGACGCTCAAGCCCGCTCTTATCGGTGTCTGGTTATTGGCTGGTGTCTTGTCGATACTCGTCGCTATCAATCCATTTGGGCGTCATGACATTGACGCGTCCACAACCGCGTCAATTCCCGACCGGTAGATCGGTTGACGCCGGACTGAGCGACGCGTTTGTCCTGGTGAGCGACTATCAATGGCGGCCCGACTGCACGGTCGACCCTTGGGGAGTTTTTGCCTGCTGGAGGGCTTCCTTCAGCTGGGCCTGCGAGAAGGGTTTGGTCAGTCTGATCAGTTCAGTTAGCTCCTGATCGTCGGGCAACTCAGCATAGCCGGATGCCAGTATGATCGGAAGCGACGAGAAGGAGTCGAGTATAATTCGGGAAAGCTCGGCTCCGGTCATACCGGGCATGGAATGATCAGTAATCACAATATCAAAACGCTTTTCTTCCCCAAGAAGCTGCAAGGCCTGCGATGCCGAGGTCACTTCAACGGCGATGTGACCGAGGTCCTCCAGCATCGCCACGGTTCCCATACTGACCAATGGATCGTCGTCCACCACAAGGACAGTAAGCTCTCCTGACAGCGGCGGGGCATCGGAGGCACCGTCAACACGCCCACCCGCAACCGGATCGCTCGACGTGTCGGCAACCGGCAACCAGACACTCACGGATGTCCCAGCCCCCGGCCTGCTTGCCAGCTCGAGCGCCCCGCCGGATTGGGCAGCCAGACCCTGGACCATCGATAGTCCGAGACCGGTGCCTTTTCCTGGCCCCTTCGTCGTGAAAAACGGCTCAGTTGCCCGCGCAAGCGTTGGTTCGTCCATTCCGGGGCCATCGTCCGTGACGCGGATACGCACGTAGCGACCATCGCTTAGTGATCCCGGGTGATCGGCAGCATCTACCTGGAGGATGATGGTGCCCGCCCCATCCATCGCGTCGCGCGCATTGACGAAAAGGTTCAAAAGAGCAAGTTCGAGCTGATTGGCATCGACAAGTATGCTCGGCAGCTCCGGGGCGACGTCTAGTTTGATGTCGATGCCCTGGCCCACGGCCTTGACGAGGAGATCTTCAATGTTGGCAAACAGCTGTTCAAAATCGACAGTGGTCGGCTTCAACTCCTGACGCCTGGCAAAGGCAAGCAGGCGCTGGGTCAGGGCCGAACCGCGTTCGGCAGCCTGAATGGCATTGCCGAGCAGTCGCTCGCTGCGATTGTCCTCGGGCAAGCGCTTCTTCAAGAGGCTCAGACTTCCAAGGATTGCCATCAGAAGGTTGTTGAAATCATGCGCCACACCGCCGGTCAGCTGACCGATCGTGTCGATCTTCTGAGCTTCGAACAATTGCGCGAGAGCCTCCTCACGCTCGCGTGTCCTTTGTTCGATGCGGTGTTCCAGCTCCTCATTCAACCGGCGCAGTTGCTCCGATGAGGCCTCGAGTTCGGCGGTGCGCTGGCTGACCCTTTGTTCCAACTCGCTGTTCAGCCTCTCGAGCTCCTTGGTCTTGCGATAAAGGTCGGTGAAGACCCGCACCTTGGCCCGCAGGACGTCGGGCACGATTGGAACGGAGACGTAGTCGACAGCACCTGCAGCGTATCCTCGCAGCCGATCAGGCTCGGTCATCATGACCGCCGAAACAAAAATGATCGCAGTGTTCTGGTAACGCGGATGTTCGCGGATCATGCTGACAAGCTCGAAGCCGTCCTGTTCGGGCATGCACACATCGGCGAGAATGACCGCTATCTCGTTGCGAAGAAGATGTTCAAGTGCCTCCCTGGCGGACTGAGCTTTGATCAGGTTTTCACCGAGATCCTTGAGGATGACCTCATAGCTCAAGAGCTTCGCCGGTTGATCGTCCACGAGAAGGATGTTCAATCGTTCCAATCCCGCCTCCCTCACCGATGCAGCCACATGCGCAAAGCAGACAGCAATTGCTCGGTATTGACCGGCTTTGCCAGGTAGTCGGAGGCGCCGGCCTCCAGACATTTTTCACGGTCGCCCTTCATCGCCTTTGCGGTCAGCGCCAGGATCGGCAGCCTCTGGAAGCCCGGCCTGGCACGTATCGCCATCATTGTTTCGTAACCGTCCATGCCAGGCATCATGATGTCCATCAAAACGATGGCAACCGACGCTTCCCTTTCCAGAATCTCGATCGCCTCGCTTCCGGTGGTTGCCGTCAGAACCTTCATGCCTCGGCGCTCGAGAACACTGCTGAGAGCAAAGATGTTCCGCGCGTCGTCATCAACAAGCAGCACCGTCTCGCCAACCAGACTTTCGTCTGAACTATGGAGCTCCTGGAGCATCCTCTGCTTTTCGGTCGGTAAGTCAGCAACGACGCGGTGCAGGAAGAGCGCCGTTTCGTCCAACAGCCGTTCGGGCGATTCAACGCCCTTGACGACGACGCTGCGCGCCATGCTGTGCAAACGGCTGTCGTCGTCGGGAGACAGTTCCCGACCGGTGAAGACAACCACGGGAACTTCGGCGATATCGCCATCAGCGTGCATCTTCTCGAGGACGTCAAAGCCGGACATGTCGGGCAGGGTGAGATCGAGAACGACACAATCGGCCGGATCACGCTTCAGGGAAGCCAAGGCGTCGCCACCTGACCCGACGCTTTCAATCTCGATATCGTCATGGCCGAGGAGCGCTGCTACGCTTGCGCGCTCGGCCTCGTTGTCGTCGACGACGAGCAGTCGCCGACGCCGTGACTGCGCATAGGTTTTCAGCCGCGACAGGGCCTCGCCAAGCCCCTCCGACGTGGCCGGCTTTTTGAGGAATGCAAAGGCACCCCGTGTCAACCCATGCTGCCTGTCGTCGTCGAGACTGACAATCTGAACGGGGATGTGCCGCGTTTGGACGTTCTGCTTAAGCTGGCTGAGAACACTCCAGCCGAGCATGTCAGGCAGGAAAATGTCGAGCGACATTGCCGTCGGCTGATATTCCTGCGCCAAAGCCAGCGCTTCACTGCCGCGTTGGGCGACGATAACCTTGAAGCCACGATCGTGGGCAAGATCCATCAGGATACGCGAGTAATGGGGATCGTCTTCGACCACGAGAAGTACCAAATCGGTGGCCGTGACTTCTTCACGATCATCCAGCAAGCGTTCAGCCGGTTTGTCGCCCCGTCTAACGGCCGCGACCTCGGCAAGCTGTACGACATTGGTCCCTTCGGCCACTACCCTTGCCGTCGTTGAACCGGCATAGGTGAGCGGCAGGAAAAGCGTGAATGCACTGCCTGCTCCCGGATTGCTGCGAAGCTGAATTTCTCCGCCAAGCAAATTTGCGAGCTCACGGCTGATGGCAAGTCCAAGGCCCGTGCCACCGTACTTACGGCTCGTCGACGCATCGGCCTGCTGGAATGCCTCAAAGATGATGCGCTGCTTTTCGAGTGCAATGCCAATGCCGGTATCCGTCACCTCAAACGCGATCACCGATGCCGCGGCTTTCAGGGATGGGTGGTCTGGCGACCAGCCATTTTCGACCATGGCGACCTTCAGTGTCACCCCACCCTCGGCAGTGAATTTGAACGCGTTCGACAAGAGGTTCTTCAGGATCTGCTGCAGCCGCTTAGCGTCTGTCATGATGCTGTCGGAAACGTTTGCCGCAATCTCCACGGCGAAAGAAAGTCCTCGATTGTCGGCTTCGTGCCCGAAGGGTCGCGCCATGGCTTCCAGAAGGCTGCTGATCCTTATCTCTTCCGCATCGACCGATACTGTTCCCGACTCGATCTTGGACAGATCGAGAATATCGCTGATCAGGTTCAAAAGATCGGTACCGGCAGCATGGATCGTTTTTGCAAATTCGACCTGTTTGCCCGAAAGGTTGCCTTCCGGATTGTCACCGAGCTGCTGGCCGAGGATCAGGATGGAGTTGAGAGGTGTCCGCAACTCATGCGACATGTTGGCGAGAAACTCGGACTTGTATTTCGATGTCAGGGCAAGCTCCGTGGCCTTTTCTTCAAGCGCCCGGCGCGCCTGCTCGATCTCCTGGTTCTTGCCTTCTACCTCGACGTTTCGCTCCTCGAGTTGCTGTGCCTTTTGTTCGAGCTGCTCGTTTGTCTGCTGCAATTCGCGTTGCTGGGTCTGAAGTTCTCCCGCCAGCTGCTGCGATTGCTTGAGCAAGCCCTCCGTCTGCATCGTCGCCTCAATGGAGTTGAGCACAATACCGATCGAGGTCGTCAATTGATCCAGGAACGACAGTTGCAGCTCGCTGAAGGTCCCGGCAGAGGCCAGTTCAATGACGGCTTTGACCTGACCCTCGAAATGAACCGGAAGGACCACGGCGCTGCGTGGCAATGTTGAAAATACACCCGAACTGATCGGAACGACGTTGCTTGGCAAATCGGTGATGACGATTGCCCTTGCATCACTGGCGCATTGCCCGACAAGGCCCTGCCCCAATTCGAGCCGCTTCGGGTGTTCTGTCTCCAGGCCCTGCGCATAAACGGAAAGAAGCGACAAGACCGGACGATCCGTCTCTGCGTCGACCTGATAGATGACCCCCTGATGCGCCCCGACCAGCGGCGCCAACTCCGAAAGCAGCATTTTTCCAACCACGGTCAGGTCGCGCTGACCCTGCAGCATGTTGGTGAAGCGTGCAAGGTTCGTCTTCAGCCAATCCTGCTCGGTATTGCGCTCGGTGGTGAGACGCAGGTTGTCGATCATCGTGTTGATATTGTCCTTGAGTTCGGCGACCTCGCCTCGCGCGTCGACCTTGATCGAACGCGTCAAATCACCCTTTGTCACGGCCGTGGCCACTTCTGCGATGGCGCGCACCTGTGTTGTCAGGTTGGCGGCAAGGAGATTGACGTTGCCCGTCAGATCCTTCCATGTGCCAGCAGCGCCTGGTACATTCGCCTGGCCGCCAAGGCGGCCCTCGACGCCGACTTCGCGGGCAACGCTCGTCACCTGATCGGCAAAGGTCGCAAGGGTGTTCGTCATATTGTTGATCGTTTCTGCCAGCGCAGCGACCTCGCCTTTTGAAGCCACGGTCAAATTCTGCTTGAGGTCACCGTTTGCCACAGCTGTCACGACCTTGACGATGCCGCGGACCTGTTCGGTGAGATTGGCCCCCATGACGTTGACGGTATCGGTAAGGTCCTTCCAGGTGCCGGCGACACCAGGCACCTGCGCCTGGCCGCCGAGCTTGCCTTCGGTCCCGACCTCGCGCGCCACACGCGTCACCTCGCCGGCAAACGCATTCAGCTGGTCCACCATGGTGTTGATGGTGTTCTTGAGTTCGAGGATTTCGCCCTTCACATCGACAGTGATCTTGCGAGACAGGTCCCCGCGGGCGACAGCAGTCGTCACTTCGGCGATGTTGCGGACCTGGGTGGTCAGGTTGGCTGCCAGAAGGTTGACGTTGTCGGTAAGGTCCTTCCAGGTTCCAGCAACACCTGGCACCACGGCCTGGCCGCCAAGACGGCCATCCGTTCCCACCTCGCGGGCCACGCGCGTAACTTCGCCGGCAAAGGAGCGCAGCTGATCTACCATAGTGTTGAGCGTATCCTTGAGGAGCAGGATCTCGCCGCGAACATCGACCGTAATCTTACGCGACAGATCACCGTTGGCGATCGCCGTTGCAACTTCGGCAATGTTGCGAACCTGGGCGGTCAAATTCCCGGCCATGGAGTTGACGCTGTCGGTAAGGTCCTTCCAGGTGCCGGCGACACCCGAGACCTGGGCCTGTCCGCCGAGCTTGCCCTCGGTTCCGACTTCACGCGCGACACGCGTCACCTCTCCGGCGAAGGCGTTCAACTGGTCCACCATCGTGTTGATGGTGTTCTTGAGCTCCAGGATCTCACCCTTGACGTCGACGGTGATCTTGCGAGACAGGTCGCCTCTTGCGACCGCGGTTGTGACTTCGGCGATATTGCGCACCTGACCGGTCAGATTCGACGCCATGAAGTTGACGTTCTCAGTCAGATCTTTCCAGGTGCCGGCGACACCTGGAACCTGGGCCTGTCCGCCGAGTTTTCCCTCTGTTCCCACTTCACGGGCGACACGCGTGACCTCCGAGGCGAAACGGTTCAGCTGATCGACCATTGTGTTGAGGGTTTCCTTTAGTTCAAGGATTTCCCCGGACACGGAAACGGTAATCTTCTTCGACAGATCGCCATTGGCGATCGCTGTCGAGACCTCGGCGATATTGCGCACCTGCGCCGTCAGGTTGCCAGCCATGGAATTCACACTGTCAGTCAGGTCTTTCCAGGTACCGGCAACGCCAAGCACATTTGCCTGGCCACCGAGCCTTCCTTCCGTTCCGACCTCGCGCGCAACACGAGTGACTTCGCCGGCGAACCCGTTCAGCTGATCTACCATGGTATTCAAGGTTTCCTTCAGCTCGAGAATCTCGCCGGAAACCGGAACGGTGATTTTCTTCGACAGGTCGCCCTGGGCAACGGCGGTCGCCACCTCAGCGATATTGCGCACCTGGCCCGTGAGGTTCGATGCCATGGAGTTGACCGAATCTGTCAGATCCTTCCAGGTTCCTGCGACGTCGCGGACATTGGCCTGGCCCCCGAGCCGGCCTTCGGTACCAACCTCTCTTGCAACGCGGGTTACTTCTGAGGCAAACGCGTTAAGCTGGTCGACCATCGTGTTGATCGTTTCCTTAAGTTCGAGAATCTCGCCCTTGACGTCGACGGTGATCTTTTTGGACAGATCGCCATTGGCGATCGCAGTTGAAACCTCGGCGATGTTTCGGACCTGGGCGGTGAGATTTCCGGCCATCGAGTTGACGTTTTCGGTCAGATCCTTCCAGGTGCCAGCTGCACCGCGGACATTGGCCTGTCCGCCAAGGCGCCCTTCGGTTCCGACCTCACGCGCAACACGGGTTACTTCGGAGGCGAATGCGTTAAGCTGGTCGACCATCGTGTTGATGGTTTCCTTGAGTTCGAGAATTTCGCCCGAAACGGTGACCGTGATCTTTTTCGACAGGTCGCCGCTTGCGATCGCCGTCGAGACCTCGGCGATGTTTCGGACCTGAGCAGTCAGATTCGAGGCCATGGAATTGACGTTGTCGGTCAGATCCTTCCAGGTCCCGGCGACACCAGGCACCTGCGCCTGGCCGCCAAGACGGCCCTCGGTTCCCACTTCACGCGCGACGCGCGTGACTTCTCCGGCAAATCCGTTCAGCTGATCCACCATGGTGTTGATGGTTTCCTTCAGCTCCAGGATCTCGCCCGAAACGTCAACGGTGATCTTGCGCGAAAGATCTCCACGCGCCACAGCTGTGGTCACCTGGGCGATATTTCTGACCTGCGCAGTCAGGTTGCCGCACATTGCATTGACGCTGTCGGTCAGGTCCTTCCAGGTCCCGGCGACGCCCGGCACCAGGGCCTGCCCACCAAGCTTTCCTTCGGTGCCGACCTCACGTGCGACACGGGTCACCTCGGAGGCAAAGGAACGCAACTGATCGACCATGGTATTGATCGCTTCCTTCAGCTGCAGAATTTCGCCCCTGACGTCCACTGTGATCTTCTTTGAGAGATCGCCATTGGCGACAGCGATTGTGACATCGGCAATGTTGCGCACCTGGGCCGTCAGGTTCGATGCCATGGAGTTGACGCTCTCGGTCAGATCCTTCCAGACGCCGGTTACCTCCGGCACTTGCGCCTGCCCGCCCAGCTTTCCATCAGTACCGACCTCGCGCGCCACGCGCGTGACCTCGGAGGTAAAGAGGCTCAACTGCTTGATCATGGTATTGACGATGTCGGCCGATCGAAGGAACTCGCCCTTGAGTGGACGGCCCTCGACATCGAGCGGAACAGTCTGCAACAGGTCGCCCTTGGCGATGGCCGTTATAGTGTGGGTGACAGCAGTGGTTGGCCACAAAAGATCATCAATGAGGTGATTGATGGATCCTTCCATTGCCGCCCACGAGCCATCCGACAATCCAAGGCGCACGCGTGTGTTCGTCCTGCCTTCCCACCCGACAACCTCGCCGACGTGATCCAACTGTTGAGCCAGGCGTTGATTTGCCGCGATGATGTCATTGAGGGCATCAGCGATCTTGCCGGTCTTACCAGTCAGATCCGAGCGCATGCGAACGGAAAAGTCACCTCTTCGCGCTGAGAGAAGGACATCGAGCAGCGCAGCGGAATCCTCCGCCGCCAAGGGCGCATCGTCCGCAAGGACATTATGGATTACAGGATCGATCGCGCGCTTATGTTCACCTGAACTGGTCACCACACAGCCTCCCTCAAACCAGCGCTTAACTAGCGCGGTGGAAAGGAAATTCTATGTGCGCTATCAAACCGATAGACTGCATCGGCGCCAAAGAGGCGTATTTCTTGACCTGATGCCGTTGAGCGTACGCTATGGTACAAAGATTTCGGGGTGGGATTGATCAGGAAGCGGCCTTTTGCTGCTTCCAATTGCGATAGGGAAGCAGAAGCATCCCCGGATACCGCTTCTCGATTTCGCTTTCCGTCAGCGCAATTCTCGCCACGACATCATCGAGATCCGGTTGCTGAGGGTTCTCGCTTGCCTTTTCGAGCAGTTCCATGACAGCAAACAGTTCATCGTCGATCATCGCCCCAAAGCGACGGGCAAGGTCATCGACAGGCGCGGCAAGGATTTTCTCTAACATAGTCGTCCACTCTCGTGATCCGGATCATACGCGCGGCAATACCGCGCGCGTTTCTAGCTGGAGCCGAGCGCGGCCCAAGAAACGATACAAATGTAGAGAAAGAAGAACATGAGCCCCACCCCACGATCAGAATGATCGCAAGCCGGCCAGCTCTTCGCTTGGTCTTTCTTTCGCCTGGCGAATTGGCGGTCGCCTCGATCGGATCTCTTGAACGTTCATCATCAGCTCTTGGCGGAAACGCCTGGTTCGGGCCTAACCCGTGCGGCGGTCCAAAGTTCCGCGGAACTCGGGGTTGCGCCCGGATCGGCGCCATTTTCCTGGCGGCGCCCCGATGCTGGACCCGGGAACAATAGCCACCGGCTGCGGTTTATCAGTCCACGACGTGATGTAAGGCATGGGCAATCGCGCAAGGACGATCAGGCGGAGGCCAGGCCCGTCCATGATCGCGGTTGCCCACCGCCCGCAACTTCGGAGGTTGGCATGATCTCAGGTGAGCAAGTAGGGGCAGCACGAGCACTCTTGCGATGGCGCCCGGAGGACCTAGCTGAAGCTGCGGGAATTTCTGTCGCGATCGTCAATGGAATGGAAGCACAACAGGGTCCCCTTCCTGACACCCCGTCGGTTCGGGCAATCGCCGATGCAATTGCTGCAGCAGGCGTCATGGTGTTTGGCGAAGGATCCGTCGACGGGGGCCCGGGCGTGCGGCTCATGGCAAAATCGTCCGCCGCAATCGACGTCAACGTGACCCAGACTGTCCAGTACAAGGAATTCCTGGAAAACGATACTCCTCCTGGTGTCGGCGGATGAGCTGGAGCTCTCCCGATGGGAACGGTACGTTTTCAAACCTCGCCATTACTTTAGGGATTTCTGATTGACCTATTAAGTCAAAGTCAAGGTGAATAGTCTGGCAACGTTTAGTGAAGGAGCCGACCATGTGTTTGCCGACCTACTGGGCAAGTATGTGCTGTGATGGACAAGAATTACCTGGGGGCCGCAGCCTTGGGTTCGGCACTCCGTAGTAAGCGAGGGCGTGGGACCCTTTAATGACCGGCGAGAGGGTTTCAAAGCCTCGATGAGGCACACATCGACGCCGCGGTGCTCACGCTGGATGAGCTTTGAGCCGAATAGCGGCACATCTCGGCTAGCGTTGAGGCGCCTTGCTGTTGTGCCGCTCCCTGTGTTTCAGGAGTCGGAACTCGCGAATCGCCCGGCAGAAGTTGACTTCGATCAGCTTGCCGGCTTCGATGTGCTGCTGGGCGGCAAGGCGCGAAACAGCGGCGGCGCGCTTTCCCGCCAAAATCATCTCCAAGAGACAATCTTGGCCGATAGATAAGTATCATCCAATGGAGAACGTCAAGGATGGCGAAGATTTCCCAGGAAAAGGGCAGTAACCGTTCGGAGGGCAATGGAGTTATTTTGAAAACTCTCGGGCGTAACCTCACCTACTCACTTATATTCGCGGGTCTTACTGCCGCTGCCAGCACGCTAATAATAGCGATGATGGATTGACGTTCGCCCGTGTGGTCGGAACCGAAACCTTGCCACGCCTGACGGAGGCTCATGCGCTCTGGAGAAAAAGAGGCTCAATCCCGAACGCTGCCGGTCCCAACCTTCGGCATTACTGGTCCCTCCGCCCCCGCAACGAATGGGGCTGCAACCGCCGCCGAGATTGATTGCGCAATCGCCATCTGGACGTCGAGAATACTTCGACCCTTAATCTTGACGTCATAGTCGCTCGACCACACGACTGCGCCGTCTGCCCGCCGGACCAGTCGTGCGATTGATCGCATATCATCACCCTCCAGGCGTATGCTACCTTGCAGCGTGTATGTCGTGTCGGCCTCATTGGTATTGGGTTTTCCGTCCTCGGCGATCACGACCAGTTCTTTGGACTTCACGAGATTGACGACGATTTCATTTTTCAGCCCGCTCAAGACCTCATCGGAAGCCCCTGTTTCTTCATTGGTCGTAAAGCGTTTGACCAAAATCGTTGCCCTGCTGCCGCTCATGACTGGCAGCTTCGATGGAGTGTTATTTCTTTCGGTGAACGACGCCATCACCACGGCGGCAAGTACGATCATTCCAGCGGTGATCATGATCCAACGAGGCAATCTGCTTTCGCGCTTTGGCGGCTCGGTTGGCGGCTTCTCGGTCAATGACGTGCCTGCGGCAGAGACCGTTTGCGCTTCATCTTCAGTCCTGGTGCCACCCTCAATCGCCTGTTTCGCGAAAGCTGGAACGTAACCGCCAGCCGGAACGGCAATCAGTACCTCATCCGCTGAGCCGCTCGTCAGATAGTACCGCTCAAGAGCACTACGAAGCTGGCGTGCTGCCATTCGCACGCAAGGATCATTCATCGCATCGAATGATGCATCACGTTGGAAAACGCTGGTTGCAATAGTGAATGCCTTCAGATAGGCGGCGCGTCCTTCGAGGGTCTCGTTCACGATGAACTGCAAAAATCTGCGCCCGCGATCGGGGAGAATGAAGTCTGGGCTC
>Ga0207426_1000805_pt1 | contig 33938 bp, 26 predicted proteins | sample AraplaMF_Cvi_mMS_FD_184265 | JGI IMG/M metagenome (GOLD analysis project Ga0207426, IMG submission 184265) | Arabidopsis root microbial communities from the University of North Carolina, USA - plate scrape MF_Cvi_mMS (SPAdes) (version 2) | ecosystem: Host-associated > Plants > Roots > Endosphere... | reverse complement strand
GCGAGCCGCGCGACGCTCGGATCGATTTCGAGGTCAATTATCCGTTATTGCCGCAGCAATGGGCGATGATCGCCAAGAGCCTCGCCGGGCTCGAGCGCGTCGACGCGCTCGAATCCGCGCTGCGCGTCTCGACCAGCACCGGCACCAAGAGCGCGCGCAATGCGGCCGCGGCCTATCTCGCGCGCAAGGATTTCGCGCCGCAGGCCGAGCACATCGTCTTCACCGCCAACGGCAAGCAATCGCTCGCGGCCGCCCTCGCCGCGCTGGTCCCGACCGGCGGACGCTGCGGCGTCGAGGCGCTGACCTATCCCTACGTCAAGAGCATCGCCGCGCGGCTCGGCATCACGCTGGTCCCGATTCCGATGGACGAACACGGCGCGCGGCCCGACGCGATCCAGAAGGCGCATCGCGAGGCGCATCTGTCGGCGCTGTATCTGCAGCCCATCATCCAGAACCCGCTCGGCGTCACCATGAACGCGACGCGGCGCGCCGACATCATGCGCGTCGCCGAGAAGCTCGATCTCACCATCATCGAGGACACCGTCTACGGCTTCCTCGCCGACGACACGCCGCTGGCAGCCCTCGGGCCCGACCGCTGCATCGTGATCGACAGCCTGTCGAAGAAAGTCGCACCGGGCCTTGCGCTCGGCATCCTCGTGACACCGCCGCACTTGCGCGAAAGCGTGATGAGCGCGGTCCGCACCGGCGGCTGGATCGCCTCCGGCCATGCCCTTGCCTCCGGGCAGCGGCTGATGGCCGACGGCACGGTCGCCGAGCTGACGCGGCTGAAACGCATCGACGCCGCGCGCCGTCAGCAGACCGCGGCAAGGCTGCTCAACGGCTACCAGATCGCCGCGGATATGCGTGCCTATCATCTCTGGCTGACGCTGCCGCCGCACTGGCGCTCGCAGACATTCGTCGCAGCGGCCGCACGGCGCGGCATCGCGCTGACGCCGTCCTCGACCTTCGCGGTCGCCCATGGCCATGCACCGAACGCGGTGCGCCTCGCCCTCGCCCCGCCCACCCTCGAGCAGCTCGATTCCGGCCTGCGCACGATCGTCTCGCTGCTCGGCACCAAGGAAGAGGATTTTGATTCGACGGAGTAGCGTGCGTCCGGCCTACGGCAACAAGGCCCTCGGCACGCGATCGAAACTGTAGCTGTGCGGCTGGTTGCGCCGGACGAAGCCGCCGACCTGCCAGACGAACAGCGCGGCAAAGCCGAGGATGAACAGCACGCCGGCGAATTCGCCGATCATGAGCGCGCGGATCAGAAGGCCCGCCATCGCCACGGCGAGCACCGCCAGGAACGCCAGCACCGCCGCATAGGTCTTGCGGCCAAGGCCTGCGGTCAATTCGGCGCGGCTGCCGGCCTTCGCCATCCGCGCATGGAGCTCGATGAGAAAATCGCGAAAGCCATTGTCCTGCGGCGCCATCAGGGCCGCGGTCTGCCAGCTCGTCGAGAGGATGGCGATGCGGCCGCCACCCTTGTGGCTGATATCGGCGCGAAAGCGGTGCTGCTGCATCGACACCGGGCGGAACGACAGCCGGATCGCCGAGATCTCGTCATAACGCCACAGGCCCGACCGTCCGCCGATGTGCCAGGACAGCCCCTCCTCGGTCAGCTCGAAGCGATGCGCCGAGCCGATCAGCGACGCCTTGTAGGCGTAGCTCGTGGCCGCCTCGGCTCCGGAAACCTGCATCTCGAAATCAATCCCCGTCCGCGATCCGCTTGCGCGGCCGCCCTCGCCCATCCTACAAGCGGGGCATGGCTGAGACGACCTTTTTTCCGCGCCGCCTGATTCTCGGGGCCGCCATGATCTCCGGCGTGCTGCTGGCGCTCGCGGTGCACATGCTGGGCGCGCGCTACGGGCTCGACCTCGGCGGCCTCTGGCGCTCCGACGCGCACGAGTACCTTCCGGCGGGCGCGGCGATCGCGTGGTGGCTGATTGCAACCGTCGGCTTCTCCGGCGGCTATTTCACCGCAAGCCTGATGCAGAGCGCCGTCTCCGGCCAGATCCCGCAGCGCATGCGGCAATTCCTGATCGCGGTCGCCGTGCTGCTGCTTGCGGGTGCCGGACAGGTCGCCTCGGCGCCGAGCCCGATCCCGACCGTCTCGGGCGTGCTGGCCGGGCTTGCCGCCCTCTGCCTCGGTGCCGTGATGGCATTCTGCGGCGCGCATTTCGCGCTGCGCCGCGGCTGACCCTTACGCCGAGGCGCGCAGCCGTGGCCGTTCCAGCATCATCGCGACGTCGGAAGCGGGCCGCGGCTTGCTGAACAGATAGCCTTGCGCCTGGGTGCAGCCCTCGCGCCGGAGCAGCTCGAGCTGCGCATCGTTCTCGACGCCTTCCGCCGTGGTGACGATGCCGAGGCTGCGGCCAAGGCCGGTCACCGCGCGGATGATCGCCATGGAATCCTCGCGCGTCGCCAGCTCCGACACGAAGGAGCGGTCGATCTTGATCTTGTCGAACGGGAAGCTGCGTAAGTAGCTCAGCGACGAGTAGCCGGTGCCGAAATCGTCGAGCGAGATCCGCACGCCCATGGCGCGCAGCTCGTGCAGCGTGGTCAGCGTCGCCTCGCTGTTCTGGAGCAGCACGGATTCGGTGATCTCGAGCTCGAGACGGTTCGCGCTCAGTCCCGAGGCGGCCAGCGCCGAGGTCACGGATGCGATCAGGCTCGGGCTCTTGAACTGCACCGGCGACAAATTGACGGCGACGTCGATATCGTCGGGCCAACTGGTCGCATCGGTGCAGGCGGAGCGCAGCACGAATTCGCCGAGCTGGACGATGAGGCCGGTCTCCTCGGCCAGCGGAATGAAGCTGATGGGCGCGATCAGGCCGCGCTGCGGATGATTCCAGCGCAGCAGCGCCTCGAAAGCGACGACACGGCCGCTGGCGACGTCGCGGATCGGCTGGTAATAGGCCTGGAATTCGTCGCGCTGCACCGCTGCGCGCAGATCCATTTCGAGAAGGCGCCGCGCCTGCGCGCGGGCATCCATGCCGGTCTCGAAGAAGCGATAGGTGCCGCGCCCGTCCGCCTTGGCGCGGTACAGGGCGAGGTCGGCGTTTTTCAGCAGCTCGTCCGGATTGCTGCCGTCCTGCGGCGACAGCGAGATGCCGATCGAGACGCCGATGACGATCTGATGGTCGTCGATCTCGTAAGGCGCCGAGATCACCTCGACGAGACGGCCGGCCAGCGACCGCGCGGCGGCTTCCTCGGAACGTCCGATCTGGACCACGGCGAATTCGTCGCCGCCGAGCCGCGCGACGGTGTCACCGTCGCCGACGGCGGCCTTGAGCCTGCGTCCGACCTCCTTGAGCAGCGCATCGCCGATGGGATGGCCGAGCGAATCGTTGATGTCCTTGAAGTGATCGAGATCGAGGCAGAGCACCGCGAGCTGGTCGTCCGACTTCGCCCGGCGCAGTCCCTGCTCGAGCTGCTCGTGGAACAGCACGCGGTTCGGCAGGCCGGTCAAGGCGTCATGGCGCGCCATGTGCGTGATCTTGGCCTGTGCCTCCAGCCATTCGGTGATGTCCTCGAAGGTCGCGACCCAGCCTCCGCCCTGCATCGGCTGATTGACGACCCGGATCGAGCGGCCGAACCGGTTGACGACGTCGGTCGTGGTGCGGCCCTCGCGCGCGTCGGCGACGAGGCGCGCGAAGAACTCATCCGCATCGCCCAGCCACTGGCCCTTGGCCTGCTCTTCCCTGAACACCTCGACCAGCAGACGGCCGGTGAGCGCGATATCGGTGCGGCGAAGCATCGAGGCGTAGCGCTCGTTGAACAGGATGATCTTGCCCTCGGCATCGAACATGCACAGTCCCTGCGACATGTTCTCGAGCGCTGAGTCCAGCACCAGTTGCTGGCGTCCCAGTTCGCCCTTGGCGCGGCGGTCGAGCAGCGCGGCGACGAGCGCGATCGCGATGATCGCGACCGCGGCGCTGGCCGTGAGGAAAGACATCGAGGCCGGCGGAATCGACAGCCCGCTGATCGCGAGCGTCGGGTCCGGCGTCAGCAGCACCGCGCCCATCGCGGTGAAATGATGCGCGACGATGGCCAGCGTCAGCAGGACGGTCGCGCCCAGCGCATGGGCGAGATCGTCGCGCCGCGCGGCGACGAACAGCGCGAGGGCGGCAAAGACCGCTCCGAGCAGCACCGAGGCGGTCACCGTGCTTCCGACCCAATCCACGCGGGCCGGCATCTCCAGCGCCGCCATGCCGGTGTAATGCATCGCGGCGACGCCGCCGCCGACGATGGCACCGCCGACGACGATCCAGACCGGGCGCGCCGACGAGACCGCAACGCTCAGGCCCACGAAGGTGATGGAGATCGCAAGGATCAGCGAGAGAATCGTGATGGGGATATTGTAGGCGCCCGCGCCGCCCGGCCCATAGGCCAGCATCGCGATGAAATGCGTCGCCCAGACGCCGCATCCGCTGACGGCCGCATCCAGGCTGATCCAGGCGAGGCGTCCCGGGCCCTGCGTGGCGCGGGCCCGGTGAAACAGGCTGATCGCCGCGGCGCTCGCGAGCAGGCACACCGCGCCGCCCAGTGCGACCAGTCGCCAATCATGCTCGTCGGTGAGACAGTAAAGAACTTGATACATTGCGGGCCCCTATCGACCCGCACTTCAACTGACAGAGGTGGACGATCGGTAACCGGCTATGTTCCGGTTCCGGGAATGGTGAACGGGAGATGTGTTCATTCGCTCGGATTGTTCATCCCCGCGAAGGCGCGCCGATCCCGATCACGGCAGCGGCGAGCAGCAACACGGCCGCCGATACGGCCAGCGAGGCGTGCAGCCCGGCCATGAAGGCCCCCTCCGAGGCCACCAGCGCGCCGAACAACGCGACGCCGAGCACGCTGCCGGTCTGCCGCGTCGCGTTCAGGACACCGGCCGCGATGCCGGAGCGCGCCTTCTCGACGCTGCCCAGCAGGGTCGAGGTCAGCGGCGGCACCAGCAGCCCGAGCCCGCCGCTGATCGCGATCATCTGCGCGCAGATCATCCAGTAGCGCGTATCGGCCTCGATCCACAGCAGGCCGAGACAGCCGAGTGCCGAAATACAGGCGCCGGCGACGATGGTCGCGCACGCGCCGATGCGCTCGGCGATAAACGGGGCCAGCAGATTGACCGGCAGCACCGCCCCCATCATCGGCACGAAGGCGAGCCCCGTCCACCACGCCGACAGCCCGTTGATCCGCTGGAAGTACAGGCTGAGCACGAAGATCAGGCCATAGATGGCGATGTTGACGAGCAGGCCGACGATCGTCGTCAGCGTAAACAAGCGGTGACCGAACAGCGACAGCGGCAGCATCGGCTGCGTGGCGCGGCTCTCCCGCCAGACGAACAGCACGGCGAGGACCAGGGCCGACGCGAAGGCGAAGACCACGGCCGGATGCTCCCAGCCAAGCGCGCCGCCCTCGATGATCGCACCGGCCAGTGCGCCGAGCGCACCGATCGCCGCGAGCTGGCCGGGCAGATCGATCTCGCGCGAACGCGCCCGCGTGGTCTCGGACGCATAACGCCAGCTCAGCCAGAGGCCCATGAGCCCGATCGGCAGGTTGACCAGGAAGATCGCGCGCCAGCCGACCAGCGTGATCAGCGCGCCGCCGACGAAGGGACCCGCGGTGAGCGCCAGGCTGGCGCCTGCAGCCCAGACCGCGACGGCGCGGCCGCGCGCGCGATCGTCCGCATAGGCATGGTTGAGCAGCGCCAGCGAATTCGGCACCAGAATCGCCGCCGCCAGCCCCTGGACCAGTCGCGCCGCGATCAGCACGATGGCATTGGGCGACAGCGCGCAGCCGAGCGAGGCCGCGGTGAAGATGGCAAATCCCGCCATGAAGACGCGCTTGGCGCCGATCCGGTCGCCGAGCGCGCCGGCCGTCAGGATGAAGGCGGCAAAGGCGATGGTGTAGGCGCTGACCACCCATTGCAGCTCGGCAACGCCGCCCCCGAGGGTTTTGCCCATCGCATCGAGCGCGGTGTTGACGATGGTGACGTCGAGCTGCACCACGCCATAGCCGAGGCTCATCGCCGCCAGCGTCAGCGAGGTCGCAAGGCGCGACGAGGTGCGCCGTGCGCCGGCTCCGTCGTCGAAAGATTCGTATTTGATGGTGTTGGCTCGCATGCTGCACCTCGATTGCAGCCCCATGCGAATATAGGCCTTCGGCCCGCCGTCATGCTTCGAGAGTGACCGAATGATGGATGCGCATGCGCGAACTCGTCAACCGGCGCGCTTTCCCGTCTCCCCCTTGTGGGAGAGGGGAAGCGCTTTCGTTGCTCAGCTCGCCGCGCGCAAATTCACCTTGCTCTCGGCAAGCGTCGTCAGCTTTTTGTCGGTCGCCTTCTCCTCCTCGAGCGTCTTGGCGAGCACGCTGGCGCAGTCGGTCCGGCCGAGCTGCTTGGCCCAGGCGATCAGGCTGCCGTAGCGTACAATTTCGTAATGTTCGGCGGCCTGCGCCGCATTGATCAGGGCCGCGTCCAGCACCGCCTTGTCGGCGACTTCGCCCGCGGTCTCCTCGGCCTCCTCGATGATGCCGTCGATCGCCGGGCAGTCGACCGCCTTCACCTGCGCGCCGTGCATCCTGAACACCTCCTCCAGGCGCGCGACGTGCTGCCTGGTTTCTTCAAGGTGCGTCAAAAAGCCCTGTTTCAGCTGCAGATCGGTGGCCTTGGCCGCCATTTTCGGCAGCGCCTTGGTGAGCTGCTGCTCGGCGTAATAGATGTCCTGGAGCTGGTGCACGAACAGGTCGTTCATGGTCTTGATGTCTTTTGTGAACAGTCCCATCGTTCCGATCCTCTTGGGTTTCGGGAACACGGAGGCGCCGGCTTGCACGAAAAGCCGCTTATTCCGCCATGTTCGATTGCTGATGGGGCGCTAACGGGTACCCGGCACCGACGTTCCAAAAAAGCCTGTAACGCTTGAGCTGGAACAATGCCGGCGGCGACACGATATGAAACCGTGCCGGAATGAGAATGGACGATCCGGACCTATCTGCCGACTCATATGCTTAACGCGCACGCGATGTGAACCGCATATGACAAAAGTAGCGGGTCTGGCGCAGAACCTATCCTTGTCAAGGGCTGCACAAGACACCGTTTTTGCCTTAAATGAGCTGGATCATATCGAGCGATCGACGCCAGTCTTCGGCAACGATCGCACCCGACTGGCCAATGCCCGGCCGGGTCGGTCTTGCCCCCCGCCGGGAGGATGAATGCACGGACTGCTGACCGCGCTGAAGCGCGGCTTCAAGAGATGGATTGGCTGGCGACGGCTCGGTGTTGCCGCGAGCGTCTTCATCATCGCCTTCGCGATCACGACGCTTGTGCGCACGCTTAAGCATATCGATACCGGCGTCATCCTGACCGCGTTGACCGAGATTCCCCGCGCCAATATCGGGCTGGCCGCGCTCTGCGTCGTCTTCGCGTTCTGCACGCTGACGTTCTACGACTTTTTTGCACTGCGAACGATCGGCAAGAAGCATGTGCCCTATCGCATCGCAGCACTCTCGAGCTTCACGTCCTATTCGATCGGCCACAATATCGGCGCGACCGTCTTCACCGGCGGCGCGATCCGTTTCCGGATCTATTCGGATTACGGGCTGAACGCGATCGACGTTGCCAAGATCTGCTTCCTGTCGGGCCTGACCTTCTGGCTCGGTAACATCTTCGTGCTCTCGATCGGCATGGTCATCCATCCGGATGCCGCCTCGTCGATGGATCAGCTCCCGTCCTCGATCAACCGGCTGATCGGGATCGGCGGTCTCGCCTCGATCGGCGCCTATCTGGTCTGGCTGTGCATGGGCGAGAAGCGCCGCGAGCTCGGTCAGAAGGGCTGGAAGGTGGCGCTGCCCTCGGCGCCGCTGACGCTGGTTCAGATCCTGATCGGCGTGGTCGACCTCGGCTTCTGCGCCACGGCGATGTATCTCCTGATGCCGGCCAATCCGCCGATCGACTTCATGTCGCTGGCGGTGGTGTTCATCCTGGCGACGCTGATCGGCTTCGCCAGCCATGCCCCCGGCTCGATCGGCGTGTTCGACGTCGCCATGCTGGTGGCGCTGCCCGAATTCGGCCGCGAGCAGCTCCTGGCGACGCTGCTGGTGTTCCGCATTCTCTATTTCGTGATCCCGTTCGGCCTCGCCATCTCCATCATGGGCGCGCGCGAGCTCTGGATGAACGTGGTCGAGCCCTGGCAGGAGCGGCGGAGGCTGGCGGAGGCCTGCGCCCAGGCCAACCTGCCGAAGCAGGTGACGCCGATGGAGCGCGAGCGGGAGCTGCGGCAGGCCAGCAAGCGCTGAACCGCCGGGAGCGGCCCGCGGGATCATCAGTCAAAGGTTGCGGGCGGAGGCGTAATCCTCTCTTATTTCCGCCTCAACTTTGCCGTTGAAGACGCGGGCCATGATCTCAGTAGTCCTTCGTACGCTCTCCGCAGGCGCCGTGCTGCTTGCCGGCATTCTGTCCGCCCTGCCCGAGCGCGCCGCCGCGCAGGACGGGAGCCTGCAGATCAGCTGGGAGGTGCGCAACCGCTTCCGCCTGTTCCGCGAGGAGCGCGACTTCCTGCTCCATGTCGAGAACGCGCGTAACCGCAACGTTCTCGCCGCCGAGCAGTCGCTGGAGCTCCAGAGCGAGGGCCGCGGCTGGGCCCGCAACATGGTCAACCGGCTCTGCATCGACCTCCAGGGCCGGGTCAACCAGCCCTGCACCCGCGATAACGTCAAAGAGAACTACATCACCCCGATCGACCATCCCGTGACCGTGCGCCTGACCGGCGCGGTGCCGGTCGGCGCCACCTGCGCTTGGTCGTTCGACGACGGCGACGGACCGCAGGCCTCGACGTTCGACTGCGCCGAGCCGGTCAATCTGCGCGTCCGCTACGGCAAGCAGACGGTCGCGACTGTCGACGTCTCCTCAGGCGCCGATCCGACCCAGCGCGTCCAGACCGAGATCCAGGTCCGCGATATCTTCGTTGCCGGCCTCGGCGACAGCATCGCCTCGGGCGAAGGCAATCCGGACCGGCCGCTGGCGTTGTCGGACGAAGGCTTCTGCTTCCGCTCCTATCTCGGCACCGCCGGCGCGCAGTACTACCGGCCAAGCCGCGCCGGCTACAAGGGTGGCCGCGCCTGCGAGGCTCCGGACACGCTCGCCAACTGGCAGCACTACAGCGCGCAGTGGTTCAACGCGCCCTGTCATCGCTCGCTGTACAGCTACCAGGCTCGCACCGCGCTGGCGCTCGCCGTGCGCTACACCCACATCGCGGTGACGTTCCTGCCGCTCGCCTGCACCGGCGCCAGCATCGGCGACGGGCTGCTCGGCTCGCAGCGCGCCCGCGAATGCCCGCCCGGCAAGACCGGCGTCTGCAACACCAGCGTCAACGCGCAGATCGCCGAGCTGAAGGAAGCGCTCACCGCAGCCAGGAAGCGCCAGCCCGACCGCACGCTCGATCTCGTGCTGCTCTCGGTCGGCGCCAACGACGTCTATTTCTCCGGCCTCGTCGCCGACGTCATCGTCGAGACCGCGACCGAGCGCGCGCTGTTCCGCCGCTCCGGCGTGATGGCGAGCGTCGACGATTCCCGCGACGCGCTGGCGCGCGAGCTGCCGCAGAACTTCGTCAAGCTGCGCGAGGCGCTGAAGCCGCTGGTCGGCGGCGACCTCTCGCATGTGGTCTACGTGTCCTACGCCAATCCGGCACTCGCCGATGGCGGCGTGCCCTGCCGCGGCGGGCGCGCCGGCTTCGACATCCATCCCTCGTTCAACGCCGATCCGCAGCGCCTCGCCCGCGTCTCGACCTTCGTCGACACCGAATTCCTGCCGCAGCTGAAGGGGCTGGCCACCTGCACCCGCGGCGCGCTGTGCCGCGATCCCGAAGCCGACCGCATGACCTTCGTCGACGCGCACCAGGCCGCGTTTGCCGATCACGGCTTTTGCGCGCATTCGGGCAATGATCCGGAATTCGACCGCGCCTGCTTTGCCGAGAACGGCCAGAGCTTCAACCCTGACATCGTGAGCGCGGCGAGCCAGCCGATGCTGTGCGGCCGCGGCGCGTCCGAATACCGCGCCTACCTGCCCCGCGCGCGCTGGATCCGCGACGCCAATGACAGCTACTTCGCCGCGATGACCTATCCGCAAGGTCTGCCCGCCGCGAGCCAGCCGACCGACATCCACGACGCCACGTGGGGCGTGCTCTCCGCCGTCTATGGCGGCGCCGTGCATCCGAGCGCCGAAGGTCACGCCGCGATGGCGGATGCGGCACTGCCGGCCGCAAGCGCGGTGCTCGGCCTCGATGCCGTGCCGCCCGGCGTGACGCGCGGTTTCCTGCCGCAGCTCCTGCCGAGCGCGCGGCAGTAGCGAACACGGTGATGTCGTAGCCCGGATGAGCGCAAGCGACATCCGGGACCACGCATCCCGCATGTCGCTTCGCTCATGCGGGCTACGCGCTGCCGCCACGCCGTCATTGCGAGCGCAGCGAAGCAATCCAGAATCTTTCCGCGGGTAGAATCTGTATTGCTTCGTCGCAAGAGCTCCTCGCAATGACGAGCGTATCGAGCGCATTTCGACGCTTCGCCGCAAATCGTTCCCCTTTACCCGCCGTTCCATCAATCCAAAAACGGCATTGATCGATACTGCCTTGAACTTGGACACCTTGCCGCACGCGCCTCTAGGACTCGCCTCGAGGAAACATTTCGAGTTCTAAGGAGGCGCGTGATGAGCGCAGTGGTGTCCGCAGCGGACGTGAGGAGGTCTCGCGTCAGGCTGCTCATCGTGACCATGTTGTTCCTGGTCACCACCGTGAATTATGCCGATCGCGCCACGCTCTCGATCGCAGGTCCCGCGCTCTCCAAGGAGCTGCATCTCGATCCCGTCGCCATGGGCTGGATCTTCTCGGCCTTCGGCTGGTCGTATGTCGCAGCGCAGGTCCCGGGCGGCTGGCTGCTCGATCGCTACGGCTCGCGCCTCGTCTATGCCTTCAGCATCATCATCTGGTCGCTGTTCACGCTGATGCAGGGCTGGGTCGGCTTCCTCAGCGCCGGCGCTGCCGTCGCCGTGCTGTTCGCGCTGCGCCTGCTCGTCGGCGTCGCGGAAGCGCCGTCCTTCCCCGCCAATGCGCGCATCGTCGCGGCCTGGTTTCCCGGCAACGAGCGCGGCACCGCCTCGGCCTTCTTCAATTCGGGGCAGTATTTCGCCACCGTGATCTTCGCGCCGCTGATGGGCTGGATCGCGCACAGCTACGGCTGGCGCTTCGTGTTCTTCGTGATGGGCGCGCTCGGCGTGGTCATGGGCCTCGTCTGGCTCAAGACCATTTACGGCCCGAAGGAGCATCCCTCGATCAACGAGGCGGAGTTCGACTACATCAGGGACGGCGGCGCGCTGGTCGATCTCGACGCACCCAAGGATGATGCATTGCGCGCGCGTGCGCCGGAGGCCGGCTCCGGCAGGGACCACATCCGCCAGCTGCTCTCCAACCGCATGATGCTCGGCGTCTATCTCGGCCAGTACTGCATCAACACGCTGACCTATTTCTTCCTGACCTGGTTTCCGGTCTACCTCGTCAAGGAGCGCGGCCTGTCGATCCTGCAAGCCGGCTTCGTCGCGACGCTGCCGGCGCTGTGCGGCTTCATCGGCGGCGTGCTCGGCGGCATCATCTCCGACGCCATCCTGCGCCGGACCGGTTCGCTGACCATGGCGCGCAAGATCCCGATCGTCGGCGGCATGCTGCTGTCGATGTCGATCATCGCCTGCAACTATGTCGACGGACAGGCGATGGTGGTCGGCTTCATGGCGCTCGCCTTCTTCGGCAAGGGCATCGGCGCGCTCGGCTGGGCGGTCGTCTCCGACACTTCGCCGAAGGAAGCCGGCGGCGTCTCCGGCGGCCTGTTCAACACCTTCGGAAACCTCTCCTCGATCACCACCCCGATCGTGATCGGCTACATCCTGGCCGCGACCGGCTCCTTCAACGGTGCGCTGGTGTTCGTCGGCCTCAACGCGCTGGTGGCCGCCTTCGCCTACCTCGTGGTGGTCGGCAAGATCGAGCGGGTGGTGCTCAAACGTTCCTCCTGAGGGCTCCTCCGTGGGAGCTTGACCAGGCAACTCAACGGCGGCCCTCAAAAGCCGCCGTCTTTGTTTTGGGAGTGATCGATGCTAGAAGTGCCGGGGAAACGCCTTATCCATCTAAGGCATGTATCGATGTTCGACCTCAACCAGCTCCGCTGTTTCGTCACGGTGGCGGAGGAATTGCATTTCGGCCGCGCCGCGACGCGGCTGAACATGACCCAGCCACCGCTGTCGCGGCAGATCCAGGTGCTCGAGCACATCATCGACGCGCCGCTGCTGGAGCGCACCAGCCGCTCGGTGCGCCTGACGCCGGCTGGGCGCAGCTTCCTGCCGGAGGCACGCCGCATCCTCAAGCTTGCCGAGAGCGCCTCGCAGGTCGCCCGCCGCATCGCACTCGGCAAGACCGGCTCGCTGAAGATCGGCTTCACCGCGGCCGCCGCCTACGGTTTCCTGCCCGAGCTCGTCGCGGCCTGCCGCGCCAAGCTGCCGGAGGTGGACTTCTCGCTGAAGGAGATGGTGTCGGGCGACCAGTTCGAGGCGCTGACCTCGGGCCAGATCGACGCCGGCCTGCTTCGGCCGCCGATCGCGCGGCCCGAGTTGACCAGCCGCCGCGTCGTCGCCGAGCCCCTGCTCGCCGCGATCCCGAAGAAGCATCCGCTGGCGAACGCCGAGAGCATCACCATCAAGGATTTCGACGACCAGCCCTTCGTGATGTATTCGCCCTATGAGAGCCGCTACTTCCACGATCTGCTGGTGGCGGCGTTCACCCGCGCCGACGTGCTGCCGCGCTACGTGCAGCATCTCAGCCAGATCCACTCGATCCTCGCCATGGTCCGCGCCGGCCTTGGTCTTGCCATCGTGCCGGCCGCCGCCGCGAGCCTGAAGATCTCCGACGTGCGGCTGCGCCCGCTGAAGCTGCGCACGCGCGTCCCCGTCGAGCTGTTCATGGTCTGGCGCCGCGACGACGAGAATCCGCTGCTGTCCGCGCTGGTCAAGATTGCCGGTGAATTGTCCTCCGCCGAGGCGATGGACGATTGATGCTGAATTCGCATCGGTCGATATAGGCTTTGGCTTGGACGCGCATCGAACCGTTGCCTAAACCACGGCGCATGGACGCGCGGCCTTCTGCTTGCGTCCTCCACAACACGCAATAAGGGAGCAGCGCCCATGAGCAAGATGACCCCGCAGGAAATGGCCCAGAAGATCGGATCGGGCCTCCTGTCCTTCCCCGTCACGCCGTTCAAGGCTGACTACTCCTTCGACGAGGCGACCTACCGCGCCAACATGGACTGGCTGTGCGGCTATGATGTCGCTGGCCTGTTCGCGGCCGGCGGCACCGGCGAATTCTTCTCGCTGACGCCGACCGAAGTTCCTGAAGTCGTGAAGGTCGCGGTCGAAGAGACCAAGGGCCGCGTGCCCGTGCTCGCCGGTACCGGCTACGGCACCGCGATCGCCCGCGAGATCGCGATCGGCGCGGAAAAGGCCGGCGCCGACGGCCTCCTGCTGCTGCCGCCCTATCTCACCCATTCCGAGCAGGAGGGCCTTGCCGCCCATGTCGAGGCGGTCTGCGCCGCCGTGAAGATCGGCGTCATCGTCTACAACCGCGACAACGCCATCCTCCAGCCCGACACGCTCGCGCGCCTCGCCGAGCGCTGCCCGAACCTCGTCGGCTACAAGGACGGCATCGGCGATATCGAGCTGATGACCCGCGTCTACACCAAGCTCGGCGATCGCCTGACCTATGTCGGCGGCCTGCCGACCGCGGAAACCTTCGCGCTGCCCTATCTCGACATGGGCGTGACCACCTACTCCTCGGCCGTGTTCAACTTCGTCCCCGAATTCGCCACCAACTTCTACGCCGCCGTGCGCAAGCGCGACCACGCGGCGATCCACGCCGGCCTGAAGGATTTCATCCTGCCGCTGATCGCGATCCGCAACCGCAAGAAGGGCTACGCGGTCTCGATCATCAAGGCCGGCATGAAGGTGATCGGCCGCGATTCCGGCCCGGTCCGCCCGCCGCTGACCGATCTCACCGAGCAGGAAGTCGCGGAGCTGGCCGCGCTGGTCAAGAAGCTGCCCGCCGCACGATCGTCACAACAGGCTGCAGAATAGCCGCACACAACAGGGAGGAGCATGCGATGGCCCAGACCGATATCGCCGGTGCACCGATCGTCACGGCGATGCAGGTGATCCCGGTCGCAGGCCGCGACAGCATGCTCCTGAATTTGAGCGGCGCGCATGCGCCGTTCTTCACCCGCAACATCGTCATCCTCACCGACAATGCCGGCCACACCGGCGTCGGCGAGGTGCCGGGCGGGCAGAAGATCTGGCAGACGCTGCAGGACGCGCGCGATCTCGTGATCGGCAAGACCGTCGGCGCGATGAATAATATTCTGGCCGACGTCCGCACCGCCTTCGCCGACCGCGACGCGGGCGGCCGCGGCAAGCAGACCTTCGACCTCCGCGTCATGATCCATGCGGTCACCGCGATCGAATCCGCACTGCTCGACCTGCTCGGCCAGCATCTCAACCTGCCCGTCGCCGCGCTGCTCGGCGAAGGCCAGCAGCGCAAGAGCGTCGAGACGCTCGGCTACCTCTTCTTCGTAGGCGATCGCCGCAGGTCGAAGTTCGACTACGTCGCGGGCGAGACCGGCAAGCCCGACTGGTTCAACCTCCGCCATCAGGAGGCGATGACGCCGGAAACCGTGGTGCGTCTCGCGGAAGCCACCCACGACCATTACGGCTTCGCCGATTTCAAGCTCAAGGGCGGCGTGCTCCGCGGCGAGCAGGAGATCGAGGCCGTCACCGCGATTGCAAAGCGCTTTCCCAACGCACGCGTCACGCTCGACCCCAACGGCGCCTGGTCGCTCGACGAGGCGATCGGCCTCTGCAAGAACATGCACGGTATCCTTGCCTATGCCGAAGATCCCTGCGGCGCCGAAGCCGGCTTCTCCGGCCGCGAGATCATGGCCGAGTTCCGCCGCGCCACGGGCCTGCCGACCGCCACCAACATGATCGCCACCGACTGGCGGCAGCTCTCCCATGCGCTGCGTCTCGGGGCGGTGGACATCCCGCTGGCCGATCCCCATTTCTGGACCATGCAGGGATCGGTGCGCGTCGCCCAGACCTGCCGTGACAATGGCCTGACCTGGGGCTCGCACTCCAACAACCACTTTGACATTTCACTCGCCATGTTCACCCATGTCGGCGCCGCCGCCCCCGGCAAGGTCACCGCGATCGACACCCACTGGATCTGGCAGGACGGCCAGGCCCTGACCAAGGAGCCGCTCCAGATCAAGGGCGGCAAGATCGCCGTCCCGGATCGTCCGGGTCTCGGCATCGAGATCGACCGCGCCGCCATCGAGGCCGCGCATGAGCTCTACAAGAAGCATGGACTCGGCGCCCGGGATGACGCTATGGCCATGCAGGACCTGATCCCCGGCTGGACCTTCGACGACAAGCGTCCCTGCCTCGTGCGTTAGGGCGTGATCCCGGAAGAGTGGACACCGGTTTTCCGGCAAGGATCACGTCAAACTTGAAATGAAACCTTCTCTGGAGGAAACGATGACTGCGATCCTTAAGAACTTCATCGGCGGCGAATGGGTCGACGGCTCCGGCGTCACCAAGAATATCAACCCCTCCAACACCAACGATCTCGTCGGCGAATACGCCAAGGCCGACAAGGCGCAGACCGAGAAGGCCATCGCCGCCGCCAAGGCCGCCTTCCCCGCCTGGGCGCAGTCGACCCCGCAGGTGCGCTACGACGCGCTCAACAAGATTTCCCTCGAAATCCTCGCCCGCAAGGAAGAGCTCGGCCGCCTGCTCGCCCGCGAGGAAGGCAAGACGCTGCCGGAAGGCATCGGCGAAGTCGCCCGCGCCGGCCAGATCTTCGCGTTCTTCGCCGGCGAGGCACTGCGCCTGATCGGCGAGAAGGGCGCCTCGGTGCGTCCCGGCCTCGACGTCGAGCTCACCCGTGAGCCGGTCGGCGTCGTCGGCATGATCACGCCCTGGAATTTCCCGATCGCGATCCCCGCCTGGAAGATCGCGCCCGCGCTCTGCTACGGCAACACCGTGGTGTTCAAGCCGGCTGAGCTGGTGCCTGGCTCGGCGCATGCGCTGTCCGAGATCATCACCCGCTCCGGCATTCCCGCCGGCGTGTTCAATCTCGTCGTCGGCTCCGGCTCCGTCGTCGGCCAGACCCTGCTCGATCATCCGGATGTCGCCGCGATCTCGTTCACCGGTTCGGTACAGACTGGCCGCAAGATCGCGCAGGCCTGCGTGCTCTCGAACCCCATGAAGAAGTTCCAGCTCGAGATGGGCGGCAAGAATCCGCTGGTCGTGCTCGACGACGCCGACCTGAAAACCGCCGTCGAGGTCGCCGTCAACGGCGCCTATTTCTCGACCGGCCAGCGCTGCACCGCGTCCTCCCGCCTGATCGTCACCGAAGGCATCCACGACCGCTTCGTCGCGGCGGTGGCCGAGCGCCTGAACAGCCTGTCGGTGGACGACGCGCTCAAGGCCGGCGTGCATATCGGCCCCGTGGTCGACCAGAGCCAGCTCGACCAGGATCTCCGCTACATCAAGATCGGCAAGGACGAGGGCGCCAAGCTCGCCTTCGGCGGCGAGCTGCTCAAGCGCGAGAACCCCGGCCACTATCTCCAGCCGGCGCTGTTCACCGAAGCCAACAACAACATGCGCATCGCGCGTGAGGAGATTTTTGGCCCGGTCGCCGCCGTCATTCGTGCGAAGAACTACGACGAAGCGCTGGCGATCTCCAACGACACCGAGTTCGGCCTCGCCTCGGGCATCTGCACCACCAGCCTGAAATACGCCTCGCACTACAAGCGCAACAGCGAGTCCGGCATGGTGATGGTCAATCTGCCGACCGCCGGCGTCGACTATCACGTGCCGTTCGGCGGCCGGAAGGGCTCGAGCTACGGTGCCCGCGAACAGGGCTCCTACGCCCGCGAGTTCTACACGACCGTGAAGACGGCCTATACGTTCCCGGGCTAACCACCGGGAAGATATCGTAGGGTGGGCAAAGCGAAGCGTGCCCACGACCTATGTTCGACGTGAAAGGTGGTGGGCACGGCGCGTTGCGCCTTTGCCCACCCTACGACTTCGGAGCAAGCGCATGGACCAGGACGTCGCAGCGAAAGAGCAGCCCCGCTACATCAAACTCAACGAGCGCGACAATGTCGCGATCGTGGTCAATGATTTCGGGCTTCCGGCCGGCTCCCGCTTTGCCGATGGGCTGACGCTGCGCGCCTTCGTGCCGCAAGGGCACAAGACGGCGCTGGTCGACATCGCGGAGGACGCACCGATCATCCGCTATGGCGAGATCATCGGCTACGCGCTGTCGCCGATCCTGGCCGGCGAATGGGTGGACGAGGCCCGCATCCGCATGCCGGAGGCCCCTGCCCTCGACAGACTGGAAATCTCCACCGCCGTGCCAGCGCCGCTGCCGCCGCTCGAAGGTTTCACCTTCGAAGGCTTCCGCAATCCGGACGGCTCGGTCGGCACCAAGAACATCCTCGGCATCTCCTCCTCCGTGCAATGCGTCAAGGGCACGATGGAATACGCCGTGAAGCGCATCCGCGCTGAGCTGCTGCCGAAATACCCCAATGTCGACGACGTGGTGCCGCTGACCCATGCGTATGGCTGCGGCGTCGCGATCACCGCGCCTGATGCCGTGGTGCCGATCCGCACGCTGCAGAACCTCGCGCTGAACCCGAATTTCGGCGGCGAGATCCTCGTCGTCGGCCTCGGCTGCGAGAAGCTGGCGCCCGAACGGCTGGTGCCGGAGGGCGTGAGCGATGCCATCGTCCGCATGCAGGACGAAGCCTTCGACGGCTTTGGCGCCATCGTCGATGCGATCATGACCCAGGCGGAAGCGCGGCTGAAGGTGCTCAACAGCCGCAAGCGCGAGACCTGCCCGGCCGCCGATCTCGTCATTGGGCTACAATGCGGCGGCAGCGATGCCTTCTCCGGCGTCACCGCCAATCCCGCGGTCGGCTTTGCCGCGGACCTCCTGGTGCGCGCCGGCGCGACCGTGATGTTCTCGGAAGTCACGGAAGTGCGCGACGCCATCCAGCTCCTCACGCGACGCGCCATCAACGAGGACGTCGGCCGCGCACTGGTGCGCGAGATGGCCTGGTACGATTCTTATCTCGCCCGCGGCGGCGCCGACCGCAGCGCCAACACCACGCCCGGCAACAAGAAGGGCGGCCTCGCCAACATCGTCGAGAAGTCACTCGGGTCGATCGTCAAGTCCGGCTCAAGCGCCATCACCGGCGTGCTCTCGCCCGGCGAGAAGGCGACGCAGAAGGGCATGCTGTTCGCGGCAACGCCGGCAAGCGACTTCATCTGCGGCACGCTGCAGCTTGCCTCCGGCATGACGCTTCAGGTGTTCACCACCGGCCGCGGCACGCCCTACGGCCTTGCCGCCGCTCCCGTGATCAAGGTCGCGACCCGCAGCGAGCTGGCGCGGCGCTGGAAGGACCTGATCGATTTCGATTCAGGCATCATCGCCACCGGCGAGAAGACCATCGAGGAATGCGGCTGGGACCTGTTCCGCCTCATTCTCGACGTCGCCTCCGGCCGCACCAAGCCCTGGTCGGACCGCTGGGGCATCCACAACGATCTGACGCTGTTCAATCCGGCGCCGGTGACCTGACGCCGGCAGGCGTCACTGGCCCTCGATCAGGTGCATGTCGCCGAGCGTGATCGGCAGGCTGCGCGTGATCAGGTCCGCGACGGCGGCGCGCAGCCGCTCTCCCGAAGCCGCACCGCCGAACGTCTCGTCAACCGGCCCGCTCGGCCCCGCGAGCCGCAGCGTCCCGGTGTTGTCGAGCGGCGCGGCCGCCCGCTTCTCGATCACGTCGAACGATTTGCCGTCGATCACGCGGACCTCATAGAGCGCGTGGACCAGACCGTAGTCCGCGAGCAGCGTCCGGTATTCGGCAAGCCCGACACCTTCGACATTGCGGCCGTTGCCGAGCTTCGATCTCGCGCGGGTAATGACGATGTATGCGTCCAGCCCCTGCGGCGCGACATCGCTGCGGACCAGCTCCTTGAACGGATCGCTGCGCAGCAGGTTGACCGGTGTCACCGCGGAATCCCTGATGGCAGCTAAGGCCGCGCGCCTGTAGGTCACCGGCTGAACGCGATAGCGTCCACCCAGCAGCTTCGTCGCCTGCTGGACGATCAGATCGTCCAGCCCCCATGCGCTGATCGATAGACTTTGCGCGGCGTTATCAAGGCCGGTCAGGCCGGCCCGCGTCAGGCTCATCTCCTCGCCGATCGCCGAGACGATGCCGACGGTCTTGATCGCCTGCAACCGGCTCGCCCGCGTTTCGAACGCGGCGGCGGCACCGAGGACGGCGGTCGCGATCGTGAAGCCCATCCATAGAACAGCTATGCGGCGCATGACGGCTCAACGAATCCTGAAGTCGAAGGAATAGGACGCGCCGATGCCGACGGTCGTCTGGTTCGACGACCCCCGCAGCTTCACCAGCGGGCTGTCCGCGGCATCGCCGAGCAGCTTCTCGTACTCGACATAGGCATGGACCTCCCATTGCGGATTGATGCGGTAGGAGATCTGGCTGCCGAAGCCGACCGAATGCGCGCCGCCTCTGGCGTCATATGTCGGCAGCCCCGACGCCAGCGCCTGCACGGCATCGACACCGAAATAGGGCGCGGTCGCCTTGGTGCTCTTCCAGGTGAAGCGCGGGCCGGCCGAGATCGTGAGCCGCTGGACCAGCGGCACGATGACGTCGGCAGAAACGTCAGCCACCGTGCCGGTGTGGCCACCCATGCCCTGGCGCAATTCGCTGCGCAGGCGCAGCCAGTCGACCGGATAATATTCGACGAAGCCGCCGAGCTCATAGGCCGCCTTGACGTCACCGAGGCCGGTCAACTCGGCATATTTGTCGCTCTTGCGCGAGGTGACGTATTTGAACGCGGGACCAGCGCGAAAATTGCCGACGTCGAGCAGCGCAATGCTGGCGCTGTCGCGCGGCCCGCGAAACTGGTCGATCGATCCGGCGCGGCGAATGGTGAAGATCGGAATCGGGAGAAGCTTGCCGTTCTTCGATCCCACGAAGTCCGGCGTGTATTCGCCGCCGATGCCGACCATCACGGTCCAGTTTCCGGACGGCGACGGCAGCATCGGCAACTCGAATGGCGGGGCCGGCAGCGTGAACGCAGTCTGCGCCGATGCGGATTGCGCTGTCGCCGTGATCGCAGCGAGTGCGGCAAGACAGGCGGTCGTCCACCGCGCATTCACCGTGAGGCGGAGAGCGGCTTCGTCGAAATTCTTCATTGCAGGAGCCCCGGACCGGCCTTGCCGGCCTGGTCGACTGATGTGGTTGGAGCCCAGCATGTGGTCCGGCAAAATTGCCCCAAGATTGCAACGGCGAACCGCGCCTGCGACATTCCGCGCCAAGTGCGCCAGCACGGGCAACATTGCCCGAACATTGCCGGAGGCGCGTTCACGCGGAGAAGTTTTGCGCACGCGTGCCGTTCAACCCCTACGTTCCTGCCTTTTATTCGCCAAGCTCGCTGCCTTAATGGGAACCCGCGCACAAACCGAACCGCCGGACTTCGGACAGGAAGCGTCAACGTCGGGGCTTGCGCCCCAGGAGAGTTGAGGACGACCCGCGTGCGCTCGCTCGTAATCGAAGACGAACCGCAGATCGGCGCCTATGTCAGCCGCCTCCTCGGACAATTGCATGGGGTCGTCGACCTCGTCGGCTCGATTGCCGACGCCCGTCAGGCATTGGACAATTTCAAATATGATCTCGCGATCGTCGACCGCATGCTGCCCGACGGCGATGCGCTCGAGGTCGTCACCGCGCTGAGCCGGTCGCCGGATCGCCCCGCAATCATCATGCTGACGTCCAAGGACGCCAAGGAGGACGTCGTCGACGGTCTCAACGGCGGCGCCGACGACTATCTCGGCAAGCCGTTCGAGCCGCAGGAATTGATCGCGCGGGTGCGCGCCGTATTGCGCCGGCCGCGGCTGCTCGCGCCTTCGGTCCTGTCGCTCGGCAATGTCGAGCTGCATCTCGGCAGCAACGAAGTCGTGGTCGCCGACAGGAAGATCCTGCTGCGCCGGCGCGAGGCGCTGATCCTGGGCGCACTGCTGATGCGCCGCGACCGCGTCATCACCCGCGCCGCGCTGATCGAGGAGATCTACGGCTTCGACGACGAGATCGAATCCAACACGCTCGAAGCGCAAGTCTCGCGCCTGAGGAAGAAGCTGGCGACGTTCGGTGGCGACGTGGAAATCCGCAGCATGCGCGGCATCGGTTACATCCTGCGGCTGGCAACGCCGCGATGACCTCGATCGCCCGGACCTTTGCGCTGTCGCTCGGCATCGCCGCGACCACGATCTTCCTGATCATGCTCGGCCTCTTCATCTGGCGCTATCCGATGGAGGAGCGCGAGTTCAGGGCCTGCCGGGTCGTGGCTTCTGTGCTCGACCGCGCCACCGAGATCGAAGGGCAAACCCTCACGGTGCGCCCGACACGCGCCCTCGAAGAGCTGAAGGCGGACAGTCCGAACCTCTGGTACGTCGTCTCCATGGGCGACATGGTCAGCGAATACGGCAGCGAGCGCCGGCCGGCCCTTCCCTTCGTGTTTCCCTATCGCGGCCCGGTCGGCTCGTCCGTCTTCAACACGCTCGACCAGAAGAGCACCTTCTGCCTCGCCGTCATGCAGAGGGGTTCGGTGCAGCTCGCGATGATGGTCGGCGAGCCTCAAGTCCGCTTCGGCCGGATGGCGAGAAACTTTCTCATCCGTAGCGCCTTTTCGATTGCCGTGCTCGCGCTGGCCTTTGCGGCGACCGTCGCGGCCGGCGCGGCGCTGGCCGCGCGTTTCGTCTCACGCGGTATCGAACGCGTGGCGCTTCGCGCGCTCGCGATCGATCCATCGGCGCCGCAAGGCCTGATCTCCCTGTCCGAAGTTCCGCGCGAGCTGAAGCCTCTGGTCAAGGCGCTGAACCGCGCCTTCGGCGAGATCGACGCCTATATCAGGATGCAACGCCGCTTTCTCGGCAATGCCGCCCATCAGCTCCGCACGCCGCTGACGCTGCTGCGTGCCAAGATCGACGACGTGCCCGATCCGGCCCTGAAGGCCGAGCTGGTGCGCGATGTCCGCCGCCTGACATCGCTGGTCTCCGCCATGCTCGATCTCGCACGCCTGCAGAATCATACGATCGCGAAGCGGCCGATCGATCTTGCCGAAATCGCGGTGGACGTGCTGGCCGATTTCGGCCCGTCGGCGCTGGACGCCGGCATCGAGCTGGCGCTGGAGCGTGCCGGCGAAGGGCCACTGCTGGTGCAAGGCGTCGACGCCGCCATTCGCAGCGCGCTCGCCAATCTCGTCGGCAACGCGCTCATCCACGCCCGTGGCGCGCGGCGCGTTGTCGTCACGCTCGGCCGCGGCAGCATCGCGGTCGAGGATGACGGCGCAGGCCTGCCCGACGGCGCGGAACGCAAGCTGCTGGAGCCGTTCCAGACCGGCAACACCGCATGCGGCGGCGCGGGTCTCGGCCTGTCGATCGTCCGCGAGATTATGGCCGCCCATGGCGGCGAGCTCGTCATCTTTTCCGAGCCGGGCTGCGGTACGACGATGCGCCTTTGCTTCCCCGAGGCCGCCGCGGCGGCGGGATCTCCGCAGCTCGATCTGCAGGAGCACTAGGGCTAGCTTACCGGCTCGCGCGAAACCGTCCGGAAACATTGGCGCGAAAAACTTCGTCGGCGTTTCACGCCTTCGCATCAAGCAACCAATATGTGCACGAGAGGCAACAGGAATGTTCGCATGCGAGCGAACCTGCCCCGGCATCGACGCGACCAAACCTCCGATTGACATCTTTCACGGAGATTTTCCAATGCGCGTTCTTTCATTGATTGCCGTTGCCGGTGCAATGATTGCCAGCTCGGCCGCTGCGTTCGCCGGCGAGCTTCCTTCTTACGAAGTGCAGTCGTTTCCGATCTCGACGACGCAGGTCCAGGTGCTCGGCGGCGCCGGCGTCGAAGAGCAGTCCACCGCACCCGCGATGATCGTCGCCGGCATGCCCGCCTCGCCCGCGCAGGTGTCGGTGCTGTCGCCGCGCGTGAAGCGGCTCGCGAGCGCGAACGCGCAGAGCGAAGCGCGCTAGGCTTCCATCGTCTCCCAACAACGACCACGACGTCATGGCCGGGCTTGTCCCGGCCATCCACGTCTTACCTCACAGCACTGAGAACGTGGATGCCCGGGACAAGCCCGGGCATGACGACGCGTTCCACGCCGTCCACGCTCCTACGTCTCGCGACCGCTACGTCATGCTGCCCGGCATGAAGCAGCGCACGCGCGGGTGGCCGTCGATATAGTGCTTCCACACCATGGTGCGGCCGATCTTGTTCGGCACGGTGATCACGGCGCCCTCCGGCACCACCACCCATTCGCCGTCGAGCTGCACGCGATAGCGGCCCTTGTCGGATTCCCAATCGACGTCGGCGACGACGTAGCCGTCGGCATCCGAACAGCATTGGCCGAACTCGCTGTGCAGGCTCTCGAACCAGGGCTTGAGCGGCGAGTTGGCGTAACGCCCGTCGTCGCGTGCCAGCGCCGATGTCGCCAGCAGCGCCGCCGCGCCGAGCAGCAGCGCCTCACATGGTCTTGCAAGTCTCATGTCGTCTTCTCGCGGATCGAAGTCAGCGCCGCGAGGGACAGACGCCGCCGACCGCCTTCCGCACATCGGCGGCGGGATGGCGACTCGTTCCCCCAGCAGCTTTGCGACAGCTATGCAAATCGGGCGCCAACGTGCATTCCGGGGAACTACTGCCGCACGCACTTGCCCACGACTGCGTAGCCCTGCATGCGTGACGCGCCGGCGATTTGACGCGGCTATTTTCGAGGCTTTCCTTGTCGCATCTCAACGTGTACGAACATGGCCGCGACCCCGCATCGCCCCCTTTAACCGGCTGTTTCGATTGAGAAATCAGGTGACGGCGTGACTGGCATTGGACCGTCGGCGCTATGAGTTCCAGAGAGTTGCTCCCTGGCCAGCAGGACGCGACCGATCTGCCAGCAAACCAGGTGCAGTTTGCGCTGGTGATTTCGCGCATGCTCGAGACGGTGAAGGACGACGCCGAAGCCCGGCGGCAGATGGTCTACGATCTGGCCCGCTACAAGCTCCAGGAGCAGTTCACCTACGCCGACGCCAAGAACATCGACCAGATGAAGCAGGCGCTCGAGGTCGCAATCCAGGAGGTCGAGAAGTTCTCGCGTGAAGCGGGCGAGCTGGAGCGCTTGCCGCAACATCAACTCGCCTCGCCCAGGATGGCTGAGGCCGGCGGCGTTCTGATGTCCGGCGATGCCACCGTTCTGCGCTCGGGGATCGAGACATCACGCAGCAAGTCGCCTCAAGTCTCGGGCCCGCTCCTGCCGGTGATCAAGCGCACCGCGGCCATCCTGCTCGCCGCCGGCGCCGTGATCCTGATCGTCTCGCAGCGGGACAATATCGCAGCGCTGCGCCGGCTGATCACGTCCCAGTCGCATGAGATCGCGCAGGTCGCGCCAAGGCCGGAGACAACGGTCGCGGTCGCGAAACCGGAAATGGTGACGCAAGCCGCCCCCACTCCGACGCGCGTGCTTCCAACCGATTACGGCGTCTACGCCCTGATCGACGACAAGTCGCTGTCGGAGCTGATTGCGACCGGCGTGATGGCACCCGACATCCGCGTTGCGATCTCGCCGGAGTTCAGGAAGCCCGACAAGCCGCATCTACCGAACGGCCGCGTCAAGTTCATCGTGTTCCGCCGCGACATCGCCAACGTGGTGCCCGAGCGCGTCGAGGTCCGGGTCGTCGCGAAGATCGCCAGGGAGTTTTCGAGCGAGGCCGCAGGCCGGGCGCTCAGCGGCGGAGACAATGCCGGCGTCATCCGCAACTTCTCCTATCCCTTCCGCGTCGCGCCGATTCCGGGAAAGGCCGAGATGTACGAGATCCACGGCGGAGATTCCGAGCTCGAGCTTCCGCCGGGACATTACGTCCTGAGCCTCGGACCGCAGGCCTATTATTTCCAGGTCGACGGCGACATCACCGATCCCCGGCAATGCCTCGAGCGCGTCGTTGCGGGCAGCGGCACCTTCTATGCGCCGTGCAAGACCGCAAAGACGTATTGACGATCTCGTAGCCCGGGTGAGCGCAGCGAAACCCGGGACAAGCGGTCCCGCATGTCGCTTCGCTCATGCGGGCTACGGCAATCTCAAGTGAAGCCAGCTGCGGCTACTACGATGCCGCGCGCCCTACTGCTTCGGCGCCGGCGCCATCATCGCGCCGCCCTTCTTGGCTGCGGGCGCGGGCGCCGGCTTGGTCGTCGCGGCAGTCGCCTGCGCCGGCAGATATTTCGCGACGATGGCGGGATCGACCTGGGCGATGTTGGTGTCGGGCAGGCGCGTCCAGGTCTCGTCCTTGCCGAACAGGGAAATGCCGAGGAAGCCGCGCATGGTCAGGGTCTGGCCATCCGGGCTCACACTCATCTTCGCCTTCCAGATGTTGCCGTCGCGCGGATTGACGACGTTGCCGCCGTCATACTTCAAGCCGTCACGCTTCATGTCGCGGATGAAGGAGAGTCCGAGCACCGGCTGGTTCTTGCGATCGTCGGTGCATTTCGTGCACGCCTCGTTCGGATCGTCGCCGGGGCGCGGAAAGGTTTTTGCGATCACGCCTTCGAAGATGCCGTTGTGGTCGATGAAGAGGAACCATCCCACCGTCTTGCCGTCTTCGACCTTCTGCCAGAGCCCGGCGGCGGTTGGCTGAGCCGGGGTCGCAGCCGGGACTTGCGCCGCAGCCGGACTCACCGCGCCAAGCAACAGCGCGAGGACGGGCAGCAGCCGGAAGCCGGAAAAAAGAGTTCGCATTATCATCACCTTGCTGAGCCAACGCCTTTGCCAAGCCGCCTTTTGGAATGGCCGCAGACTACGGCGATTTCGCGGGCGGTTCCAGCACCAGAAACATGGGGCATGGCCGTCCCGGCCGCCCGGCGTCAGTTGACTCCGAGCTTCTTTTGCAGGCTGGAGGACGAGGTCGTGTACTGGAACACGAGCCGCTTCTCCGGATAGACATAACGATGGGCTTTTTGCGACATCAGCGCGCCCTCGTGGAAGCCGCACAGGATCAGCTTGATCTTGCCGGGATAGGTGTTGATGTCGCCGATGGCGAAGATGCCGGGCACGTTGGTCTCGAACGCTGACGTCTCGACCGGCACCAGATTGTTCTCGAGCGCAATGCCCCAGTTCGCGACCGGACCGAGCTTCATGGTCAACCCGAAGAACGGCAGCATGGTATCGCAGGCAATATCGCTGACATTGTTGTCGTTGCCCTTGACGGTCGCGCCGGTCAGCTGGCCGTCGGCGCCGGTGAGCGCGGTGACCTGGCCGAGCCGCAGATCCATCTTGCCGCCGGCAACCAGCGCGCGCATCTGCTCGACGCTGTGGGGCGCCGCACGAAAGTCGTCGCGACGGTGCAGCAGCGTGATGCGCTTGGCCAGCGGATGCAGATTGAGCGTCCAGTCGAGCGCGGAATCGCCACCGCCGACGATCAGCACGTTCTTGTCGCGGAAGGTTTCCATCTTGCGCACGGCGTAGTGCACCGAGGTGCCTTCATAGGCCTCGATGCCGGGCACCGGCGGACGCTTGGGCTGGAACGAGCCGCCGCCGGCGGCGATCACCACCACCTTGCATTCGAACACCTTGCCGGCGTCGGTGGTGCAGCGGAATCCGGGGTCGCCGATCTTCTCCACGGTCTCGATCATCTCGCCGAGATGGAAGGTCGGGTGGAACGGCTTGATCTGCTCCATCAGCGCGTCGGTGAGCCCCTGCCCCGACACCTGCGGAATTCCGGGAATGTCGTAGATCGGCTTTTCCGGATAGAGCTCGGCGCATTGGCCGCCGACCTTGTCGAGGATGTCGACGAAATGCGCCTTCATGTCGAGAAGGCCAAGCTCGAAGGCGGCGAACAGACCGCAGGGGCCCGCGCCAATAATCAGCACATCGGTTTTGATCACGTCGCTCATGTCGTCTCTTTATCGATCGTTATCGGTTGGACGGCGCCCGTTGGGCAGAGGTGACCCTGCCTGTCTAGCCAACGGGGATGGATCAGGGAAGGCATAAAAGCGGGATCGCCCCGCGGCCGCGCCCACTTGCCGGGCCAAAATAACTGGGCTGTAACGAGGACGGATATGACGGAGATCAATCGGTGAACGCACCCGCCCGCCTCGACACGACGCCGCGCCTTGAGGACTTTCCGTTTCGGCTCAGCGACAATGTCCGCTTCGGCGACCTCGACCCGAACCAGCACGTCAACAACGCGGTCTACGCCACCTATTTCGAGACCGGCCGTGTCACGCTGATGAAGCTTCCCGAGTACGGGCTGACCCCGCCGGGCCTCGCCTGGATCATGGTGCGGCTCGACATGCATTTTCGCGCGGAGCTGCACTGGCCGAACACGATCGAGCTCGGCCTCGGCGTCGTGAAACTGGGACGGACCTCGGTGACGTTCGAGCAGGTCGTGTTCTCGAACGGGACGTGCATAGCGTCGGCGACGTCGGTGGGCGTCCTGCTCGACGAGACGACGCGGCGACCCGCGCCGCTGACCGCTGAGGTGATCGAGAAGCTCAGACCCTGGCACAAGCGCGGCATCGAGGTCGCGCCGCCGGGCATCTAGTATCTTGAGGGGACGATCAGGCCTGACGTTCAGGCGTTGCGACGACGAGCCCGTCGAGTTCGTCGGAGACCTTGATCTGGCAGGACAGGCGCGAGTTCGGGCGCACGTCGAAGCCGAAATCGAGCATGTCCTCTTCCATCGGCGTCGGGCTGCCGACCTTCTCGCGCCAGGCTTCGTCGACATAGACATGACAGGTCGCGCAGGCACAGGCGCCGCCGCACTCGGCTTCGATGCCGGGAATGCTGTTGCGGATGGCGGCTTCCATCACGGTCGCGCCGTTCTCGACTTCCACCGTACGGGTTTCGCCCTTGTGGTCGACAAAGTGAATCTTGGCCATGTGTGCTCGTGCTGCCGCGATGTTGGGAATGAAGGAGGGTCCGGGCTGTCCTATAACGGGTCGGTTAGCCCGGCGCCATAGCGTTTTCGAGCGGCGTGGATCCCACTTCGCGCGCAGAAAACGCGTCAAATCAAGCGGCTAGTGCGCGGGGCCCCACATTTGTGGGGGGCGCTGGCCTAATGCTTCAGGATCGTGGCGATGGCGGCGCGGGCCTCGGCCACCGCCTCTTTCAGCGCAGCCAGGGCATGCGGCCGATCATGTCCGGTCCGGATCGCCGTCTCGAGGCTGGCGGCAGCGTCGGCCACCGCAAAGGCGCCGATCCCGCGGGCCGAGCCCTTGAGCTTGTGCGCGAGGGCGCCGGTCTCGGCCGGCACGGCCGTCATGGCCGCGAGCAGGCGAACCGCCTGCTCGGCGAACATCGCGAGCACTTCCTGTTCCAGCTCGGTATCGCCGAGCGTCATCCGGGAGAGATGGTCGAGGTCGAGCGGGCTGTCGACGGGCGCAAGCGGGGGCGAGGGCATCCAGTCCATCCGTTGCAGTTCAGGCGTCATGGCGCTGGCCCCGGCATCGCGCGACGGTTCCGCCGGTCCGGCGGTGAGTTCGCCCCACCCAAGCATGGAAATGGTTAACGAAATGTTTGGGCCGTTTTACCTAAATCCGCCCGCATATTGACGAAAAGTTGCCGCAATCTGCCGAGTCCAGTGGAGAATTGCATTTGTTGCTAAGGCGTTAGGGCGCGATCCTGTTAACGATGATTAAGATTGTCTTAATCGCAGGCATTTCATTCGCGACGCTCTGCCAATAGGATGTTGCGGAAATTGGCGGACAAGCCGTCCGGGTGGGGACGGCTCGGAGATCCGCATAAGCGGCATGATCCGGTCTGTGGGCTTGCGTAGCGCGCAGGGCTCGCGGGGGGCGTGTACTAGTAACGAGGGCTCGGACTGAACATGGCGAACACTCCCAAAAAGGTCAAAGACCCCACAGAAGTTGCGCTTTCTGCGATCCAGGAAGCCCTGAACATCAGCGATACCGCTGCGGACACCAGCCGCACCGCGTCGATGCGCGGCGAAACGGCGCCTCAGGTGGCTCCGCCGGCGCCCCCGGCGTTCGACGAGCCGGACTTCGAGCCGCGCCCCGCCGCCAACGAGCGCTCGACCGTGTTCGACCCGATCGAGGAGCCGCGCACCACGCGCCGCGCCGCCAATGACGACCGCGAGACCATCGGCCAGTTGCTCCAGGCGCTTCAGAAGGGCCGCCCTGCCCGCAGCGTCTATACCTTCGCCACCATCTTCGCCGGCGTCTGGCTCGCCGCCTGCGCCGCGCTGACCGTCGGCTTCCTGCCCTCGATCCAGGCCGCCATGGGCCAGAGCGGCGGCGTGCTCGTCATCGCCGGCCTGATCGCGATGTTCTTCGCGCCGATCATGCTGTTCTACTTCCTGGCGAGCCTCGTCTGGCGCGGCCAGGAAATGCGCATGATCGCCCAGGCGATGGCGCAGGTCGCGATCCGCTTCTCCGAGCCCGAAGGCTCGGCCTCCGATTCCATGGTCACCGTCGGCCAGGCCATCCGCCGCGAGGTCGCGGCGATGGGCGACGGCATCGAGCGCGCGATCGCGCGCGCCGGCGAGCTCGAGACGCTGGTCGCCAACGAGGTCGCGGCGCTCGAGCGCGCCTATAGCGACAACGAAGTGCGCATCCGCGCCCTGCTCCAGGACATCGCGCATCAGCGCGACAACCTGGTCGGCCAGGCCGAGCAGGTCCGCAGCGCCATCTCCGGCGTGCAGATCGACCTGCGCCACGACATCGCGCTGATCTCCGACGCCATCGCCTCGCGCGTCGACGAGGTCGCCAAGTCCATCACCGGCGCGCTGGAAGAGCGCGGCGCCCACATCACCAGCGCCCTGAGCAATGCCGGCGACAACATGATCCTGGCGCTCGGCGAGCGCGGCGGCGACCTGCTCGACCGCCTCGAGGAAGCCAGCAACGAGACCACGCGCGCCGTGCTCGATGCCAGCGAGCGGCTGACCACCAGCCTCAACTTCAAGACCGGCCACGTCCACGACGAGTTCGTCGACCTCGCCGACCGCGTCCACGAGATGCTCAACGAGCGCATCGACCGCATCACCGGCGAGTTCGAGCAGCGCTCCGCCGCGATCGTCGACGGCATCTCCGAGCGCACCGAGCAGGTGCACGATAGCCTGAAGAACTCGTCGGACTCGCTGCTGCTCGAACTCGAGCTGCGCTCCAACGACCTCTCGGCCAAGATCGACGACGCCGGCAGCCGCCTCGCCAACCACATCATGACGAGCGGCGACAAGGCCAGCGAGGCGCTCGACGCCACCGTCCACACCCTCGTCGCCAAGGTCGTCAGCCAGACCGAGACCGCGCACGACTCGCTGTCGCTGCAGATGAGCGCCTTCGACGAGCTGGTGAAGAACCAGGGCACCGAGCTGGTCGAGAAGTTCGCGCGCGATTCCGGCACGCTGGGCGCGCTGATCACCCGCCACATCTCCGAGTTCGACCGCACCGTGAAGACGTTCGGCGGCGAGATCGTCGATCGCATGGGCCAGCGCACGCAGGATATCCACGAGTCGCTGAAGACCTATGTCGACAATTTCGACACCCGCCTCAGCTCCAACGGCGGCCAGATCACGGCCGTGCTCGACCAGCGCCTGGTCGAGTTCGAGACCACGATCGGCGAACGTGTCACCAACCTCGATGCCTCGCTCAACGGCAAGATCGCCGGGCTCGACAACACGATCGAAGGCCACATCAAGACCTTCGACGAGCAGCTCGGCGGCCGCGTCGGCGCGCTGGAGCAGTCGTTCGACACCCGCGCCAGGTCCGTCACCGAGACCATCGACGGGCGTCTCAACACGCTCGCGACCTCGCTCACCGACGGTGCCGCGCAGGCGATCCAGTCGATCGACTCCCGCCTCACCCACCTCACGTCGTCCCTCACCGACGGCGCTTCGCAGGCCATCGAGACCATCGATGCGCGCCTCAACCACCTCACGAGCTCGCTGACCGATGGTGCGTCGCAGACCATCCAGTCGATCGACACTCGCCTGACCCACCTCACGACGACGCTCAACGGCGGCGCGACGCAGGCGCTCGAATCCATCGACTCCCGCCTCACGTACCTGACGACCGCCGTGACCAACGGCGCCTCGCAGGCCGTGCAGTCGATCGACACCCGCCTCACGCTGCTGACCTCGACGCTCACCGACGGCACCGCGCAGGCGATCGAGGCGGTCGACCGCCGCATCACCGGCGTCACCGAGCTGATCGACGGCCGCAGCACGCACCTGACCGACACGGTCACGGCGCGCTTCCAGGACATCCAGCAGGCCATCGAGACCAAGGTCGGCTCGGTCGCCAACGACATCGACGTTCGCGTGGCGCAGTTCGAAGACCTGCTCGGCTCGCGCGTCGAGGCCGTCGCCGGCCGCATCGAGAGCAGCGGCCGCCAGGCCAGCGAGGACATGATGTCCCGCGCCGAGATGATCTCGACGGCGATCCGCTCGCATGTCGAGGACGCCGAGCGTTCGCTCACCAACCTCGTCGTCAACACCAGCGAGACGATCCAGACCGGTGCGCGCACCGCCCAGCAATCCCTGATGACGGTCTCCTCCGACGTCAACGCCCAGCTCAAGATGACCTCGTCCGAGGTCGAGCGCGCGCTGACGGCGGTCGGCACCGGCGCTGCGAACTCGATTTTGACCAGCGCCCGCGAGGCGCAGTCGACCCTGGTCGCCGCCTCGGGCGATGCGTCCACCCAGATCAAGGGCCTCGCGGCCGACGTCGAACGCACGCTGTCCGCGGCGGGCTCGGCAACCGCAGCCTCGATCCTGGCCGGCGCCCGCGAGGTGCAGACCACGCTCGTCACGGCGTCCTCGGACGCGGCCAACCACGTCAAGACGCTCACCGCCGACGTGCAGCGCTCGCTCTCGATGGCCGGCACCACCACGGCGGAATCGATCACCGCCGGCGCCCGCGATGCGCAGAGCGCGCTGGTCGCGGTCTCCAGCGAGACCGCCAACCAGATCAAGGCACTGTCCTCGGACGTGCAGCGCTCGCTTTCGATGGCGGGCACCGCGACGGCCGAGAGCATCATGGCCGGCGCCCGCGAAGCCCAGAGCACGCTGGTCACGGCATCCACGGATGCGGCAAGCCAGGTCAAGTCGCTCGCGGCCGAAGTGCATCGTTCGCTCTCGCAGGTCGGTCAGACCACCGCCGAGACGATCACCACCAGCGCCCGCGACGCCCAGAGCACCCTTCTTGCTGTCTCGGCGGAACAAACCGGCCAGGTCCGTTCGCTCGCAGCCGAGATGCAGCGTGCGCTGGCGACCGCCGGCGGCGCCACCATCGAGGCGCTCACCAGCGGCGTGCGCGAGGCGCAGGGCACCCTGATCTCCTCCTCCACGGAGGCTGCGAGCCAGATCAAGTCGCTGACCACGGACATCGAGCGCACGCTGACCGCGGTCGGCGCCGACACCGCCTCGACCATCCTGAACAGCGCGCGTGAGGCCCAGACCTCGCTGACCTCGACCTCGGCGGACGCCGCGAGCCAGATCCGCACGATCTCGACCGAGATCGAGCGTGCGCTGAGCTCGGCCACCACGAACGCGACCAACGACATCCAGACCAGCGCGCTGAACGCCCAGAATGCGCTGATCTCCGCCTCCAACGAGGCGAGCTCGCGCGTCAAGTCGAGCTCGGCCGACGTCGAGCGCTCGGTGCTCGCCGCCAGCTCAAGCTTCGGCCAGGCCATGACCGGCAAGACCGACGAGATCGTCACCTATGTGCAGCAGCAGGCCGACCGCCTGTCGAACATGATCGACGCCAAGCGCGGCGCCCTGGTCGACGCGATCGGCTCGAAGACCAGCCAGCTCACGCTCGACATCGACCGCGTCACCTCCGACGCGCTGAAGTCGATCGAGACCCGCGGCCATGCGTTCTCGCAGACCATGATGGGCAACGGCTCCGAAGTCGCCCGCACCATCAACGCGGCGAGCGAGATCGCCACCAGCGCGGTCGGCAAGTCGCTCAAGGACCTCGAGCAGGCCTCGCGTTCCGCGATCGACCAGTCGCGCCAGGTCTCGATCGCGGCCGTCACCGAGATGCAGGAGACCAGCAAGATCCTGCGCACCGACACGGTCGCCCTGTTCGAGCGCCTGCGCGAAGGCAACATCCTGCTCCAGGAGGTGCTGACCGGTGCGCACGACAACCTCAACTCGCTCGAGCGGGCGCTGGTGACGCGTGTCGCCGACTTCGTCTCGGCGATGAACGACGTCACCTCGCGCAACGGCGCGGCGACGCAGAACCTGGAAGACCAGCTCAACGTCTTCAACAGCAAGACCACGAAGGCGCTCCAGGACCTCGGCGAGCTGTCGACCCAGTTCGACGCGCACGGCAAGGCGCTGGTCGACGCCGCCCAGGTCGTCGAGCAGAGCAACAAGAACACCACCGCCTCGCTCGCCGAGCGCAAGCAGGCGCTGGAATCGCTCGTCACCACGATCGACCTGCGCACGGCCGATCTCGACCAGCGGCTGTCGCGCTTCACCGGCCTGCTCGATGAATCGCTGGCCGCGGCCGAAGAGCGTGCCCGCGACATCGCCCGCGTCGTCGCCGAGACCGCCGGCGCCGGCTCGGCCGCGATCACCCGCCAGTTCGAGGCGGTGCGGTCGGCGTCCGAGGAAGAGCACCGCCAGACCATCGAGGCGATGCACGACATCTACCGCCAGACCACGGACGAGGCGGATGCGATGTTCAAGCAGTCGACCGAGAAGTTCACCAATCTCGTGTCGAGCATGAAGCAGATGGCCTTCGAGATGCACAACGAG
>Ga0207426_1000804_pt1 | contig 33966 bp, 31 predicted proteins | sample AraplaMF_Cvi_mMS_FD_184265 | JGI IMG/M metagenome (GOLD analysis project Ga0207426, IMG submission 184265) | Arabidopsis root microbial communities from the University of North Carolina, USA - plate scrape MF_Cvi_mMS (SPAdes) (version 2) | ecosystem: Host-associated > Plants > Roots > Endosphere... | reverse complement strand
GCCTTCGTGCACGACGACGTTGTCGCGGATCAGGCGCACATTGGCGCCGCGTTCCACGGTGCCGTCGGTGACGCGGCAGCCGGCGACCTTGCCGACCTTGGAGATGTTGAAGATCTCCAGGATTGAGGCATTGCCGAGCATGGTTTCACGCAAGGTCGGCGCGAGCAGGCCGCTCATCGCCTTCTTCACGTCGTCCACCAGGTCGTAGATGATGTTGTAGTAGCGGATCTCGATGCCGTTGCGCTTGGCGGCCGCAGCGGCCTCCTTGTTGGCACGAACCGAGAAGCCGATGATCGCGGCGTTGAAACCTTCCGCCAGCGTCACGTCGGATTCCGAGATGCCGCCGACACCGGCATGCAGGATGCGGGCTGCGACTTCGTCGGTGCCAAGCTTCTCCAGCGAGCCGAGGATCGCTTCCAGCGAGCCCTGCACGTCGGCCTTGATGATCAGCGGGAATTCCTTGCGGCCCGCGGTCTTCAATTGCGACATCATCTGCTCGAGCGAGCCGCGCATGCCGGAGATCGAGGCAGCCGCGTTCTCGCGCTTCTGGTGGGCACGGTAGCTCGTGACCTGGCGGGCGCGGGCTTCGTTCTCGACCACGGCGAGACGATCACCGGCTTCCGGCGGACCGTTGAAGCCGAGCACTTCGACCGGCACCGACGGGCCTGCTTCCTGGACGGTCTCGCCCTGATCCGAGATCAGCGCGCGGACGCGGCCCATCTCGGCGCCGGCGACGATGATGTCGCCGACCCGCAGCGTGCCGCGCTGGACCAGCACGGTTGCGACCGGACCGCGGCCGCGGTCGAGCTTTGCTTCGATCACGGTGCCCTCGGCCGGCCGTTCCGAATTGGTCTTGAGGTCGAGGATGTCGGCCTGGAGCGCGATCATCTCGAGCAGCTTGTCGAGATTGGTCTTGTTCTTGGCGGATACTTCGACGTCGACGACGTCGCCGCCGAACGATTCGACCTGCACCTCGTGCTGGAGCAGCTCGGTGCGCACGCGCTCGGGCTTGGCGTCGGGCTTGTCGATCTTGTTGATGGCAACGATGATCGGCACCCGCGCCGCCTTGGCGTGGTTGATGGCTTCGACCGTCTGCGGCATGACGCCGTCATCGGCCGCGACCACCAGCACGACGATGTCGGTGACCTTGGCGCCGCGGGCGCGCATCGCGGTGAACGCGGCGTGGCCGGGCGTGTCGATGAAGGTGATCTTCTTGCCGCTTTCGGGCGACAGCACCTGATAGGCGCCGATATGCTGGGTGATGCCGCCGGCTTCGCCGGAGACGACGTTGGCATGACGGAGCGCGTCGAGCAGCGAGGTCTTGCCGTGGTCGACGTGGCCCATCACCGTCACCACGGGCGAACGGGTCTCGGTGTCGGTCGAATCGTCGGTGGCGTCGAACAGGCCTTCTTCGACGTCGGACGCAGCAACGCGCTTGACGGTGTGGCCGAGCTCTTCGGCGATCAGCTGTGCGGTGTCGGCGTCGATCACGTCGGTGATCTTGTGGATCGCCCCCTGCTTCATCAGCATGCGGATGATTTCCACCGCGCGCTCGGACATGCGGTTGGCGAGTTCCTGGATCGTGATCGCTTCCGGAATGACCACTTCGCGGATCAGCTTTTCCTTCGGCTCGTTCGCTGCATGGCCCTTCAGGCGCTGGGTGCGGCGGCGGAACGAGGCGATCGAGCGCTCGCGCACGTCGTCGGCATTGAATGCCGTGACGACCGTCAGGCGGCCGCGCTCCTTCTGCGGGCCGGGCTTGTGGGTGGGCTTCGGGGCGACCACGGGACGCGCGGCACCGCCGGGACCGCGGCGGATCTGGCGCGGACCATCGTCCTCGTCCGGGCCGGCAGCAACCGCGGGCGCGCGGCCCAACGGGCCACCAGCCGGTCTCGCAGTGGTGGTTCCGGGACGCGCGGTCGATGTTCCCGGGCGGGCCGTGGTGGTGCCGGGGCGCGCGGCGGGCGCGCCGGGGCGCGGCGCCGGAGCAGCGGGGGCTGCGGCTGCCGGGCGCGGCGCGGATGCCGGCTGCTCGCCTTCTCCAAAACGCTTCTTGGCCTCGGTCTCGGCCTTGCGCTTGGCTTCGTCCTCGTGACGGTGACGCTCTTCCTCGGCCTTGCGGCGGGATTCGGCAGCTTCGCGCTCGATGCGCTCAGCGGCTTCGCGAACCGCGCGGCGCTGGGCCTCTTCCTCGGCCTGGCGGCGCTCTTCGACTTCGCGCACCTTGGCGTCGGCCAGCGCGCTGGCGCGGGCGGAACGTTCGTCCTCGGTCAGCGTGCGCAGCACCACGCCGGATCCGGCATTGCGCGGCGGCGCCGGGCGCGACGGAGCGGGCGTCGGAGATGGCGCGGCCGGTGCCGGCTTCGCGACAACCGTCGGAGCCTGCGGTTCGGCACTGCCGTCGACGCGGCGCTTGCCGCGCTTCTCGACCACGACCTGCTTGCTGCGGCCGTGGCTGAAGCTCTGGCGGACAGTGCCCGTTTCGACGCGCGGCTTGAGCGATAGCGTCTTGCTCGGAACGCTCAGCTTTTTGTCGTCAGGGGTCTTGGTATCAACCATTCAGCAGTCCTAATCCTGATTTGTCAGTGTTGTGCGTTGCCGCACCATCCAATCGGGTCGTCGTATCTCTCAGAAATCCTGGCCGGGCTTTTCGGCAGTCTTGTCAGCGTCCGCCATCCGGTATCGGACCAGCATCTGGCTACGTGACAGGAATGACCTGCTCGCCGGGCCCGCGAGCAGGGCAGCATGTATCACATTTGACCGGGTAAGTGCCAAATCCAATTCTAACGATTTCAGCGCCGTGACGACGGTAATCTGCGGCTTGGCGCCGCGATTTCCGGCATTTTGACGCGCCAGCATGTCCAATTTGCGGATTCCGTCCGCGGCCCCGTCGCTGGCGTGGATCAGGACCTCGGCCGTGCCTTCCCGAAGAGCGCTCTCGACCTTACCGAAGCCGGCCACGACCTGGCCGGCCTTGGCGGCGATCCCAAGGGCTTCCGTCACGCTCCGAACCAGGAGCGCCTCGATATCGGCAGGAAGCGTCTGAGGGATGCGCAACTCGCGCTTGAAGGCCTTGCCAAAATGGTGACGCCGGACGGCTTCCGCAACCACCCCGCGCGAGGCGGTGAGCCACATGCCGCGTCCGGGCAGCTTGCGCTTGAGATCCGGAACGACGTCGCCTTGCGGCGAAATCACGAAGCGGATCAGCTCGTCGATCGGCCGGACCTGCCGACTGACCGCGCACATCCGCATGGTCGCGGACCTTTCGGTCCGCGGTCCATGGTCAAGTTCGGGATCAGTATCGGTGAGCATCCGGGCGACATCCTCCTTCGCCCTTAAGCCGGCTGATCTTCGGTCGCCTCGGCTTCCTCAGCGGGCTTGGCCAGATCGGCCTCGGTGATCCAGCCGGCCTTGACGCGGGCCTGCATGATCATCGCCTCGGCATCGTCACGGGTAATGTCGATACCGTCGAGCGCGCCGGGGAACTTGGTCTGCTCGCCGCCTTCCTTGCGCTCGGTCCAGCCGACCAGATCGTCGGTGGCGCAGCCCGCGAGATCTTCGACCGTCTTGATGTCGTTCTCGCCGAATTTCACCAGCATCTTGGAGGTGACGCCGGGCACGTCCTTGACGGCGTCCTCGACACCGAGCTCCTTGCGGCGGGCCTCGATCTCCGCTTCCTGCTGCTCGAGATATTCACGGGCACGGTTCTGGAGTTCCTGCGCGGTCTCCTCGTCGAAACCCTCGATGCCGGCGAGTTCCTTGAGGTCCACCATGGAGAGTTCCTCGACCGAGGTGAAGCCTTCGGACGCCAGCAGCTGGCCGACCACTTCGTCGACGTTGAGCGATTCCATGAAGACGCGGGTGGAGTTCTCGAAGTCGGCCTGGCGGCGCTCCGATTCCTCCTGCTCGGTCAGGATGTCGATGTCCCAGCCGGTGAGCTGCGAGGCCAGACGCACGTTCTGGCCGCGGCGGCCGATCGCCAGCGAGAGCTGGTTGTTGGTGTCGGGGACGACGACCTCGATGCGCTCGCGGTCTTCGTCGATGACGACCTTGGAGACTTCCGCCGGCGCCAGCGCGTTGACCACGAAGGTCGCGATGTCGGGCGACCACGGGATGATGTCGATCTTCTCGCCCTGCAGCTCGTTCACAACGGCCTGCACGCGCGAGCCGCGCATGCCGACGCAGGCGCCGACCGGATCCACCGAGGAATCGCGGGAAATCACGCCGATTTTCGCACGCGAGCCCGGATCGCGCGCCACCGCCTTGATCTCGACGATGCCGTCATAGATCTCAGGCACTTCCTGCGCGAACAGTTTGGCCATGAACTGCGGATGGGTGCGGGAGAGGAAGATCTGCGGGCCGCGCGTCTCGCGGCGAACGTCGAAGATGTAGGCGCGGACACGGTCGCCGTTGCGGAACACTTCGCGCGGCAGCATCTCGTCGCGGCGGATGATGGCTTCACCGCGGCCGAGATCGACGATCACGCTGCCATATTCGACGCGCTTGACGACGCCGTTGACGATGTCGCCGATGCGGTCCTTGAATTCCTGGTACTGCCGGTCGCGCTCGGCCTCGCGCACCTTCTGCACGATCACCTGCTTGGCCGACTGCGCGGCGATGCGGCCGTATTCCAGCGGCGGCAGCGTGTCGGCGATGGTGTCGCCGACCTGGGCGCCGGGATTGGCGCGCTGCGCATCGACCAGCGAGATCTGGTTGGAATGGTTTTCGACCTTTTCGACCACCAGCATGTGGCGCGACAGCCGCAGCTCGCCCTTCTTCGGGTCGATCTCGGCGTGAACGTCAGTCTCGCTGCCGTAACGGGCGCGCGCGGCCTTGGCGATGGCGTCCTCCATCGCCGCGATGACGATGCCGCGGTCGATCGATTTCTCGCGTGCAACGGCATCGGCGATCTGAAGCAATTCAAGTCGATTGGCGCTGACTGCCATGGCTAGTCTCCTTGGTCAGGCTCGATCTCGCCGCGCCGCGCGCGTTCGGCGGCAAGGCGATGTTTCTTCGTATTGGTCGGGGCCGGCTTCTTTTTCGGCTTGGTGTTCTTGTTGGTGTTCTTGGCGGCTTTTTCGCCGATCTTCGCGTGCGGTGCCAGCGGCGGCTCGAGGCCGAGATCCCTGCGCATCTGGCGCTCTTCGGCCTTGCCGCGGCGCATGGACTCCGCGATCAGCTCGTCGGTCAGCACCAGCCGCGCCTCGCCGATATCCTCCATCGTCAGGAGAACGTCGATATCGTCGCCGGCCTTGGCGTCGTCGCGATGCAGATGCACGCGGTCGCCTTCGACAGCACCGAGCGTGCCGCGGAACCGCTTGCGCCCCTCATGGGCGACCGCCATGTCGACCTTCACCAGATGGCCGGAATAACGCTCGAAATCGGAACGGCGGACCAGCGGACGGTCGATCCCCGGCGAGGAGATCTCGAGGCGATAGGCCCGATCGATGGGGTCGGCGACGTCGAGCACCGGCGACAGCGCCCGCGAGATCGCCTCGCAATCCTCGAGCTGCATCGAGCCGTCGGGCCGCTCGGCCATGATCTGCACGGTGCAGCCGGCTTCCCCGGAGATACGGATCCGCACCAGGCGATAGCCCATGCCTTCGAGCACGGGAGCCGCGACCGCGGACACCCGAGCTGCCACGCCCGGCTCGACCACGAGCCTCGGCTCGGCCAGCAATTCGGCATCCGTGGAACCAGTGTTCGGTTCGGTCATATCAGGGGTCAAGGCGCTCGATGGTTAAGGCTTAGGTTAACGCTTGGGTTAAGGCCTGGTTAAGACTTCAAAGCCCGCTTCGGAACTCTCCCGACAGCGCGTCGGGCCGGATCTTCCGCCAACCCGCGTTCAGGTAATAAAAAAGAGCGGGTCCTTTCGGGCCCACTCTCACTACGCGGATCGTATGAGAAGATGAATTGGCGCTGATATAGCCCTTTCCGCTCCTCCGGACAAGGCCCATCGCGGGCCGGATCGGGCTTTTTGCGCCCGGTTTGCGGTCTTCCGCGCAACGCTTCTTTCATCTCCGAGGCCTAAATTCCCTGATTGTGGGGCGGCTTGGACCAAGGGCGCACCCGCGGCGTGCCCCATACGAGTTTGCGTTTTCATGACCGTTGCCACGTCGCTCATTCCTGGACTGGACGCTATCGTCAAGCGCGGCGATCCACGCCGCCGTGGCGAGATCGCGCGTGCCATCGCCGAGCTGTTCTTCCAGGATCCCGAAAGGCTCCGTCCCGAGCTCATCGACCTCTTCGACGATCTGCTGATCGATCTCGTGCCGCATGCCGAGCTCACCTCGCGCGTCGATCTGGCCGAGCGCTTCTCGCGGCTGAACAACGCGCCGCCGCATCTGGTGAACCAGCTCGCGCGCGAAAACGAGATCATGGTGGCAGGCCCCGTGCTGCGCCGCTCGCCCGTGCTCGACGATGCCGCGCTGGTCGAGATCGCGCGCCTGAAGGGCCAGGGCCATCTGCTCGCGATGACGGAACGCCCCGTCCTGCCGGCCGTCGTCACCGACGTGCTGGTCGAGCGCGGCGATCGCGACGTCGTGCGTCGCGCCGCGGGCAATGCCGGCGCGGTGTTTTCGCCAGGCAGCTATTCCGAGCTGGTCAAGCGTGCCGCGCAGGACGGCGTGCTGACGCTCAAGATCGGCCAGCGCACCGATCTCTCCGGCGAGCATCTGAAAGAGCTTCTCGACGGCACGCTCGACGTCATCCGCCGCCGCCTCTCCAGCGTGGTCAATCCCGTGCGCCAGGTCGAGATCAAGCGCGCGATGGCGGCGATCGAGGAGGCCGCATTGCCGCCGGGGCCGCGGCGCGATTTCTCGGGCGCGCAGCGCACCGTGCTGACCTTGCATCGCGAGGGCCATCTCGGCGAGAGTGCGCTGCTCGGCTTTGCCAAGGCGCACAAATACGAGGAATCGATCGCCTCGCTCTCGGCGATGACCGGCATCCGCATCTCGATCCTCGATCGTCTGATCGCAGGCGACCGTTACGATCCGATCCTGATCCTCGGCCGCGTGCTCAATCTCGGCTGGCCGACTGTGCGCGCGCTGATCCTGCTCTGGTACGGTCCCAACCGCACCCCTGCCGATGCCGACATCGAGACGGCGCGCGTGAACTTCACGCGCCTGATGCCGACGACGGCCGAACGCGTCGTGAATTTCTGGCGCAACCGGCAGACGATCTAGCGTCACGCTCCGTCATTGCGAGCGAAGCGAAGCAATCCAGAAATCCCTCCGCGAAACACTCTGGATTGCTTCGTCGCTTCGCTCCTCGCAATGACGGCTAATCCACCCGCCTGAACCGCAGATACGTCGTCTTGCGGCCTTCGCGCGTTGCCTTCCGGCCGTAGCGCGTCATGGTGTAGCCGTCCCATGGCTGGCGGAAATCGTCGGCGCGCTCCGCGAGCCATTTGAAATCCGGCGAGCGCGAAAGATGCGACAACGTCCAGGCGCAGTAGTCGTCGATGTCGCAGACGAAGCGGAATTCGCCGCCGCCCTTCAGCACGCGCGCCATCGCGGCGATCGTGCGGTCCTGCACGAAGCGCCGCTTCCAGTGCCGCCGCTTTGGCCAGGGATCAGGGTGGATCAGGTCGATCCGCGACAGCGAAGCCTTCGGCAGCCAGGCCAGCAGCTCGGCGGCGTCGCCTGCGAACAGGCGAATGTTGGCGATGTTGGCAGCCTCGATCTGCGCGAGGATTTTTGCCATGCCGTTGACATAGGGCTCGCAGCCGATGAAGCCGGTCGTGGCGAAGTGCTGCGCTTCCGCCGCAAGATGCTCGCCGCCGCCAAAACCGATTTCGAGCCTGACATCGTCGGCCGCGGGATCGAAGATCTCGCTTGCATCGCTCGGCGCCTCGCGCGCGATGTCGAGTGACAGATGCGGCAGCAGATGATCGATCAGCTCGGCCTGGTGCTGCCTGAGCTTGTGGCCCTTGCGCCGCCCGAAGAACGCGCGCTCGCTGTCGTCACGATCGGGGTCCGACTTGCGCTCGCTCATCGCAGCGTCTGGTACAGGCGGTGGAGCAGCCGCGCGCGCGGTGCGAGCGAGGAGACGTAGAGCTGCTCATAATGGGTGTGCGCGCCCTTGCCGTCGACGCCGAGGCCGTCGAGCGTCGCGGTGTGCGGGGCCGTGAAATTGCCGTCGGAGCCGCCGCCGGTATAGGTGTCGATCAGCTCGAAGCCGACCTCTGTGGCGAGCGACTTGGCATGCTCGTAGAGTGAGGCGCCGGCATTGCCTTTCTCGTAAGGCGGACGGTTGAGCTCGCCCGTGACCTTGACGGTGACGCCTTCGGTCTTCGACGTCAGCCCCAGAATCTTGCCGACGAACTCCTCCGCATCAGCGAAGCTCGGCACGCGCAGATCGACTTCGGCATAGGCCTCTTCCGGCGTCACGTTGGGACGCGTGCCGCCGCGCACCACGCCGACATTCACGGTGACGCCGCGCTTGAGATCGTTCATGCCTTCCAGTGCGAGGATGACGTTGCCGAGCTCGCGCACCGCGCTGCGGCCGTCTTCAGGCCGCGAGCCGGCATGTGCGGGCACGCCCTTGATGAACACCTGGAAGCGTCCGACGCCCTTGCGCCCGGTGACGATCTTGCCGCCGTCGCGCGCCGGCTCCGTCACCAGCACGTATTTGGCCTTGCGTCCTTCTTGCTCGATCAGCGCCCGCGACGTCGGGCTGCCGATCTCCTCGTCGGAGGTGAACATGTGGGTGATGCCGAGCGGCGAACGATCGCCGCCGGCGCAGAGCGCGGCAAAGGCGTGATGGGCAATGTAGGCGCCGCCCTTCATGTCGTAGATGCCGGGGCCGAACGCGCTGTCGCCTTCGACCTTGAACGGAAGGCGCTCGATGAAGCCGAGGGGGTGAACGGTATCGAGGTGGCTCAGCACGAGGATACCCGGCTGCTCCTGGCCCCAGGTCGAGCGGGCCAGCAGATGATCGCCGCAGCCGTCGATGCCGGCGACACGCTCGAGCGTGACGGGCAAATCGCGATACTGATCAGCGACCAGCGACACCAACTTGTTGACCTGGTCAGGCGCCTCGGTCGGCGTCTCGATCTCCACCCAGCGCTGGATGCCGTCGAGAATAGTTTGGGTATCGAACCAGTTGGAGCTCGCCATGGGCGCATCTATGCCTTTGAATCGTATCATCCGTGAGGGCGCGCATCAGGGCGCGGCCGCAAATGACGACATAGGCCAGATTTGGCGCAGCCTCAAATCGGAATGAGATGCGCCTCAGCGCTTGTCGGGGCCTTCGCGGGCGGCGATCTGCTCGACGAGATCGACGATCGAGCGGCGCATTTTCGAATCGGTGATTCGGGTGAACGCCTTGGTCAAGGCGAGACCTTCGGAGGTCGCGAGGAAGTCGGAGACATAAGAGGGCGAAGCGCCTTCGGCGAAGCCATCCGGCCCGGCCACGCCGCTCGGTCCGCCCTCGAACAGGAACGACACCGGCACCTGGAGAATCTCGGCAATCTGCTGGATGCGGCTCGCACCGACCCTGTTCGTGCCCTTCTCGTATTTCTGGATCTGCTGGAAAGTCAGGCCCAAAGCCTCACCGAGCTTCTCCTGGCTCATGCCCAACATGATGCGGCGCATACGCACGCGGCTGCCGACATATTTGTCAACAGGGTTGGGCGCTTTCGACATTTCCTCAGCCTCCAAACACCACCTTCAGCGCAATCGATTGGATGCCTCAGGTGCCAGCAGCGTAAAAATCAAACCCTCTTATTGGGAAACATTGCGGAGAAATTTAGCAACGCCCACTGTCTTTCGCAGCGGATGCAGAATGAGGAACCCGGGTGCAGTCGTCAACCGTGGGACTACGGTTGTCAAAGGATTCCGGCCGCCTTCGCGGCAGCGGCGAAATCAGGGGTGCCGTTTGGCAACACGTCGGCGCATCGCGAGAATCACGGAAAGGGCGACGAGCATGGCTGCGGGCACGTCGCCGAGCCGCGCATAGACGGTCGGCGGGATCGCGGCGGGCAGGCTTGCATCCAAAATGCCTTCGATTCCGAGACCGAGACTGGCGATTGTTCGCCCGACCGGATCGATCACGGCGGAGACGCCGGTATTGGCGGAGCGGACCAGCGGCAATCCGAGCTCGATCGCGCGCATCCGCGCCTGCTCGAGATGCTGGTAGGGACCGGTCGAGATACCAAACCAGCCGTCATTGGTGAGATTCACGATCCAGCCTGGACGTTCGTTGCGTCCGGCAACCTCACCGGGAAAGATCGCTTCGTAGCAAATTAAAGGCAATGCGCTGGGCGCGCCCGGCACGTTGAGTGCGTGACGCACGGTCCCCGGAATGAAGCCGCCGCGCACGCGCGTGAGTTGTTCGAAGCCGAGCTTCTCCATCAGATCCTGATAGGGAAGAAACTCGCCGAACGGCACGAGGTGGAGCTTGTCGTAGACCGAGAGCACGCTGCCGTCATGGTCGATCACGTAGATCGAATTATACGCGCGCGTGATCGGTGTGCCGCGTGGCAGATCGGGCGCGCGGACCGAGCCGGTGATCAGCACCGTGCCCCTCGGCAACAGGTCGGCGATTTGCGCCATCGCGTCGGCTTCGCGCGTGAGGAAGAACGGAAACGCGGATTCCGGCCAGATCAGGATGGTGGCATCGCGCACGCCGGTCGATTGCGGCCCGGAGGCGCGGTCCGACAGCGCGAGGTATTTCTTCATCACCTCCGCCTTGGCGGCGTAGTTGAACTTCGCGTCCTGCTGCAGGTTCGGTTGCATCAGGCGCAGCTTGGCGCCCGCGACCATCGTGGTCGGATGCAGCGACAGGCGGATGGCTCCGAAGATGCTCATGACAATCAGAAGCGCGATTGCCGCGGCCGGTGCGCGCCACGCAATGCTGCGATCGGGCGTGCGGTCGATCAGCGCCGCCGGGCTCGCGAAGATCGCGACCGTCAGGAACGTCATGCCCCACAGGCCGATCAGCGACGCGGTCTGCGCCAGCGCCAGCGGCTCGGACAGCGCATAGCCGAACGCGTTCCAGGGAAAGCCGGTCAGCACATGGCCGCGCAGCCATTCGCTGATGGTGAGGCTTGCTGCGAGCGCGAGCACGCGCGTGGCGTTTTTGGTCCAGAGCAGGCGCGCCAGCGCAAAGCCAAGCGCCGTGAAGATGGAGAGATAGGCCGGCAGGCCCAGCACGGCGAAGGGCGTCAGCCAGGCGAAGATGTCGGCGTCGACGAAGAACGCGTAGCCGATCCAGTAGAGGCCGGGAACGAAATAGCCGAGCCCGAACCAGTAGCCGGTCAGCGCTGCGGCCGGCACGCCGCCATATCGTCCGGCGCCGGCGCCGTCGATCAGCCAGACCAGCATCGGGAACGTGATGAACAGCACGGGAAACAGATTGAACGGCGCCAGCGCCAGCACCGACAGCGCGCCGCACCCCATCGCAATCAACGCGCGCTTCCATCCCCAGGTGAGGATGATGGCAAGCGCGATCTGCTTAAATCGCTGGAACGCTCTCACTGCGGCCCGGTCCCGTCGCTGGGCGGCGGGGTCGGCGTGTCGCTGGCCGTCGGCTGGCCGCTCTCAGGCGTAGCCTCGCGGCGCCGGCTCTCGCGCTGGGTGCGCGGCGCCGGCCGTTCCTTGCGCGTCGCGATGCGCAACCGCTTGACGCGGCGCGGATCGGCGTCGAGCACCTCGATCTCGTAGTTGCCAGGGCCCGAGATCACCTCGCCGCGCACCGGCAGGCGCCCGACGAAGCTGACGAGATAGCCGCCGAGCGTCTCGACCTCCTCGCCGGCCTCGCCGGTGACGAAGTCGGCGCCGATCACCTCGCGGACGTCGTCGAGGCTGGCGCGGGCGTCGGCGATGAAGGCGTTGTCCGGCAGGCGCACGATCGAGGGCGGCTCGTCGCTGTCGTGCTCGTCGTCGATCTCGCCGACGATCTGCTCGACGATGTCCTCGATCGAGACCAACCCGTCGCTGCCGCCATATTCGTCCACGACCAGCGCGAGATGGATGCGCGTCGCCTGCATTTGCGCGAGCAGGTCGATCGCCCGCATCGACGGCGGCACGTACAGCAGCTTGCGGATGATGCGGGCGTCCTCGAGCGTCAGCGCGAGGTCCACGGCCTTCAAATCGAGCCCGGCCGGCAGCGGCTTCTTGCGCTTGGTCTTGGTGGCCTCCGACACGCGTGCCCGCGCCGTCATGAAGGCGAGCAGATCGCGGATGTGGACGATGCCGACGGGGTCGTCGAGCGTCTCGTTGTAGACCACGAGGCGCGAGTGACCGACGCTCTCGAAGCGGTCCATCAATTCGCCGAGCGGGATGTCGCGCTTCACCGCGATGATGTCGGCGCGATGCACCATGACGTCGGCGATGCGGCGCTCGTGCAGCCCGAGGATGTTGCGCAGCATGGTGCGCTCGACCGCGGAAAAGCCGGTGTCGTCGGGCGTCGTGGCGTCGAGCACGACCTGCAGATCGTCGCGCACCGAGCCGGCCTTCCAGCCGAACAGCGTGCGGATGGCGCGCAGCAGCCAGCCCTCGGCGGTCGGGCGCAGCACCTCGCCGGGCGTCACCACGGCCGGCAGGTTGGCCGTGTTGCGCGGATTGTCGTGGGTTGGCTCGGAGTCGGGCATCTCAGTGCGTCCCCGGGCGGTCGGCATAGGGATCGGGGATGCCGAGATGGGCGAGGATCTGCGTTTCCAGCGCTTCCATCTCCTCGGCGTCGTCGTCGTTCTCGTGATCGTAACCGATCAGATGCAGGAACCCGTGCACGGCGAGATGGCTCAAATGATGGTCGAACGGCTTGTGTTCCTCGTCCGCCTCGCGCCGCATCGTCTCGTAGGCGATCGCGATGTCGCCGAGCATGCGCGGCGCATCGCCTTGCTTCCACTCGCCCTCCGGCTGGAGCGCGGGAAACGACAGCACGTTGGTCGGCTTGTCGATGCCGCGCCAGTTGCTGTTGAGGGTGCGGATGCCGGAATCATCGGTCAGCATCACAGCCACTTCGGCGTCGGCGACGTCCTCGTCGACGCTCTCGGCGGCGGCGGCGACGGCGCGCTGGATCACGGCTTCGGAATCAGGTTCGCGCTGCCAGCAATCGGCAACGACGAGGACCTCGGTCATGGGAAGGTTGGGATGTGACATTGTCTTTGTTCGGAACGATCGGGCGCCGTGTCCGCGCCCGTATGGTCCGGCTGTTGTCCCGTCAGGATTTATCCGTGGCCGGCCGCTGCGGCGAGCCTTCATAGGCGGCGACGATCCGCGCCACGAGCTCGTGGCGGATCACGTCCTCGGCTTTGAAATGAACCTGGGCAATGCCTTCGACGCCGCCCAGGAGGCGCGTCGCCTCGGCAAGACCCGAGGTCTGGCCGTTCGGCAAATCGATCTGCGAGGGATCGCCGGTCACGATCATGCGGCTGTTCTCGCCGAGACGCGTCAGGAACATCTTCATCTGCATCGACGTGGTGTTCTGCGCTTCGTCCAGGATGATGGCGGCATTGGTCAGCGTGCGGCCGCGCATGAAGGCGAGCGGCGCGATCTCGATCTCGCCGGTCTGCAGCGCGCGCTCGACGATGCGCGCGTCCATCAGGTCGTACAGCGCGTCGTAGATCGGGCGCAGATAAGGATCGACCTTCTCGCGGAGATCGCCCGGCAGGAAGCCCAGCCGCTCGCCGGCCTCCACCGCCGGACGCGACAGGATGATCTTGTCGACCTCCTTGCGCTCGAACAGCTGCGCGGCATGCGCCACAGCGAGCCAGGTCTTGCCGGTGCCGGCCGGTCCAATGCCGAACACCAGCTCGTGGCGCTTCAGCGCGCGGATGTAGGAGTCCTGCGCGGCGGTGCGCGCGCGCACCGGGCGCTTGCGCAAATTGATGCTGTCGAAGGTCGATTTCGCCGACTTGGCGTCGAACTCGAACAGCGAGCCCTGGGCGATCACGGCGCGGATCGCGCCTTCGACCTCGCCCTGGTCGAGATCCTGGCCCTTCACGGCCTGGGCGTAGAGCATCTCCAGCACGCGGCGCGCGGCGTCGCAGCCGTCGCGCGTGCCGCCGATGGTGATGTGGTTGCCCTTGGAATCGACGACGACGCCGAGCCGCCGCTCGATCTGCGCGAGGTGCTGGCCGTAGGGGCCGACCAGTGCGGAAGCGGCGCGGTTGTCGTCGAAATCGATGACGACCTGGGTCTCGGGCGGAACTTGCATGTCGCGGTCAAATTTGCGGCTGGGAGCGATAGAAGACGAATCCGATGCGCTTTTTGGCAAGGGTTCAGGCTCCGATGGCTTGCGATAAAGCGGGCTCGCGCGCGTTGCGCGCCGTCACGAGCTCGCCGAGGAAACTGTAGCGTTCGAGGCTGTCGATCCGCACGGGCAGGATCTGTCCGATGATGTCGGCCGAGGCCATCACATGAGCCGGCTGGAGGAAGGCGGTGCGGCCGACGATCTGGCCGTCCTTGCGCGCCGGACGCTCGAACAGCACGTCGACCGTTGAGCCAATCGCAGCCTTGTTGAAGGCCGATTGCTGGCTGTCGATCAGTTCCTGGAGCCGCTCCAATCGCTGGTCCATCTCGGCGGGGGACACCGTCTCCTGCATATCCGCGGCCGGCGTTCCCGGCCGGGCGGAGTATTTGAACGAATAAGCCGCAGCGTAGCCGATTTGCGTGACAAGCGCGAGTGTGGCGAGAAAATCTTGCTCGCTCTCGCCGGGGAAGCCGACGATAAAATCCGATGAAAAAGCAATGTCTTGGCGAGCGGTACGGAAACGGTCGACGACACGCCGATAATCATCGGCGGTATGTTTCCGGTTCATGGCGGCCAGAATCCGGTCCGAGCCCGACTGCACCGGCAGGTGCACGAACGGCATCAAGGCCGCGAGATCGCGGTGCGCCGCAATCAAACTGTCATCGACATCGCGGGGATGGCTGGTCGAATAACGCAGCCGCGCGATGCCGGGAATCGCTGCCAGATGCTCGAGGAGGCGCCCGAGCGGCCAGGTTTTTCCGTCCGGTCCCTCGCCATGATAGGCGTTGACGTTCTGCCCGATCAGCGTGAGCTCGCGCACGCCGTTGTCGGCAAGGCGCTTCACGTCGTCGACGATCTTCGCGACCGGACGGGAGACTTCCGAACCCCGCGTGTAAGGCACCACGCAGAACGTACAAAACTTGTCGCAGCCCTCCTGCACCGTGACGAAGGCGGAAATGCCGCGCGCGCGGATCGCATCCGGCTTTGGCTGGGCCAGAAAGCCGAACTTGTCGGCCGCGGGAAACTCGGTCTCGATCGCGCGGCCTTCGTCGCGCGCGCGTTTCAGAAGCTCGGGAAGGTGATGATAGCTCTGCGGCCCCACCACGACGTCGACGACGGGTGCGCGGCGCGTGATCTCGCCACCTTCGGCCTGCGCGACGCAGCCAGCAACCGCGATCTGCATCGCGCGGCCCTCGCGCGCAGCCTCGTCCTTGGCGACGCGCAGCCGCCCGAGCTCGGAATAGACCTTCTCGGAGGCCTTCTCGCGGATATGGCAGGTGTTGAGGATGACGAGGTCGGCCTCCTCGGCGCTCGCCGTTTCGACGAATCCTTCCGGAGCCAGCGTGTCCACCATGCGCTGGGCATCGTAGACGTTCATCTGGCAGCCATATGATTTGATGTGCAGCTTGCGCGGCGGCGTCATGGAACCCGGAAATGGCGGTGGAGGACGGCCCTCAAATATAGGCTGGAGGGCCGAAAAGCCAGCGATTGCGGCCCCCCACGGTCATTCCGGGGCGATCGCAGAGCGATCGGCTCCGGAATCCCGAGGTTTTGGGCGAGATTCCGGGTCGATGCTGCGCATCACCCCGGAATGACGGCCAGGGGCTAGCCCGCAAGGGCCTCCGCCTCGACCCGCCGGAGCAGCTCGGGGAGCTGATGCATGTCGGCAAAAGTCAGGTTGGCGCCGGCCTGAAGCAGGGTCTCGGCATGGCCGTCCCCGCAATGGCTGCCGCCGCAGAAGCCGAACACAGTCATGCCCGCCGCCCGCGCGCCGGCGATGCCGGCGAGGCTGTCCTCGATGACGACGCAGCGCTCCGGCGGCACGCCCATTTGGTCCGCTGCGAACAGGAACAGGTCGGGCGCCGGCTTGCCGTTCTTCACCTGCGAGGACGAGAAGATGTTTGGCGCGAGGCGCTCATGGAGGCCGGTGCTCCCGAGGCTCACCTGCATGCGCTGATGCGAACCGCTCGAAGCGACGCAGACGGCCTGCGTCACCACATCGAGCACGTCGTGGATGCCGCGGATCGCTTCGAGATCGGCTTCGAACGAGCGGAACAGCTCGTCCTGCAGATCGCCGTGATAGGCCTCCGGCAGCTTGCGGCCGAGCTCGGTCTCGATCTCGAGATTGGCCTGTTTTGTCGAACGGCCGAGGAAACGCCTGGACACCTGCTCGGAGCTGATCGGATAGCCGTGCCGGGTCAGAGCATTCGCATGCGCGCGACAGGAAATGACCTCGCTATCCACGAGCACGCCGTCGCAATCGAAAATGATGAGATCGATGGGCACTAAGGCATGATCCGAAAAAGTGTGGAGCGGTTTTCCCGCGCGACAAGCGCGGAACGCATTTGCGCGGAGGTCATGCCACTTAAGACGTCGGCGTGTCGTCGTCGAGCGGGACGCAATAGAGCTCGAGCCGGTGATCGACCAGCTTGTAGCCGAGCTTGCGGGCGATCTCCGCCTGCAGCTTCTCGATCTCCTCGGAGGTGAACTCGATCACCTTGCCGTCGCGCAGATTGATGAGATGATCGTGATGGCTGTCGCGCATCGTCTCGTAGCGCGCGCGGCCCTCGCGGAAATCATGGCGTTCGATGATACCGGCATCCTCGAACAGCTTGACGGTGCGATACACGGTCGAGATCGAGATCTTGTCGTCGACGGCGACACAACGCCGGTACAATTCCTCGACGTCGGGATGATCGACCGCCTCCGCGAGCACGCGCGCGATGACGCGGCGCTGCTCGGTCATGCGCATGCCAGTGGCGGCACAGCGCGCCTCGATGCCGGACGCCTTGGATGCAGAAGAAGGTTTCAGTGCGGTCATGATCTGTCTGCCTGAGGGGGCGCTTTCTGCCATCAATGTTACGACAAGTCACGCCGCATCAGAAGGGCGTTCAATTGTTCCCCGTTCGGCTGCTTATAGTAGCGTTCGCGGCGTCCGACCACCATGAATCCGGCCCGGTCGTACAGCCGCCGCGCCGGCTGGTTATTTTCCTCAACTTCGAGAAATATCGTGCGCACGCCGCGGCCTGCGAGGTGGCCGAGATGGGTCATCAGCAGCGTGCGGGAAAGCCCGCGGCCGCGGCTGGCCTGGTCGACCGCGATCGAGAGAATCTCGGCCTCGTCCGCGCCGATGCGCGAAACCGCAAAGCCGATCGTCTTGCGGCCGAGGCGCAGCCGGTGCACGAGCGTGTTGCGCTCGCGTATCATGCTCTCGAACTCGCCTTCGCCCCAGCCGTGCGCGAAGGAGGCGCCGTGAAGCTGCGCCAGCCGCGCGGCATCGCGCGCCGTCGCGGGCTCGACGGCGGCGGTGCCGCCGCGCCACCATTCCGACAACCATCCGATCATGAGCTTGCGGCTTGCGCGAGCTGAGGCAGCGCGGCCGGCTTTGCGTCGGGCGCCTTCAGATAGAACGGCCGCGCCGGTGTCGCCTCGGGATCGGCCGCGGCGCCAAGCCAGGCGACCCAGCCGATATCGGGCGCGGGCTGCGCGTCGACCGCGACCGGCTGCGGCGCATCCTTCGGCCATCGATCGGCGAGGATGCTCGCGGCATTACCGACCAGATGCGGCGCACCGAATTGCGAGGCCGCGATCGCCTCGTCGATGGGGGCGACAGCGGGCCGCACCAGCGGGCTGCCGTCGCCTGCGACGATCTGGAAATAGACGTGATCGTGGCGGGCATCGATCGCGGAAATCACCGGCGCCGGTTTGCTCTGGCCGACGACGACGGCGGCATAGGCGGACAGCGTCGTCAGCCCGACGGCGGGCCGCTTCGCCGCGAGCGCAAGGCCGCGTGCCGCGGAAATGCCGACGCGCAGGCCGGTGAAGCTGCCGGGGCCGACCGTGACGGCGATGCGGTCGAGCGAGGTGAAAGCGAGATCGGCCGATTGCATCACGCGCGCGATCATCGGCATCAGCGCTTCGGCATGGCCGCGCTTCATGAGCTGCGACTCCTGGGCGAGGAGCTCGCCGGCGTCGGTGTCGAGCACGGCTGCCGCGCACGCCTCAAGTGCAGTGTCGATGGCAAGGATCAGCATGGAAAAGCGAATGGCGAGTGGCGAATAGCGGACAGTCTAGCCGATCGGAATTCCATTCGCCATTCGCTACTCGCCATTCGCGGACCGATCACATCGGCCGGACTTCGACCACGTCGGGCACGAAGTGCTTCAGCAAATTCTGGATGCCGTGCTGGAGCGTTGCGGTCGATGACGGGCAGCCGGAGCAGGCGCCCTTCATGTTGAGATAGACGATGCCGTCCTTGAAGCCGCGGAAGGTGATGTCGCCGCCGTCATTGGCGACCGCGGGCCGCACGCGCGTCTCGATCAGGTCCTTGATCATGTCGACCGTTTCGGCATCGGCCTCGTCGAAGAACTCGTCCTCGTCGTCGAGATCGAGATCGCCCTGAGCCGCGCCGTCGGCGAGCAGCGGCGCGCCGGACATGTAGTGCTCCATGATGGCGCCGAGGATCGCGGGCTTGAGCTGCTGCCACTCACCGCTCGCCTTGGTCACGGTGATGAAATCCGATCCGTAGAACACGCCGGTGACGCCGGGCACGTCGAACAGCTTTTCGGCCAGTGGCGAACGCACGGCCGATTCGCGGCTCGAAAATTCCATGGGGTTGCCGTCGGTCACGACGCGGCCGGGAATGAACTTCAGCGTGGCGGGATTGGGAGTCGCTTCGGTTTGAATGAACATGGTTTTCTCCAGACGTCGCCGGTTCAAGGCCGGCGCGTGCTCTCTTCCCTAGCAGATGGCGACGGCGAACGCACGATCAAGGGGAGGGGAGGACGTTCCGCTGTTATTTCAGCGGGTTAGGGGCAGAATATTTCCGCGCCGTCATGGCCGGGCTTGACCCGGCCATCCACGCCTTACCTCGTTGTGCCAAGAACGTGGATGCCCGGGACAAGCCCGGGCATGACGAGCAACCAATTGGCCGCGGTCCAGATGGGAGAGCCTACGACAGCGAATCCACGCTGTGGTCGCTCAGCGCGCCCGAAATGACCGTCACCGGCACCGGGAACGTGCCGAGCGCATGCGCGAGCAGCGAGACCAGGGGGCCCGGGCCCTCCGCGCCGGGATTGGCGGCGAGCACCAGCATGGCGATGTCGGGATCCTCGTCGATGACCGCGAGCAGCTGTTCCATGGCCGCGCCTTCGCGGATCACCCGTTCCGGCGTGATCGCGGCGATGCCGTTGGCCCTCCCGGCGGCGCGGTCGAGCGCGGCTTCGGCGGCCTCATGTGCCTCGGCGCGCATGATCTCGGCGACACCAAGCCATTCCTGCGTCTGCTCCTCGGGCTCGATGATGCGCAGCATCACCACGCCGCCGCCGGCGCGGATTGCCCAGCGGCTGGCGTAATAGACCGCGCGATCCCATTCGGCGCTGTCGTCGACGATGACGAGGCATTTGGGCTTGTGACCCGGCTCGAAGCAAAGTCGCTTGCTGGTCATGCATGTCCCGGAATGTGCAAGACCGATATGCTGCCACGCCGTGGCCGCTTTCGACAAGCGGCGTCAATGATCGCGTTCAGGCCGATCGGTCCCAGGGGATCGGCGCCGGCGCCTTTGCGGCCGCAACACTCTCTGCGTCGCCGGGCTGCACCGCGATGATATGCCGGTATTCGAATGGAAGCTCGGTTCCGTGCCAGAATTCATCGTTCTCGGCGATGGAATGGGGCTGATTGGCGAGCATGCCGACGTAGCCGTCCGGCGTATGTTCGCGGATGATCACCCACATCCGCTCGACGGCTGGATGCGCGTCGCCTTCAACCGTGATCTCGAAGATCAGCTTGGCGTAATCGCCCACCCGGAGCATCTTGCGAACGGCCAGGTCCGGGATCTGAAACGTCGCGGGCGCTTCGCGATGCCGCTCCTCGCCGTCGTTGAGGCGCCAGCCGTCTCTGTGAAGGTCCGGCGCTCTCATCGATGCGGTCTCGCTATCGCCGGCGGATGAAGCCGACGATGTCCTTCGAGAGCTTCATGGTCTCGTCGGCGAGGGCGCGGGCCCGGTCGGAGCCCTCGTTCAGGATGGTGTCGATATGGCCGGGGTCGGCGACGAGGCGCTTCATCTCGCCGGCGATCGGCGCGAGCTTGGTCACGCACAGCTCGGCCAGCGCGTTCTTGAAGCTGGAGAACTGGCCGGCGCCGAATTCCCTGAGCACGTCGGCCTTGGGTCGGCCGGACAGCGCGGCGAAGATGCCGACGAGATTGTCGGCCTCGGGACGCGCTTCCAGGCCCTTCTCTTCGGTCGGCAGCGGCTCCGGATCGGTCTTCGCCTTGCGGATCTTCTGCGCGATGGTGTCGGCATCGTCGGTGAGGTTGATGCGCGAATTGTCCGACGCATCCGACTTCGACATCTTCTTGGTGCCGTCGCGCAGGCTCATCACGCGTGTCGCCGGGCCCGTGATCAGCGGTTCCGGCAGCGGGAAGAACAGTCCGTCATTGGCGCCTTGGGCGCGAATGGAATCGGCGAAATCGTTGTTGAACTTCTGCGCGATGTCGCGCGAGAGCTCGAGATGCTGCTTCTGGTCCTCGCCCACGGGAACGTGGGTCGCGCGATAGAGCAGGATGTCGGCGGCCATCAGCACGGGATAGTCGAACAGACCGACCGAGGCGTTCTCGCGGTCCTTGCCCGCCTTCTCCTTGAACTGGGTCATGCGGCCGAGCCAGCCCATGCGCGCGACGCAGTTGAAGATCCAGGCGAGCTCGGCGTGGCCCGAGACCTGGCTCTGGTTGAACACGATGTGCTTCTTCGGGTCGATGCCGCTGGCGATGAACGCCGCGGTGACCTCGCGGGTGTTGCGCGCGAGCTCGACCGGCCCGCCCCAGACGTCCACGCCCTGCGTGATCGCGTGCATGTCCACGACGCAATAGATGCAGTTGTGGGTTTCCTGCATCTTCACGAAGTTGACGATCGCGCCGAGGTAGTTGCCGAGGTGCAGATTGCCCGTCGGCTGGACGCCCGAAAAAACCCGTTCAACGAATGCCATGTTCAGCTTTCCTGGAAGGTATTCGGCCGTCGTTTCCAACAGCGGCGCTGCTCCGTCAAGGGTAATTCGCTGGTCCGGCCGGTTCAGGCGGGCCGCTTCAGGGCGGAAGCCGCCTCGCGCCACGAGGCCGCACCGAGGACCTGGAGGAGCAGGGCATAGACGGCGATCCCCGCCCCGATCTGCAGGCCCAGCACGACGAAGCGGATCAGGCCATGCGCCTCCGACGGCACGAGACCGATGGTCAGCCAGAGCAGGGCGCCCATGGTAGCGGCGGCGAGCACGATCCGCGGCAGCCGCTTGCGGGCGCTCGCATCGACCGAGAAGCCGAACTCGCCGGTGCCCTTCCGGAGCAGGGAGACCGCGCTGCTCCAGGCCCCCGCCGCGATGCTCGCGGCGATGCCGCTGGCGTCGAAGAAATGGCCGAGCAGAACCGCGAATGCGACCGCAACCACGAAACCCTTGGCCGTGGCGAGCAGCGGCGCCATGGTGTCGCCGCGGGCGAAGAAGGCCGGCGACAGCGCCTTGATCAGCACATGCGCCGGCAGCCCCAGTGCCAGCCACATCAGCGCGCGGGCGGTCGCCGCGCTGTCGTCCGCGCCGAACGCGCCGTGCTCGAACAGCAGCCGCACGATCGGCTCGGCCAGCACGATCAGGCCGAGCGTCGCCGGCAGCGCCAGCCCGGTCGCAAGCTCCAGCGCGCGCGATTCCGCATGCGCCACCGCGCCACGGTCGCCGCTGGTGACGGCCCGCGTCAGCTCCGGCACCAGCACCGTGCCCATGGCGACGCCGACGATGCCGAGCGGCAGCTCGATCAGGCGGTTGGCGAAATAAAGCCATGAGACGGCCGACGGCGTCGCGGATGCGATGATCGCACCCGCGACCATCAGCCATTGCGGACCCGAGCTTGCGATCATGCCGGGAATCGCTTTGGCGAAGAAGCCGCGCATCTCCTTGTCGAAGCTTGCACGCAACGGCGTCGCCAAGTTAGCGCTCCGCTGCGACAGCAGCATCAGCAGTTGCAGCAGGCCGGCGATGCCGACGGTCGCCGCCAGCATCCATGCCGCGAAGGTCGCGTCAGCATGCCCGAGGAGCAGCACAGCGATCGCGGCGATCAGCGCGATGTTGAACAGCAGCGGCGAAAATGCCGTCAGCGCAAACCGCCCCTGCGCGTTGAGCAATCCCATCAGCACCGTGACGGGGCCGGCGAAGGCGAGATAGGGCAGCATCAGCCGCGCATTCGCGACGGCGAGATCGAGCGTGCTGCTGCCGAGAAAGCCGGGCGCGATCACCGTGATGATCAGCGGCATCGCCAGCGCGATGACGGCCGAGATCGCGATCAGGGCCACGCTGACGGTGCCGAGCACGCGGCCCGCGAAGGCGGATGCCGCCGCGTCGCCGTCGCGGTCCCGGACGCGCAGCCAGGCCGGGATCAGCGCCGCATTGAGGGCCCCTTCGCTGAGTAGCCGCCGGACCACGTTGACGAGCTGGAACGCCGCCAGGAACGCGTCCGCCACCGCGCCGGTGCCGAGCAGGGCGGCAATCATGGAATCGCGCGCAAAGCCGAGGAGCCGCGAGGCCAGTGTTCCCGTCGAGACGGTCAGGAAGGAGCGGATCATCGGGTCGACATAATACCGTTGCTTGCCCGGGCAGGGCCGGTCGTGATAGGCCGCGAGCCAGATTTCAGGCCGACAGGAAGCGGATTTCTGCGGCAATCGCAATCCGCCAAACAGGATCAAGGTGAATGGCTGACGTGAAATATGACGTTCTCGGTATCGGCAACGCGCTGTTCGACGTGCTGGTCAGGACCGACGAGGCCTTTTTGGCCAAGCACGGCATGACCAAGGGCAGCATGTCCCTGATCGACGAGGCGCGGGCCGCCGCCATCTACAAGGACATGGGTCCGGCGACCGAGGTTTCGGGGGGATCCGCCGCCAATACCATCGTCGGCATCGGCAGCCTCGGGGCGCGCGCGGCCTATGTCGGCAAGGTCAAGGACGACCAGATCGGCAAGCTCTATGTCCACGACATCCGCGCAGCCGGCGTCGCCTTCAACACGCCCGCCGCCAAGGACGGTCCCGCCACCGGCTGCTCCTACATCCTGGTCACCGGCGACGGTGAGCGCACCATGAACACCTATCTCGGCGCCGCGCAGGATCTGTCGCCCGCCGACATCGATCCGGCCGAGATCGCCTCCGCCGGCATCGTCTATCTCGAGGGCTATCTCTGGGACCCCAAGAACGCCAAGGACGCCTTCGTCAAGGCGGCCACAATCGCCCATGACGCCAAGCGCAAGGTGGCGCTGACGCTGTCGGATTCCTTCTGCGTCGACCGCTATCGCGACGAGTTTCTGGGTCTGATGCGGAACGGCACCGTGGACATCGTGTTCGCCAACGAGTCCGAGCTGCATTCGCTCTACATGACCTCGGACTTCGACACCGCGCTGAAGCAGCTGCGCAACGACGTCAATCTCGGCGTCGTCACCCGCAGCGAGAAGGGCTGCGTGGTGGTGACCCCGACCGACGCCGTCGCCGCGCCGGCCTCGCCGATCACGAAACTGGTGGACACCACCGGCGCCGGCGATCTGTTCGCCGCAGGCTTCCTCTACGGTCTTGCGCGCAACCTCGCGCACAAGCAGTGCGGCGAGCTCGGCGCGCTCGCGGCCGCCGAAGTGATCCAGCACATCGGCGCGCGTCCGCATGTGTCGCTGAAGGAGCTGGCCCAGCAGCGCGGGCTGACGGTTTAACTCCGTTTTCTCCCCGTCATTGCGAGGAGCGCAGCGACGAAGCAATCCAGAGTCTCTCCGCGGCGACAGACTGGATTGCTTCGCTACGCTCGCAATGACGACGGAGAGGCAGTTGCCCGCCTCATCCTCAGCCGTCATGCCCGGGCTTGTCCCGGGCATCCACGGTCTTCCACGCGCGCGGCGTCTCGTGGATGGCCGGGACAAGCCCGGCCATGACGTGTGGTGAGAGCTTCGGCCCCCTCACGCCGTCTTCGCCGCCTTCAATCCCAGCCGCTGCTCCACCGCATCCCGCATCACGAATTTCTGGATCTTGCCCGTCACGGTCATCGGAAATTCGTCGACGAACTCGACGTAGCGCGGGATCTTGTTGTGGGCGATCTGGCCGTCGCAGAAGGCGCGCACCTCCTCGGCGGTCAGCGTCTCGCCTGGCCTGACGCGGATCCAGGCGCAGAGCTCCTCGCCGTAGCGGGTGTCTGCGACGCCGAAGATCTGCACGTCCTGGATCTTCGGGTGACGATACAGAAATTCCTCGATCTCGCGCGGATAGAGGTTCTCACCGCCGCGGATCACGAGGTCCTTGATGCGGCCGACGATGTTGCAATAGCCTGATACGTCGATGGTGGCGAGATCGCCGGTGTGCATCCAGCCGTTGGCATCGAGCACGTCGCCGGTCTTTTCCTTCTCTTCCCAATAGCCGAGCATGACGCTGTAGCCGCGGGTGCAGAGCTCGCCGCGTTCGCCGCGCTTGACGATTCTGCCCTCGAGATCGACGACCTTCACCTCGACATGCGGATGAATCCGCCCGACGGTGGAGACGCGTCGCTCCAGCGGGTCGTCCGTCGCGCTCTGGAAGCTGACCGGGCTGGTCTCGGTCATGCCATAGGCGATGGTGACCTCGCCCATGTTCATCTCGGTGTTGACGCGCTTCATCACCTCGATCGGGCAGGGCGCGCCCGCCATGATGCCGGTGCGCAGCGATTTCAGGTTGAAATTCTTGAATTCGGGATGATCGAGCTCCGCGATGAACATGGTCGGCACGCCATACAGCGCCGTGCATTTCTCCTGCTCGATCGCGCGCAGGGTCGCGAGCGGGTCAAAACCTTCGCCGGGATAGACCATGGTCGTGCCGAGCGTGACGGATGCGAGGTTACCCATCACCATGCCGAAGCAATGGTAGAGCGGCACCGGAATGCAGATGCGATCCGCTTCCGTCAGGCGCATCGCGCGTCCCGTGAAATAACCGTTATTGAGGATGTTGTGGTGCGTCAGCGTCACGCCCTTCGGTGAGCCCGTGGTGCCGCTGGTGAACTGGATGTTGACGGGATCGTCGAACTGAAGCGCAGCACCGAGCGCGGCGAGCTGCTCGCGATGCTGGGAGGCGCCCATGCGCGCGACGTCCTCGAACGGGATCGTTCCGGATGCCGCAGGGCCGCCGATCTGGATCACCATCCGCAAGTCCGGCAGCCGCGCTGCCTGCAGCTTCCCCGGCGTCGAGCCCGCCAGCTCCGGCAGCAGCGTGTTGAGCATCTCCATGTACTGGCTGGTCTTGAACGACGTGGCCGTGACGATCGCGGCGCAGCCGACTTTCTTCAGTGCGAATTCCAATTCGCTGAGCCGGTAGGCGGGATTGATCGTCACCAGGATCAGGCCGGCCTTGGCGGCGGCGAACTGGGTCAACGTCCATTCCGGCCGGTTCAGCGACCAGATGCCGATCCGCTCGCCGCGCGCAAGACCCAGCGCGAGAAAGCCGGCGGCGAGCGCGTCAACCCGCTCGGCGAATTCCGCCCATGTCCATCGCACGCCATGGCTGGGCGAGACCAGCGCTTCGCGCTTGCCCCAGCGCCGCACCGCATGGTCGAGACTGCGACCGATGGTGTCGCCGAGCAGTGGCGTGTCCGAGACGCCGCAAACGTAACTGTCCGCAATATCAGCCAAGTCGAAATCCCTTCGTCAAAAACGATCGGCGCTGTCTCTCCGCTGTCATGCCCGGGCATAGCCGTCTGAAGGACGGCGTCGCTTCGCTCGCCTATGACCCGGGCATCCACGTCTTTCTGCATAAGCTGCCGCACGTGGATGGCCGGGACAAGCCCGGCCATGACGCGTGGTGAAAGCCAGGCTCCCTCAGGCCGCCTTCTGCCCGCTCCCCGCATCGAGCCCGGCATAGACGCCGCGCTCGAAGCCCGCGAACGCCTGCAGGCATTTCGCGTCGGCAAACGGCAGCAGCTGCATCAGGATCACGCCGGTGACGTCGCGCGCCGGATCGATCCAGTAGTAAGTGTTGGCGAGGCCCGCCCAGGCGAGGCTGTTCGGGCTGCGCCCTTCAGCGGTCTTGGCGGTGTTGATCATGAAGCTGAGGCCCCACTTCTTCACCTGCTCCGGATAGAGATCGACGTCGTTGGTGTACATCGGCGCGGCCGTGGTCAGCTTGCCCATGGTGAGATCGCCCATCTGGTTCTGACCCATCATGGCGATCGTCTCGGATTTCAGCACCTGGTTGCCGTTGCCGCGGCCCTTGTTGAGGATCATCTGGGTGAACTTGATGTAGTCGGCCGCCGTCGAATAGAGGCCGCCGCCACCCATGTGGAATTCCGGATTCTGCTCGAGCTCGAACGGGATCGCGGCGAGCTGGCCGTCCTCGCCGCGGGCATGCATCCCGACCAGACGCTTGCGCATGTCGTCGCTGATCTTGAAGCCGGTGTCGGACATTCCGAGCGGCGCAAACAGGTTGTCGCGGAGATAGGCGTCAAGCTTCTTGCCGCTGGCGGCTTCCACCGCCTTGCCGACGAAATCGATGTTGGTGCCGTATTCCCAGCGCGTACCGGGGTCGGTCATGACAGGCGTCTTCAGCGCGGCGTTCTGGCAGGTGATGATGCCGGGCGTGCCGGTCTTCTCCATGTAGCGCGCGAATTCTCCGTTCCACATGTCGTAGCAGAAGCCGGCGGTGTGGGTCATGAGCTGGCGCAGCGTGATCGCGCCCTTGGCCGGCCGCAGCTTCGGCTCGCCCTTGGCGTCGAAACCTTCGAGCACTTGCGGCTTGGCGAGATCGGGCAGCACCTCACCGATCGGCGCGTCGAGCGACAGCTTGCCCTGCTCAACCAGCTGCATCGCGCCCGCCGACGTCACCGCCTTCGTCATCGAGGCGATCCAGAACACGCTGTCCGCCGTCATCGCATCCGGCTTCGACAGGTCGCGCTTGCCGAACGCGCCTTGATAAAGGACTTCGCTACCGCTCGCAGCAATTGCGACGGCGCCGGGAATCTCCTTCGCCTCGGTTGTCTTGCGCAGAATCTCGTCGATCTGAGCCTGGCTTCGCATGCGCGTTTCCTCCGGTTTGATTATTGTTGGAAGTATCCGGATTGTCCTCCCGCAGGTCGCAGGCGGCAAGCCTCTCTACCTCTACGCCGGTCGCGATGTCGTGACTTGACGACATGCGCCGCGCGCAGGACGACAAGACGACTGAACTGCAACACTCCGTCACAATCTGCGGTGGATGGCGGTACTTCGCGGTGACCGTGGATGGGCTGTGGCGATATGTTTTCGGTGTTTTGAAGCACTTGAAACATTTTGTGCGTTGCGACGTTCAAACTCTCGGCCCGCTCGGCGGCCGACGTTAAGACTTGATGCAAATTTGGCGGCCATCGGCCGCGAGGGGACCCCAAATGATTTCGACCTGGAGCGAATGGAAGCGCTATCCCCGTCCCGGACGGGGCGACAATCTCGAGGCGCCGATCTCGCCCGGCATTTACGAGGTCCGTGTCGCCGGCACCGGCGCGCTGTATTCCTTCGGCGCCGTGGACAATCTGGCGCAGTCGCTGGCACTGCTGCCGGTCGGCTCGAAGAGCTGGTTCGGCCGCCGCGACACCTCCGATGTTCCCGATCTCGAATACCGGACCTGCGCGACCTCCTCGAAGTCCGACGCCAAGGCCGCCGCCGAGCGCATGATCGGCCGGCGCGAGACCTATATGAGCGGCGCGGCTTAAGGCTATCAACGGCGCGGCCTAAGGCCGCTCCGAGCTCCCATCAGATGTGCGTTGCGGGACGGTGCATTGCGCACCGTCTGTCCCTATATTCCGGGCCGATCCGATCGCCCCTGGGAGAACGCCATGACCCCGACTGCCGCCGCCCGCGCTTCGCAAGCCACCGCCACCCTGCGCGACCGGTTGAAGGACCCCTCGCTGCTGAAGGAAGCCTGCTACATCGACGGCGCCTGGGTCGGCACGCCGGTCTTCGCCGTCAACAATCCCGCCACCGGCATCGAGCTTGCCAAAGTGCCGCAGCTTGGCGCGGACGAGACGACCAAGGCGGTCGAAGCCGCCGAGCGCGCCTTCCCGGCCTGGGCCAAGCACACCGCCAAGCAGCGCTCCAACATCCTGCGCAAATGGTTCGAACTGATCACCGCCAACCGCGAGGACCTCGCGCTGATCCTCACCTCCGAGCAGGGCAAGCCGCTCTCCGAGGCGCTCGGCGAGGTCGACATCGGCGCCGCCTATATCGAGTTCTTCGCCGAGGAAGCCCGCCGCGTCTATGGTGAGACCATTCCGACCCAGCGCGCCGATGCGCGCCTGCTCGCGATCAAGCAGCCGATCGGCGTCTGCGGCGCGATCACGCCGTGGAATTTCCCGAACTCGATGATCACCCGCAAGGTCTCGCCGGCGCTGGCCGCCGGCTGCACCGTGGTGCTCAAGCCTGCCAACGAGACGCCGCTGTCGGCGCTCGCGCTGGCCGCGCTCGCCGAGAAAGCCGGCATTCCCAAGGGCGTGCTCAACATCATCACGGGTGATGCGCCGCCGATCGGCAAGGTGCTGTGCGAGCATCCCGCGGTGCGCTTCGTCGGCTTCACCGGCTCGACCGCCGTCGGCAAGATCCTCTACCAGCAGGCCTCGGTCGGCGTGAAGCGGCTCGGCCTCGAGCTCGGCGGCAATGCGCCGTTCGTGGTGTTCGACGATGCCGACATCGATGCCGCCGTCGAAGGCGCGATCGTCTCGAAATACCGCAACATGGGCCAGACCTGCGTCTGCGCCAACCGTATCTACGCCCAGGACAAGATCTACGACGAGTTCGTGCAGAAGCTGTCGAAGAAGGTCGCGGCGATGAAGATCGGCGACGGCACCGAGAGCGGCGTGACGCAGGGCCCGCTGATCAACATGAAGGCGATCGACAAGGTCGAGCGCCACATCGCCGACGCGGTGAAGCGCGGCGCCAAGATCGTCACCGGCGGCAAGCGCAGCGAGCTCGGCCGTTCCTTCTTCGAGCCGACCGTGCTCGCCGACGTCAAGGCGGACTCGCTGGTGTCGCAGGAAGAGACCTTCGGCCCGCTCGCGCCGGTGATCCGCTTCAAGGACGAAGCCGACGTCATCGCGATGTGTAACGCCTCGCCGTTCGGTCTCGCCTCCTACTTCTATTCCCGCGATCTCGGCCGCGTCTGGCGCGTCGCCGAGGCGCTGGAGTCGGGCATGGTCGGCGTCAACACCGGCCTGATCACCACGGAAGTCGCGCCCTTCGGCGGCGTCAAGGAAAGCGGCCTGGGGCGCGAAGGCTCGCGTCACGGCATGGAAGAATATGTCGAGATCAAATACGTGATGATGGCGGGGGTCTGACCGGCCGGAGGCGGCTCGAAAGCCGCCTCCTGCGCCTCTCGCTTGCGCGTCTACTGACAGCGATACATGCGGCCGTCTTCCATCTTGGTCATGGTACCGGGCGTGCAGACCATGCCGTTTCGCCTGCGCCAGTCATCCGGCGAGTAGGCGTAAGCGGCGTAAGGACCGCTATTCGCGTAATAGCCTGTACCCGTGTAGGGGCCGGTCCCCCATCCCGGTGACGTTGCAGCAATCGCGGCGGCTGTGCCGACCGCTGCGGCGCCTGCCCCGACTGCGGCGGCACCGTATCCGTATGCGGCTCGCCGCGTCTGTCGACGCGCCACACCAGCAACGCTCACGGGAGTCAGCGGGCGACCGACTCGCGCCTGTGCACTATCGACCGACATCGAGACGCCGTCCTCCCCAGACCAGGCGAAGGAGAACAACGCCGCGCAGGTGAACGTCGAGACTGCTATTGCAATTCTTGTCACACGTGTACGTGTCATGTTTCGTCTCCATTGATGTCTTCCAAATGCGCTTTCGCTGTCCAGGGGCCACTGTGCGGTCCCTGGAGGTCTTCTTCGCGCTGGTCAGGAGGGGCGTGCAACCAAAGCCGTTTGCGCTCGGCGCAACGGCAGCATCAGCAATTGCGATAGCAGAAGCTTCATCGGAGGCACACCCGGTCGTGCTCGGAGAGCCAATGGCACGCGGGATCATATTGAAAATCGACGCCGGGAGCTATCGTCCCAACGTACCGCAATTGGTCACGCCACCTGCCTTAATCATAGGACGGGGTAGTGCGAACCCTCACCGCCTCAGCACCGCAATCGTCCGGTTCGCAAACGTCAGCCGCTCCGCCATCACCGACACGAAATAGGTCAGCAGCTTGTGGCTGAGCGCGGGGTCCTCTTCCTTGATCTCATCGAACTGATGCGTGTTCAGCACGTAAAGCACGCTGTCGACCTCGGCCTGGATCGTCGCGCTGCGCGGGGCCTGTGACACCAGGCCCATCTCGCCGATCGTGGTGTAGCGGCCGAGGCTGCGCACGCGCGTGGTGCGGTCGTCGTCGGCGGGCACCATGATGCCGACGCGGCCGTCGAGGATGAAATGCATGGAATCGGCGGGATCGCCGGCCCGCACGATGATCTCGCCGGCCGCAACCTCGATGCGCTGGCAGCGCCGGATCAACTCGTCGGCGTCGCTCTCGCTCTCGAGAAGGCGCGTGAACCAGTCGCGCAAGGAGGCCTCCTCCTGCGCGAGGTCCTGATGCTGGGAGATGATCTCGTTCTCGCACCATTCCAGCGCGTGATCGAGCTCGGGGATGATGGTGACGCCCTCGCCGATGAAGTCGCTGGAGCGCAGCACTTTCTCGGCGGCGGCCGACAGGTGCACCAGGATCAGCTCGACGCCGAGATCATGCGCGCTGCGCTTGATCTGGGCAAAGCTGTAGGCGGCCGAGGAATCGACGCCGGTGACCAGCTTGAAGTCGAACAGCAGGTAACGGCATTCGGGGCGTTCCTGCAGCAGCCGCTTGACGTGCTGGTAGAGCCGGTTGGCCGAGCCGAAGAACAGATAGCTCTGCAAATTGAGGCCCTGGATCTTGCCGCCATGGGCGAGCAGCACTTCCTGGTCGTCACGCGAGCGATCGAGCGAGGAGCGGTATTCCGAGCCGTCGAAGCTGTATTTGATCGACTCGACTCTTGCGGCGCTGAACGCGAACGTGGCGCAGCCGATGATCACGCCGATCAGGATGCCCGGCACGAATCCCCAGACCACGATGATCGCGATGATGGCGATCAGCGAGAGATATTCGAGCTTCGACAGCCGCTTGCGCGACTCGATGATCCATTTATGCAGCTGGTCGGCGCCGAGATAGAGCAACAGGCCGCCGAGCACGAATTTCGGGATGAAGCCGAGCAGATCCGGCGCCACCGCCAGCATCAGCAGCGACATTGCCGCAACCGTGAGGCCGGACAGGCGTCCGCGTCCGCCGCTGCTGAAGTTGAGGATCGAGCGGCTGATCGAGACGCAGCCGGCATAGCCGCCGAGCACGCCGGTCAGCATGTTGGCGGCGCCGGTGACGTTCAGCTCGCGCTCGAGGTTGGCCTCGCGGTGCACGGCGACCTCGATGCCGGTGGTGTTGAACAGCGTGCTCGAGGCGGTGACGAAGATCACGGCGACGAGATTGCCGAGCAGGTCCGGTACGGCAAACCAGGGATAGTGAATGAGAGCGTCGGTGTGCCATGGCACCATGAAGGCGGCCTGCGGCGGCGGCTGGAAGGTCCAGCCGAGCGCGCGGGCCTCACTGAGCGGGACGCCCGTGACCCAGAACGCCAGATGCGCCGTGAGCACGCCGGCGACCAGGATGATCGGCAGCCCGAACGGGCTGCGCGAGCGATGCCAGGTGAGATACAGCACCAGCGCCATGGCGCAGGCGGCACCGAGCTCCAGCAATGTGGTGCCGTTGGTGAAGCGCAGCAGCGTCGTGAACTGCACGGGATGATCGGTGATGACCCGGATCGCACCCATCACGATCAGGAGCCCGGTGGCGCCGAGGAAGCCGCCGACCACGGGGTAGGGCACATAGCGGATGGCGCGGCCCATCCGCGTCAGCCCCAATCCGCACAGCACCATTCCGGTCAGCATCGTCGACAGGCCGAGCGTGATCAGCACCGGCGAGAGCAGCGGCGTCGAGAGGTTGGCCGCCTCGATCCGCTCGACCAGCGAGGCCGCCAGAATACCCGTGACGGCGGCAGTCGAGCTGTCGGGGGCGGCGACCGCAAAGGGAAGTGAGCTGCCGAGCGCGACGATGGCCGCAAGCACGGCGGAGCTGATGAAGGTCGCCGTGATCCCGTAGGACAGATAAGGCGAGAGCGGACCGGCGAAGATCAGCAGCGCGTAGGACAGCCCGAACGTGACGGTCAGGACGCTCGCGGCGCTGCCGCCCAATATGTCATTCAGCGCACGCTTCAGGGACGCATTGGCTCGGGGAGCCGGGTTCAAAATGATTGCTGGATCGGTCACGCGGTTGCGCTCGCCCCTGAAAATCTCGTCCGAGACGTAGACGAACGCAGGCTTAGCGCAACAGGATTCTTGGACCTATGAAGTATCCGACGGTTCTTGCGGCCCCGGCGTGTGAACACTCAATCATACGGTGGACGGAAAAACCGAAATCATCGTCGTCCCGGCGAAGGCCGGGACCCATACGCCGCAGCAACAATTGTCGTCCGAAGTGGTCATTACCAATCTTCGTCAAGCCAGGATCTGTGGCTATGGGTCCCGGCCCCCGTGCGCAATTGCGCACTAGGCCGGGACGACGTTGGAAATGCGCTGTACTCCGCTCGAAATGATGGAGCACGCAACAGCCGCCCTAGATCTTCAGCTCTTTCCCCGTCACCCGCCGATACGCCTCCAGATACCTCTTGCTGGTCGCATCCACCACGCTCGCCGGCAGCGGCGGGGGCGGGGCGTCGCCGTTCCAGCGGCCGGCGCGGCGCTCGACGTCGAGATAGTCGCGTAAGGGTTGCTTGTCGAAGCTCGCCTGCGGCTGGCCGGGCTTGTAGGCATTGACCGCCCAGAAGCGCGAGGAATCCGGCGTCATCACCTCGTCGATCAGGATGATGCGGCCGTCCTTGTCGCGGCCGAATTCGAACTTGGTGTCCGCGATGATGATGCCCTGCTCGCGCGCCAGCTCCTCGCCGAGCGTATAGATTGCGCGCGTCATGCTCTCGAGCGTGTAGGCGACGTCGTCGCCGACGACCTCGCGCATCTTCGCGATGGTGATGTTCTCGTCATGGCCGGTCTCGGCCTTGGTCGCGGGGCTGAAGATCGACGGCTCCAGCTTCTCGCTCTCGACGAGGCCCGCCTTCAGCTTCTCGCCGGCAAGGGTGCCGCTGGCCGCATATTCCTTCCAGGCCGAGCCCGAGAGATAGCCGCGGATCACGCATTCGATCGGAAACACGGTGGTGCGGCGCGACAGCATGGCGCGGCCGAGGATGTCGGCGCGGTGCGGCTTCAACGCCGGCACGGCCGCGATGATCTCGTCGGTGTCGGCGCTGATCATGTGATGCGGCACCACGCCGTCCAGCTTGCCAAACCAGAATGCGCTGATCTGCGTGAGCACCGCGCCCTTCATCGGAATGGTCTCGCCCATCACGACGTCGAAGGCGCTGATGCGGTCGGTTGTGAGCAGCAGCAGGCGGTCGTCGTCGACGGCGTAGATATCGCGCACCTTGCCGCGGCCGATCTTGGTTAGGGGCAGGTCGCTGGAGAGCATGGCTGTCATCGGCAGATCTTTCGGGCAGAGAATCCGGCCGCACCCGATGGTGCGGCCGGAGACCGGATTAGCCTATTCCGGCAGCGGAATGAACTCATGTTCCTGCGGAACCGCGGCGAAGCGGCCGGTTTTCCAGTCCTGCTTGGCCTGCTCGATCCGCTCCTTGCTGGAGGAGACGAAATTCCACC
>Ga0207426_1000801_pt1 | contig 34028 bp, 28 predicted proteins | sample AraplaMF_Cvi_mMS_FD_184265 | JGI IMG/M metagenome (GOLD analysis project Ga0207426, IMG submission 184265) | Arabidopsis root microbial communities from the University of North Carolina, USA - plate scrape MF_Cvi_mMS (SPAdes) (version 2) | ecosystem: Host-associated > Plants > Roots > Endosphere... | reverse complement strand
TCACCGAGGAAGTGCGGAACTACGGAACCGGCCCGGAGCGGGGCGGGAAGGCCGCGGCGGGGTGAGGGCGGGGTCGGCAGCGCCCCGGGCGGCGCCTCCCGCATCGCCCCGCCGTACCGCTACTCCCGTCCCACCTCGCCCGGATGGCGTACCCGTCGTGCCGGCAGGCTGCCGAGGAAGCCGGTGACCAGCCCCCAGACGAGGCCGACGCCCACGAGCCGGAGGAGTTGCGGCTCCAGGGTGACCTCGCCGCCCAGGTCGCCGCCGAGGTCGCCGACGCCGATCAGCGAGAGCCCGTAGTGGGCGGAGATGCGGGTGAGCAGGCCGACGATGAGCAGGGTGAGCGCCAGGGCGACGGCCATCTCGACGGCGTGCCGCCAGGCCGGCCGCCGGGCCGGGGAGCGGACCGCCGCGGTGAAGGCGGCGACGAGCAGCACCACGGCCGCCACCGGCACCAGGATCCAGGCCCGGCCGTCGTGCTCGGACAGCGAGCCCAGGTCGAGGGTCTGCTTCCCGTGGGTGCGGAGGATCTGGTCGAGGACGTGCGGCAGGGGCAGTCCGATGGCCTTGTCGACATGCCCCACCCAGGCGCCGCCGGTGCCGATGCCCAGCGCCATCCAGGTGAGGTTGGGCAGTCCGAGGAACAGGGCGGCGAAGGTGTCGGCCGGGCGGTCCTTGGTGATGAGCTCGACGATGCCGATGACCAGCCCGATCGCGACGTAGACGAGCAGCGTCAGCAGCATCGCGAAGGCGGGTGGCCGTACCGAGTCCTGGAAACGCAGCAGCTGCGGGGAGAGCGGGGCCCGGCGCGAGACCACGAAGGCCAGGACGAGCAGCGCCAGCACCCACACCAGTCCGACCCCGAGCGTCGCGGGCACATCGGCACGGAAGCCGACGGTGGGGGTGGCGCCCAGTTCGGCGCCGAGCCGGTCGGCGAGGTCGTTGCCCACAAGGACCCGGAAGCGGTGCCGGGCGGCGAACGTGAGCAGCAGCAGAAGCACCAGCCAGCACACGGCCGTTCGGGCGATCCGGGCGAACAGTTCCCGGGTGCCGGCCACCGCCCGGTGGCGCAGCGGCCGCAGGAAGAGGACGGCGGTCACCAGCGCTCCGGCGAGCGTGACCGACAGCGGTACGACGTCCAGGGCGGCACCGGCCCGCGCCAGGCCGCCGATGTCGCCGAAGAGGCCGACCGAGCCGCCGGCCGCGACCAGCACGGTGGCCGCGACCACGGAGGGGAACGCCCCGCCGGGCAGGTCCGCCGCGCCCGCCGCCCACAGGCCGAGCGCGGCGACCACGAGCATGGTGACGATGCCCGCCACGGCCGCGCCGAGCGCCTCCGCCCAGGCCCGTAGGGCGGGCGGTACGCCACGGCGGCGTACCGGGCCCGGCGAACCGGCCGACGCGGCGCCTCGCATCTGGCTCACGTTCTCTCCTGCCGGTCACGGGACCGCGTACCGGCGGTCCGCCTGGAAGGACACGGTGGCCGCGGTGCGCTGCCCGGCACGGAGCCGGCCACCCTGTGCTGCCCCGCACGAGCCGGTACGGGCACCGCACGGCGGCGGTTCCGGTACGCGTCCCGCCTGCGCGGCATGCACGCACCACCGTAGACACCGGCGCGGCACCCCGCTTGCGGACGCCGCGGACCCGCCGGGCGGTGTGGGGCCGCCGCCGGCGGGCCGCCGCGTGCCGCCGGTCCGGTGCGCCGCCGCGTCGCCTCGCCGCTGCGCCGCGGCGGTGCGGCGGTGCGCTCCGCCGTGGCCCCGATATCGAACTGTGTCCTAATACACCGGCACCCCGGACAACCGCGGACGCGGACAACCCCTCTGCCTGTACGTGGTGGAGGCATGGACAGCCCACGACGGTCACCCCCGTACGGGGCCGTGCCCCGCCACTGTCAGTCGTTCTGCTCTGGAGGGAACCCCCGTGTACGCCGGACCACGCCGCCACTCCGCCCGGTTGATACCCGCCCTGATAGCGGCGGGCACGCTGCTGACCGCGTGCGGCCCGGGTGCCGACGGGCCGAAGGCGGACGAGCCCGCGGCGAAGGTGACCGTCACCCCGGCCGCCGGCACCAGCGCGGCCAAGCTCGGCTCGGAGATATCCGTGCGGGCCGACGGCGGCAAGCTCACCTCGGTCGAGGTCGAGGACGACAAGGGCGGCAAGGTCACCGGTCGGCTCGCCGGTGACGGCGTGTCATGGAAGTCGGACGGCAAGGTCAAGCCGCAGACCACCTACACCGTGCGGACCAAGTCCAAGTCGGCGCAGGGCACGGAGTCCTCGGCCACCTCGAAGTTCACCACGGAGCGGGCCGACAAGGTCAACAAGCTCACCAACACCCCCGGCGGCGGGCAGACCGTGGGCACCGGAATGCCGGTCTCGATCCTCTTCGACCACCCGGTGGCCAAGGACCGGCGGGCGGAGATCGAGAAGGCCCTGAAGGTCACCACCCAGCCGAAGGTCGAGGGTGCGTGGGGCTGGGTCAAGGACTACTCCGGCAAGGACCGCATCGACTGGCGCCCCAAGGACTACTGGCCCACCGGCACCAAGGTCTCCGTCAAGGGCGCGCTGTCCGGGATCGACTCGGGTGACGACGGCGGCTGGTTCGCCCGCGACTACAACTTCGGCTTCCGCATCGGCGCCGACCACAAGGCCGTCATCGATGTGCCCGCGCACCAGCTGACCATGTACGAGAACGGCAGGAGCGTCGGCACCATCACCGGTTCCGCGGGCTCCCCGCAGGACCCGACCCGCGGCGGTGTGCACACCGTGCGCAGCAAGAACGCGGCCGAGACCATGGACTCCGCCACCATCGGCCACGGCAGCGAGTGGATGCTGGACTCCAAGTGGGTCACCCACCTCACCGCGTCCGGGACCTTCCTGCACTCCGCCCCGTGGAACAAGTCGCTCGGCGTGGTCAACAACAGCCACGGCTGCTTCGGCATGTCCACCTCGGACGCCAAGAAGGTCTACGACTTCCTGTCGATCGGCTCCACGGTCGAGGTGAAGGGCACCACCAACACCAACAAGACCGACGTCGGCAACGGCCTGGAGGTCTGGCAGGAGAGCTGGCAGCAGTGGCAGCAGCGCAGCGCGCTGGGGCACTGACCGGGCGGCCGTCCGTCACCGGCGGTCCCTGCGGGGGCCGCGGGTGCGGGTGAGCAGCAGGAAGACGGTGGCCAGGACGGCGACGGCCTGGCCCAGGGCCGCGAGCTTCTTGTCGGCGCTCCAGTGCGGTTCGTACATGTCCGGCAGCGGGCCCGGCGCACCGACGTCCACGTAGGTGTACAGGAGCAGCAGCGCGAGTCCGCCGGTCGCGACGAGCCAGGCGAAGGTGTCGCCGCCCGGCCGCCGCCAGACCAGCACGAGCAGGGCGGCGAGCGCGGCCAGCGCGGCCTCGACGCGGAAGAGCATGCCCTGGCCGATGGTCGCCGTGACCCCGTCGTACCGGCCGGCGAGCCGGGCGTGGACGTAGGCGTCCAGGGCCAGGCCGGCCGCCGCCAGCAGCCGTGCGGCATCGCGGGCGATCCGGCCGGGCCGCCGCGGTGCGCGGTGGTCTGGTGCCACGGCTCCTCCAAGCCTCTCGGTGAGCGGCGGTGGCCGGTCAGCGGACGGTGAGCGTGGCCTTCATGTACGGGTGGATCGTGCAGGTGTAGGTGTAGCGGCCGGCCCGTCCGGGCGCCCGGAAGGTGGCGGTCCGGCCCGGCTTGATGCTGCCCGTGTCGAAGAGCCTGGCGCCGCCGGCCGTCACCGTGTGGGTGGTGGAGTCCTCGTTGACGGCGGTGACCGTGGCACCGGGCCGTACGGACAGGTTGGCCGGCCGGAAGGTGAAGTCCTTGATGGTGAGGCGCGCGCCGGCCGGTGTGGCGGTGCCGGTGCGTGGGGCGGGGGTCCGGGAGCGCGACGGGGCGGTCCCGCCGCCGGGGTTCGAGCAGTCGCCGACGCCCGCGGCGAACAGGGCGACGGTGGCCGCGGCGACGGCCGTCCTGGCGGTCTTCCTCATCGGGCGTCCGTCTCCTTCGGTCCGGCCGGTGCGGCCCCGTCGAGGCCGCACACCCCTCAATAGACCGCAGACGCCGCCACCCGGCCATCCGGGCGGCGGCGTTCGGCGTAGCGGGCTGGGCGGGACGGGCGGCGGGACCGGGCCCGTCAGCGGATCCCGTCCGTCGTGCGGCGGTAGGTGGAGCGGCGGTCCTCGATCCGGTCCCCTCGGTCGCCGTAGACGTTCTCGGTGATGCCCGGCTCCCGCAGGAAGTCGTGCGGGAAGCCCAGCGGTACCGCGCTGCACCGGTCGAGCCGTGCCAGCGCGTCGGCGTCCAGCGTGACGTCCACCGCGGCGAGGTTGTCGCGGAGCTGGCTCTCCTTGGTGGCGGCGATGATCGGGATGACGTTGCCGGGCCGGCTGCGCAGCCACGCCAGGGCCACCTGCGCCGGGCTCCAGCCGCCCTGCTCGGCGATCTCCAGCACCGCGGTGACGGTCTCCTCCGCGTTGTGGTCGCGCCGGCTCTCCTCGCCCACGACGTCGCGCCGGCCCGGCTCGCCGCGGCGGTACTTGCCGGTGAGCCGGCCGGCCGCGAGGGGCGCCCAGGCCAGTACGGCCAGGTCGAAGGCGCGGGCCTGCGGCAGCAGTTCGCGCTCCGGCGTCCGCTCCAGCAGGTTGTAGCGCAGCTGCGAGCCCGCGAACGCGGTCCAGCCGCGCAGCTCGGCAAGGGTGTTGGCCTGCGCGATCTCCCAGGCCGGCCAGTCGGACACCCCGATGTAGAGCACCTTTCCCGACCGCACCACGTCGTCGAGCGCCCGCATCACCTCCTCCACGGGCGTGAAGTTGTCCCGTGCGTGCACCCACAGCACATCGAGGTGGTCGGTGCGCAGCCGGCCGAGGCTCTCCTCCACCGACCGGACCAGGTTCTTGCGGTGGTTGCCCGCCGCGTTCACGTCGCCCTTGCGGGTGGCGCAGGTGTACTTCGTCGCCAGCACGAAGCTGTCCCGGCGGCCGTCGAGCAGCTCCCCGAGGATCCGCTCCGAGGCGCCGTTCGTGTAGTTGTTGGCGGTGTCGAGGAAGTTGCCGCCCGCCTCCGCGTAGGCGTCCAGGATCCGGCCGCTGGTGTCCTTGTCGGCGCCCCAGCCCCAGTCGTCGCCGATGGTCATGGCGCCCAGGCTCAGCTCGCTCACCCGCAGGCCGGTCCTGCCGAACAGTGTGTAACGCACGTGGTTCCCTTCGCTCAGCAGCTCTCCGGTGGTGCGCTCACGCTAGGAGCTGGAGCGCGCTCCAGTGCAAGGCGCGGCCCGGCGGCGGCCGGATCCGGCCCGGTGGGGATCGGCCGGGCGGGGCGTTGACGGCGGGGGTTAGTGTGTGCGGAGCAACTGGTTCGCCCTGCCCGCCAGGCAGGCGCGTCGCAAGAGGGAACCCGGTGGGAATCCGGGACTGCCCCGCAGCGGTGAGTGGGAACGACCGCCGTCATACGCACTGGGCCCGGCCGGGTCTGGGAAGCGACGGCCAGTAGGTGTCCGCCCTTGGCGGACGTGCTCATGAGTCCGAAGACCTGCCAGTGCCCCCGCGCGACCGGTGCGCGGGGAGATCTCGGTGACCTCGAGGGCGGGTCGGCGGACATCGGACGGGTATCTCCGGCTCGTATGCGCCGGGTCCGTCCGGTTTGCCGTTCCTTCGCGCCCTCGGCCCGTCCCGGGGTCCATGGAGACATACTCGCGAAGGAGAGTTCCGTGACCAGCACGTCCGCGGCCGCGACCGCACGCGCCACCGTGCACGGCTACCCCCGCCAGGGGCCGAACCGTGAACTGAAGAAGGCCATCGAGGGCTACTGGAAGGGCCGGGTCGACGCCGACGCCCTGCGCGCCACCGCCGCCGAACTGCGCCGCGACACCTGGCGGCAGCTCGCCGGGGCCGGTGTCCACGAGGTGCCGACCGGCGACTTCTCGTACTACGACCACGTCCTGGACACCAGCGTGATGGTCGGCGCCATCCCCGCCCGGCACCGCGACGCGGTGGCCGCCGACCCCCTCGACGGGTACTTCGCGATGGCCCGCGGCACCCAGGACGTGGCGCCGCTGGAGATGACCAAGTGGTTCGACACCAACTACCACTACCTGGTGCCGGAGTTGGGGCCCGACACGGTCTTCGCCGCGGACTCCGCCAAGCAGGTCTCCGAGCTGACCGAGGCGCTCGCGCTCGGTGCGGCCGCCCGCCCGGTCCTCGTCGGGCCGGTCACCTACCTGCTGCTGGCCAAGCCGGCGCCCGGTGTCGCGGCCGGTTTCGATCCGCTGACGCTGCTCGACCGGCTGCTGCCCGTCTACGCCGAGGTGCTCGCCGACCTCCGGGCGGCCGGCGCCGACTGGGTGCAGCTGGACGAACCGGCCCTGGTGCAGGACCGCTCCCCCGCCGTCCTGAACGCCGCCGCCCGCGCCTACCGCGACCTCGGCACGCTCCCGGACCGCCCCCGGCTGCTGGTCGCCTCGTACTTCGACCGGCTGGGCGAGGCGCTGCCGGTGCTGGCCAAGGCCCCCGTCGAGGGGCTGGCACTGGACTTCACCGGTGCCGCGGCCGGCAATCTCGGGGATCTGGCGGCGGTCGGCGGGGTGCCCGGCAAGCGGCTGGTCGCCGGTGTCGTCGACGGCCGCAACGTCTGGATCAACCCGCTGGAGAAGTCGCTGGCCACCCTGGGGACGCTCCTCGGCCTGGCCGACCGGGTCGATGTGGCGTCGTCCTGCTCGCTGCTGCACGTCCCGCTGGACGCCGCCGCCGAGCGCGACATCGACCCGCAGATCGCCCGCTGGCTGGCCTTCGCCCGGCAGAAGACCGCGGAGATCGTGACGCTGGCGCGCGGGCTGGCGCAGGGCACCGGCTCCATCGGGGCCGAACTCGCCGCCAACCGCGCCGACCTGGCCTCCCGGGCCGGTTCGGCACTCACCCATGACCCGGCGGTGCGCGCCCGTGCCGCGGCCGTCACCGACGCGGACGGCCGCCGCTCGCAGCCGTACGCCGAGCGGGCCGCGGCCCAGCGCGCGCACCTCGGGCTGCCGCTGCTGCCGACCACCACCATCGGCTCGTTCCCGCAGACCGCCGAACTGCGCACCGCCCGCGCCGACCTGCGGGCCGGACGGATCGGCACCGCCGGGTACGAGGAACGCATCGCGGCCGAGATCCGGGAGGTCCTGGCCTTCCAGGAGAAAGCCGGTATCGATGTGCTGGTGCACGGCGAGCCGGAACGCAACGACATGGTCCAGTACTTCGCCGAGCGGCTCACCGGCTACCTCGCGACCCGGCACGGCTGGGTCCAGTCGTACGGCACCCGCTACGTCCGCCCGCCGGTCCTGGCCGGGGACGTCTCCCGCCCCGAGCCGATGACGGTCCGCTGGACGACGTACGCCCAGTCGCTCACCGACCGGCCGGTCAAGGGCATGCTCACCGGCCCGGTCACCATGCTCGCCTGGTCCTTCGTCCGCGACGACCAGCCGCGGGCCGAGACCGCCCGGCAGGTGGCGCTCGCCCTGCGCGACGAGGTCGTCGACCTCGAGGCGGCCGGGAGTTCGGTGATCCAGGTCGACGAGCCGGCGCTGCGCGAGACGCTGCCGCTGCGGACCGCGGCGCGTGCGGAGTACCTGGCCTGGGCCACCGAGGCGTTCCGCCTGACGACCGCCGGGGTCCGCCCGGACACCCAGATCCACACGCACATGTGCTACGCGGAGTTCGGCGACATCCTGCGGGCCATCGACGACCTCGACGCCGATGTGATCAGCCTGGAGGCGGCCCGGTCCCATATGCAGGCGGCCGCGGAGCTCGCCACGGCCGGCTACCCGCGCGAGGTGGGGCCCGGCGTGTACGACATCCACTCGCCCCGCGTACCGGGCGTGGCGGAGGCAACGGCCCTGCTGCGCAAGGGACTCGAGGCCATTCCGGCCGAGCGGCTGTGGGTCAACCCGGACTGCGGTCTGAAGACCCGCGGCTGGCCCGAGGTGCGGACCGCCCTGCAGAACCTGGTCGCCGCGGCCCGCGAGGTCCGCGGGAGCCTGCCGGGCCCGGCTTCCTGACGGCGGGCGGGCCGGGCCGGCGCCCGCGGGGGTGCCGGCCCGGCCCGTGTCCGGGGCCGGGGCCGGGGCCAGGGCCGGGCGGCCCGTCAGGGCAGGTCGCGGCGCATCAGGTCCGCGTAGGTCTCGCGTCGTACGACGGGGCGGGAGCGGCCGTCGCGGCAGAAGACGACCGGCGGGCGGCGGGCCGCGTTGTAGTTGTTCGCGAGGGAGTAGGTGTACGCGCCGGTGACCGGGACGGCGATCAGGTCGCCCGGCCGCGGGTCGGGCAGGTACACGCCCGCGCTGAGCACGTCGCCGGACTCGCAGTGCCGGCCGACGACCCGGCACCGTTCGCCGGGCGCCCCGTCGGCGGGGGCGCGCACCCGGGTGGCCACCGCCGCCTCGAACCGCTGCCCGTACAGCGGAACTTCGAGGTTGTCCCCCATCCCGCCGTCCACGGCGACGAAGGTCTCGCCGCCGGACCGCTTGACCGTCACCACCCGGTAGAGCGAGACGCCGGACTCGGCGACCAGGGACCGGCCGGGCTCGATGATGACCCGGGCGCCGGCCGGCAACAGCTCGTCGGCCGCGGCGGTCAGCGCGTCGAGGTAGGCCTCGACGGTCGGTGGCCGGTCGTCGTACGTGTAGCGGGCGCCCAGCCCGCCGCCGAGGTCGTACACCGGGAACCGGCCCAGCTCCGCCACCGCCGCCACGGCCCGGACGAAGGGTTCGGTGTCGAGGATCTGCGAGCCGATGTGCACATGCAGGCCGTCCAGGCGCAACCGGGAGCTCGCGCGCAGCCGGGCGATCGCCTCGCGCGCCTGCGGCAGCAGCAGACCGAACTTCGATCCGCGCTGGCCCGTGGTGACCGCCTCATGGGTGTCGGGACGGACGTCGGGAGTGACCCGGACCAGGACCCCCTGCGCGCGAGGACGGGGCCCGGGGGCCTGCGCCATGAGGTGTTCCAGCCGGTCGATGTCGTCGAAGTTGTCGATGACGATCAGGCCCACGCCGGCCTCCACGGCGGCCCGGAGGTAGCTCTCCGTCTTGGCGTTGCCGTGCACGATCACCTGGGCCGGGTCGGTGCCCGCGGCGAGGGCGAGGGCCAGTTCGCCGCCGCCGGCGACGTCGACGCCGAGGCCCTCCTCGGCGAGCAGCCGGTAGACGGCGGTGCACGGGAAGGCCTTGGAGGCGAAGGCCACCATCGCGTCCGGGCGGCGCGCGGCCAGACCGTCGGCGTAGCGGCCGGCCCGGTCCCGCAGCGCGCCCTCGTCGACGAGCAGCGCGGGGGTGCCGTGGCGCGCCGCCAGCTCCGTCACCGGGCATCCGCCGATGCGCAGCCCGCCGTCCGGGGCGGTCGTGGTGCCGGGCGGGAACAGGCCCAGCAGGGCGTCGGGCGACGGGGGGACGGGCGCCGCTGCGGTGGTCGCCAGGGCCATGGGGGTGCTCCTTGCTGGGGCGGGCGGGGCAGGGGGCGCACGGCGCGCCCACCGGGCCCGGCCCCGGATCGGCTCCGCACCATGCTGGTGCGCCTCCCCTTTCCCGTCGTTGGCGCGATCGCCTAGGGTCCGACCGTGGACTTGACGGATTCGCCGAACGCGCCCGGCCTCGGCGGCACCAGCGAGGAGCTGTTCGCGCTGGCCAATGCCGTGGCCGCGGTGATCGGCGGCTCGGTGGCGATCGAGGACCTCGACCACCGGGTGCTGGCGTACTCGTCGGTGCCGGGCCAGCGGATCGACGACCTGCGCCGCCGCGGCATCCTGGACCGGCGGGTGCCCGACGATCCCGAGCAGCGGCGCCAGTACCGCGAGGTGCTGGACGCGCCCGGCGTGGTCCGGCTGCCGGTGCTGTCCGGCGACGAGCTGCCGCGCGCCGCGGCCGCGGTCCGCGCGGGCGAGCTGCCGCTGGGCACCATCTGGGCGATCGAGGGCGGGACCCGGCTCGACGCGGCCGGCGACCGGGCACTGCTGGACGGTGCCCGGCTCGCCGCGCTGCACATGCTGCGCCGCCGCAGCTCGGCCGAACTCGACCTGCGGGCCCGCGAGGACAGCCTGCGGGCGGCGCTGCGGGGCGACGGCAGCGCCCAGGAGATCCGCTGCCGGCTCGGTCTGCCGGAGCACGCGCGGCTGACGCTCCTGGGCTGTGCCCCGGCCGCCGGCGGCCCCGACCGGACGGGCCCGGCGGCCGTCCGCCTGGACGCCGCTGCCGCCCGGCACTGGGCCGCGGTGCACGCCGAGGCGGCCGTGGCCACCGTCGGCCGCACGGTCTACGCCCTGCTGCCCCGCACCGGCCCGGACGAGGCCCGCCGGCTGGCCGAGCAGGCCGTGGCCGCGCTCGGCCGCACCCTGGACACGCCGCTGCGCTGCGCGGTCGGCCGCCCCGCCGACGACCCCGCCGAACTGCCCGCGCTGCGTGCGGAGGTGGACGACATCCTCCGGGTGACGACCGCGGACGACCGCGCCCCCCGCGTCGCGGCGCTCGGCGACGTCCACGCCCAGGTCCTGCTGCTGCACTGCGCCGACGCCCTGGACCGCCGGCCGCGGCTGCGCCACCCCGGTATCGAGGCCATGCGGGAGCACGACCGCGCCCGCCGCACCGACTACGCCGCGTCGGTCCTGGCCTGGCTGGAGGCGACCGGCAATGTCGGCGAGGCCGCGCGGCGCCTGTCCGTCCACCCCAACACCCTCAAGTACCGCCTGCGCCGCGCCCACGAGCTGTTCGGGATCGACCTGGAGCAGCCGGACGTGCGGCTCTCGTGCTGGCTGCAACTGCGGCTGACCGGCTGACGGGGCGGGGCCGCCGACGGCGGCCGGACGCGTACGCCCGCGGCCGGCCCGGGGAACGCGGTACGGGGCACCCGCCGGACCTGCGGGTGCCCCGTACCGGAGGAGGCCGGGGGGACGGCGTGCGCCGTCCGCCGCCTCAGCCCGTGATGATCGCCGGGTCGCTCACGCCCGGCTCACCGTTCTCCACATGGCCGGCGAACCGGCGCAGGAAGGTGCTGTCGGTGTCGGAGACGACCGACAGGTCGTACCAGCGCTTGCTGGCGCGCAGGTCGACCTGCTTCGTGACGGTGGCGCCCGCACGGACGGGGTAGGTCTCGCTCGCCCCGCCGTAGGCGTGGGTGACGGTGAGGTGGCAGTCGGTGCTGCCGTGATTGGTCATGGTGAGGGCGACGCGGCCGGTCCGCGCGTCGTGGCGGGCGGTCACCTCGGGTCCCGCCTTCTTGCCGTCGCCCTTGAAGGAGCGCAGGAAGCCGTTCGGGCCGTACACCGAAAGGTCGTAAGTGTCCTTGGAGTACGCGGTGTTCCAGGTGTCGGAGATCTTCTTGCCGGCCTCCGTGGTGTACGTCCAGGGGCCGTCGGTGCGGTTGCCGCCGGTGACGGTGAAGCAGGCGCCGGCCTTGTCGCCACCGCTGAAGGTGAGGGTGTAGCGCCCGGTGGAGGGGGTGGCGGCACCGTCGACGAGCGGCGCGTACGGCAGCGCACGGGACGGCCGGGAGCCCGCCTCCTGCTTGGGCAGGACGGGGTTGGCCGGCGGCTTCGGCACATAGCTGTCGTGACGCTCGTTGTCCGGCGGCCGGAAGCCGTCGGTGGCCGGGAGCTCGGCGGGCTTGGTGTTCTCCAGACCGAAGTCGAAGGCCGAGGTCAGGTCGCCGCAGATGGCCCGCCGCCACGGCGAGATGTTGGGCTCGTGCACCCCGAAGCGGCGCTCCAGGAAGCGGATGATCGAGGTGTGGTCGAAGACCTCGGAGCAGACGTAGCCGCCGGTGCTCCAGGGGGAGACCACGATCATCGGGACGCGCTGGCCGAGGCCGTAGGGGCCGGCGGCGTACTTGGCGTTGCCGCCGAAGTAGTCGAGCGAGGTGTCCACGGTCGACCGGCCCTGGTCGGCGGAGCCCGGCGGGAACGGCGGGAGGACGTGGTCGAAGTAGCCGTCGTTCTCGTCGTAGGTGACGAGCAGGGCGGTCTTGCTCCACACCTCGGGGTTGGAGGTGAGCGCGTCCAGCACCTGGGAGACGTACCAGGCGCCGTAGTTCGCGGGCCAGTTGGGGTGCTCGGAGAAGGCCTCGGGGGCGGCCACCCAGGAGACCTGGGGCAGCTTGTCGGCCTTCACATCGGCCCTGAGCCGGTCGAAGTAGCCGTCGCCCGCCTTGGCGTTGGTGCCGGTGCGGGCCTTGTCGTAGAGCGGGTCGCCGGGCTTGGCGTCGCGGTACTGGTTGAAGAAGAGCAGCGAGTTGTCGCCGAAGTTGCCGCGGTAGGCGTCCTCGATCCAGCCCCACTTGCCGTTCGCGTCCAGGCCGTCACCGATGTCCTGGTAGAACTTCCAGGAGATCCCGGCCTTCTCCAGCCGCTCCGGGTACGTCGTCCAGCTGTAGCCCGCCTCCTCGTTGCCGAGGACGGGGCCGCCGCCCGAACCGTCGTTGCCGACGTGGCCCGTGTACATGTAGTAGCGGTTGGGGTCGGTCGCCCCGATGAACGAGCAGTGGTACGAGTCGCAGATGGTGAACGCGTCGGCGAGCGCGTAGTGGAACGGGATGTCCTTGCGCGTCAGGTGCGCCATCGTCCCGGCGGACTTGGCGGCTATCCAGTTGTCGTACTTGCCGTCGTTCCGGGCCTTGTGGCCGCCCGCCCACTCGTGGTCGAGGCCCTCGATGAACTGCATGCCGAGGTTCTCGGCGTCCGGGTGGTAGGGCAGGACGTCCTGGGAGCCGTCGGGCTGGTGCCAGACGGACTTCCCGTTCTCCAGGATGAGCGGGCGCGGGTCGCCGAAGCCGCGTACGCCCTTCATCGAGCCGAAGTAGTGGTCGAAGGAACGGTTCTCCTGCATCAGGACGACCACATGCTCGATGTCGTCGATGGAGCCGGAGCGTCGCTTGGCGGGGATGGCCGCGGCACGGGCGATGCTGCTCGACAGGGCCGAGACACCCGCGGTGGCACCGGCGATCTGGAGGAAACGCCGCCGATTCAGTTCAGGCATGGCTTTGGGGACCTCATGTCGTGTGGGGGAATGCGCGAAACAGGGAGTGTTGCTGTGTGGTGGTGCACGGTCGTGAGGAAACCGTCAGCAGAGTGTTCCAAGAGGAACGAGGCGCGGGGAAGGGGGGGTGTCGCAGGCGTGACATATCGCCGTACGCACGACGAACTCCCAGGCCAGGAAGGACACACGAGGATTCCGGCGGCGGGCGCGGCGGGCCGGGCGGCGGCCGGGGCACGGGCGCGGGCAGCCGGAAGCGGGACGGCTTCGCGGCAGGGCGAAGCGACCCGGGCAACGCGGGGCAGACCGCGGCGCGGAGCGAGCGGACGGCGCACCGCCCACCGGCAACGGCGCGGGGGCCAGGCTACGGTGAGCGGCGGCCGGACACCAGGGGCCGGACGGCGTTCGGCACGGCAGCGCGGCCGGACGCCGTCCGGCGCGGCGGCCGCGGCGCGGCCGAGGGGACGGCGGCAGGAAGCTCCGCGCGCCGCGGGGCCACCGGCGGCGGCGCGGCGGCGGTGCGGCCCTCAACTGCCGTGACATGCCGGGCCGGCAGGAGCGCGGGCGGCGGCGGGCACGGGCGACGGTGCGCACGGGGTGCCCGTGGGAGGCCCGGCGGACGGCGGCCCGCCGGCGGGGCGTGACACGGAGGGGCGTCGGCGCCTCGCCGGCTCCGTCAGGTGGCGCCGGTGCGTCGGGTGGGTGAAGGGCGCGTCGACGTGTCCTCGACGCGCCGGAGGCGAAACGTCGGACGAGCGCGGGCCGGGAGGCGTCGGACGAGCGCCGTCAGGCGAACACCGTCAGACGAGCGCGGCCGTGGAGGACGGCGCCAGGGCGGTCTCGGCAGCGGTGGCCGCGGCGGCCTCGGGCACGGGCTCGACGAGCGGCTCGACCGGAACCGCCGGAGGAACCGCCGGCTGGCTCTTCGCGTCGGGCACGCTGCGCAGCGGGGTGCGGCTGGTCAGCCGGGCCCTGCGGGTCGCCTCGACCCGGCGGGTGAACCAGATGACCTTGCCGTCCGGGGTGCCGCAGGTGCCCCAACTGTCGCTCAGTGCCGCCACCGTGGCGAGTCCGCCACCGGCGGCCGAGAGCAGTTTCGGCAGCCGCGGGCCCTCGTCGGCGACGGACGCGGTGAGGTGGCGGCCGCTCCAGCGGAGCTCGACGACGCACTTGGCGTCCGGGCCGATATGGCGGTGGACGTTGGTCAGGAGTTCCGCCACTCCCCGGCATACGGGCGGGATATGCAGTTCGAGATCCCAGTACCGCAGGTGCGCGGCGAGGATTCGCCGGATCTGCGGCACACGCTCCGCCGAAGCATGCAGTTCGACCGTGTAGTGCCGGTCGCTGGGAAGTGTCATGTCGTGGCTCCTCACCGCGAGGCTCACGCCCTTCACCTCGTTGGACCAACGAACCCCGAAACACGAAGAGTGAGCATTTATCACGTATGGGTCATTTGTCATGGTGACCCCGCGCGGCGGGTTCCGCAACAGATCATCGGGACTCCAGCCGGAGCTCGACCTCCTTCTCCTGGTCGCCGGCGGCCGTGCCGAGGACGTGCACCGTGAACGCGGATTCCAGGCCCTTGCACAGCTGGTCGACGGCCCAGTAGCCGCCTTGGAGGCTGACCAGGACGGGGGCGGTCAGCCGGCGGGGCTCGGCCGCCGACTTGAGGTCGCTCACGTCGAACGTCGAGGTCCACACGGTCGAGCCCGGCCCGGCGACCTCCTCGGGTACGTCGTCCGCGGCCCGGTCGGAGCTGAACGAGGTGCGCAGCGCGCTGAAGACGGCGTGCGCGTCCTGCGTCGCGCAGCTCTCCAGCTCCACCACCACCTCGGCCGATACGTGTTGCGTGCCTGCCGGTTTCGCGCTGTTCACTGTGGGACCTTCCTCTGCGGCCGTCCTCCGGAAGCCGAACGCTTCCAGGCTCGCCCGGCCGACCGGTGTGTGCGACCGGAGACCGCACGAAGGGGGTGCAGGGGCGCGGCCGCACCCCGGAGCCGATGGCCCGGCGGGCGGCCCGCGGACCGGCCGGGTGCGGCCGACCGCGAAGACCGGGCCCCTTCGGCACCCGGGTGAACCCTCGGCGCACGGCGGCCGGGTGGGGAGGGCCGGCAGACGATCGGGGCCGCGGAGTGACGATCACGCGCCGGGCGGGGCGGCGGTGAAGGCGACCTCGGCGGCCCGCGCGACGATCTCGGCCTCGTCCCCCAGGGCCCACTCCGCCGCCCGGGAGGACTGGGCGGCCGGCACGCTCTCGCTGATGCCGGGGGCCGCGGGAATGTCGTAGGTGGCGTGCGCGTCGTGCGGCAGGACGACACGGAAGCCGCGGGCCAGGGCCGTACGGGCGGTGGCGCTCACGCACATCTCGGAGAGCAGCCCGCACAGTGCCAGCGCCTCGACGCCCGCGTCGGCGAGCAGGGCGCCGAGCGGGGTGCCGTCGAAGCCGTCGTCCTCGGTCTTGCGGACCACGGTCTCGCGGGGTCCGGGCACCACGGGCAGCCGGAGCCGCCAGCCGGGCGTGTACGGCTCGTCGGCGGTCCCGGGGGCGCCGTCGTTCTGCAGATGGACGACGAGGGCGCCCGCGGCGCGGGCCCGGGCGAGCAGGTCACGGCTCCGGTCGAGCACCCGCGCGGCGTCGGGCACCGCCTCGTCGCCCGCGACGAACGCCGTCTGGAGGTCGACGAGCAGCAGCGCCTCGACGGGGCGGACCGCTGCCCCGGCCGGGGGCGTGCTCCCGGCGGCGGGGACGGGGACAGGGGCGGCGGTCTCCGTCCCGGTCCCGGGCTCGGCCCCGGTCCCGGCGACCGTGGCCGTCATCGGCTGGTGCGCAGTCATACGGACCATGGTGCGGGCCGGGCCGGCCGGTGATCATCCGCCGGGACGCAATCCGGACACGCGCCGCTGAGCCGTCCGGGCCCCCGTGATTGCCATGGGCCTCGGCCTGGACGGATCATCCGGTACGGGACGCCGTACGCGCGTACGGGGGTACGTACGGAAGTACGGGGACGACCGGACACGGACGACGCGAGGAGAGTCACCCATGGGACCAGCCACCGTCGACGGCCGCTGCGCGCCGGGCTTCGCCGGCGTACGGGAAGCGTTCGAGCGGAACTTCCGCGAGCACGGTGACATCGGCGCGGCGGTGGCGGTGACCGTGGACGGCGAGGCGGTGGTCGACCTGTGGGGCGGCCATGCGGACGCCGCCGGGACCCGCACCTGGGAGCGCGACACCCTCGTCAATGTCTATTCGACGTCCAAGGGGATGACCGCGCTGTGCGCGCATCTTCTCGTGGACCGCGGCGAGTTGGACCTCGATGCGCCGGTGGCGCGGTACTGGCCCGAGTTCGGGCAGGCCGGCAAGCAGGACATACCCGTGCGCTGGCTGCTCAGCCACCGCGCCGGCCTGATCGCGCCCCGTGAGCCGCTCCCCCCGGGGTGCGCCTACGACTGGGAGGCGGTGTGCGCCGCCCTGGCGGCGGCCCCGCCGTGGTGGTCGCCGGGCACCGCGCAGGGCTACCACGCGGTGACGTTCGGCTACCTGGTGGGCGAGGTCGTCCGGCGGATCACCGGGCAGTCCCTCGGCGCGTTCCTGCGCAGCGAGATCACCGGGCCGCTGGGCGCCGGGGTGTTCATCGGCACCCCCGCCGAGGAGCACGCCCGCTGCGCGGACATGGTCGGGCAGCTGGACGAGGCGCGGCTCGCGGCGCAGTTCCCCGGCGGCGTGCCCCGGCCGCCCTTCCGCGCGCTGTCCGACCATCCGCTGGCCGTGGTGATGCTGGCGCTGACGTCCATCCCCACCGGCGACGTCAACAGCGCCGCCTACCGGTCGGCCGAGATCCCGGCGGGCAACGCCCACGCCGGCGCCCGCGGGCTGGCGGCCGTGTACGGCGCCCTGGCGGGCGGCGAGCTCGTCGGGCCCGCCACCCTGGAGGCGATGCGCCGTTCGCAGAGCCTGCCGGGCGAGCGTGATCTGACGATGGACGCGCTCGCCCCGGCGGGCCGCGAACACCGCTGGGGCCTGGGCTACATGCTCAACCACCAGGGCCAGGCGGGCCCCAATCCGCGGGCGTTCGGGCACGGTGGCGCGGGCGGCTCGTTCGCCTTCGCCGATCCGGAGAACCGGCTGTCGTTCGCGTACACCATGAACAAGTACGGCGGGGGCACGACGGGCGACGATCCGCGCAACCGCGGCCTGGTCCGGGCGGTGTACCGGGCCCTGGCGGAGACCCGGCGGTGAGGGGGCGGCCCGTCAGGGAGCGGCCGCTTCGGGCGGCGGGGCCGGCCGCGGGACCACCGGAGGTTCACCGGCCGCGTCGGTGAGGGCGCGCAAGGATTCGATGAGCCCGGTGCGCTGGGCGGGCGGCAGCCGGGCGACGATCTCGGCGGTCTCCGTGTGCCGGCCGGCCAGCACCCGGCCGACGAGGCGGCGGCCGTCGTCCGTCGGGCTCAGCACGACCTCGCGGCGGTTGCCGGGGTTGGTCCGCCGGGTGACGCTGCCGGCCGCCTCCAGCCGGTCGACCATCCGCATCGCGGTGGACGGGTTGACGCCCAGCGCCCCGGCCAGTGCGGCGAGTTTGACCGGGCCCCGGCCGTCCAGCACCACCAGGGCCCGCAGCTGGGGCAGGGTGAGGGAGGGCGCCGTCCGCCCGAGGGCGCGGGCGGAGATCCCGACCAGCAGCCGGGAGGCGGTCCGCACCGCGGCGATGACCTCCTCGACGTCATGATCGAGATCCTCGCCGGGCGCGGCCGCCCCGGCCCGCCGCGGTGCGCGCTGCGCGTCGTGCCCCATGGCGCCCTTTACACCCGCCGAGGGCATCGCGCCTGGTGGAGGGCCCTTTCGAAGGTCATCGAGAGGACCGGAATCCGGGCCCGCGAACCCCCTTGCCGAGCGCAATAATGGGAAGTGCGGCATGCATCCGGCCCGGCGCGAGCGCGACGGGCCCGAGAGGGCGTGATGACCATGGAACGGGACACCGAGACGGTTCACGAGGCCTATTCCTTCGTCTGTCTGCACTGCGGGCACGGCTGGGAGGAGGAGTACGAGATCCGGCACACCACGGACCTGGCCGGCCACCGGCGTGCCGACTACTTCGCCCACGGCGCCCGGGTCCGCTCCCCGCTGACCCTCACCGACTGCCCGTCGTGCAACCTCGGCCCGATCCGTATCCTGCGCCCCGGCCGGGTCAACTCGACGCGCCCCTATCTCGCCTGACCCCTGCCTCCTCCTGATGACTCGTCACCACCCGGTGTACAACAGGTGGTTGAGGAGGAGGGTCAGTGCGGCCTGGGCCGCCAGCCACCGGCGGTGCCGGTGTGCGGGCAGCAGCGCGCAGGCGGCCGGCAGCCAGACGGCGAACGGCAGCCAGATCCGCTCGGTCTCCGCCTTGCTCATCCCGGAGAGGTCGGCGACCAGCACGGCGAGCAGGACGGCCGCCACGAGGACGGTCAGCCGGGCGGCGGGGGCGCGCGGCGGGCCGGCGGAGGGGCTGAGCCCGCGCAGGGCGGTGGGGGCCGCGGCCAGGGTCCGGCGCACACCGGCCACCGTCGCCGGGCCGGTGATCAGGACGGTGCAGGCGAGGTTGCCCCATACCCAGTAGGCGTACGGGCGGACCGCGGCGGCGCCCTGGTAGTAGCGCTCGACGAGCAGCCGGTAGCCCTCCCACCAGTGGAATCCCGCGAGGGTGAAGGCGGCCGCGACGGCCAGCGCCCCGGCCGCCAGCAGGGGCAGCGGGCGCGCGGTGCGGGTGAGCAGCAGGATCGCCGCGCCGATCAGCGCGATCAGGGTGAGGCCGTAGGAGAGGTAGCAGGTCAGGCCGAAGAGGAGGCCGGAGGCCAGGGCGGCGCCGGCCCGGAGGGGGTCGCCGCCCCGCGGTGACCGGGGCAGGGTACGGCGGGTGGTGGCGAGGGCCAGCAGCGCCAGGGACCAGGCGGCGACGGCCGCGAAGTAGCCGTCCGCCGAGGTGCCCACCCAGACGGCGGCCGGGCTCAGGACGAGGAAGGGGGCGGCCCGGCGGGCGGTGGCCTCGTCGGTGAGGGCGCGCAGCCCGACGAGGACCGCGGCCACGGCGGAGGTGCCGGCCGTGATGCACCAGACGCCGGCCCAGCCGCCACCGCCCAGGCCGATGCGGTCCAGGCCGACGAAGGTGAGGACGGCGGCCGGTGGATGCCCGGCGACATGGGCGGGCCAGTGGTCCGGCGCGTTGTTGAGGATGTGGTGGGTGAAGTCGCGCAGCGCCGCCCCCGCGTCGTCGAAGCGGCGGATGACGGTCAGGTACTCGTACGCGGTGGTGAGCCGCTCGGCGATACCGGTCCGCCAGCCGTCGATCAGGGCCAGCGCCCCCGTCCAGAGCAGGGCGGCGGCCCAGCCCGTGAGGACCAGGCGGCGCCAGGGCAACCGGGCCGCGAGGGACGGTCCGTGGACGATCACCATGACGGCGACGGCGAGCGCGGCGGGGGTGCCGGGTCCCAGGTGCGGGAACCACGAGGCGTACAGCGGGGGCCAGTTGACGTGCAGGCTGCCGTCGGCGCGCTCGATGGCGGTGCCGACCAGCGCGGCCACCACGACGAGGAGGGCGCCGGTCGCGGCGGCCGCCAGATCGCGGCGGTGCGCGGCGCGTTCCGCGGGGAGTGCGCCGGCGGGGTCGCCGGGGGCCGGAGGAGAGGCCGGCCGGGGACCCGGATCGGATTCCGGACGGGGATCCGGACCGGGAGTCATACGGGAGGTCGCACGGGAGGTCACAGCGGCACGCTAGGCGCCGGCCGGCGGCAACGGACGCTCTGCGGCGGCGGTGTCATCGTTCCGTCAGATTTCCCCGGTGCCCGGGCGGCGAAGGGCGCCTCCGCCCCCACGACGTCAGAGTTTCGTCATGCGTCACGGGCCCGCCGGCACACCCCTCGCGGCATACCGTCGAAGCCAGGCCGCGCCGGCCCCGAGCGCCGGACGGGCCCAGGCGGCGGACCCTCGCCGCGCCGAATCGCCAAGGACACACCATGAGTGCCCCGCACCCTTCCGCTCCTCCTTCCCCTCCCCCGGCCCCGCCGTCCGTCTGGCGCAGCCCGCTGCGCGGTCCGCGGCTGACCGCGCTGCTCGGCGTCGTCCTGCTGGCCGGGATCACGCTGCTGTTCGTGACCGGTCTGCTGTCGTACGCCGCGTACAACCCGGATCTGGGCGCCGGGATCAACGACAAGACGCCCGGCAAGGGCCTGTTGGGCATCTACCTCTTCAGCTGGCCGACCGGCCCCTCCTGGCTCTACCGGCTCACCCAGGGGCTGCACGTCACGGTCGGGATCGCGCTGGTGCCCGTCCTGCTGGCGAAGCTGTGGTCGGTGATCCCGAAGCTGTTCACCCTGCCGCCGGCCCGGTCCGCGGGCCATGCGCTGGAGCGGCTCTCGCTGCTGCTGCTGGTCGGCGGAGCGCTCTTCGAGTTCGTCACCGGCATCCTCAACATCCAGCTGGAGTACCTCTTCCCCGGGTCGTTCTATCCGCTGCACTTCTACGGCGCGTGGGTGTTCATGGGAGCGTTCGCCGCCCATGTGGTGCTGCGCATGCCGCGGACCGTACGGGCGTTGCGCGAGCGCACCGACCCGGCGGCGGCCGACGACGACACCGGGCTGGTCCCGGTCCGGCCGGACCGGCCGACCATGACCCGGCGGGGAGCGCTGGGGCTGGTCGGTGCCGGTTCGCTGCTGCTGTTCACCACGGCCGCCGGGCAGAGCCTCGGCGGATGGTGGCGGCGCTCGGCCCTGCTGGCGCCGCACGGTGGCCGGGAGCCGGGCAGCGGACCGAACGGCTTCCAGATCAACAAGACCGCCGCGGCCGTCGGCATCACGGCCCGGGAGACGGGCGACGCCTGGCGGTTGACGGTCGAGGGCGGCGGACGGCGGGTGCGGATCGGCCGCGCCGAGCTGCTGGCGCTGCCCCAGCACACGGCGGCGCTGCCGATCGCCTGCGTCGAGGGCTGGTCGACGGGCGACCAGGAGTGGAGCGGGGTGCGGCTGCGGGACCTCGCCGCGCTGGTGGGGCTCGGCGACCGGCCCCCGGGCGTGCTGGTGGAGTCGCTCCAGTTGCACGGCGCGTTCCGCCGGGCGGCACTGCGCGACAACCAGGTGCGCGATCCGCGTTCGCTGCTCGCGCTGCGGGTGGGCGGCGCCGAGCTGTCCCCGGACCACGGCTGTCCGGCGCGGATCATCGTCCCGGCGGCTCCCGGGGTGCTCCAGACCAAGTGGGTGGCACGGCTGACGTTCGGGGAGTGGTGACGATGCGCAAGAGGCGGCGGACGGTGCGGGAACGGGCGGCACGGATGCGGCAAGCGGACCCGCGCGAACAGGCGGCGGGGGGTTGGCAGGCGGCCCCGGGCGAACGGGCGGCGCGGACACCGCAACCGGCCCCGGGCGGAGGGGCGGTGCCGGCCCTGCGCACGAGGGCCGGGCGGGCGCTCGGGGCGCTGCGCCTGCCCCGCCGCTACGGCGAGGGGCCGCTGCATCTGCTGCTGATGCTCGCGTCGTTCGCGCTCACCGGCTACGCGGGGGTGCGGCTGCTGGCCGGCGGGCAGTGGCCGCTGGTGCTCGTCTGGTTCGCCGGGGCCGCGCTGCTGCACGATCTGGTGCTGCTACCGCTGTACGCGCTCGCCGACCGTGCGCTGGTCCGTTGGACCGCCGGGACCGGCCGGAACCGGGCCCGGGCCGCGTACGTCCGGGTGCCCGCCGCGCTGTCCGGGTTGCTGCTGCTGGTGTGGTTCCCGCTGATCGCCGGCGCGGCGGGCGGCGGTTCGGCGGCGCACTACGAGGCCACCACGCGGCTGCCCGGCGGGGTGTTCCTGACCCGCTGGCTGCTGGTCACCGCCGGGCTGTGCGCCCTGTCCGCCCTGTGGCTGCTGGTGCGGACCGTTCAGCGGCGGCTGTGCGGGGCGCCCCGGCGGCGCAGCGAGACGAAGCAGCGCGCGGCGCCCGGCGCCTGATCGGCCTGGTCCGTGACGGTCCACTCCTCGACGGGGGTCCAGCCGGCGGCCGCCGCGTGGCGCAGCAGCGCGGCGGCGCCGACCCGGGCCCAGGGGAACGACTCGCCCGGTGCGCACGGGGCGCCGGGCGAGGGGTGGTAGCCCCGCTCGACCCGGACCTGGACCCGTTCGTCGACGTCCGCCGCGGCGGTCTCCACGATCAACAGGCCCTGCCGGCCGACCAGTTCGGCGGTGCGGGTGAGCAGGGCGCGCGGGTCGCCGCCGATGCCGATGTTGCCGTCGAGGAGCAGAGCCGTGCCCCAACTCCCCTCGTCGGGGAGGGAGTCGAAGACGGAGCGGTGCAGCGCGGAGCCGCCGGACGCCGCGGTGCGGGCCACCGCGGCGGTGCTGACGTCGATGCCGAGCGCCCGCCGGCCCTGTGCGGCGAGTGCGGCGACCAGCCGGCCGGGGCCGCAGCCGATGTCGAGGACGGCGCCCTCGCAGCGGCGCAGCGCCGACAGGTCGGCGGCGTCCGGCCCGGCGCACCAGCGCTCGACCTCCAGCGGCAGCAGCCAGCCGTCGCTGCGCCGCAGGAAGAGCGGGCCACGGCCGCTGCGCAGTGCGTCGGCGTACGGGTCCGCGCCCCAGGTGACGGTGTCGTGCCGGTCGGTTTGTGCCGTCGGTGGCATGGCGGTGCTCATCGGCCGGTGACCGGGGTCAGGCGGGCGAGGGTGGCGGCGAAGGTGCCGGCGGGGGCCGCGGCCGCGACCCGCTCCGCGTCGTCGGTGGTGTCGACGTCCCGCAGCGGCGGCAGGTCCCGCACCCGCAGCCCGGCGGCGGTCAGCCGGGCCCGCTGGGCGGCGCCGGTGCGGGCGGTGGACATGGGGACGCCGCGCAGCAGCCGGGGGTCGGGGGACGCCAGGCCGAGCGCCCAGAATCCGCCGTCCTCGGCGGCACCGAACCAGGCGTCGCAGTCGTCCCAGGCACCGGTGTCCAGCGCGGGGGCGAGGAGGTGCGGGGTGATCTGCGGGGTGTCCATGCCGAGGAGGAGGGTGGGGCCGGTGCTTGCGGCGAAGGCCGCGGCGAGCCGCTCGTCGAGGCCGCCGGCGCACTGGGGCCGGACCTCGAAGCCGTCCGGCAGCCAGCCGCCCGGGCGGCCGTCGAGGACGACCACCCGCCGCCGGGCGGGCATGGCGCGTACGGCCCGGAGGGTGTCGTACAGCGCCGCCTCGGCCAACTCGGCGGCCTCGTCGGGAGTGAAGGGCGGGGTGAGCCGGGTCTTGACCCGGCCGGGCACCGGTTCCTTGGCGATGACCAGGAGCGTGGTGGGGCCCGGACCCGCCGGGCGGTCTGCGGGCGCGGTCATCGGGCGGTCTCCTCCGTACGGGACGGGAGCGGGGGCTGGTTCAGGACGTCGCGCATGTCGCGCACCGCGTGCCAGGTGCCGCGCCAGGTGCCGGTCACCTTGGAACGGCCGGTGCGCGGGCGGTAGGGCACCTCGCGCTCCTCGACCCGCCAGCCCGCGTCGGCGGCCCGGACGACCATCTGCAGGGGGTAGCCGCTGCGGCGGTCGGTCAGCCCGAGGCCGAGCAGCGCGGTGCGCCGGGCGGCGCGCAGCGGGCCGAGGTCGTGCAGCCGCAGTCCGGTGCGGCGGCGCAGCATCCGGGCGAGGGCGAGGTTGCCGAGCCGGGCGTGCGGCGGCCAGGCGCCGCGCCCCTCGGGGCGGCGGCGGCCCAGCACCAGGTCGCTGTCGCCGTCGTGGACGGCGCGGACGAACGGGGTGAGCAGGGCGGGGTCGAGGGAGGCGTCGCAGTCGCAGAAGCAGACGATGTCGGCGTCGGCGGCCAGCAGTCCGGCGTGGCAGGCGGCGCCGAATCCGCGGCGCGGCTCGTGCACGACGGTGGCGCCCAGGCCGCGGGCGATCTCGGCGGAGCCGTCGGTGGAGCCGTTGTCCACGACGATCGCCCGCCAGCCTGCCGGGATGCGGTCCAGCACCCAGGGCAGCGCGGCGGCCTCGTCGAGGCAGGGCAGGACGACATCCACCGAGGGGGTACGGGGGGTGGGAGGAGGGGAGTGGGTCACGCCTTCACCTATGCATCAGAAGCGGACGGGCCAAGGGGTGTTGAAGTTTGTGTGGGGCGCGGGTGCCGGCGGGCGGCGGCGCGCGGGTCAGCCCATCGGTGCCGCCCGCATCCCCTCCCGGGCGAACTCCCGCATGCCCGCCGCGAATCCGGTCGCGGCCCGCCAGCCGAGGTCGTCGGCGATGCGCTGCGACGAGGCGGTGATGTGCCGTACGTCGCCGAGCCGGTACTCCCCCGTGACCACGGGCGCCGGTCCGCCGCACGCCCCGGCCAGGGCCTGCGCCATCTCGCCGACGGTGTGCGGCACCCCGCTGCCCGTGTTGTACGCGGTCAGGGTGCCCGCCGCCCGGTCCGGCAGCGCCTCCAGGGCGACCACGTTGGCGGTGGCGATGTCCCGTACATGGACGAAGTCCCGCCGCTGGCCGCCGTCTTCGTAGACGGTCGGGGACTGTCCGCGGGCCAGCGCCGAGCGGAAGAACGAGGCCACCCCCGCGTACGGGGTGTCCCGTGGCATCCCGGGCCCGTAGACGTTGTGGTAGCGCAGCGCGACGGCCCGGCCGCCGGTGGCGCGGGCCCACGAGGCGGCCAGGTGCTCCTGGGCGAGCTTGGTGGCGGCGTAGACGTTGCGCGGATCGGTGGGGGCGTCCTCGCCGACCAGTCCCGGCCGCAGTGCGGCGCCGCACTGCGGGCAGCGCGGCTCGAACTGCCCGGCGTCCAGTTCGTCCACGGCCCGCGGGCCGGGCCGCACCACGCCGTGGCCGGGGCAGGTGTAGCGGCCCTCCCCGTAGACCACCATCGACCCGGCGAGCACCAGCTCGCGCACCCCGGCGTCGGCCATCGCGGCCAGCAGCACCGCGGTGCCCAGGTCGTTGCAGCCGACGTAGTCGGGTGCGTCCGCGAAGTCCTTGCCCAGGCCCACCATCGCCGCCTGGTGGCAGACCGCCCGCACGCCCCGCAGGGCCTCGTCGACCGCCGCCCGGTCGCGCACGTCGGCGACGATGCGCCGCGCGCCCGGGCGCGGCGGCGGGGGCTCGGGGTGCGCCGAGGGCAGCAGCGCATCGAGCACGACGGGCTCGTGCCCGTGCGCCATGAGCGCCTCGACGACCTGCGATCCGATGAATCCGGCACCGCCGGTGACCAGTACACGCATGCCGGTCACGCTAAGCGGGACGGGGCGCTCCGGCCCGCGCATGAGCCGCCGTGTCATGGGTCCGTAAGATCCGCGGCCGCCCGGCGCGCCCGCTGCCGCACCGTCCGGGCCACTGCGATTCGGTAACAGGGCGCATTCGAGGTATTTCGGTACGGCATATGTTGCTTATGCTCAGGTCGGGCGCCGGGGGGCCGCTTTCGGACACTCCGACGGCCGGCGGGCCCCTTGCCCGACCTTGCCCGATCACCTCACTGACACCGTCGGAGAACACCTTGGCCGTGGAGAATGTGGAGCAGCGCACCGGCTCCCGGGTGCTGCCCGCGCTTCCGTACGCGGTGATGGCCGTGGTCACCACGGTCGACCTCACCGCGGGCCCGGGCGTCGGGTTCCTGCCGCTGGTCTCACTGGGGCCGGCGTTCGCCGGACTGGTCGGCGGCTGGCGGCGGACCGCCGTGGTCGGGCTGACGGCCTTTGTGCTCTGCCTCGGGCTGGGCGTCTACAACGGCCTGTTCGAGAGCCGGCGCGGACTGACCGCGCTGCTGTCGGTGGCCGGGGTGACCGCGGCCGGGGTGGTCGCCGCGGTGATGCGGCAGCGGCGCGAGGCGGAGCTGGCCAGCGTCCGTTCCATCGCCGAGGTCGCCCAGCGGGTGCTGCTGCGCCCGGTGCCGCGCGGCGCCGGGCCGCTGCGGGTCGCTGTCTCGTACACCTCGGCGGTGGCCGAGGCCCGGATAGGGGGCGATCTGTACGAGGTGGTGACCTCGCCCGCCGGGGTGCGGATCATCGTCGGCGATGTGCAGGGCAAGGGCCTGGAGGCCGTGGAGAGCGCGGCGGTGGTGCTCGGCGCCTTCCGGGAGGCGGCGCACGACGAGCCGGATCTGCCGGCCGTCGGCGAGCGGGTCGAGCGGGCGCTGAACCGCCATCTGTCCGGCGAACGGTTCGTCACGGCGGTGCTCGCCGAGATCGGTGACGGCCCGAACGCCACCCTCCTGAACTTCGGCCACCCGGCGCCGCTGGTCGTCCGCCCCGCGGGCGCGGTGGCGTTCGCCGCCCCGCCGGACCGCGCCCTGCCGCTCGGCCTCAGCCTGCACGACGCCGGGGCACCGGCGCCCTACGAGGTGCCCTTCGCGCCCGGCGACCAACTGCTCTTCTACACCGACGGCGTCACCGAGGCCCGCGACGCGGCGGGCCGCTTCTACCCCCTCGACGAACGCGCCGCGCTGCTCAAGGACCCCGACCCGGAGACCGCGCTGCGCGCGGTGCGCGAGGACCTGGTCGAGCATGTCGAGGGGCCGCTGCACGACGACGCGGCGATGCTGCTGGTCCGCTACCGCGGGGCCTGCTGACCCGGCGTCGGGCCGGGCCCGGGAGCCGGTTGGGGGTCGGCGCTCAGTCGTCGCGCGGGTCCCCGGTGCCGCGCTCCCCGTCGCCGTCTCGGCCCTCAGCCCCGTCCCGGCCCCCGTCGCCGTCGCTGCTCCCGCTCCGGTCCCCGTCGCCGTGACCGCCCCCGTCCGCCTCGCCCGCACCGGCCCCCTTCGCGCGGCCGGTGCCCGGCTCCCCCGCTCCCGACCGGGCCTCCGCCTTGGCGGCCGAGCGCCGTGCGACCTCCTCGCGGGCCGCGGCCGTGGCGACCGAGGGCCACACCCGGTCGAGTGAGGCGTTCATCGCGGCGCCGACCAGCACCGCGAAGGCGGACACCCCGATCCACAGCAGTACCGCGACCGGCGCGGCCAACGAGCCGTAGATCGTGGGCCCCTCGACCGTCGAGGTGAGGTAGAGCCGGAGCAGGAAGCTGCCGAGCACCCACATGCCCAGCGCCACCACCGCGCCGGGAATGTCCTCCGGCCAGGGCGAACGGACGGGGACGGACGCGTGGTAGAGCGTGGTGAGGAAGGCGACCGACAGGAGCAGGACGACCGGCCAGTACAGCGCCCGGATGATGTGCTCGCTGGCCGGCAGCCAGCCCACGACGGTGTCGGGACCGGCGACCATCAGCGGCAGCGCCACGGCGCCGACGACCAGCGCGGCGAGGTACAGCACGAACGCCAGCAGCCGGGTCCTGATGATGCCCCGCCGGCCGTCGAGCCCGTACATGATGGTGATGGTGTCGACGAAGACGTTCATCGCCCGGGACCCGGACCACAGGGCGATGGCGAAGCCGAGGGAGATGACGTCCGGGCGGCGGCCGGTGAAGACGTCGTTGAGCAGCGGCCGGGCGATCTCGTTCACGCCCTTGCTGGACAGGACCGTGCCGGCGGCGCCGAGGATGTGCCGGCGGACGTTGTCGAGGGTGTCGTGCCCGATCCAGGTGTTGGTGTAGCCGAGCACGCCGAGGAGTCCGAGGATCAGCGGCGGCAGCGACAGCAGGCTCCAGAAGGCCGCCTCGGCGGCCAGGCCCGTGACGCGGTACTTCATGCAGGAGTTGACCGTGTCCTTGAGCAGGAGCCAGGCCAGCCGGCGCTTGGAGACATTGCGGTAGAGGGCACGGGCCTTGGTCAGACGGCCCGCGGGCCGCTCGGTTGGTTCGTTTGCCGGCTGCACCTCCTTACCGTATCCGGCATGGCAGCCACCACTCACACGGTCACGAACCAGCCTCCGCCGCTGGTCGGATACGACGTCTTCACCGGCGATGCGGCCCTGGCCGAGGGCGTCGCCCGGCATGTCGCCGGCGTCCGGCTCGACGAGGTACGCGAAGAGCTCAGCACACTGGGGAAGGCGGCCGGCTCCGCGCACGCCCGGCAGTGGGGCGAACAGGCCAACGCCCACCCCCCGGTCCTGCACACCCACGACCGCTACGGCCACCGCATCGACGAGGTCGAGTACCACCCGGCGTGGCACCGGCTGCTCGGCCACGCCGTCACGGCCGGCCTGACCGGCGCGTGGTCCCGGCCGGACGGCCATGTCCGGCGCACCGCCGGCTTCATCGTGTGGACCCAGGCCGAGGCGGGACACGGCTGCCCGGTGTCGATGACCCATGCGGCGGTGCCCACGCTGCGCGCCGAGCCCGAGCTGGCGGCCGAATGGGAGCCGCTGCTGACCTCGCGGGTGTACGCGCACGAGCTGCGCCCGGTCGCCGAGAAGGGCGGCGCGCTGGCCGGGATGGCCATGACGGAGAAACAGGGCGGCAGCGACCTGCGGGCCGTCACCACCCGCGCCGAGCCGCTGGCCGCCCCCGGCGAGTACGTGCTGACCGGCCACAAGTGGTTCTGTTCGGCGCCGATGTCCGACGCCTTCCTGGTGCTGGCCCGCGCGCCGGGAGGGCTCACCTGCTTCCTGCTGCCGCGGGTGCTGCCGGACGGCAGCCGTAACGCCTTCCGCATCCAGCGGCTCAAGGACAAGCTCGGCAACCGCTCGAACGCCTCGGCGGAGGTCGAGTTCGACGGGCAGAGCTGGGCGCGCCGGGTCGGCGAGGAGGGGCGCGGGGTGGCGACCCTCATCGACATGGTCGCGGCGACCCGGCTGGACTGTGTCAGTGCGTCGGCGGCGGTGATGCGGCAGGCCGTGACGCAGGCGCTGCACCACAGCGCCCACCGGGAGGCCTTCGGGGACCGGCTGATCGACAAGCCGCTGATGCGCAATGTGCTGGCCGACCTGGCGCTGGAGTCGGAGGCGGCGACCACGCTCGCCCTGCGGCTGGCGGCGGCGTACGACGGCGGCACCGAGCAGGACCGGCACTTCCTGCGGCTGGCGGTGCCGGCGGCGAAGTACTGGGTGACCAAGCGCTGCACCCCGCTGGTGACCGAGGCGCTGGAGTGCCTGGGCGGCAACGGCTACGTCGAGGAGTCGGGGCTGCCGCGGCTGCTGCGCGAGGCGCCGCTCAACTCGATCTGGGAGGGTTCCGGCAACGTCCAGGCGCTGGACGTGCTGCGGGCCCTGCGGCGCGAACCCGAGGCGCTGAACGCGTTCCTCACCGAGATCGGGACGGCGCGGGGCGCGGACCACCGCCTGGACCGGGCCATCACGGGGATGCTCACCGAACTCGCCGATCTGGAGGGCATCGAGGCGCGGGCCCGGCGGCTGGCGGAGCGGATGGCGCTGGTCCTCCAGGGTTCGCTGCTGGTGCGTCATGCGCCGCCCGAGGTCGCGGACGCGTTCTGCGCCGCCCGGCTCGGGGGCGACGCGGGCGCGGCCTTCGGGACGCTGCCGCACACGCTGGACCTCGGGGCCGTGGTGGCTCGGGCGCGGCCGGTGGCCGAGCACTGAGTGCGGGCCGGCCCGGCACGGCGGCGGTTCCCCGTCGCCTCCGGGCCGTCGCCCACGAGGCTACGGGGACAGGGGGTCACCGCCGCCGCGCCGGTCGGGGAGCGGTGCCGCGCCGACACGGCACCGCTCCCGGTACAAGGGTGTCCGGGGCACCGCACAGGGCCCCCGGTGCGCGGACGTCGGCCGGCCCCGTGAGCCCCCTCCCGCGCCGTGCCGACGTCACGTGTGGCGGCCGACGGAGTCCCTGCGACATCCCACGGGCTCCTCGACGGGTGACCGGCGAACCCGCGGGGGCGAGACACCATCGGCCGCTTCGGCCAGACTCCCCGCAACGCGTCGTGGGCGACAACGGTTGCATTGCGTTGCAGCGCCCGGTGACGGCCCGGGACAATGGCCGCTTCCAGGACGGACCGGTGGCCCGGTGAGCGCACGAGAGGCACGCGAGGCACGAGGCACGACCCGGGGAACAGGGCAGTACGGAGAACAGCGTGAGCGACAGAGCGATCGACGGCGCGGTCTGGTCGGCCCAGGACAACCGCGCCACCGCACACCGTCTCGCCACGGTCCACGAGGCGGCGCTCGCGGGCGGGACGGCGCCCGGCGAGGCGGGGGACGCGCCCCGCACGGTGATCGGTGAATCGTGGCGGCGGGTGCTGGTCTCCGGCGTCGACCCGGATCACGACCGGCCTCAAACCCCGCTCTCCGTAGCGGAGTTGGAGCACCGCCGGCAGAAGTCCCAGCTGGCGACGGTGCTGCCGGTGTTCCACGAGGGGCTGTTATCCGCGGCCGACGCCGCTCAGCAGATCATGGTCGTCACCGACGCCGAGGGCCGGGTGCTGTGGCGCGAGGGCAGCGCCCCGGTCCGGCGGATGGCCGACCGGCTGGGCTTCGACAAGGGCGCCGACTGGACGGAGGGCGTCGTCGGCACCAACGCCATCGGCACCGCGCTGGTGGCCCGCCGGCCGGTGCTGGTGCACTCCGCCGAGCACTTCGTCCGCAGCCACCACGCGTGGACCTGTGCCGCGGCGCCGCTCCACGACCCGCGCGACGGGCGCCTGCTGGGCACCGTGGACCTCAGCGGTCCGGCGCCCTCCTTCCACCCCACGACGCTCTCCCTGGTGTCCTCCGTCGCCCGGCTCGCCGAGGGCGAGCTGCGCACCCGCCACCATCTGTCCCTGGAGCGGCTGCGGTCGAGCGCGGCACCGGTGCTGGCGCGGATCGGCGGGCGGGCGCTGGCCGTCGACCCGAGCGGCTGGGTCGTGGGGGTGACGGGCCTGACGCCGCCGGACCGGGTGGCGCTGCCCAAGGCACCGGAGGCCGGGCCGCTGTGGCTGCCGCGGTACGGCATGTGCGCCCTGGAGCCGTTGCCCGGCGGCTGGCTGATCCGCGTCGGGCGGCAGGAGCGGGAGATGCGGCCGAGCCGGGTGGTGCTGGACGTCAGCGGCCGGGACGGCTCGACGGTCACCGTCAGCGGCGCGGCCGGCAGCTGGTCGCACGAGCTGACCCCGCGCCATGCCGAGCTGCTGTTCGTCCTCGCCGCGCATCCGCAGGGGCGCAGCGCCGCCCAGCTCGCCCGGGACCTCTTCGGCGACGACAGCCGCACGGTCACGGTGCGGGCCGAACTCTCCCGGCTGCGCCGCCATCTCGCGAGCGTCCTGGCCCACCGGCCCTACCGGTTCGCGGACGGGGTCGAGGTGGAGCTCCTGCTGCCGCCCCGGCCCGCCCACCTGCTGCCGCAGTCCCTGGCCCCGGCGGTGGCGGCGGCCCGCCGGGGGTGACGGAGCGGGAGCCGGGGGCGGCCCACGGGGTGGGGGTGCGGGGAGGCCACGGGGCGGCGGTGCGGAGGGCAGGCGAGCCGGGCCGGGGAAGGCGCCGGGGGCCGGGGGGAAGATAGCGGGTCACGGGTGGCGGACGGCGGTGCGCGGCGCCCGCCACCCGTTCGGTCGCCTGCTGTCGCCCCCGCCCGGGCGCGCGCCTAGCGTGCCGACAGCGGACCGTGCGCCCCCGGGGAGCGGCGTCCCGGGAAGCGCGGTCACGGGAGGTGAGCGATGAGCCCGACGGGCCCGCCGGACGCGACGGCCGGGGAGCCGGCGGCCGCACGCCGGCCCAGGTGGGGTGCGCTGGCGCTGGCCGGGCTCATCGGCATCGGCATGGTGCGCCAGGGACTGTCCGGTGAGGCGGACGGGCCGCCGCAGCCGGGGGCCGGCACCGTGCTCTTCCCCGGCGACCTCCCGCCCGACGGCCCCGCGCCGCCGCCGCTGCCCCGCTCCGCGCCCGCCCGGGTGGCGATCGCGTCGCTCGACGTGTCGGCCCCGCTGCTGCCGCTGGGCCTGGACAAGGACGGCTGGATCGAGGCCCCGCCGGCCGGCGCCCCGCGGCTGGCGGGCTGGTACGCGGGCGCGCCGACCCCGGGCGAGAACGGCACCGCCGTGATCGTCGGCCATGTCGACAGCCTCAGCGGGCCCGCGGTCTTCTACGGGCTGGGCGCCCTGGAGAAGGGCCGGACGATCCGGGTCACCCGCGAGGACGGGCGGACCGCGGTCTTCGAGGTCTACGGCATCCAGGTCTTCGACAAGCGGAAGTTCCCGGCCCGGAAGGTCTACGGCCCCACCGGACGCCCCGAGCTGCGCGTCCTGACCTGCGGCGGCCCCTACGAGGCGGGCTCCGGCTACACGGGCAACGTGGTGGTCTTCGCCCGGATGACGACCGCCGGCGGCACGGCCCCCCGGAGCCGGTGACCCCCACACTGTGAGCCACCGTCTCACGATACGGACGAGCCCTCCCCTCGGCCTCCCCGCCCCTCGCACCCGCCCCGCCCGGCCTCCCCCCTCGGCCCGGGCCCGGCCCCCCGGCCCCGGTGTGATGTGCTGGCCGCATGAGCATCTCGGTCACCACGTGGTACCTCGAACAGACCTCGCGCGCCGACCTGTCCCCCGCCGAGGGGCCGACGCCCGACCGGGACGTCCGCATCCTCCGGTCCGAGGTGCCGTCGCCCGAATTCAGCCGCTTCCTCTATACGGCGGTCGGCGGGGACGTCACCTGGACCGACCGGCTGGCATGGCCGTACGCGCAGTGGGCGGCGCACCTCGGGCGCCCCGGCGTGGAGACCTGGGTGGCGTACGAGCGCGGGACGCCGGCGGGGTTCATCGAGCTGGCGGCCGAGAGCGGCTCCGTGGAGATCGCCTACTTCGGGCTGCTCCCCGGCTTCCGCGGGCGCCGGATCGGCGGGCACCTGCTCGGGTACGGGACCGAGCGGGCCTGGGACCTGGCCGAGCGGTGGCCGGGCCTGCCGCGGACCGAGCGGGTGTGGGTGCACACCTGCAGCAAGGACGGCCCGCACGCGAAGGCGAACTACGAACGGCGCGGCTTCCGGGTGTACGACACCACCGTGGCCGAGGAGCCCGACGTGGCGGCTCCGGGACCCTGGCCCGGCGCGGGGGCCATCACGGCCGGCACACCCGCCGGGGAGTGATCGGCACCACACTGTCTCGTGATGCGAGACTGAGGTGTCCGGATCCTGGATAACGGTGGACTGGCCGGAGAGCGGCGTGACACGCTTCCGTCATGTCTCGAGCTGGAATTGCCTTGGTGAGTCGGCGGCACGTCGACCTCGGCCGCATGTCCAGCGCCATTTGTCGGGCGGGCTGAGGCTGCCTCCACCAGGGCCTCCGGCCCCGGGCAGCACCCAGCACCACCACCGCACCTCCCGCCGTCCCCACCGTCGCGGACGCCCTGACACCCCTCGACCCGCAGACCTTCCGACGCGTGTGCCACGCGCCGCCCTTCGGTATGCCTGCGCAGGTCATCGCGGGTGCCCGGCGCCCCGTCCGCATTCCTTGAGCCCGCCCAGAAGGACGTACACCCATGGCCGCCTCCCCCGAACTCCCCGCAGCTGCCACGACCCGCCGCAAGGCCGGACGCCACCGCGGCGAGGGCCAGTGGGCCGTTGGCCACCACACGCCCCTCAACGGCAACGAGCAGTTCAAGAAGGACGACGACGGTCTCAATGTGCGGACACGCATTGAGACGATCTACGCCAAGTCCGGTTTCGACTCCATCGACCCCAACGACCTGCGCGGGCGGATGCGTTGGTGGGGCCTGTACACCCAGCGCAAGCCCGGGATCGACGGCGGCAAGACCGCGATCCTGGAGCCGGAGGAGCTGGACGACAAGTACTTCATGCTGCGGGTGCGCGTCGACGGCGGACGCCTGAGCGTGGCGCAGCTGCGCGCCATCGGCGAGGTCTCCGAGCAGTACGCCCGCGGCACCGCGGACATCACCGACCGGCAGAACATCCAGCTGCACTGGATCCGCATCGAGGACGTCCCCGCCATCTGGGAGAAGCTGGAGGCGGTGGGCCTGTCCACGACGGAGGCCTGCGGCGACTGCCCGCGCGTGATCATCGGCTCCCCGGTGGCCGGCATCGCGGCGGACGAGATCATCGACGGCACCCCGGCCGTGGACGAGATCCACGAGCGGTACATCGGCAGCAAGGAGTTCTCCAACCTGCCGCGGAAGTTCAAGACGGCGATCTCCGGCTCGCCCGTCCAGGACGTGGTCCACGAGATCAACGACGTCGCCTTCGTCGGTGTCGTCCACCCCGAGCACGGCCCCGGCTTCGACCTCTGGGTCGGCGGCGGCCTGTCCACCAACCCCAAGCTC
>Ga0207426_1000800_pt1 | contig 34038 bp, 31 predicted proteins | sample AraplaMF_Cvi_mMS_FD_184265 | JGI IMG/M metagenome (GOLD analysis project Ga0207426, IMG submission 184265) | Arabidopsis root microbial communities from the University of North Carolina, USA - plate scrape MF_Cvi_mMS (SPAdes) (version 2) | ecosystem: Host-associated > Plants > Roots > Endosphere... | reverse complement strand
GAGCGTATCCGGGGTCCAGCCCAGCATGTAGAACGAGGTCTTGTAGCCGCCGGGCTTCAACACCTTGGCGAAATACTGCGCCTTGGGCTGCGCCAGCAGATCCACCTTGATGTTGATGCGGGCGAGCATGCCGACGATCGCCTGGCAGATCGCGGCGTCGTTGACGTAGCGATCGTTCGGGCAGTCCATCGTCACTTCGAAGCCGCTCGGATAGCCAGCGTCCGCCAGCAGTTTCTTGGCGGCGTCGGGATCGAATTTCGGCCGGGTGATGTCCTTCGACGAAAAGATCTCGGGAGCGACCATCAATGCGGACGGCGTGGAGAGCCCGCGCATGACGCGATTCTTGATCAGGTCGATGTCGATCGCGCGGTAGACGGCTTCACGGACGCGAACGTCCTTGAACGGGTTCTTGCCCTTGATGTTGGAATACAGGAGCTCGTCGCGCGCCTGATCCATGCCGACGAAGATGGTGCGGAGCTCAGGTCCCGTCAGCACGGTGGCGTTGGGGCTCGCCTTGACGCGGTCGATGTCCTGGACCGGAACCGGCTCGATCACGTCGACTTCGCCCGACAGCAGCGCCGCGACGCGCGTGGCGGGGTTTGCGATCGGCGTGAAGACGATTTCCTTCAGATTATGCTCGGGCTTACGCCACCAGTTCGGGTTGGCCTTGAAGACCGTCTTCACGCCGGGCTGGTGGCTGTCGATCATGAAGGGCCCGGTGCCGTTCTCATGGAGAGAGGCATAGCTCGGCGTCGTCGCAGCCGCAGGCGTCGGTGCCACCGCATCGTTCGCCTCTGCCCATTTTTTGTCCATGATGTACCAGGTCGCCCACAGCGCCGTCAGGATGGGATTGGGCGAGGTCAGGACGAAATCGACGGTGTAATCGTCGACCTTGATGACCTTGGCATCGGCGGGAACGCGGCTTTGGAAATTCGAACCTTTGGCCCGCACGCGCTCGGCCGAGAACACCACGTCATCGGCGGTGAAGGGGTCGCCGTTGTGGAACTTGACGCCCTTGCGCAGATGAAAGCGCCAACGTGTCGGCTCCGGCGTCTCCCAGCTTTCCGCGAGCGCCGGGATGATCTTCAGGTCCTTGTCGCGGGCGACGAGACCCTCATAGACGTGGCCGAGATGCGCACTGGTGGTCGACTCGTTGAGCGTGTAGGGATCGAGCGACTTCAGCTCACCCTGGTTGGCATAGCGCAGCGTCTGGCTCGACGCCGGCGTGACCGTCAACGCAAGCATACCGGCGAGCGCTGTCGCAAACAGACCACGACTGACTGACATTCTTGACCCTCTCCACTCTGCCGCGCCGTGATTTTTGATTGTTCGGCGGGCGTCCCAACGCATGTTGCCCAGAGTTCACGACCCGTGCAAGCGGCTTTCCAGCAAGGAACGCGCCAAGTTGCGCCGCTGTGCAGCAATGCTGACCGACAATTTAGGGGTGGGAGGCATGCCGGCGACATTCGAATTTCGACCGGTCACGGGAATAAGCACCGAAACGGCTTCCCGGCTGCCTGGCGGACCGATTTGATTGACCATGTCCGGAGCCAAAATCCGCCCCCGGTCTCAGTTCGCTTGCGTCGCACGCCATGTCGCGGCGATACTGTGTGACGCCGCTCGAATCTCATCCGGAGGGGACATGAAAGTTAATATCGAAATCGACTGCACCCCCCTCGAAGCGCGCCAGTTCTTCGGATTGCCTGACGTGGCGCCAATGCAGACGGCGGTGATGGACAAGCTGCAGCAGCAGGTGCTGAGCAATATCGAGAAGGTCTCGCCGGAATCGCTGATCCAGAGCTGGTTCACCTTCGATCCGAAGATCGCCGAACGGTTTCAAGACATGTTCGTCACCATGGCCGGCCTCGGCGGCACGCGCAGCGCCGATAAGAAGAAATAATGTCATCCGGGGCGGACGGTCCGCAGGCGTCAGGCCGGCTTCGTCCGCCGGGCATCGGCCTGTTGCTCGCCGAAGCCCGTGGTCTGTTTGAGTTCAACGCCAGCCTGATGCTGTCGCCGCTGCTGATGCGCGCGCCCAGGGGCGACGGCCATCCGGTGCTGGCGTTGCCGGGATTCCTTGCGAGCGATCTCTCGATGGCGCCGATGCGGCGTTACCTCACCGAGCTCGGCTATGAGGCGCATGCCTGGCGCATGGGCCGCAATCTCGGCGGCCTCGGGCGGATGCGAGAAGCCTTGCGCGCCCGCCTCACTGAAATCCATGCTGCGAGCGGACGCAAGGTCAGCCTGGTTGGCTGGAGCCTCGGCGGCGTCTATGCCCGCGATCTCGCGCTGCACGCGCCCGACATGGTTCGCTACGTCGTCACGCTCGGCAGCCCGTTCGCCAACGACGTCCGCGCGACCAACGCGACGCGGCTTTACGAGGCGCTGTCCGGCGAGCGGGTCGAGGATCTCGCCGAGCTGCGAGAGGCGATCGCCGGTGATCTGCCGGTGCCGGCGACATCGATCTATTCGCGCGCCGACGGCGTCGTGAACTGGCGGACCTGTCTGCTTCGTCCGTCCGACCGCGCCGAGAACATCGAGGTGCATCTGGCGAGCCATATCGGGCTCGGCGTTAACCCTGCCGCATTGTGGGCAGTGGCGGATCGGCTGGCGCAGCCGGAAGGGGAGTTCTGGCCGTTCGACCGGGCCGGGCCGTTTGCCATTGCATATGCCCCGCCTGAGAAGGCAGTATCGGCCTGACGAGAAGTGCCGCCAAGGCGCCCGTCGACGCGTAGCGGAGGGAACTATGGCTGACGGTAAGAAACTGTCGTCGCTAGACGCATCTTTTCTGTATCTGGAAACGCCTGAGATGCCGATGCATGTCGGCAGCATGGCGATCTTTCGTCTGCCCGATGATTACAAGGGCGACTTCTTCGAAGACTTCAAGGCGATGATCGTCTCGCGCCTGCACATCGCGCCGATCCTGAAAGCACGCCTGGAGAAGGCGCCGCTCGACATCGATCATCCCTCCTGGGTCGAGGACGATCAGTTCGACATTGACCGTCACATCTTCCGCGCCAGCCTGCCGCAGCCGCGCGACCGCGCCACGCTGGAACGCATCGTCGGCTGGATGCACGCCAAGCTCCTGAACCGCGCTCGCCCGCTCTGGGAATTCTACGTGTTCGAAGGCATGAAGGACAACGAGGTCGGGCTTTACTCCAAGATGCACCACGCCGCCATCGATGGCGGCGCCGGCGCGGCATTGACCAACATGATCTACGACATTTCGCCGGTCCCGCGGCAAGTCGATCCGCCGACAGGTGGATCGAAGCCCGGACAGGAGCCGCGCGATATCGCTGCGAACCTGCTCGATTCCTATCAGCAACTGTTCAACCTGCCGCTCGACGCCGGCAAGACCGCCCAAAACCTGCAATTGCCGCGGACCGGCAAGAGCGACATCGGCTCGATCCTGTTCGACAATGCGATGTACCAGATCGAGAGCGCGGTGCGCTTTGCCGGCAATATCCCGACCATGGTCAAGAGCGTGTCGGAGGTGCTCACCAAGGTTTCTGATCCCAAGTCGCGCGAGAGCCTCGCCAGCATGGTGTCGCCGCCGACCATGCTCAACAAGACGATCTCGTCGGAGCGCAGTTTTGCCGGCGTGTCGATCTCGCTGTCGCGTTCCAAGGCGCTGGCCAAGCTCGCCGGCGGCAAACTCAACGACGTCGTGCTGGCGCTCGCCTCCGGCGTGGTTCGCCGCTACCTGCAGCAATACGGCACGCTGCCGGCGAAGTCGTTGACCGCGGCGGTTCCGATCTCGCTGCGCGAGGAGGGCAACACCGAGGCCAATAACCAAGTATTCGGCATGATCTGCGCGATCGCGACCAATATCGACGATCCCAAGGCGCGGCTGGAAGCGATCATCGCGCAATCGACCAAGTCGAAGGAGATGTCGCATCCGCTGCGTGCGCTGATGCCGCAGGTCTCCAACATCTCGATGCTGGGCGCGCCGATCATGGTGCAGATCCTGGCACTGCTCTACAGCCGCTCCAATCTTTCGGACGTGCTGCCGCCGGCTGCCAACATCACGGTGTCCAATGTGCCGGGCCCGCGGCAGACGCTTTACGCGGCCGGCGCCGAGCTGCTGCACATCTTCCCGGTGTCGATCTCGACGCACGGGCAGGCGCTCAACATCACCGTGCAGAGCTATCGCGACCAGCTCGATTTCGGCTTCATCGTCGGCGCCAACATCATTCCGCATGTGCAGGTGATGTGCGACATGCTGCCGGAGGAGTTCGCCGCGCTCGAGGCGGCCTACGCGCCGCCGCCGGCGGAGATCAAGGGCGCAGCCGAATAGTAGGATTGTCAGGATTTTTTCAATGATTGAGATGCCGCCGCTCCAGTTCGCGCAGACGAACGGAATCCGCATGGGCTATTACGAAGCGGGGCCGGTGACGGACAAACCACCGGTAGTGCTGTGCCATGGCTGGCCCGAGCTCGCCTTTTCCTGGCGCCACCAGATCAAGGCGCTGAGCGAGGCCGGCATCCGGGTGATCGCGCCGGACCAGCGCGGCTATGGCGCCTCCGACCGGCCCGAGCCGGTCGAGGCCTACGACATGGAGCACCTGACCGGCGATCTCGTCGGGCTGCTCGATCATCTCGACATCGACAAGGCGATCTTCGTCGGTCACGACTGGGGCGGCTTCGTCGTCTGGCAGATGCCGCTGCGACATCCCTCGCGCGTCGCCGGCGTGGTCGGTGTCAACACCCCGCATTGGGACCGCGCGCCGATCGACCCGATCGCACTATTTCGCCAGCGTTTCGGCGATCAGATGTACATCGTCCAATTCCAGGACCCCGCGCGCGAGCCGGACAGGATCTTCGGCAGCCGCGTCGAGCAGACCTTCGATGCGTTCATGCGCAAACCCTTGCCACGGCCGGCGGTGAAAGTGGAGGAGCCGCCGATCACCGGCGTTGGCGCCTCGTCGAAGACCAATCTGGCGTTCCCGCAGATGATCGCGGCTTACAACGCCAAGGCCGATCCGCGCACGCCGATCCTGTCGGCGGAGGAGAAGAAGGTCTTCGTCGACACCTTCACGACGACCGGCTTCACCGGCGGCATCAACTGGTACCGGAATTTCACCCGCAACTGGGAACGCGCGAAGGGGCTGGATCACCATATCAACGTTCCGTCGCTGATGATCATGGCGGAGAACGACGCCGTGCTGCCGCCGTCCGCGGCCGACGGCATGGAGAAGCTGGTGTCTGATTTGGAGAAATATCTGGTGAAGGACAGCGGCCATTGGACGCAGCAGGAGCAGCCGGAAGAGGTCAGCGCCAAGCTGATCGAATGGCGTAGAAGGCGGTTTGGGTAATTCGTCATTGCGAGCCCGTCATTGCGAGGAGCGAAGCGACGAAGCAATCCAGCCTGCCTCCGCGTACATTTCTGGATTGCTTCGCTTCGCTCGCAATGACGACATTGAGGCAGGGGGACTATACTTAGATGTCAGCCAAGAACCGACTGGACCCGATCCCGCACCCGCCGACCAGGCCGGTGGTCGGCAACATGCTGTCGCTGGACTCGGCCGCGCCGGTGCAGCATCTGACGCGGCTTGCCAAGGAGCTGGGTCCGATCTTCTGGCTCGACATGATGGGCTCGCCGATCGTCGTCGTCTCCGGTCATGATCTGGTCGACGAGCTCTCCGACGAGAAGCGGTTCGACAAGACGGTGCGCGGCGCGCTGCGGCGCGTGCGGGCCGTCGGGGGTGACGGCCTGTTCACGGCTGACACCCGCGAGCCGAACTGGAGCAAGGCACACAACATCCTGCTGCAGCCGTTCGGCAACCGCGCCATGCAGTCCTACCATCCGAGCATGGTCGACATCGCCGAACAGCTCGTCAACAAATGGGAGCGGCTCAACGCCGACGACGAGATCGACGTCGTCCACGACATGACGGCGCTGACGCTGGATACGATCGGCCTGTGCGGCTTCGAGTACCGGTTCAATTCCTTCTACCGGCGCGACTACCATCCTTTCGTCGAGTCGCTGGTGCGCTCGCTCGAAACCATCATGATGACGCGCGGCCTGCCGTTCGAGCAGCTCTGGATGCAGAAGCGTCGCAAGGTCCTGGGCGAAGACGTCGCCTTCATGAACAAAATGGTCGACGAGATCATCGCCGAGCGCCGCAAGAGTGTCGAGGGGATCGACGACAAAAAGGACATGCTGGCCGCGATGATGACCGGCGTCGACCGCTCGACCGGCGAGCAGCTCGACGACGTCAACATTCGCTACCAGATCAACACCTTCCTGATCGCGGGCCACGAGACCACCAGCGGCCTGTTGTCCTACACGCTCTATGCGCTGCTCAAGCACCCGGAGATCTTGAAGAAGGCCTATGACGAGGTCGACCGTGTGTTCGGCCCCGACGTCAATGCGAAGCCGACATATCAGCAGGTGACGCAGCTCAGCTACATCACGCAGATCCTGAAAGAGGCATTGCGGCTATGGCCGCCGGCACCGGCCTACGGCATCTCGCCGCTGAACGATGAGACCATCGGCGGAGGCAAGTACAAGCTCCGCAAGGGCACCTTCACCACGATCCTCGTGACCGCATTGCATCGAGATCCCTCGGTCTGGGGACCTAATTCCGATGCGTTCGATCCGGAGAACTTCAGCAAGGAGGCCGAGGCGAAGCGGCCGATCAATGCCTGGAAGCCGTTCGGCAACGGTCAGCGCGCCTGCATCGGCCGCGGCTTCGCCATGCACGAGGCTGCGCTTGCGCTCGGCATGATTCTGCAGCGCTTCAAGCTGATCGACCACCAGCGCTACCAGATGCATCTGAAGGAAACGCTGACGATGAAGCCGGAAGGCTTCAAGATCAAGGTGCGTCCGCGCGCTGATCGCGATCGCGGCGTCTATGGCGGTCCCATCGCGGCCGCGGTCTCGGCACCGAAGGCGCCGCGTCAGCCGTCGGCGCGGCCCGGTCACAATACGCCGATGCTGGTGCTCTACGGCTCCAATCTCGGCACCGCCGAGGAGCTCGCGACGCGCGTGGCCGATCTCGCCGAGATCAACGGCTTCGCCGTGCATCTCGGGCCGCTCGACGATTACGTCGGCAAGCTGCCTCAGGAGGGCGGCGTGCTGATCATCTGCGCCTCCTATAACGGCGCACCACCGGACAATGCGTCGCAATTCGTCAAATGGCTCGGCGAGGATCTGCCGCAGGATGCCTTCGCCAAGGTCCGCTACGCCGTGTTCGGCTGCGGCAACAGCGACTGGGCGGCGACCTATCAATCGGTGCCGCGCTTCATCGATGAGCAATTGTCGAAGCACGGCGCACGCGCGGTCTATCCGCGTGGCGAGGGTGATGCGCGCAGCGATCTCGACGGCCAGTTCCAGAAATGGTTCCCGGCCGCCGCAGAGGTCGCGACCAAGGAATTCGGCATCGACTGGAATTTTACGCGCTCGGCCGAGGACGATCCGCTTTACGCGATCGAGCCTGTGGCGGTGAGCGCGGTCAACACTATCGTCGCGCAGGGCGGCGCCGTCGCGATGAAGGTGCTCGTCAACGACGAACTGCAGAACAAGAGCGGCCCAAATCCTTCGCAGCGTTCGACCCGTCATATCGAGGTGCAGCTGCAATCTAACATCACTTACCGCGTCGGCGACCATTTGAGCGTCGTTCCGCGCAACGATCCCACGCTGGTGGATTCCGTCGCGCGTCGCTTCGGCTTCCTGCCGGCCGACCAGATCAGGCTCCAGGTCGCCGAAGGCCGCCGCGCACAATTGCCGGTCGGCAACGCCGTATCGGTCGGGCGTCTGCTCAGCGAGTTCGTCGAGCTGCAGCAGGTTGCGACCCGCAAGCAGATCCAGACCATGGCCGATCACACGCGCTGCCCGGTGACCAAGCCGAAGCTGCTGGCCTATGTCGGCGAGGAAGGCGAGCCACTGGAGCGCTATCGTGCCGAGATCCTGGCGAAGCGCAAATCGGTGTTCGACCTGCTGCTGGAGTATCCCGCGTGCGAATTGCCGTTCCACGTGTACCTGGAAATGCTCTCGCTGCTGGCGCCGCGCTATTACTCGATTTCGTCATCGCCGTCGGTCGATCCGGCGCGCTGCAGCGTCACGGTCGGCGTGGTCGAGGGGCCGGCTGCTTCGGGCCGTGGCGTCTACAAGGGCATCTGCTCGAACTACCTCGCCAATCGCCGCGCAGGCGATTCGATCTATGCCACGTTGCGCGAGACCAAGGCCGGCTTCCGCCTGCCGGATGATCCGTCGGTGCCTGTGATCATGATCGGCCCCGGCACGGGCCTTGCGCCGTTCCGCGGCTTTCTCCAGGAGCGTGCTGTGCGGAAGGCCAAGGGCTCCACGCTCGGCCCCGCCATGCTGTTCTTCGGCTGCCGTCATCCGGATCAGGACTTTTTGTACGCGGACGAGCTGAAGCGGCTGGCGGCGAGCGGCATCACCGAGCTGTTCACGGCGTTCTCGCGTGCGGATGGATCGAAGACCTATGTGCAGCACATGCTGGCTGCGCAGAAGGACAAGGTCTGGCCGCTGATCGAGCAGGGCGCGATCATCTATGTCTGCGGCGACGGCAGCAAGATGGAGCCCGACGTCAAGGCGGCCCTCGTCGCGATCCATCGCGAGAAGAGCGGCAGCGATGCCGCGGCGAGCGCGCGCTGGATCGAGGAGATGGGCACGAAGAACCGATATGTGCTGGATGTGTGGGCCGGAGGGTAGCCTTGAACCGTAGGGTGGATTAGCCGAAGGCGTAATCCACCGCTTCTGTTGCTCAGGAGGCTAAAGAGGTGGGTTACGCCTTCGGCTAACCCACCCTACGAATTCCGATCGTGCTAAACGTCTCCCATGATTCCCTGGGAAAAGCTCGACACCGCCAAGATCCCCGGCTCCGACGAGGAGCTTCGCCTGATGCGGCGGGGCAAGGAATTTTCGATCAAGCTCGGCACCAATGAGCTGATGAACAATCGCCTGTCGGGCTCCGAAGCCGCGCTGGCAACGCTGGCGGCGAAGCAGATCGAGAAGGTCGCAAAGCCCGTCATCCTGATCGGCGGTCTCGGCATGGGATTTACCCTGCGCGCGGCGCTCACTGTGCTCGGAGCCAAGGCGAAGATCGTGGTGTCAGAGCTGGTCCCGTCCGTGGTCGCCTGGGCCCGCGGCCCGATGGCAGAGGTCTTCGGCGACAGCCTCGATGATGCCAGGGTGAGCATCCGCGAGGTCGACGTCGGCGAAGTCATCCGTGCCAAGAGCTCCGCCTACGACGCCATTCTGCTCGATGTCGACAATGGGCCGGAGGGACTGACCCGCAAGGGCAACGATGCGCTCTACAGTGCGGGCGGACTGGCGGCCGCGAAGGCCGCGCTGCGGCCGGGTGGCGTGCTCGCGGTCTGGTCGTCGGGACCCAATCTCGCTTTCACCAAGCGTCTCAAGCGTGCCGGCTTCGATGTCAACGAAGTCGCCGTCCGCGCCACCGGCAGGGGCGGCGGCGCGCGTCACGTGATCTGGATCGCGAAGAAGGTCTAGGTCGTGGTTCTAGGCCGCCTTGGCCGCTGCGCCATGCGCGTGCTTGTCGATGGCGCCGATGATCTCCGGCCAGAAGCGCGCCGGCAGTGCATGGCCCATTCCGTCGATCATCAGCAGCTTTGCACCCGGAATGGACTCAGCCGTGTCCTTGCCGCCTTCGGGACGAACCAGCGGGTCGACGTTCCCGTGAATGACCAGCGTCGGGGTCTTCAAATGGTGCAGCCGTTCCTTGCGGCTACCTGAAGCGAGCACGGCACGCAGCTGCCGGCCGACGCCGGCCGGATTGAGCCCGCGCGCGAACACGCGCTCGGCGCGGCCGGGGTCGAGTGCTTCCTCTTCCGGGAATGAACCCGCGCGCAGCACTTTCCAGGTCTGGCCGAAGCGGACGATGAACTCCTCCTTGCTGCGCGGCGGCGGCGCCATCAGCATCGCGGCCGCCTCGCGGGTCGGCGGCGGCACGCGCGGATTGCCCGTCGTCGACATGATCGAGGTCAGCGAGCGCACGCGATCGGGAAACGACAACGTCACCTCCTGCGCGATCATGCCGCCCATGGAGGCCCCGACCAGATGCGCGGACTTGATGCCGAGCGCATCCATCAGGCCGACGGTGTCCCTGGCCATGTCGATCAGCTTGTAGGTCGCGGCGACGGGAATCCTGAGGAAGCGCAGCTTCAGCAGCTCGAGCGGCGTCAGGCGCTTGCCGCCGCTGAGATGGCTCGACTTGCCGATGTCGCGGTTGTCGAAACGGACCACGCGAAAGCCGCGCGCGGCGAGTTGCTCGCAGAATGCATCGTCCCAATGGATCATCTGCGCGCCGAGCCCCATGATCAGCAGCAGCGGCTCGGCTTTCTCGTTGCCGAAAATCTCGTAGCAGATGTCGATGCCGTTGGCGCGGACGGTCTGGGGCGGCTGATGGGCGGTCACTGATGCGTTCCCTCTCTGCTGACCAATGCTGTATCGCACGGTTTCATGCCGCGCAGAAGCCGTGTGCACCGCACCTGATGTCCTGCCGGTTGACCGCCCCCTCGCAACGGTGTGGTATGGCGAAAAAAGAAGGGCATCGCAGCTCTCGATCGCAGGAGGACGCCGATGACCGACAAGATCCACGACCCCGTTGCCATGTGGCAGAAGATGGTCGGCGACATGGAGAAGGGTTTCAACTCCTTCGCCAACCAGGCCATGGCATCGCCCGAGTTTTCGCAGGCGATGAATCGTGCGGGGGGCGTTGCTGCAGGTGCTCTGAAGCAGCTCGGCGAGCTCATGGAAAAGTACCTCGTCGCGATGAACCTGCCGAGCCGGGAGCAGGTGACGGGCCTTGCGGAACGGCTCCAGTCCATCGAAGCCCAGATCGGCGAGATGAAGTCGATGCTCAGCCAGATGGCTGCGAGTTCCGGCATCTCGCAAGGCTTCGACGGGCTTCCGCGGCCGCCGCGGACGAAGCGTCCGCCCTCCGAAGGCGGAGAGCAGACATGAACGCGCCGGCGGGACTTGATCTCGCATCCATCCCGGAGCGCATCCAGACCGAGGTGCAGCGCGCGATCCAGCGCAGCATTAAGGGCGTCGAGTATTTCTCGACCTCCGGCCCCACGCTCGGCTCGACGCCGAAGGACGTGCTGCATTCGCGCGGCACGATGAGCCTCTATCACTACCGCCCGATGTCGGACGAGATCTACCGCGTGCCGGTGCTGATCGTGATGGCGACGACCAATCGCGGTTATATCCTCGATCTCGTGCCGGGTCAGAGCTTCATCGAATTCCTGCTGAGGCGCGGTTACGACGTCTACATGCTCGACTGGAGCGCGCCGCGGCCGGAGGAGAAGAGCCTGCGGATGGAGGACTACGTCCTCGACTTCATCCCGGACTGTGTCCGCCGCGTCCAGCAGGATTCCGGCGAGCAGGACGTCTCCGTCATCGGCTATTGCTTCGGCGGCGTGCTGTCGCTGCTCTACGGCTCGATCCACAAAGACGGGCCGATGAAGAACCTGATCTGCTTCACCACGCCGATCGACTTCCGCGAGATGAAGCTGTTCTCGAATTTCTCCGATCGCCGCTATTTCGACGTCGACAAGCTCGTCAACAGCGTCGGCAACGTGCCGCCGGAGATGATCCTGTCCTCGTTCGAGATGCTGCGCCCGGCCTCGCGCACGGTGAGTCAGATCCAGCTCTGGGAAAACATCTGGAACGACGAGTTCGTGAAGTCGTACCGGATGTTCGACCGCTGGGCGACCGACACGCTGCCGCTGGCGGGTGAGTACTTCCGCGCCATCACCAAGGACCTGATGTGGGACAACAAGCTGTTCAACGACACCATGTCGGTCGGCGGCTGCGCCGCGAAGCTCGAGGATATCAAGGTGCCGATCCTGCACGCGGTCGCCGAGCACGACCACATCGTGCCCTACGACGCCGCAAAGCACCTGATCGCGAAGATCGGCTCCGCTGACAAGGAAGAGGTGATGTTGAAGGGCGGCCACGTCTCGCTGGTCGCCGGTGCCAATGCGGTGAAGCGGCTGTGGCCGAAACTGGACTCCTGGCTGGGGAAGAGATCGACATGAGCGAGCAGCGTTCCTATCCGCGTCACGTCAAGACCGACGCCGGCGAGATCGAGATCCGGCTGATGTCGGCCGCGGACGAGGCCGCGGTGCTGGCATTCGGCAAGGGCCTGCCGACCCATGACCTGCTGTTCCTGCCGCGCAACATCAGCGAGCCGAAGGTGCTGTCGGCCTGGGTCAAGGAGATCGAGCGCGGTGCGATCACGAGCCTGCTCGCGGTGAAGGACGGCAAGGTCGTCGGCTGCGGCACGCTGGTGCGCGATCCGCATTCCTGGTCGCCCCATGTCGGCGAGCTCCGGATGGTGGTCTCGCCCGAGGTGCGCGGGAAGGGGGTGGGCAAGGTGGTGTCGCAGGAGACCTTCGCGCTCGCGCTTGGCGTCGGCCTGGAGAAGCTGTCGGTCCAGATGACGGTCGACCAGCAGGCGGCGATCGCGCTGTTCGAGAGCCTCGGTTTCAAGGCCGAGGCGCTGCTGCGCGACCATGTCCGCGACGTCGACGGCAAGACCCACGATATCGTCGTGCTCGGCCACAACGTCGCGCAGGTCCGGGCCCAGATGGAGGCCTATGGGTTGCCAGGCGCCGTTCAGCACTGAAGGGACTGTCCAGGCGCCCAAAATTAGAAAACAACCCCATGCACAGTAGGCAAGGGGTTGGAAACGCAGCAGTTTGTTCCTCGCGTGAAGGCTTATCACGGATTTGTGATATCGCAGTGCAATATGAATGTTGCGTCGCACAATTAACTATGCGATATAGACGGTGCCCCGGGCCAACGAGGACGGGGTGAGCCCATAGCTCAAAACCATTGAGGATGGAGAGAACCCCATGACCACCGAAACCAACACCGCTTTCGAGGGCTTCAAAGACGCTTTCAAGAACATCCAGAACCTGGAAGTTCCCGAGGCCGCCCGCGAATTCGTCAAGAAGACCGCCAACACCGCCAAGGACCGTGCCGCCGAGGTGTTCGCCGGCTCCGAGCGCGTGACCGCCGCCGTCGAGAACGCGGTGACCGAGTCCGTCACCGAAGCCGGCAAGATCAGCCGCAACATCCAGCAGGCGATCTACGACGACGCCCAGGCGTTCTTCGCCGGTATCGACCAGCTCGCGTCCGCCAAGTCGGTCAGCGAAGCCGTCGAGATCCAGTCGGGCCTGCTCCGCGCCCGCGGCGAAGTGTTCGTCTCGCGCGCCAAGGCGACCGCCGACTATTTCGGCAAGCTCGCCGCCAACGGTGCCAAGTCCGCTCAGGACAACTTCGCCAAGGTCTACAACAAGACCGCCTGATCCGGCGCCTTGAGACCAAACTGAATTTGAGGCCCGCTTCGGCGGGCCTTTTGTTTTTGGTTTGCGTTCCCCGGATGCAGTGCAGCGCGCCCCTGGCGATGCGAAGCATCGTCCAGTGCGGCGTGGTGCACTGCTGATCCGGGGTCCATCGTTTGCCGGGTCCCGGCTCTGCGGCGCATCGCTTCGCGCTGCACCGCGTCCGGGACACGCGGAGATCGGCACGCTAAGTTTGCATCATGGCGATTCAATCCACCTTCTCCTTCGAGACACCCGCCGATGCGGAACGCGCCGCTGAGCTGCGCCGCGTCAAGGCGCTGGCGACGCTGGTGCTGGCCGCGACGCTGGCGCTGTTCGTCGTCGCGAAGTGGCTGCTGCCCGTGCATCCCGTGTTCGGCTTCGTCGCCGCCTTCGCGGAAGCCGCGACCATCGGCGGGCTCGCCGACTGGTATGCGGTGGTCGCGCTGTTCAAGCGTCCGCTGGGCCTGCCGATCCCGCACACCGCGATCATCCAGAGCAATCAGGCCCGCATTGCCGACAAGCTCGGCGAGTTCATCCAGGTGCATTTTCTCGAGGCAGGTCCGGTCGAGGCCAAGCTGAAGGAGATCGATTTCGGCTCCTTCGTCGCCGACTGGCTGCGTGATCGCAAGCGCAGCGATGATCTCGCGCGCTTCGCGTTGCGGCTGCTGCCTGAGGCGGTGTCCGCGACCGAGAGCTCCGGTCTGATGAGCTTCATCATCCGCCGCATGTCCTCGCAGATTCAGGCGGTCGACCTCGCGCCGCTCGCCGCCGGCACGCTGCGCGGCTTCGTCGCGGAGGGGCGCCACCAGATCCTGTTCGACGACCTCCTGCGCATCATGCACGAGACGCTGAACCAGACGGAGACGATGGCGATGATCCGCGAGAAGGTGCGCGCGGAATTGCCGACCCTGCTCAAGCTCTATCGCGCCGACAAGTTTCTGGTGAACAAGATCGTCGCGTCCGCCACCGCCTTCTTCAACGAGGTACGTAGCGATCCCAAGCATCCGTTCCGCGGCGAGTTCGATCGCATGGTGCTCAGTTTCGTCGACCGGCTCGGCACCGATCAGGCCTATATCGATCGCATCGACGGATTGAAGCGCGACCTGCTGGCGCGGCCCGAGCTTGCCGATCTCGCCCGCACCGTCTGGGCCAATACGCGCTCCTTCATCGAGCGCAGCGCGAGCGGCGAGACGCAGGTGCTGCAGCACCATCTCGCCGGCATGTTCGTTTCGGCGGGCGATGCGCTCGCCGGCGACGCCGAGTTGCGCGGCGAGATCAACAAGGGACTGGTGACGGTGCTGCGCAGCTTCGTCGCCGACCAGAAAAGCGGTGTCTCGACCTTCATCTCCGATCAGGTGAAGGCATGGGACATGGCGCAGCTGATTTCGCTGATCGAAATCAACATCGGGCGCGACCTGCAATACATCCGCTTCAACGGCTCGCTGATCGGCGGCCTCGCCGGATTGACGCTGTACTCCGTAGAATTCCTGCTCCGATTGTTGTGACTTTTGCGTCACGCCCGTTAGCATTAACGCGCGTGCCTATTGTCGCCCCGTGTCTCTCCCGCTTGAATGTCAGGAACCGGCCGCCTAGCTGATTCATGTTGCGCTGCGGAACGTTCAAGAAGCCGGCGTATTGGAATTCATGCCCATTGCCGGCATCGCGGCCGGCGGGCTCTTCGGGAATTCTTGCGAGGGGATCCATTGATGACCGCCACTGCCCAGACGCTGCGTCCGCCGTCCCGTACCCTGATGTTTCTGGAAGGGCGCGCGATCCACGAGTTCGGCGCATTCCTCGGCGCGCTGCCATTGCTGAGCCTTGCGCCGCGCGGCGACGGGCATCCCGTGCTGGTGCTGCCGGGCCTCGTCGCTTCCGACGCGTCCACGCGGGCGCTTCGCACGTTTCTGTCCGGCAAGGGCTATGCGGTGAGCGGCTGGCGGCAGGGCCGCAATTACGGCCTGCGCGAGGGCGTGAAGCACGCCATGGTCGATCTGGTCCATGAGCTCGGCGACAAGCATGGCCGCAAGATCAGCCTGGTCGGCTGGAGTCTCGGCGGTCTCTACGCGCGCCAGCTCGCCAAAATGATGCCCGAGCGCGTGCGGCAGGTGATCACGCTCGGCAGCCCCTTCGCCGGCGATCCCCGTTCGACCAATGCCTGGCGCGTCTATGAGTGGGCGAGTGGACGGAAGTCCGACGAGGTCGATCCGGAGTTCGGCGGCGATCTTGCGGTGCCGCCGCCGGTGCCGACCACCGCCATCTTCAGCCGCACCGACGGCGTCTGCGCCTGGCAGGGGTGCATGGAGAAGACGGGTGCGCAAACCGAAAGCATCGAGGTCGAAAGCAGCCATTGCGGCATGGGTCATCACCCCGCCGTGGTCTATGCGGTGGCCGATCGCCTCGCGCAGAAGGAAAGCCAGTGGCGCCCGTTCGACCGTAGCGGCTGGCGCAGCGTGGTTTATCCCGACCCGCATCGCTGAGTTCTTCGCCTCTCCCCGCGCTTGGGGAGAGGCCGACACGCGAAGCGTGGCGGGTTAAGGGGACTCTCCGCGGGGTACACTCTCACCGACACTGCGGAGACTCCCCCTCATCCCGACCTTCCTCATCCCGACCTTCTCCCCGCACGCGGGGAGAAGGAGAAGAGGTATCGTCGCCCCCGTCCATTGTCGCAGCCACACCAAACGCGCTATGGCTCGCGCATGGCGCATCCGCTCTCCCGCATCATCGACCAGCTCAAGCGCGAGCCGTCGCGTACCGGCTCCATCGTCATCACCGTGTTCGGCGACGCCATTGTGCCGCGCGGAGGTGTGGTGTGGCTCGGCACGCTGCTGAAATTCTTCGAAAGCCTCGATATCGACAGCGGCGTGGTGCGCACCACGATGTCACGCCTTGCCGCCGACGGCTGGCTGACGCGCGAAAAGGTCGGCCGCAACAGTTTCTACCGGCTTGCCGACAAGGGACGTCAGACCTTCGAGGCCGCGACGCGTCACATCTACGACCCGCCGTCGTCCGACTGGACCGGCCGCTTCGAGTTGCTGCTGATCGGCAATGGCGAGGACCGCGACGTCTCTCGCGAGGCGCTGCGCAATGCCGGCTTCGGCACTCCGCTGCCGGGCGTCTGGGTCGCGCCATCGGGCGTGCCGGTGCCGGAGGAAGCCGCGGGCGCCATCCGCCTCGAGGTCTCGGCCGAGGATGACAGCGGGCGCCGCCTGCTCACCGCGAGCTGGCCGCTGCAGCGCACCGCGGACGCCTATCTGAAGTTCATGAAGACCTTCGAGCCGCTGCGCGCCGCGCTCGCCCGTGGCACCGAGCTGTCCGAGGCCGACGCCTTCACCGCGCGCATCCTGCTGATCCACCACTACCGCCGCGTCGTGCTGCGCGATCCGCTGCTGCCGGACAGTCTCTTGCCGGTCGACTGGCCGGGCAGGGCGGCCCGTGCGCTGTGCGGCGAGATCTATCGCGCCCTGCTTGAGCCATCAGAACAATGGCTTGATAGCCATGGAACCAATGAGAAAGGCCCGTTGCCGCCGGCGCGGAAACTCCTGGAGCGGAGGTTCGAGGCCTGATCAACATGTTACAGAAATATCTTGCATGAAGTAATTTTTGTTATATATTGCCTCCCAATAAAACGGGAGGATGCGCATGTATACCCAGGCGCTGAACACGGCCGAGACCGACGATCGCGGCCTTGAGGACGCGGGCCGAGCCGCGCAGTTCCAGGCCCGCATCGATGCCGAAGAGCGCATCGAGCCGAACGACTGGATGCCTTCGGCCTATCGCAAGACGCTCACGCGCCAGATATCCCAGCACGCCCATTCCGAAATCGTCGGCATGCTGCCCGAAGGCAACTGGATCACGCGCGCGCCGACATTGCGCCGCAAGGCCGCACTGCTCGCCAAGGTGCAGGACGAGTGCGGTCACGGGCTCTATCTCTACGCCGCCGCCGAAACGCTCGGCACTTCGCGCGAAGAGCTCGTCGACGCCATGCTGGCGGGGAAGGCGAAGTATTCCTCGATCTTCAACTATCCGACGCTGACCTGGGCCGACATTGGCACCATCGGCTGGCTGGTCGACGGCGCCGCGATCATGAACCAGATCCCGCTGTGCCGCTGCTCCTACGGCCCCTATGCCCGCGCGATGATCCGCGTCTGCAAGGAGGAGTCGTTCCACCAGCGCCAAGGGTACGAGATCATGCTGACGCTGTCCCGCGGCTCGGACGAGCAGAAGGCGATGGCGCAGGATGCGCTGAACCGCTGGTGGTGGCCGGTGCTGATGATGTTCGGGCCGCCGGATGCGACGAGCCAGCACAGCGACACCTCGACGAAGTGGAAGATCAAGCGCTTCTCCAATGACGAGCTGCGCCAGAAGTTCGTCGATGCCACCGTCCCGCAGGCGCAATATCTCGGCCTCACCGTTCCCGACCCCGGCATGACCCAGGATGCGGAAGGCCACTGGCGCTACAGCGAGATCGACTGGACCGAGTTCAAGCAGGTGCTCGCCGGCAACGGCCCCTGCAACCGCGACCGCATGGCGGCGCGCCGCAAGTCGCATGAGGAGGGAGCCTGGGTGCGCGAAGCCGCCGCCGCCTACGCTGCCAAGCGCGCGCGGCGCCAGACCGCACAAGCCGCGGAATAGGAGATCGATATGGGCACGCCGAATACGCCGCTGTGGGAAGTCTTCATTCGCAGCCGCAACGGGCTCGCGCACAAGCATGTCGGCTCGCTGCATGCGAGCGACGCCACCATGGCCCTGCAGGCCGCCCGCGACATCTACACGCGCCGCGGCGAGGGCCTCTCGATCTGGGTCGTGCCGTCCAGCGCGATCACCGCGAGCGATCCCGCCGAGAAGGGCATGATGTTCGAGCCGGCGGAAACGAAGATCTACCGGCATCCGACGTTCTACGAGGTGCCCGAGGAAGTGGGGCACATGTGATGCCCGCTGCGAACATCCAGGTCTCCGAAACGCCGCTGGTGCTCTACGCGCTGCGCCGGGCCGACGACGCACTAATCCTCGGCCACAGGCTGTCGGAATGGTGCGGGCACGCGCCGATGATGGAAGAGGACATGGCGCTGTCCAACATCGCGCTCGACCTCATCGGTCAGGCGCGCGAGCTCTACAGCTATGCGGCCAAGGCCGAGGGCAAGGACAACGACGAGGACAAGCTCGCCTATCTTCGCGACGTCAGGCAGTACCGCAACCTCTTGCTGGTCGAGCAGCCCAACGGCGACTTTGCCCAGACGCTGGTGCGGCAGTTCTTCTATTCCGCCTTCACCGACCTTTATTGGCGCGCGATGATGAGTTCGCGCGATACGACGCTCGCCGCAATTGCCGCCAAGTCCGAGAAGGAAAGCGCCTACCATCTGCGTCACGCCTCGGAGTGGATCATCCGGCTCGGCGACGGCACCGAGGAGAGCCACGCACGCGCGCAAGGAGCGATCGATCATCTCTGGGCCTTCACCGGCGAGATGTTCGCGGTCGATGATGGCGAGCGCGCCCTTGTTCATGCTGGCATTGCCGTCGATCCCGGAACCTTGCGCGGCCGCTGGCTGACGACGCTTTCGGATGTTGCCGGTGAGGCAACGCTCACGTTGCCTCAGAACGACTGGATGCAGCAGGGTGGCCGCGCCGGACGCCACAGCGAGCATCTCGGCCATCTCCTGTCCGAGCTGCAGTCGATGCAGCGTACCTTTCCGGGGCAGACATGGTGACCGTGCTCGAGCGCGATAGCGATAGCGATAGCGATAGCGAGCTGCGCCGGCGCGCCTGGGATGCCGCGGCTGGAGTCGTCGACCCCGAAATTCCGGTGCTGACCATCGCCGATCTCGGCGTGCTCCGCGACGTCGTGCTCGACGGCGATCACGTCGAGGTCGCGATCACCCCGACCTATTCGGGTTGCCCGGCCATGAACATGATCGCGCTCGAGATCGAGATGGCGCTGGAGCGCGCAGGTTTCCGCCAACCCAAGGTGCGGACCGTGCTGTCGCCAGCCTGGACCACGGATTGGATGAGCGAGGAGGGACGCCGCAAGTTGACGGCCTACGGTATCGCGCCGCCGCAAGCCGCAAGCTCGCGCCGCGCGCTGTTCGGCGAGCAAGCGGTGACGTGCCCGCAATGCGGCTCGCAGAAGACCGAATTGCTCTCCGAGTTCGGCTCGACCTCCTGCAAGGCGCTGTGGCGCTGCAAGACCTGTCGCGAACCTTTCGACTATTTCAAGTGCCATTGAGAGACGCACCATGCCAACCTCATCGTCATTGCGAGCGCAGCGAGGCAGTTCAGGCTGTCTCCGCGTTGGGATTCTGGATTGCTTCGCTGCGCTCGCAATGACGACCGTGGCTCAAGCCTAGAGTGCCCGCCATGTCCGCAGCCGCACCGCGCTTCCATCGCCTGGCCGTCAACGACCTCCGCCGCGAGGCGTCGGATGCCGTCTCGATGACCTTCACCATCCCCGGCGATCTCGCCGGCGATTACGCCTTCACGCCCGGCCAATACCTCACGCTCCGCACCATGCTCGACGGCGAGGAGGTGCGACGCTCCTATTCGATCTGCTCCGGACCCGACGACGGCGAGATACGCATCGCCGTGAAGAAGGTCGAAGGTGGCGCGTTTTCGAGCTGGGCGGCCGACGAACTTAAATGCGGCGACGAGCTCGACGTGATGACACCGACCGGTCGTTTTGGCGTGGTTCCGCCTGCTGGTGCTGGACGCATCCATGTCGGCTTCGCCGCGGGCTCCGGCATCACGCCGATCCTCTCGATCGTGAAGGGCATCCTCTCGCGCGAGCCGGACAGCCGCTTCTTCCTGTTCTACGGCAACCGCGCCACCGACAACATCATGTTCCTCGAGGCGCTCGAGGAGCTGAAGGACCGCTTCATCGACCGTCTCTCGATCTTCCACGTCATCTCCGGCGAGGAGCAGGACATCCCGATCCTCCATGGCCGGCTCGACGGCGACAAGGTGAGGGTGCTGTTGCGCTCGCTGGTGCCGGCCGCGAGCGTTGATCATGTCTTCATCTGCGGCCCGTCCGGGATGAGCGAGGACATCGAGGCGACCTGCAGGGATATCGGTATCGCGGATGATCGCATCCACGTCGAACGCTTCGTCTCCGAGTTTGGCGGCAAGCCGCGGCCGAAGAAGGTTGTTGCACCCGATGCGCCGCCGAAGGCGATCGCCTCGCTGATCATCGACGGCAAGCGCCGCGACGTGCCGGTCGCCGAGGACGAGGCGATCCTCGATGCCGCGCTTCGGGCCGGAGTCGATCTGCCCTTCGCCTGCAAGGGCGGGATGTGCTCGACCTGCCGCGCCAAGCTGGTCGAGGGCGAGGCGCCGATGGACCTCAACTATTCGCTGGAACCCTGGGAGCTGAAAGCCGGGTTCGTGCTCACCTGCCAGGCCAAGCCGTCGTCCGAGCGCGTCGTGGTCGATTACGACCATGTTTGACAGTGCAGGCCAGCCAGCAGAACATGATCTGCAAACAGCCGGGAGAAGCGCGTGAACGTCAAAGCCGCCCTGTCGCCTGACACGATCGCCCGTGCCTGCGCCGACGCGATGTGGGCGGAGGATGATGCGTCCAAAGGCCTCGGCATGGAAATCGTCGAGGTCGGTCCGGGCTTTGCGACGCTGGCGATGACGGTGCGGCCGGACATGGTCAACGGCCAGCGCATCGCCCATGGCGGCTTCATCTTCACGCTCGCCGATTCCGCTTTCGCCTTCGCATGCAACTCGCACAATGATCGCGTGGTCGCGGCGCAAGGCCAGATCACTTTCATCAAGCCGGGCAAGCTCGGCGATCGCCTCGTTGCAAAAGCACGGGAAGTCACTCGCGGCGGACGCTCCGGCATCTACGACGTGCGCGTCACTGCGGGCGATACTGTCATCGCGGAATTCCGTGGCCATTCGCGTGTCATTCCCGGCACGTGGCTGCCCGCGCAAGACCAATAAAAAAGATCAATAAAAGAAGAACAAATCAATGATGTGGGGAAACGATCATGGCTCTGACGAGGCCCAGGGAAGGCGGCAACGCCAATAGTGCCGAAATGGACGCGCAGGAGCGCGCGTCGCGCGACGAGATCATGGCGCTGCAGACACAGCGCCTAGCCTGGTCGCTGAAGCATGCCTATGACAACGTCGCGCATTATCGCAAGGCGTTCGACAAGGCCGGCGTGCATCCATCCGATTTTCGCGAGCTGTCGGACCTCGCGAAATTTCCGTTCACGGTGAAGACGGATCTCCGCGACAACTATCCTTTCAACATGTTCGCCGTGCCCCGCGAAAAGCTGGTGCGCGTGCATGCCTCCTCGGGCACGACCGGCAAGCCGATCGTGGTCGGCTATACCCAGCGCGATATCGACACCTGGTCGCAGGTGATGGCGCGCTCGATCCGTGCCGCCGGCGGCCGCACCGGCATGATCATCCACAATGCCTATGGCTATGGCCTGTTCACCGGCGGTCTCGGGGTGCATTACGGTGCCGAAAAACTCGGCTGCACGGTGGTGCCGATCTCCGGCGGCATGACCGAGCGGCAGGTGCAGCTCATCAACGACTTCCGGCCCGATATCATCACGGTGACGCCGAGCTACATGCTGGCGATCCTCGACGAGTTCAAGCGCCAACAGCTCGATCCGCGCCAATGCTCGCTCAAGGTCGGCATCTTCGGCGCCGAACCCTGGACCAACGCGATGCGCAGCGAGATCGAAGACACCTTCGACATGGATGCGACCGACATCTATGGCCTCTCCGAAGTGATCGGCCCCGGCGTCGCGCAGGAATGCATCGAGACCAAGGACGGGCTGCATATCTGGGAGGATCATTTCTACCCTGAAGTGATCGACCCGCAGACGGGCGCGGTGCTGCCCGACGGCGAGAAGGGCGAGCTGGTGTTCACCTCGCTCACCAAGGAAGCTTTTCCGGTGATCCGCTACCGCACCCGCGACCTGACCCGGCTGTTGCCGGGCACGGCGCGGCCGGGCATGCGGCGCATGGAGAAGGTGACGGGCCGCTCGGACGACATGATCATCCTGCGCGGCGTCAATCTGTTCCCGACCCAGATCGAGGAAGTCCTGCTCGCAACCGACTGGTGCGGCGGCCACTTCATCCTGGAGCTGACCCGCGAGGGCCGCATGGACGAGCTCACCATCATCGCCGAGGCGCGGTCGGAGAGTTGGGATGGCCGCGGCCTCCGCGACCATGCCGACCGGGTTTCGACCCATATCAAGAACACCATCGGGATCAGTTCGAAGGTTCAGATCGTCCCCCCCGACACGCTGGAACGTTCGCTCGGCAAGGCCAGGCGGCTCTTCGACAAGCGGCCCAAGGATTGACGTGGACGCGATGGATTGACTCGCCCGCTCCCAAAGGCGACAAGGCCCGCGAGAAATCGCGGGTCTTTCCCATGTCGCCAGCCGATCCCATCACCGTCGAAGCGCGCTGCGTGCGCCTCAATGCCAAGGCCGAGAATGCGGCCGCGGTCTCGCCGGTGGTCGAGCAGCTCGCGCTCAAGCGGGGGCCCAACGATCTGCTGATCGAGGTGAAGGCCGCCGCCGTCAATCCGTCCGACGTGAAGGCCGCGACCGGGCTGATGCCTTATGCTGTGTTTCCGCGCACACCCGGCCGTGACTACGCGGGCGTGGTGATCGACGGGCCATCAGGCACGTTGGGCCGCGAGGTGTTCGGCTCCTCCGGCGATCTCGGCATCCGCCGCGACGGCACCCATGCCAGCCATCTCGTCGTCGAGGCCGATGCTGTCGTCGAGAAGCCGAAGACGGTGTCGTGGGAAGAGGCCGCCGGCATCGGCGTGCCCTTTGTCACCGCGATGGAGGGCTTTCGCCGCGCCGGCATTCCGAAATCCGGCGAAACGGTGCTGGTGTTCGGCGTCAACGGCAAGGTCGGGCAGGCCGCGGTGCAGATCGCGACCTGGCAGGGCGCGCGCGTGATCGGTGTGGTGCGCAAGGCGGAAGCTTATGAGGGGCACGCCAATGCGCCGATCGAGGTGATCGATGCGTCTGCTGTCGACGTCGCCACGCGCGTGCGCGAACTGACCGGCGGCAAGGGGGCCGACATCGTCTTCAACACGGTCGGCGATCCCTACTTCCAGGCCGCGCACAAATCGCTTGCGCTGCGCGGCCGCCAGATCCTGATCGCCGCGATCGACCGTATCGTGCAGTTCAACATTCTCGAATTCTATCGAGGCCAGCATACTTATGTCGGCATCGACACGCTCGGCCTGTCCTCGGCCGCGACCGGTGCCGTGCTGCGCGACCTCGGTCCGGGTTTTGCGAGCGGGCACCTGAAGCCGTTCCCGATCAAGGCGAATGCGGTCTATCCGCTCGAGCGCGCGAAGGAGGCCTATGTTGCCGTCGCCGGCTCGTCGCGCGACCGCGTGATCCTGAAGCCGTAACGATGGAATCCAACCAGATCGTCATCCTCGCGGGCCTCGTCATCGGTCTTGTCTACGGCGCCGTCGGTCTGCTCAGCGGCTTCTGCCTGATGAGCAGCATGCGCGGATGGCTCGCGGACGGGGACGGGCGGCTGGTACGGTCCTATGCGCTGGCGATTGCGGTTGCGATCGCCGCGAGCCAGTTCCTTGCCGGCAATGGCGCGGTCGATCTCGGCAAGTCGATCTACCTGCAGCCGACCTTCTCGGTGCCGGTGCTGTTCCTTGGCGGCCTGCTGTTCGGCTACGGCATGGTGCTGTCGAACGGCTGCGGCTCGCGCGCTCTGGTGCTGCTCGGCCGCGGCAATCTCCGCTCCTTCGTCGTCGTGATCGTGCTCGCCATTGCCGCGCAGATGACGCTCAAGGGCCTGATCGCGCCGGTGCGCATCGCGCTGATTCAGACCTCGCAGACCACTACCGGCTTGAATTCGCTGCCGCTGGTTCTGACAACGGTGGGTCTCAGTGACGCGGTTGCGCGCGCGCTCGCCGCCGTCGTGATCGTCGGCGTGCTGGTCGCGTTCGCCTTCGCGCATCCGGCGTTCCGTCGCTCGCCGGGGCAGATCGCGGCAGGCGTCATCGTCGGTCTTCTCGTTGCTTGCGGCTGGTATGTCACCGGCTATCTCGGTGCCGATGATTTCAATCCGGTGCCGGTGACCTCGCTGACTTTCGTCGCGCCGATCGCCGACGCCCTGCAATACGCCATGCTCTCGACCGGGCTGACGCTGAATTTTGGCATCGCGACCGTTGCAGGTGTCTTTGCTGGAAGCCTCGTCGCGGCACTTGCCACCGGCCGCTTCCACCTCGAAGGCTATTCCTCGCCGCGGCACATGCTGCGTTCGGCCGGCGGCGCGGCGCTGATGGGCATCGGCGGCGTGATGGCGTTCGGCTGTTCGATCGGGCAGGGGCTGACGGGCATGTCGACGCTCGCGCTGGGCTCGCTCGTCGCGGTGGCCGGCATCCTGCTCGGCGCGACGGCCGGGCTGCGCGGAAGCTTGCGCGTTCAGCCGCTCGCGGTGGCCTGACGGCGCAGGAGCCGGTCACCGAGCGTCGCAAGCGCGATCCCGGTGACGATCAGCGCGGCCGCGACGGCGAGGCTGATGTCGATCGGCTCACCCAGCAGGATAGCCGCGCTCGCGATGCCGACCAGCGGCGTGCCGGTGGTGCCGAGCGCGGTCGTCAGCGCCGAGATACTCTTGTTGACCATCGACATCGCCCAATAGGCCAGCGCCGTTCCGATCAGTCCGGAATACAGGAACAGCGCCACGAGCCGCCACGACCATTCCGCGTGCGGCGGCCCATCCACGACCACCGCAGCTCCCGTCAGCACGATCGTCGCGACGAGCAGCTGCCAGATCAACAGCTGAAGCGGCGAGCCGATCCAGCGGTGCGCGCGGATATAGATGATGTTCGCCGCCCACGAGATGGCGGCGAGGATGACCATGCCGGCGCCGAGCACGACGTCGGTGTTGGTCCAGTCGATCGACGCCGGGTTCAGGATCACGGCAAGCCCCATCAATCCAAGCAGTGCGCCCGCGACCTTGGGCGCCGTCAGCGTGTCCTGCCCGAGCAGTGGCGCGGCGATCGCGACCCAGAGCGGCGTGGTGTAGCCGAGCACGATGGCCTTGCTCGCGGGCAGGAAGCGCACGCCGGCCGCGACCAGGACCGAGAACACCGTCATGTGCAGCAATGCGACGCTGAGGATCACCGGGATGTCGCGCCGGTCGGGGATCACCAGATTGTTGCTCGGCTTGAGGATCACGAACAGTGCGGCCAAGGCGATCCAGCTCCGGATCGCGGAGGTCCATAGCGGCGGAAGGAATTGCACGAGCTGCTTCGTGATCGTCCAGTTCACGCCCCAGGCCAGCACGACGATCAGGAACAGGCCGACGGCCGCGCGGGGCGAGACGGAATTCATTGCAAAGTCCTTGAAGCAGTCCAGCCGGCCGAATAGCATCTCGGCTGGCACCTGAAAAAGTGCCAGATGGGAAAGGAATGAGGTGCCAGTTTCGGACGGCGTGATCGCGGGCCTGATCGACCTGAACCGGGCCGACGACGAGGGGCTGGTGGCTCAACTGACGAGCCAGCTGCGGCGCCTGATCGCGGCCGGTCGCATCGGTAGGGGCAGCGCGCTGCCGTCGAGCCGGCGGCTCGCCAGCGACCTTGGCGTCTCCCGCAACACCGTCACCTATGCATTCGAGCAACTCGCCGCCGAGGGATATCTCGCGGCGTCTCACGGCCGCCGTCCGGTGGTGGCGATCGACGGTCACGAACGCAGCGAAGGGGCGCGCGTTGTCGCATCCAGCATCCGGCCTGCAAAGCCGCAGCTGTCTCCGTGGGCTTCGAGGCTCAAGCAGAGCGACTGGCCGATGTCCTATCTGGCGCCGCTCAAGCCCCTGCGTCCGGGGCACGGCGATGCCAGGGAGTTTCCGAATGAAGTCTGGGCGCGCTGCCTGCGCCGCAGCGCCGTGCACGCCGGCAGACGCGAACTCGGACCGGTCAATCGCACGCGGCTGTGCGAGGCGCTCGCGCATTATCTGGCGACCAGCAGAGGCGTCCGCGCCACCGCCGATCAGATCCTGATCCTGCCGAGCGCGCAGGCCGCGCTGACCCTGATTGCGGCCGCGCTGATCTCGCGTGGTGACGAGGTCTGGGTCGAGGACCCCGGCTATCCCGGCGCGGCGGCAGCCTTCCGCGCGTCCGGCGCGCGCGTGACCGGCATGAGGCTGGACGAGCAGGGCATGCAGCCGATACCGGGAGCTGCCGCGCCAAAACTGATCTTCATGACGCCGTCGCATCAGCATCCGACCGGCCGGCTGATGTCGCTGGCGCGCCGCACTGAATTTCTGAGCCTCGCCAGGCCCGGCAAGACGTGGATCGTCGAGGATGATTACGACGGCGAATTCCACTATGACAGCCGGCCGGTGCCGGCCTTGCAGGGGCTGGATGCGCAAGGCCGCGTGTTCTATGTCGGGACTTTCTCGAAGGCGATGACCTCGGACATCCGGCTCGGCTACCTCGTCGTGCCGCCGGCGCTGGTCGGCACCATGGAGGTCGCGCAGCGGCATATCGGTCTGATTGCCTCCAGCCATATCCAGGAAGCTCTGGCCGAGTTCATCGCCGACGGACATTTCGTCGCGCATCTGCGCCGGGTGCGCCGTCTCTACCATGCGCGGCGCGATCATCTCGCCGAAGGACTGGAGCGTCATCTCGGCGAAGTGCTCTCGGCCGAGGTGCCCTCAGGCGGGATCCAGCTCGTCGCCCGTCTCAAGCGCGGCCGCGCCGATCAGGCGGCGGTCGAGCGGCTGGGCGAGGCAGGCGTCGTGACGCGCGCTCTGTCCAGCCTCGCGCTGGGCAAGCCGCGTGATCACGGCCTGCTGCTCGGCTTTGCGGCGTGGCGCGAGAACGAGATCACCGCGGCGCTGCGGACGATGGCCGCCTGTTTTTAGTTCACGGCCTTCGTGACGATGCGGATTTCCGACTTCAGCGTCCGGTGCACCGGGCACTTGTCGGCAATCTCCATCAGCTTCTTGCGCTGTTCGGCATCCAGTGCACCATCGATCGCGATGTCACGCTCGATCTGGTCAAGCATGCCCTCGCGCGTCTCGCACTCCGCGCAGTCCTTGGCGTAGATCTTGGAGTGCTTCAGCGTCACCGTGACGCGGTCGAGCGGCAGCGCCTTGCGGTCAGCATAGAGACGCATGGTCATGGAAGTGCAGGCACCGAGGCCTGCGAGCAGGAAGTCATAGGGCCCGGGGCCGGCATCCTCGCCGCCGGCGCTCACCGGCTCGTCCGCCACCAGGTAATGCGGACCGACGCTGATCATCTGGTTGAACTTGCTCTTGCGGGTCTCCTGCACCACGACCTTGCGCGGCTCTTCCGCGACCTCTGGGGTCCGTGCGGGCTTTGCCGCGTCGATGTAGCGGTTCGCCCAAGCCGCGATCATGTCGGCCGCGTAGAGCGCGTCGGCCGGTTTGCTGAGAAGATGATCGGCATGATCGAGCGAGACGAAGCTCTTGGGATGTCTTGCCGCCACGAAGATCCTGGTCGCATTGTCGATGCCGACGGTGTCGTCGACCGGCGACTGCAGGATCAGCAACGCCTTGTGCAGGCCGGTGATGTCCTGCATCAGCTCCTGCTCGGCGACGTCGTCGAGAAACTCGCGCTTGATCCGAAACGGGCGCCCGGCGAGCGAGACCTCGACTTCCCCCTGCGCGCGGATGTTGTTGATATGCTCCTTGAAGAGCCCGGTGACATGCGCCGGATCGGAGGGCGCCGCGATGGTCGCGACCGCGCTGGCTTCGGGAATCTGCCCGGCGGCCGCGAGGATCGCGGCACCGCCGAGACTGTGGCCGATCAGGAGCGACGGCGCCTTGCGGGTCTCGCGCAGATGATCGGCCGCGCGGACGAGATCGGCAACATTGGAGGAGAAGGTCGAATTGGCGAAGTCGCCTTCGCTCGATCCGAGCCCGGTGAAATCGAAGCGCAGGACGGCGATGCCCTTTGCCGCGAGCGCGACCGAGATGCGCTTGGCCGCCAGCGTGTTCTTGCCGCAGGTGAAGCAGTGCGCGAACAGCGCGTAGGCCACAGGCTCGCCGTCCGGCAGCTCCAGCGCGGCTGCAAGCTGGAGTCCGCCTTCCCCGGTGAATTGAAAGCGTTCCGTCGGCATGAACGTCCCCCGTCTTGCTTGAACTTAATCGCCTGAGTAGCGCTGCTCGGCCCAGGGATCACCGCGGTTATGATAGCCGCGGACCTCCCAGAAGCCCGGCGCGTCGTCGGTCAGGAATTCGATCGCCTGGAGCCATTTCGCGCTCTTCCAGAAATAGAGATGCGGCACGACCAGTCGCACCGGGCCGCCGTGCTCATCCGACAGCGGTTGGCCTGACCAGCTATGGGCGAGCAGCGCGTCCTCGGCGGCAAAGTCTTCGAGTGCGAGGTTGGTGGTGTAGCCGTCATAGGAATGCAGCGTGACGAAGCGCGCATCCTCGCGCGGCTGGCACGCGGCGAGCAGCTCGCGCGTGGCGAGCCCCTCCCATTGATTGTCGTAGCGCGACCAGGTCGTCACGCAATGGATATCGGAGGTGAACTGGTCCTGCTTCTGCGACGCGAACTCGGCATAGGTCCAGAACACGGGATTGTCGATCGCGCCGTAGACGTCGAGCCGCCAGCGCTCGCGCGAGATCGGCGGCACGACGCCGAGATCGAGCACCGGCCAGTCCTGGGTAAGGTGCTGCCCCGGCGGCAAACGCTGATCCTCCGGCCGCGTGACCTTGCCGGTGAGGAAGCGGCCCTCGCGCGCCCATTTCTCCTTGGTGCGCGTCAGCTTGCTGTCGGATGGCGTCTCGTCAGCCATGGCCTACCCGTGAAAGAGCTACTCGTGGCGGTGCATCGCCGAGGCGTGCTTGGTGTCGCGCATGGTGGAATAGATGATCAACGACAGGCAGATGATCCCGGCGAGGTAATAGTAGAACCACTCCTCGTGCCCAATGCTCTTAAAATAGAGCGCGATCGCCGGTGCGGTGCCGCCGAAGATCGAGACCGTGATGGCGTAGGGCAGGCCGACGCCGAGCGCGCGGACATTGGTCGGGAACAGCTCGGCCTTCACCACTGCGTTGATGGAGGTGTAGCCGGCGACGAACAGCCAGGCACAGCAGATCAGGACGAACGCCATGAAAGGCGATTTCGTTTCCTTCAGCGCCATCAGCAGCGGCACGGTGGCAAGCGTGCCGGCGACACCGAAGAAGATCAGCAGCGGCTTGCGGCCGATCTTGTCGGAGATCGCGCCATAGACCGGCTGCAGGATGGTCGCGAAAATCAGCGTGCCGAAGATCACGAAGGTGGTCTGATCCTCCGTCAGCCCGACCGAGAGCTTGACGAAGGTCTGCATGTAGGTCGTGAAAGTGTAGAACGCCGCGGTGCCGCCGGCGGTGAGACCGACCACGAGCAGCAGCTCGCGCGGATATTGCAGCAGATTGGCGATCGAGCCTGTCGGCTTCACGACTTTCTTGGCCTCCTCGAAGGCCTCGGTCTCGTGCAGGCCGCGTCGCATCACGGCGGCAAAGATCGCCAGCAATGCGCCGATCGCGAACGGGATACGCCAGCCCCAGGCCTTGAGTTCGTCCGGCGTGAGGAAGACCTTTTGCAGGAGCAGCAGCACGACGATCGCGGTGAGCTGGCCGCCGATCAGGGTGACGTATTGGAAGCTCGAATAGAAGCCGCGATGCTTGGGATCGGCGACCTCGCTCAGATAAGTGGCGCTGGCGCCGTATTCGCCGCCGAGGCTGAGGCCTTCGATCACGCGGGCAAGCGCCAGGATCACCGGCGCGGCAAAGCCGATCGTGGCATAGGTCGGCGTCAGCGCGATGATCAGCGAGCCGAAGCACATGAAGACGACCGACAATGTCAGCGAGATGCGCCGGCCGAAATGATCCGCGATGTAACCGAACAGCCAGCCGCCCAGCGGGCGCATCAGGAACGTCGCGGCAAAGACCACGGCGACGTTCAATTGCTGGACGACGGGGTCGTTGCCGGGGAAGAAGGCCGGGGCGAAATAGAGCGCAAACGCCGTGTAGGCGTAGAAATCGTACCACTCGACCAGATTTCCGATCGAGCCGATGAAGATCGCCTTGATCCGCCGTTCGGCGTCGGCAATGTCGATGTGGTCGGAGGCCGGTAGGGTCGCTTGCTCAGTCACGTCCGGCCTCTCCGCTGTTTTGGAAGGGCCTACATCGCCTTTCCAAGCAGAAATGGCAACTGGCGGGGGCCCCTCACCGTGCCCTGAGACCAGGTCACGATGCCTGCCGGATCGAGCCGGAAGTCGGGGATTCGCTTCAGCCATTCTTCCAACGCCACCTGCATTTCCATGCGGGCGAGATTGGAACCGACGCAGCGATGGATTCCGAGGCCGAAGGCGGCATGGCGGTTCTCGCGGCGGTCGATCACGACTTTGTCAGCGTCCGGAAACATCTTCGGGTCGCGGTTGGCAGCCGGGAAGGACAGCAGCACCATGTTGCCTGCCTTGACCGGGCAGCCGGAGATCGTGGCGTCCTTGACCACCTCGCGGGCCATCGTCACCGGCGAATAGGCGCGCAGCAGTTCCTCGACCGCCGTGGGGATCAGCCCTGGCTCGGCAATCAGCCGTTCGCGATCGGCCGGGGTCCGGGCGAGATGCCAGAGCGAGGAACCGATCGCGCTCCAGGTGGTGTCGATGCCGGCGATCAGGAGCAGGCGGAGCGAGCCCAGCACGTGGGAATCCTCGAGCGGATTACCCTCCTTGTCCTTTGCGTTCATCAGATAGGAGATCAGGTCGTCGGTCGGTTTTGTCCTGCGCGCCTCGATGTGCGCGGCGAAATAGGCGCTCATTTCCTGGACGGCCTGGAGCAGCTTGCTCTCGTCCTTGATGCCGAGCTCCAGGATCATGTGGATCCAGTTGATGAAGAGATCGCTGTCGCTCTCGGGAATGCCGAGCATGTGCGCGATCGCTTGAACCGGGATGTATTTGCTGTAGCGGGCGGCGGCGTCGACCTCGCCGTCCGCGATGAAGCTGTCGATCAGCTCGTTGCAGATCGCGCGCATCCGAGGTTCCAGCTTCTTCATCGCATCCGGCGTGAAGGGCGGCAGTAGCAATTGCTTGGCCGGCTTGTGCACGGGGGGATCCGAGGTGATCGGCGGCGCTGCGTTTCTCGCGATTTCGGGTCGGACGTCGCGCACCATGACGCGTCGCGAGGAGAAATGCTCGGTGTCGTTGGCTATTTCGCGTACGGCTTCGTAGGTCGTCGGCAGGTAGCAGCCGAGAAAGCGCTCGGTGTGCACGACCGGGCTCGCGGCGCGCAGTTCTTCCCAGATCGGGAACGGATCATCCGTCCATTGCGGATCGGTGTGGTCGAAATCGTTGACCCAGTCGGTCACGGGCGGATGGGCGGCGGGCTGGCTGACGTCGGACATCTCGAATCCCTTGGGGCTGGTGGTCGCCAAAGACGGGGCAGATTGGACCGCGTTACTCCTCGATCACGTCGATTGCGATTTCCGGGCAGTTGGATTTGGCAAGCCAGGCCTTGTCTTCCAGGCCGGGCGGAACGATGCCGTCGCCGGCCTCGTGGGCGTTGCCGTATTCGTCGAGCTCGAACAGCTCCGGCGCCAGCGCCTTGCAGCGGGCGTGGCCCTGGCATTTGTCGGGATCGACGTGAACTCTCAATCGTTCGGTCATGGCGGCTTCCCCGGTCGTTTGCACGCGGCCCGAGGGCGGCGCGTTCCCTCTGTCAATGTGCTCCGCGGCATTTGCCGCTTGTTCTAAGTTATATACTATTACATTCGCGACAGGCTTCCCCTGTCAAGCGCAAACTAATAGGCTTGCCTGCAACATGCGTTCACAAATCGCTCGCAAGTCCGAGAACAGCTATCACCACGGCGATCTCCGCGACGCCTTGATCAAGGCCGCATTGCGCGAGGCTGAGCGAGGCGGCGCAGAAGCCATCAGCATCAAGGCAATTGCAAAGCAACTCGGTGTCTCGCAGCCGGCGCCTTACCGGCATTTTGCCGATCGCGAGGCATTGCTCTCGGCCGTGACGGCGGAAGCGTTCCGGCAGTTCAGCGCGATGTTGCGCGACGCCATCGCAAGGCCGTCGAAGCAGTCCAAGCTGTCGCGGCTGGCGCAGGCGACGCTGGATTTCGGCCTGCGGCGTAATGGCGTCTACCGCTTGATGTTCGTGTCCCGCACTGTTTCATGTGCTGCCAAGGGCAGCGAGTTGCACGAGGCGACGCACGAGACTTTTGCGCTCGTGATCGAGGCCCTGGAGGCGCCCGCAGTCGGCTATCTGCGCGAACGGCAGGCGCTGAAGATCTGGGCCGCATTGCACGGCGTGGTGATGCTGGCCGAGCAGGGCCTGTTCACCGGCGAAGCCGCGCATGCCACGCGCGAGGAACTGGTCGAGGATTTCGTCAACGAGACGAAGGCGGCGCTCGCAGTCGCGATCAAGGACGCGCGTCGGCAGAAGAAGGCTCGCGCTTAAAGCGCGATGAGATTTGGATGAATTGTCATCGCGCTTTAGGTTGTTGTTTGCGCATGATCTTTCCGGAAAGCCGCTTCGCACTTTTCCGGATCATGCTTTAGGTCTTCGCCTTCAGCAGCGTCATCAGCTTGTCGACGGCGCTGTCGGGCGTGGTCACGACAGGGCGGCCGGTGGCTTCCGCAACCAGCGGGGCCGTTGCCGCGATGCTGAACTGCGCGAGCGCAACGACGTCGCAGTCGCGTAGATCCTTCGACGCCTCGACGATCAGCCGGTCGTGCGTGGCGCGATCGCCGCGGTCGAGTGCGGCCAGCGCGCCCTCGGCAAGCTTCGGCACGATCTGGACGGAGGCCGGAAACTCCGGCGGCATCGACACCAGCGTCGGCGGGAAGGTCGAGAGCAGGCCGATCCTCTTGCCCATGGTCACAGCGCGCTCGATCATGGCCTCGTTGGGCTTGAGCACCGGCATCGGCGCACGCGACCGCGCAACGGCTTCGATGCAGGGACCGAAAGCCGAGCAGGTGAACAGGATCCCGTTCGCCCCGGTCGCGGCCGCATAGTCGCCGAGGGCGAGGAAACGCTCGGTCATGGCATCGTTGAGCCGGCCGTCGCGCGCCAGATCCGCCGACAGGCTGTCGTCGAGCAGGTTCATCAGCCGGGCCTCCGGCCATGCCTGCGCGAACGCCGCTTCGATCGGGGCGATGGAGTGCTTGAGGGCGTGGATCAAGGCGATGCGCATGAACGGTGTCTCTTCTCCCTCGCCCCGCTTGTGGGGAGAGGGTTGGGGTGAGGGGGAGTCTCCGCGAGGACGGTGAGAGTTGAACTTGTGGAGAGTCCCCCTCACCCGACCGCTGCGCGGTCGACCTCTCCCCGCAAGCGGGGAGAGGTGAAACACCGTCTACTTGAACGGCACCGCGTACATCAAGCCACCCTTGCTCCAGAGGCCGTTGAGGCCGCGCTCGAGCTTGAGGGGGCTGGCCTTGCCGACGTTGCGCTCGTAGATCTCGCCGTAATTGCCGGTGGCCTTGATCGCCGTGACCAGCCATTTGTTGTCGAGTCCGAGGCGGGCGCCGAGATCGCCGGTGGCGCCGAGCAGCCGCTGGATCGCGGGTACTTGCGACTTCGTCATCTCGTCGACATTGGCTTGCGTGACGCCGAGCTCTTCGGCCTCGATCAGGCCGTAATGCAGCCAGGTGATGATGTCGCTCCAGACCTCGTCGCCGTTGCGGGTGAAGGGGCCGAGCGGCTCCTTGCTGATGGTCTGCGGCAGCACGACGTAGTCGG
>Ga0207426_1000799_pt1 | contig 34123 bp, 32 predicted proteins | sample AraplaMF_Cvi_mMS_FD_184265 | JGI IMG/M metagenome (GOLD analysis project Ga0207426, IMG submission 184265) | Arabidopsis root microbial communities from the University of North Carolina, USA - plate scrape MF_Cvi_mMS (SPAdes) (version 2) | ecosystem: Host-associated > Plants > Roots > Endosphere... | reverse complement strand
GTTGCGGTGCAGAAGAGAAGAAAAAATTTTCTCTTTGCGCGCTCGAAACGACACATATATAGAAAATAATTCCAGTCAACCCCGGATGTGGGGGAAGCGAGTATCGCATGCGGTTCTTGCCGGTGTTCCTCGATCTCAAGGCCGGTCCGGTGGTCCTCATCGGCGCGGGTGAGCTTTTGCGCGCCAAGCTGCGCGTGCTCACTGCTGCCGGCGCGCGCCTTCGCGTGCATGCGATCGACGGCAATCATGATCTGGGCCTGAGCACCGACGACGCCGCGCGCGTCGAAATCGCGACCGGCGATCCGCTGACCGCTGACCTCTCGGGTGTCATCGCCATCGTCTGCGCCGGCGCGGGTGATGTCGGCGTTGCCATGTCGCTCCGCGCGAAGTCGCTCGGCCTGCCCGTCAACGTCATGGACGACCTCGAGCATTCCAGCTTCATCTTCCCGGCGATCGTCGATCGCGGCGATGTCGTGGTCGCGGTCGGCACCGGCGGCACCTCGCCGGTGGTGGCGCGCCGCGTGCGCGAGAAGATCGAGGCGCTGCTGCCGGCGCGCATCGGCGAGCTCGCCGAGCTCATCGGTACCTTCCGCAAATCCATCAATGAGCGCATTGCCGAATTTCCGCTGCGCCGCCGCTTCTGGGAGCGCGTCATCGACGGTCCGATCGGCGCCGCCGTGCTCGCCGGCCGCAAGGCCGAGGCGGACGCGTCGCTCAAGGCGATCGCCGATCCCTCCGATTTCGCGCGTGCCGACAAACCGGAAGGCTCGGTCGCGCTGGTGGGCGCAGGTCCCGGCGACCCTGACCTTCTCACCATCAAGGCGCTGCGCGCCCTTCAGGACGGCGATATCGTCTTCCACGACGAGCTGGTCTCGCCCGAGATTCTCGACCGCATCCGCCGCGATACCACGCGCGTGCCGGTCGGCCGCCGCGTCGGCAAGCCCGGCATCGGCCAGGACGCCATCAACAAGCGCATGATCGAGGCCGCCCAATCCGGCCAGCGCGTGGTGCGGCTGAAGGGCGGCGATCCCTTCGTGTTCGGTCGCGGCGGCGAGGAGGTCGAAGCCTTGCGCGCCGCCGGCATCGCTTATTCGATCATCCCCGGCATCACCGCGGGGCTCGGCGGCGCCGCCGATTTCGAGGTGCCGCTCACTTACCGTCACGAAGCAACCCGCATCACCTTCCTCACCGCGCACAAGGCGCGCGATGCGGAAGCCGTGGACTGGTCCACGCTGACCGACACCAGGATGACCGTCGTGGTCTACATGGGCATGACCGCGGCACCCGCGATCCGCGCCGGCCTGTTCGCCGCCGGCCGATCGCCGGAGACCCCGGTGGGCGTCTTCGCCCGCGTCACGCGGCCCGACGCGCAGGGCGCGATCGGCACGCTGCGCGACCTGCCCGAACTCGTGCGGCGGACCCAAGGCGGTCCTGCCATCCTCATCATCGGCGACGTGGTCCGGCATGCCGGCTCGCTTCGCCGCCAAACACCCAAGCAAATCATCTCTGACCTCCTGGATGCTGCCGAATGACCTCCCCACTGCAACAGAAAATCAAGATCGCCGGTCCCTCCATCGTGACCGCCAACCGCACCTGGGACGGCATCGTCGTCTACCGCACGGCCGACAAGGGCTGGTCGGCGGAACTGGCCGATGCCGCGATCGTGCGCAACTCCGACGAGGCGAAGGCGTTGCTTGCCGAAGCCGTTGCCGATGACGTCGGCGCGATCGGTCCCTATATCGCGCCGGTGCAGCTCGGCGACGACGGTGCGATCCAGCCGGGCAATCTGCGCGAACAGATCCGCAAGGCCGGCGTCACCATCGAGCTGCCGGCTCAGGGTTAAGGCACTCTTCAATGTACGCTTACGACGAAATCGACCGCACGCTTGTCAACGAGCGCGTCTCGGAATTCCGCGACCAGGTGCAGCGCCGCCTCTCGGGCGAGCTCACCGAGGACGAATTCAAGATGCTGCGCTTGCAGAACGGCGTCTATCTGCAACTGCACGCCTACATGTTCCGCGTCGCGATCCCCTATGGGACGCTGGCGACGAACCAGTTGCGGGCGCTTGCCCATGTGGCGCGCAAATACGACCGCGGCTACGGCCATTTCACCACGCGGCAGAACATCCAGTTCAACTGGATCAAGCTGTCGGACCTGCCGGATGCGCTCGCCGATCTCGCCGAAGTCGGCATCCATGCGATGCAGACTTCCGGCAACAACATGCGCAACGTCACCTCGGACCAGTGGGCCGGCGTCGCGCCGGGCGAGATCGAGGATCCCCGTATCTGGTCGGAGCTGATCCGTCAGCACACCACGCTGCATCCGGAATTCTCGTTCCTGCCGCGCAAGTTCAAGATCGCCATCACCGCGTCGGACCATGACCGCGCCGCGATCAAGGTCCACGATATCGGCCTGCGCCTGATCAAGAACGAGAAGGGCGAGACCGGCTTCGAGGTGCTGGTCGGTGGCGGCCTCGGCCGCACGCCGTTCATCGGCAAGACCATCAAGCATTTCGTCCATGGCCGCGATCTCCTCAGCTACATCGAGGCGATCCTGCGCGTCTACAATCAGTACGGACGTCGCGACAACATCTACAAGGCGCGCATCAAGATCCTGGTGCACGAGCTCGGCATCGAGAAATTCTCCCGCGAGGTCGAGGAGGAGTGGCAGCACCTTCGCAACTCCTCGCTCCAGATCGACGACGAGGTGATCGAGGACATCCGCTCCCGCTTCATCTATCCGGCCTACGAGAAGCTGCCGTACATGCCGGACGAGCTGCGGCAGGCCGCGGCCGATCCCGAGTTCGAAGCCTGGCGCAAGAACTCGGTCGCCCCGCACAAGGTGCAGGGCTATTCCATCGTCACGATCTCGCTGAAGCCGATCGGCGCGCCTCCCGGCGACGCCACGGCCGAGCAGATGGACGCGCTCGCCGATCTCGCCGACAAGTACTCCTTCGGTGAGATCCGTGTCGGCCATGAGCAGAATTTGGCGCTGCCGCATGTCGCCAAGCGCGACCTGCCGGCGTTGTGGAAGGCGCTCGACAAGCTTGGCCTCGCAACGCCGAACGTCAACCTGATCACCGACATCATCGCCTGCCCGGGCCTCGACTATTGCTCGCTGGCGAATGCGCGCTCGATCCCGATCGCGCAGGAGCTGACGCGCCGCTTCGCCAACCACGAGCTGGCCAATCTGATCGGCCGGCTCCACATCAACATCTCCGGCTGCATCAACGCCTGCGGCCATCACCATGTCGGCCATATCGGCATTCTCGGCGTCGAGAAGAACGGCGAGGAGGTCTACCAGATCACCATCGGCGGCCGTGCCGACGAGAATGCCGCGCTCGGCAATCTGATTGGCCCCGGCGTCAAGTTCGACGAGGTGGCCGACGTCGTCGAGGATATTGTCGAGGCTTATCTGGCGCTGCGCGAGCGGCCGGAGGAGCTGTTCGTCGAGACGGTGAAACGTCTCGGCGTCGAACCCTTCAAGGAGCGCGTCTATGCCACTCGTTAACGGCGGAAAAATCGCCGACGACAGCTTCGTCAAGCTGGCCGTCGACACGCCGCTGCCCGAGGGCGGCGACATCCTGGTGCCGGCCGAGCGTTTCCTCGGCGAGGCCGATGCGCTGCTCGGGCGTGGAGGCAAGATCGGCGTGATCTGGCCGAACAACCGCGACATCGCCGAGCTCGTGCCGTATCTCGGCAAGATCGCAGTCGTCGCGCTGGTGTTTCCGAGCTTCCGCGATGGACGCGCCTACAGCCAGGCGCGCCTGCTGCGCGAGCGTTACAACTATCGCGGCGAGCTGCGCGCCACGGGGCAAGTGCTGCGCGACCAGTTCGTGTTCATGCTGCGCGCCGGCTTCGATTCCTTCGAGGTCAAGAAGCAGGCCGATGCGGAAGCTTTCATGCAGACCGCGAAGCGCTATTCGGTGTTCTACCAGCCGACTGGCGACGGCCGCATCACGGCGCTGCACCGGCGCATGCAGCTGCGTCACTCCGAGGGTGTCGGCACGTGAACGCGATCGCGCCCCAGGTTTCATCGGTGCCAGCCTCTGCGCCGACTTCCGCTGCGGAGCTTGATCGTGCCTTGCGCGATGCTTCGCCTGCGGAGGTCATTGCGGCGGCGCTGAAGACGGTCGGGCGCGAGAAGCTGGCGCTGGTCTCGTCCTTCGGCACGGAATCGGCAACGCTGCTCAAGGTGATGGCGGATGTCGATCCTGCGATCCCCGTGATCTTCCTCGATACCGGCTGGCTGTTCGAGGAGACGTTGGCCTATCGCGACACGCTGATCGCGATGCTGGGCCTCAAGGATGTCCGCTCGATCAAGCCGGCCGAGGAGACGTTGTCGCGCCAGGATCCCGACCGCGATCTCTGGTTCTCCGATCCCGACGCCTGCTGCCGCATCCGTAAAGTGGAGCCGCTGGCGCGCGCGCTGAAACCGTTTGATGCCTGGCTCAACGGCCGCAAACGCTTCCAGGGCAATGCGCGCGCCGACATCCCCGTGGTCGAGGACGATGGTGGGCGGTTGAAGTTCAACCCGTTCGCCAACGTCTCGCGCGAGGAACTCGAAGCGATCTTCGTCCGCGCCAAATTGCCGCGTCATCCACTTGCGGCGTCCGGTTTTCGCTCGGTTGGGTGTATGCCTTGTACGAGCAGGACGGCCGAAGGCGAGGATGAGCGCGCGGGTCGCTGGCGCGGCCGGCCCAAGACAGAATGCGGCATCCACACGATGAAGACTTCGTAGCACAGCCGCGCTGCCCTGCTTCAAACAAGAAAATCCGGTTCCGTTGACTTGAGAGTGTTTCGCCACGAGTTTCGCCTGCATGTCTTCGCCGACATTGACGTCGTCGGAGTGAATGGAGATGGACATGATGCGCCGTATCGTTCCGCTCGCTGCAGGACTCCTCTGGGCAAGCTCGGCTCTCGCTGCTGACATTAATCTTTTGAACGTGTCGTACGATCCGACGCGCGAACTCTATGCCGAGTTCAACAAGGCGTTCGCGATCGCGTACCAGAAGGAAACCGGCAAGAGCGTCGAGATCAAGCAGTCGCATGGCGGCAGCGGTTCGCAGGCGCGCGCGGTGATCGACGGGTTGCAGGCCGATGTGGTGACGCTGGCGCTCGCCTATGACATCGACGCCGTCGCGAACAAGGGCCTCACCGCGGCCGACTGGCAGAAGCGTCTGCCGCAGAATTCGTCCCCCTACACCTCGACCATCGTCTTCCTGGTACGCAAGGGCAATCCCAAGGGCATCAAGGATTGGGACGACCTGCTCAAGCCGGGCGTCGCCGTGATCACCCCGAACCCGAAGACCTCGGGCGGTGCACGCTGGAATTATCTGGCGGCCTGGGGCTTCGCGCAGAAGAAATACGGCTCGGCCGACAAGGCCAAGGAGTTCGTCGGCAAGCTGTTCCAGCAGGTCCCGGTGCTCGACACCGGCGCGCGTGGCGCGACCGTGACCTTCGTCGAACGCGGCGTCGGCGACGTGCTGCTGGCCTGGGAGAACGAGGCGTATCTCGCCCTCAAGGAATTCGGCCCCGAGAAATTCCAGATCGTGGCGCCGCCGCTGTCGATCCTCGCCGAGCCGCCGGTCGCGATCGTCGACAAGGTTGCCGATAAAAAAGGCACCCGCAACGCCGCCGACGCCTACCTTCAGTACTGGTACACCAAGGAGGGCCAGGAGATCGCCGCGCGCAACTTCTACCGTCCGCGGGATGCCGAGATCGCCAAAAAGTACGACAATTCCTTCGCCAAGGTCGAGCTGTTCACGATCGACGACGTTTTCGGCGGCTGGACCAAGGCGCAGAAGGAACATTTTGCCGATGGCGGCGTCTTTGATCAGATCTACAAGAACTGATCGGGCGCCGTCGGAGGGGCAACAGGGGGCCTGGTGAGCGCACTCGCAGCACGACGCCGGACATTGCCGGGCTTCGGTCTCACCATGGGACTGACGCTTTCCTGGCTGTCCATCATCATCCTGATTCCGCTCGCCGGCCTGTTCCTGAAATCGTTCGAGCTCAGCCCCGAGCAGTTCTGGAACATCCTCTCCAGCCGCCGCACCCTGAACGCGCTCCGTGTGTCCTTCGGGCTCGCTTTCGCGGCGGCCTGCGTCAATCTGGTGATGGGCAGCGTCATCGTCTGGGCGCTGGTGCGCTACCGCTTTCCCGGCCGGCGCATCTTCGATGCCATCGTCGACGTGCCGTTCGCGCTGCCGACGGCGGTGGCCGGCGTCGCGCTGACCGCGCTGTTCGCCGAAAAGGGCTGGCTGGGCGCGCCGCTCGCCGCGCTCGGCATCAAGGTGGCGTTCACGCCGGTCGGCATCTTCGTCGCCATGATCTTCATCGGTATCCCCTTTGTGGTCCGCACCGTGCAGCCGGTGCTCCAGGATCTCGACCCCGAGATCGAGGAGGCCGCGGGCAGCCTGGGGGCCAGCCGCTGGCAGACCATCATCCGCGTGATCCTGCCCTCGCTCGCGCCGGCGCTGCTCACGGGCCTCGCGCTCGCCTTCGCCCGCGCGGTCGGTGAATACGGCTCGGTGATCTTCATCGCCGGCAATCTGCCGAACGTCTCGGAGATCGCGCCGCTATTGATCGTGATCCGCCTCTCTGAATTCCGCTATGCCGATGCGACCGCCATCGCGGTGGTCATGCTCGTCGTGTCCTTCGTCATCATCTTCGCCGTCAACCGGCTCCAGCGCTGGGCGCAGAGCCGGATCCCAGTGCGGTGAGGGAGGATGCGATGACGATGCAGATCGCAGATACGGTGTCGCTCTCGGCCTCCGACGCCAAGGCACGTGAAAAGGCCCGCGCGGCGGCGGCACGCGACAGCCTCCGCACCGAGCCGCCTGCGGTACGGATTGCCATCATCACGCTGGCGGTGCTGTTCCTCTCCGTTTTCGTCGTGCTGCCGCTGGTGGTGGTGTTCGCGCAGGCCTTCTCGAAGGGCGTCCTGGCCTATTTCGCCGCGCTCGCCGAGCCGGAGGCGATGGCGGCGATCAAGCTGACGTTGATCGTCGCCGCGATCTCGGTCGGCCTCAATCTCGTGTTCGGTCTCGTCGCCGCCTGGGCGATCGCGAAATTCGAATTCCCGGGCAAGACCTTCCTGATCACGCTGATCGACCTGCCGTTCTCGGTGAGCCCGGTGATCTCGGGCCTCGTCTTCGTGCTGCTGTTCGGCGCGCAGGGCTATTTCGGCAACTGGCTGAGGGATCACGACATCCAGATCCTGTTCGCGGTGCCCGGCATCGCGCTCGCCACCACTTTCGTCACCTTCCCGTTCGTGGCGCGCGCGCTGATCCCGCTGATGCAGGAGCAGGGCACGCAGGAAGAGGAGGCCGCGATCTCGCTCGGCGCCTCGGGCCTGCAGACCTTCTTCCGCGTCACGCTGCCCAACATCAAATGGGGCGTGCTCTACGGCGTGCTGCTCTGCAATGCGCGCGCGATGGGCGAGTTCGGCGCGGTCTCGGTCGTCTCCGGCCACATCCGCGGCGAGACCAACACCATGCCGCTGCTGGTCGAGATCCTCTACAACGAATACCAGTTCGTCGCCGCCTTCGCGATCGCCTCGCTGCTGGCGATGCTGGCGCTGATCACGCTGATCGCAAAGACCGTTCTCGAACGTCACCTCGACGAAGGACAAGACGTCAATGACCATTGAAGTCAAAAATCTCGTCAAGAAGTTCGGCAGCTTTGCCGCGCTCGACGGCGTCGACCTCAAGGTCGACAATGGCGAGCTGCTGGCCCTGCTCGGCCCCTCCGGTTCCGGCAAGACCACGCTGCTGCGGATCATCGCCGGCCTCGACTGGCCCGATTCCGGCGAAGTCTCCTTCAACGGGGAGGACGCGCTGGCGCAGGGCGCGCGCGAGCGCCATGTCGGCTTCGTGTTCCAGCACTACGCGCTGTTCCGCCACATGAGCGTGTTCGAGAACGTCGCCTTCGGCCTGCGCGTGCAGCCGCGCGCCGTCCGGAAGGACGAAGCAACCATCCGTGCGCGCGTCAAGGAGCTGCTCGACCTCGTGCAGCTCGACTGGCTCGCCGACCGCTATCCGAGCCAGCTCTCCGGCGGCCAGCGCCAGCGCATCGCGCTCGCCCGTGCGCTCGCGATCGAGCCGCGCATCCTCCTGCTCGACGAGCCCTTCGGTGCGCTCGATGCCAAGGTGCGGAAGGAGCTGCGCCGCTGGCTGCGCTCGCTGCATCACGAGATCAACGTGACCTCGATCTTCGTCACCCACGACCAGGAGGAGGCGCTGGAAGTCGCCAACCGCGTGGTGGTGATGGACAAGGGCCGGATCGAGCAGATCGGCTCGCCCGTTGACGTCTACGAGACCCCGGCGACGGCCTTCGTGCACGGCTTCATCGGCGAGTCCATCGAGCTGCCGGTCCAGGTCGATGGCGGCGTGATCAGGCTCGGCGACCGGCCGCTTCAGCTCGCGGCAGAGGGGCTGGCGCCTGGCGCGTCAAAGCTGTTCGTACGGCGACATGACATGCTGGTCGGCCCGGCCGGCAGCGGCGCCTTCGAGGGCGCGGTCCAGCATGTCCGCAATTTCGGTCCCGTGCAGCGGGCCGAGGTGGCGCTGTCCGGCGGAGAAACCATCGAGATCGATGCCCCCCGCGACAAGGAACTCCGTGCCGGCGACACCATAGGCCTCAATCCCCGCCGCTACCGGATATTTGCGGGCTAGGACGGTCCGTCATTCCGGGTTCGATGCTTCGCATCGCCCCGGAACGATAGCGACGATTTTCCTCAAAATTCACCTTTCAGCCACGGTTGGTATGCAACAACGGCCCCTCATTGGGGGCTCCTGACCATGCGCGCTGCGGCCGCAATTCTCATCACTTTGCTGCTCGCCGGCTGTGCCGGCAACGAAGCGCCGGTCCAGCAGCCGTCAATGTATACCGACATGGCGGTCCCGGGAGCCAAGCTCGATGCCCAGGCGGCCGCGATCATGATCTCGCAATACCGCCAGAACAACATGCTCGGCGCCGTCGTGATCGACCCCGACCTGATGCGGCTCGCCGAATCCCAGTCGGGCGCCATGGCGGCGGCCAACAAGATGGACCACGACGTTCGTGCGCCGCTGGCCAAGCGGCTCGCCACCGGCGGCTATCCCGCAACCGTCGCGGTCGAGAACGTCTCGGCCGGCTATCACACGCTGGCGGAAGCGTTTTCCGGCTGGCGCGACTCACCCCCGCACCGCGCCAACATGCTCAAGAGCGGTGTCACAAAATTGGGCATCGCGGCGAGCTATGCTCCGGGCACCAAGTACAAGGTGTTCTGGACCATGATCCTGGCCTCGACCGAGCGATAAGCCAGACTTGATCCCGGGATGCATTGACGCCGCGGCGGACTGTCGCCACGGTGGCGCGCCATTTGCTATTGTTCCCTTATGACAGATCATAGCCCGGAATCCGCCAGCGTCCCCGCGAATGCCCAACGCGTCCTGGTCCTGCAGGGCGGTGGCGCGCTCGGCTCCTATCAGGCCGGCGCCTATCAGGCGCTGTGCGGCTACGGCTTCGAGCCGGAATGGGTCGCCGGCATTTCCATCGGCGCGATCAACGCCGCCATCATCGCCGGCAATGAGGGCCACACCCGCGTCAAGCGGCTGAAGGAATTCTGGGAGATGGTCTCGGCGCCGGTGCCGTGGAAGCCGGTCGGCAAGAGCGATCACAGCCGCGAGCTGTTCAACTCGACCAGCGCCGCGCTGATCGCGACCTTCGGCGTACCCGGCTTCTTCGTTCCGCGCGTCCCGCCCGCGCCGATGTGGCCGCCGGGCCATCCCGAGGCGGAGAGCTATTACGACACCGCACCGCTGAAGAAGACGCTGGAGCGCCTGGTCGATTTCGACCGCATCAACGACCTCAAGACGCGCTTCTCGGTCGGCGCGGTCGGCGTCACCTCGGGCAACTTCAAATATTTCGACAATTACGAGTTCAAGAAGCTCGGCAAGAAGATCGGCCCGGAGCACATCATGGCCTCCGGCGCGCTGCCGCCGGGCTTTCCGTCCGTGATCATCGACGGCGAGCACTATTGGGACGGCGGCATCGCCTCCAACACGCCGCTCGACTACGTGCTCGACGCCGAGCTCGCGCGCGACATGCTGATCTTCCAGGTCGACCTGTTTTCCGCGCGCGGCGATCTGCCGAACTCGCTGCTCGAAGCGACCGAGCGCGAGAAGGACATCCGCTTCTCCAGCCGTACGCGCATGAATACGGACAAAAACAAGCAGATCCACAATGCGCGCCGGGCCGTGCGCGACCTGATTTCCAAATTGCCCGATTATCTGAAGAACGACCCTTCCGTCGAATTCCTTGCCAAGGCATCTCGTGAGAGCACGGTCACCGTGGTGCACCTGATCTACCGCAGCAAGAACTACGAATCCTCGTCGAAGGACTACGACTTCTCGCATGTCGCCATGGTCGAGCATTGGGAAGCCGGCGTGCGCGACGTGCACCTGTCGATGCGTCACAAGGACTGGCTCGATCAGCCGCAGTCCGGCGAGACCATGGTGACCTACGATCTCACGGGGGACGTCACCGCGCCCCCGCCAAAAAGGAGCGAATAACATGGGTAGTCTGTCAGGCAAGAACGCCGTCGTGACCGGATCGACCAGCGGCATCGGGCTCGCCTACGCGCGTGCCTTTGCCGCGGCCGGAGCCAATGTCGTCATCAACGGCTTCGGCTCCCCTGAAGACATCGAGAAGGAGCGCGCCAAGATCGAGTCCGATTTTGGCGTCAAGGCGGTCTACTCGCCCGCCGACATGACCAAGCCGGCCGAGATCGCCGGCATGATCGCGCTCGGCGAGAAGTCGTTCGGCTCGGTCGACATCCTCGTCAACAATGCCGGCATCCAGTTCGTCTCGCCGATCGAGGAATTCCCGGTCGAGAAGTGGGACCAGATCATCGCGATCAACCTGTCCTCGGCGTTCCACGCCATCCGCGCCGCCGTGCCCGGCATGAAGAAGAAGGGCTGGGGCCGCATCATCAACACGGCCTCGGCGCATTCGCTGGTCGCCTCGCCCTTCAAGTCGGCCTACGTCTCCGCCAAGCACGGCATCGCCGGCCTCACCAAGACGGTGGCGCTGGAAGTTGCGACCCACAAGATCACCTGCAATTGCATCAGCCCCGGCTATGTCTGGACCCCGCTGGTGGAGAAGCAGATCCCCGACACCATGAAGGCGCGCAACCTCACGCGCGAGCAGGTCATCAACGACGTGCTGCTCGACGCGCAGCCGACCAAGGAGTTCGTCACCTCCGAGCAGGTCGCGGCGCTGGCGCTGTTCCTGTGCGGCGACGATGCCGCGCAGATCACCGGCACCAATTTGTCGATCGACGGCGGCTGGACGGCGGAGTAAGGGCGCAGCCCTGGTTCCAGGACGACAGATCCGTGGGGTGGGCAAAGGCGCGAAAGCGCCGTGCCCACGCTCAGTACCTGATCGAAAAAGGTGGTGGGCACGCTTTCGCTTTGCCCACCCTACGAGAGCGAGGGCGAGGCGGCAGCTTCCCCGCTCAATGCGTCCAGGCCAGCGCCGTCACGATGGCCGACGACAGGTTCAGCTCCGCGAACACGATCTTGCCGGCGACCACGAACAGTACGCTGGCAAGCGTCAGGCGCAGCACCGTTTCCGGGACGCGCGTTGCGCTGTAGCTGCCGACGATGATGCCGGGCAGCGAGCCCATGAGCAGCACGCCCATCAGACCCCAGTCGACGTCGCCCAGCGCCCAGTGCCCGATGCCGGCGACCAGCGTCAGCGGCACGGCATGGGCGATGTCGGAGCCGACGATCGTCGCCATCGGCAGGCGCGGATAGAGCATCAGCAGCACGGTCACGCCGACCGCGCCGGCGCCGACCGAGGAAATCGAGACGAGCACGCCCAGCACGACGCCGGTGACGAGGGTGGCGATCGCCGTGATGCGCTCGTCGACCTGCTCCAGTCTCCTGCGATAGCGCTCCATGATCGCCTTGCGGAAGATCAGCGAGGTCGCCGTCAGCAGCAGCGCGAAGCACAGCACGAGATTGACGAGGCTGCGCTCGGCATCGCTTTTCAGGTCGAGCTTCCACAGCACGAGCAGCGTCAGCGCGCTCGCCGGAATGCTGCCGCAGGCGAGCCGCAGCACCGCCGGCCAGTGCACGCTGCGCGACCAGCCATGCACCACGCTGCCGCCGGTCTTGGTGGCGGCGGCATAGAGCAGGTCGGTGCCGACAGCGGTGGAGGGGTGGACGCCGAACAGCAGGATCAGCAGCGGCGTCATCAACGAGCCGCCACCCACGCCGGTCATCCCGACAAGCAGGCCGACGCCAAATCCGGAGGCCACGTAGAGTGGATCGATCATGTCCAGGGAATCTTAGGTTTATCGCGTCGGTTGAGCAATATGACGTAGAATAAACTTTCCCTGAGGCGCAACTACTTGGATGGAATAAGAAAAATCATGCTGCTGGCCCAGAATGGGCAGGAGTTTCGCCTCTTTTTGCAACTTCCGGCGAAACAGCCGTTCCCTCGTAAGGGCAGGGCTCACAGCGCCTATCTGCCGAACGCCAGCACGTGCAGCCCCAGGCGCTGCCGCACGATCCAGAACAGCAGGACCGTTTCGAAGGTCAGCGAGATCGACGTCGCGGCCGCGGCGCCATGGCCGCCGTAACGCGGCACCAGGATCACGCAGAGCACCAGGTTCATCACGAAGGCCAGGGCGTAGGCGAGGGCGCAGATCCGCTGCTCGCCCAGCATGTTGAGCAGGCGCTCGACCGGCCCGATCGCGGCGCGCACCACGAGGCCGATGGCGGCGACGAACATGATGTCGTAGCCGATCACGAATTGCGGCCCGAACAGCCAGAGCAGCGGCTTGCCGAGCGCGAGCAGCACGATGGTCGCCGCCAGCGACGGCCAGAACGTCCAGTTGATGGCGTGCGCGACGTAAGCCGACAGGCGCGCTTTATCGCCGAGCGCATTGTATTCGGCGAAGCGATGCGCTGTTGTCGCCGACATCGCGTAATGAATGAACGAGACCAGCGCCAGCGTCTTCACCACGGCGAAGTAGACGCCGACTTCATCGGACGGGCGGAATTGCTGCAGCACCAGCACGTCGGTGTAGGACAGCAGCAGGTAGAAGCTTTCGACCAGCAGGATCGGCAACGAGATGGCGAGCCAGCCCCTGACGTCATAGGCCTTCGGTCCCGGCTCGATATGATCGGCGAGCTTGCGGTTCAGCACCACCATCTGCCCGGTCATCGCGATCCACACGGCGCCGGCGCTCGCCACCATCGCCGCGACGGCGCCGAGATGGTAGCCGAGCAGGAAGGCTCCGGCCGTGATGCCGATGATCAGCCCCTGGCGGATGATGAATTGTGGCATCAGGCCGAGCTGCATCCAGTCATGCGAGCGCGCGATGCCGTCCTGGGTGTTGGCGACGACGAAAGCCGGCAGCGTCATGCAGCCGATATAGAGCGGCAGCACCTCGGCCGGATTGATCCAGGGCGACAGCAGCCTGACGAGGCCGGCAAGGCCAAGCGACACCAGCGCGGAGGCGGCAAAGGTCAGCCAGCGGCTGCCGGAGAGAAAGCCGCGAAGCAGCGCATGCGCGCCGCTGGTGCGGTATTCCGGAATGATCTTTTGCGCGGACGCCGAGATGCCGAAATCCATCATGCTGCCGAGCAGCAGCACCCAGGTCCAGACATAGACATAGATGCCGTAGTCGGAGGTGCCCATCCAGCGCGCGAGCAGCACCTGCGAGAAATAGGCAAGGCCTGCGCTGATCACGCGGATGATGAAGATGGTACCCGCCAGCCGCCGCGTCAGCGACGCCTCGCTCGATCCGCCCGTGAGCCTGGCCCGCAGCCGCGCGATCAGCCCGGCCGGTCCGGTCGTTGCGGGTTGTGCATCCATCACGGCCAATTCGACGGTCCCCAAGGCGCCCCGCATGCTGCGGCAGGCTTGATGCGGCAGCGTCGGGATTAGCAACCATTCGTTAAGATTCGGTTGGGTGGGGGGCTGTTGCCTCACCCCGCTGTCGTCCCGGCGAAGGCCGGCAACTGTTATGCGGGGTTGGCGCGCAGGTAGGGCTTCCTGTCGCGCATCATGGCGTTGAGGACGGTTAGTAGCTTTCTGGCGACAGCAATGAGGGCGAGCTTGGCTGGTTTGCCGGCTTGTCGCAGTCGTTCGTAGAAGACCTTGAAGGGATCGGCCCAGCGGACCGCGTTGAGAGCGGCCATGTAGAGGGCGTCACGAACGCGCTTGCGGCCACCGGCGATCTTGCGTTTGCCACGGAAGGCGCCGCTGTCGACGTTGAAGGGAGCCAGACCGGCGAGCGCGGCGATCTGCTTTGCTCCGACGTGCCCGAGTTCCGGCATCTTCGCGATGAGCTGCATGCAGGCCACGGGGCCCACGCCAGGCAGCGAGCGCATCAATCGCGCATCGTCCGCGATCTCCCGCTCGGTCTTGATCAGTGCCTTGATGTCGGCCTCGATCTCGGCAATCTCGCTGTCGAGGACCTCGATAAGGCGGCCGATCCTTTCGGCCATGGCACGCTCGTCGGCCTCGCTGCGCCGGTTCTTCTCCTGCGCGCGCATCCTAACCAGCTGATCCCGTCGTTTTGCAAGTCTGGCCAAGGTATTACGGGCGGGGTTGGCTGCTTGCTCGGTGGCCGGCTGCATAGCCCGCGCAAAGGCTGCCAGCATCCGCGCATCAATCGGGTCGGTCTTGGCGAGCTGGCCGCTGGCACGTGCGAAGTCGCGTGCCCGGGCCGGGTTGATCCGGGCGAACCGGATCCCGGCCTGGCTCAGCACCTCCCGAAGCTCGAGGTCATAGATGCCCGTGGCTTCGAACACGACCAGCACATCGCATCGCCAACGCGCCGCGATCTGTGTGATGGCCTGCGTCGCGTTGGCGATGCGCTCCGGTACGCCCAGGCCCTCATCGAAGATATCGAGATATTGTTTGGAGACGTCGATTCCGACGCAACGAATGGGTATGATCACGGTGCCTGTCCCTGTGATGCGAGGTCTGTTGGCGCAGCCTCGTGCAACTGTTCAGGTTGGTAATGGAACGGGCGGGAGGCCGAGCCGGCTCACGGCGTCAAGCGCCAAGGACCCAACGGCTTCCCGCCCAACCCATTCTGACAGACTTCCAAGACACAGGGACCCATAGCCACAGGACGTTGTTTGGCGAGGACTCGTCGTTCGGGATTACCGCCGCGCACGATCGACGGATCACGCGGTATGGGTCCCGGCCTTCGCCGGGACGACGATTAATCCAAATTCGTATTGAACTCGTACGACTTGTCCGGCCCAACCAGCGTGAACTTCAGCGCCGCGCCGTCGGGCTTGGCACCCGGGGGCAGTCCGTCGAGCTCGAACGAGAAGCGCTTCACGCCGGCGGGGCTCTCCTTGACCGGCGCGGGGATCGGCAACGCCCAGTCGGGCGTCGGCCCTTCCACGTAGAGATGGACGTTGCGGCTGTCGGGCGCGACCACATCGACAAGCACGTTCTTGGGCCCGTCACGCTTGACGTCGCGGATGGTCAGCGGATTGGGATCGCCGATCGTGGCGGGCTTCGGCACGGTGTCGAGCGCGGCACGCAGGTTCGCGTCCTCGGTCGAGGCGACGCTGTTGAAGCCGAGCTCGGCATTGGCCTCGACGGGAATGCAGAGCTTCTCGCACACCGCATAGTTGATCTCGGCGCGCAGGGTCACCGGTTTGTCGGCGGCCTTGGCGACGATGCGCAGCGGCAGCACGACCTGGTCGTGATAGCCGATCGAATGGCCGCCCGCGCCGTCGTCGAATTTCAGCGGCGCCGGCCACATCACCGTCACCGCTTCGACATTATCCGACTTGGAGAAGTCGAACCGCGGCGGGACGCCGGAATCGCCGGGCATGCGCCAATAGGTCTTCCAGCCGGGCTGGAGCTGGAAGGCGATACCGCCGAGCAGCACGGCGCCGCTGCGCGACCCCGCGAGCAGCCGCACCGCGGAATGTCCGTCACGCTGCCAGGGTGAGGCGTCGTCGGCACGCGCGGCAAGCGCCAGCGACGACGCAAACAGGGTTGTCACGACGCCAATCGCCGCACGCAGGGGAACTTGTGTGAGCATGGCACGTCTTTACAGGGTCACCCCGGGGCAAACCATTGAATTGCTTGTGATGGATGCACTCGAATCAAATCTCGGCAAGCCTTGATTTGACAGCGGCCCGGCCCGACATCAGGATAGGAATTGAAACCGGAGTGCTTCAGCGATGGCTCCCACTGGCAAGAGGATGGGCGAAGGCACCCGCGGCGCGGGTGTCGCGCTCCCCAATTCGGCCGGTTACCTCGACGGCCGTCTCCTGATCGCGATGCCCGTGATGGGCGATCCCCGCTTCGAACGTTCGGTGATCTATCTCTGCGCCCACTCCGCTGAAGGTGCCATGGGCATCATCGTCAACCATCCGGCCGGCAGCATCGATTTCCCCGAGCTGCTGCAGCAGCTCGGCATCATCAAGAAGGGCGAGCACATCAAGCTGCCGGGGAATGCCGAGAGCATGAAGGTGCTGCAAGGCGGTCCCGTCGACACCGGCCGCGGCTTCGTGCTGCATTCCAGCGACTTCTACATCGAGAAGGCGACGTTGCGTATCGACGACGGCGTCTGCCTCACCGCGACCGTGGACATCCTGCGCGCGATCGCCAACGGATCCGGTCCCAAGCACGCCATCCTCGCGCTTGGCTATGCCGGCTGGGCGCCGGGACAGCTCGAGACCGAGATCCAGAGTAACGGCTGGCTGCATTGCGATGCCGACGCGGACCTGATCTTCGGCGACGACGTCGACGAGAAATACGGCCGCGCCCTGCGCAAGATCGGCATCGACCCCGGCATGCTCTCGAACGAGGCGGGGCACGCCTAGCTGGCGTTGCTGTCGCAACATCCTCCCATGTCGTCCCGGCGAAGGCCGGGACCCATACTCCGAGACAGAAATTGTTGAAGCGGGCTGGCAACGATCAGCCTTCGCCAAACTACGCCCTGTGGTTATGGGTCCCGGCCTTCGCCGGGACGACGGCAAGTTACTCCGCCGCCTGCTGCTGCACGGTCGGCTCGGTGCCCGCGACCGTCGCCCTGCGCATGTCGCGGGGCTGGGACTGGTCGTAGCGGCGGACGCGGTGCATGGTCTGGCGGTTGTCCCACATCACGAGGTCATGCAGCTTCCATTTGTGGACGTAGACGAACTCGGCTTGCGTCGCGTGCTCGTTCAGATCGCGCAGCAACAGGCGTCCCTCGGGCAAGCTCATGCTGACGACCTTGCCGGCATGCGATGACAGGTAAAGCGACTTGCGGCGATGCACGGGATGGGTCCGCACCAGCCGCTGCAGCACCGGCTTGAACATCTCCTTCTCGTCATCCGTATATTCGGTAAAGCCGAGCGATCCGCGCGAATACATCAGCGAATGCTCGCAGACGAGATCCTCGATCTCCGCCTTGGTCTCATCGTCCAGCGCGTCATAGGCCGCGCGCATGTCGGCGAATTCGGTGTTGCCGCCCTTCGGATTCACCACCCGCGCCGACAGCAGCGAGAACTTTGCCGGGATCGGGCGAAACGAGCTGTCGGAATGCCACAGGCAATTGCCGAGGTTGAACAGATGCGCGCGGCTGTCCTTGGCGAGCGGCTTGCCGTCCTTGCCGAGATTGGAGACGTCGTTGAGGCCGGATTGCAGCCGGTAATCCTTCTCCTTGGTCACCGTGCCGCCGCGCGCGTCTTCGCGCGGCCCGAAGTTCAGCGCAAACGCCATCTGCTGCTCGTCGGTGATGTCTTGGTCGTGGAAGACGAGCACAGCGTATTTGTCCATGGCGGCCTCGACCTCACGCGCTTCGTCCGGTGTAAGAGGCTTGCGCAGGTCGAGGCCCGAAACCTCGCCGACAAAATGTTTTTGAAGCTGACGGATGGCGATCGTCATGGCGTTCTCTCCCGGTGCCGCGAGCGGTTGGTCCCGCTCTGTCGGTGAAAAAGCTACTCCCGCGCCCGTGGTTGTCAACGCTCGGTGCGCATGGCTGCCGTAGCCCGGATGAGCGAGGCGACATCCGGGGCTCTGCTCGCACCGTTCCCGGGTATCGCTGCGCTCACCCGGGCTACGCCCCCTTAACTTCTACGCATTCCGCGCCATCAGGCCGCCGTCGACCGGAATCACCGCGCCGGTGAGGAACGAGGCCGCCGGCAGGCACAGGCTCAGCGTCATATGCGCGACCTCTTCAGGATCGCCGTAGCGGCCGAGTGCGGTGCGGCGCTTGGCGTAGATGGTCTTGTGCTCTTCCGAGATGCGGTCGGTGATGGCGGTGCGGATCGGGCCGGGGCAGATGCAGTTGACGGTGATGCCTTCACGGCCGAGCTCCACCGCCAGCGAACGGGTGAGGCTCGCGACGCCGCCCTTCGCCGCCGAATAGGGGCTGTGCAGCGCGGTCGCGCCGAGCGCCTCGGTCGAGGCGATGTTGACGATGCGCGGGCTCTTCGACTTGCGCAAATGCGGCAGCGCGGCGCGGATAATGCGCGGATGCGCGGTCAGCATCACGGCGATGCCTTTGGCCCAGGCGTCTTCGTAGGTCTCGTCGTCGATCGCGACGCGCACGGAGATGCCGGCATTGTTGACGACGATATCGAGCCCGCCGAAATGCGCGACGACATCGCCGACCACGCGCTTGATCTCGCCGCCGTCAGCGACATCGAGTTTCCAGGCCTTCGCCGCTCCGCCGCTCGCCGCGATCTCCTTCGCGACCGCATGCGCGCCCTGCTCGTCATGATCGGTGACGGCAACATTGGCACCCTCGCTCGCGAACACGCGCGGTCGCTCGCCCCATGCCGCTCGCCGCTCCCGTCACGAGAACGGTCAGGCCCTTCACCGACCGGCTGAGCTCCCTGAACTCCGTCATGCTGTTTCCTCGCGGCGTCTTGCTTGTTGTTATGATTGACAAGGCTGGCATCGATCCGCAGACAGGTCAAACAAGCAAAACAAAAGGGAGGTGCGCGATGGCGAACGAGCTGGATTTTTCGGGCAAGCAGGTGCTGGTCGTCGGCGGTTCCAGCGGCATCGGCAACGGCATTGCGCAAGCTTTTCGCGCAAGGGGCGCGGCAGTTGCGGTGTGCGGCACGCGTGCTCGCGCAGCGGAATATTCAGCGGAAGAAGGCTCCGATCTCTCGGGCCTCGCTTACGCGCAGCTCGACGTCGGCAATGCCGGTGCGATCGAAGGCTTCAAGCCGTCGTTCGACCGGCTCGACATCCTCGTGCTCGCGCAGGGCGCGGTGATCTATCGCCGCGGCGAGTTCGAGATGAGCGGTTTCCGTAGGGTCGTCGAGGTCAATCTGATGAGCCTGATGGCCTGTGCGACGCGGTTTCATTCCATGTTGCGGGATGCGAAGGGCGCGCTGATCATGGTGTCCTCCACCGCGGCCTATCATTCTACGATGGGCAATCCCGCCTACAACGCCTCGAAGACCGGCGCGGTCGGATTGACGCGCACGCTGGGCGAGGCCTGGGCCGAGGACGGCATCCGCGTCAACGGCATTGCGCCCGGATTAGTCGACACCAAGATGACGAAGGTGACGACCGACAATCCCAAGCGGCTCGAAGGTGCGCTCGCGCGCATCCCGCTGCGACGGCTGGGCACGCCGGCCGACATGGCGGGCGCGGCCTTGTTCCTGGCCTCGCCCCTGTCGTCCTACATCATCGGCCAGACGCTGGTCGTCGATGGCGGGCTGATTTTGTAGCGGTCCTGTAGCCCGGATGAGCGCAGCGACATCCGGGACTTTGCTCGCACCGTTCCCGGGTATCGCTGCGCTCACCCGGGCTCCGAATTCCGTGCTCCCTCCGCGCTACACTTTCGTCGCGGCTTGGAACTGCGCTGCTCCTGATCGGTTACTTGGGCTGACCCCCGAGGAGGAGCATCATGGACACGGATCGGATTGTGGGATCGGCCAAGGAATATGCCGGACGCGCGGAAGGCGCGATCGGAGACATGGCAGGCGATGCCAAGACCCAGGCATCGGGCAAGGCGCGCGAAGCTGCAGGCACGGTGCAAAATCTCTACGGCCAGGCCAAGGATGCCGTGCGTGATGCCGCGGATACCGCCGCCGGCTATGCCAAGGATGCCTACGACAACAGCGGCGATACCTTCCGCGACGGCACGCAGGCGCTGTCCAAGAAGGTGAAGGACAACCCGCTCGGCTCGCTGCTGGTCGCCGGCGGCATCGGCTTCGCGCTCGCGCTGCTGATGTCGCGCCCCGCCCGCCGTCCGCCGCCGCGCTGGCGCTATTACGGCTAGTGGACCTGCCACGTCATTCCGGGTTCGCGCTTCGCGCACCCCGGAATGACATCTCAGATCAACAGAGATCAATTACCTGATTTCCGCCGATCGCCCGACGTTACCCGGCGGACGCGGAATCCCAGGGGTGAGATTCGGATTGCGCGGTCCCGGTGCCGGCGTCATTTGCCGCGGCGCAGGCTGCGGCGAGCCGAAGCCGAAGAAATCACGGAATGACGGCGTGGCCTGCGCCGGCTGCTGCTGCACCACCGGCGGCTTTTTCGGCGCGGGCTTGGGCGGCGCGATCGCAGCCGCCGCGCCCGGTGAACCCGAAGCGGTGCTGCCGTCCGGAGTCGTCGCCGCCATCGGCGTATCGCCCTTGGCCTGCTCGCGGCCGACTTCGCGGCGCGGCCAGGCATAATCGTCGGCGCGGCCGGCGGGCGCCGACAGCGGCTCACCCTTCACCATCGTTTTTGCGGCGAGCGCATCGACAGCGGCGGGACGCGAGCCCGGTCCGCCCAGCAATTGATCGGCCGAGATCGAGGCCGCGACCAGCGGCACGATCGGCCCGGCCAGCGGGCGTGGCGCGGGCTTGCCGGGCTCGGCGCTGGTGTCGGGCGTCGCAGGTTCGCTCGGCAGCGCGATCGGGCCGGAGCGCCCGGCGAGCAGGCGCGTGATCTCGCGTTCGACATAGTGGGCGAGCTTTCGCGCGCCCGGCTTTGTGAAGAAGACGCCGTCGGAGCTGCGGAGCTGGCGGATCTGGCCTTCGAAGTCCGGGCCCTTCTGCAGGAAGCGGCCGGCCTCGTCGACAAAGCCGTCCCAGACGTCGACGTAGGTGATGCCGGCCTTGGCCGCGCCTTCGCGATAGAGCGAATCCAGGAACAGCATGTCGGCCGTTCCCTTCTGTCCACGGATCGCGGGCAGGCCGACCCAGAGCACCGGCACGCCCTTGGCCTTCAGCACGCCTGCGAGCTCCTCGACCTTCTTGGTGTAGAGCTCGACCCAGCGCTCGTCGCGGAATTCGTAGAGGCCGTTCGGATTGCGCGCCGTCTTTTCCGGCGCCGCCGCGGGTGTGTCGGCGTTGTCGGCGTCATCCTGCGGCAGGTCGGCGTCGGCAGGCTTGTCGTCCGGCTTGGCGGCGGCGTCGGGCTTGGCATCGCCGGGCTTGCCCGGTTGCTTGGCGCGCGCGCCCTTGTCGTTCTTCTTGTCCTTGTCCTTGTCTTTGTCCTTGTCCTTGTCCGACTTGTCGGCGACAGGCTCGCGGATCGCGATGCGGTCGTTGAGGCCGAGCATGACCACGATCACGTCGGGCTTCTCGGTCTCGAGAATGCCCTTCGCCGCCGCGGTCCAATCCGAGGGCTCGCCCTTCGGCTGATACTTGATCAGGCCGGAGGTGGTCTTGTGCTTGCGGACGACGCCCATGTCGGGCTGCTCGGTGTAGGCGTCCTCGAGGCCATAGGCGAGCCAGTCGGCCATGGCATCGCCGATCACCAGCACGTTCTTGTCGGGAATGGTGTCGCGCTTGGCGGGCGCAGGCGCGCGCGAAAAATCCTGGCGCGGCGCCTGCGGCTGTTGCTGCTGGAATGGCGCGAAGAAGTCGCCGCCGAACCAGCCGCCGCCTCCACCTCCACCTCCGCCCTGGCGCGGCGGCGGCGCCTGGCGCTGCGGCGGACCGCCGAAGCCGGGGAAGTTGAAGAACTGCGCGGAAGCAGGCCCCGCGATCGAGACCAATATCGCAAGCGCCGTCCCCAGCGCGATCAGCGGGCCGGTCTCGGTCAGCGCCTTGAACAGGGACTTCTTCGACATGCGATCTCGGGCACGCGCAATGGGATCGGAAGTGGTTCGATATAATAACGGAATCAGGCGCCAAACGGGCAGATTCCGTTGCAGATTTCCTGCAGATTCTTGGTCCATAGACCGGGGAACAGCCGTCCCCGTCAAGGCAATCGGCCAAAATCCCTGTTCAGGGTTACTTTCGGCGCGATTTTACCGCCCGCGCAGCCGGTCCAGCACGTCGGAGGAGGCAAAACCGTCGGCGGGGATCCCGATCGAGGCCTGGAAATTGCGCAAGGCTTCCCTGGTCTGGCCGCCGAACTGGCCGTCCGGGGTGCCCTTGTAGAAGCCGCGCTGGGCCAGAAGCTGCTGCAGTTCCAGCCGCTCGGTGCGGGACAATTCGCGCTCCTGCCGTGGCCAGGGCTGCACGAAGGGCTGCCCGCCGCGCAGGCGGTCGGCGAAATGGCCGATCGCCAGCGCATAGGCCTCGGCCGGGTTGTACTTCATGATGACCCGGTAGTTCTGCAGCATCAGGAAGCCCGGTCCCTGCGCGCCCGCCGGCGCCAGCAGATAGGCTTTCTCCGCCGGATGCGGGAAAGGCTGGCCGGTCGCCCGCTTCAGGCCGAGCTTTTCCCACTGCGCAATCGTCATCGCCTTGGCACGGTCGGCCTGCATGTAGTTGAAGCCCTGGGGCACCACGACCTCGAAGCCCCAGGTCTGACCCGCCTGCCAGCCGTCCTTCTTCAGATTGTTGGCGGTGGAGGCGATCAGGTCGGTCGGATTGTCGACAACGTCGCGCCGGCCGTCGCCGTCGCCGTCGACGGCAAAGCGCTTGAACGCGGTCGGCATGAACTGGGTCGGGCCGAAGGCGCCGGCCCAGGAGCCGCGCATCTGCTCCGGACGCAAATCGCCGCGATTGAGGATCTCCAATGCGGAGAGGAATTCGTCCTTGAAATAAGCCTGGCGGCGGCCGATGCAGGCGAGCGTCGCGGTCGATTGCAGCACGCTGCGATCGCCCATCTGCGTCGAGTAATTGGACTCGATGCCCCAGATCGAGGCGATGATGTAGCGGTCGACGCCGGTGGCCTTCTCGGTGGCATCGAACTGCGCCTTGTATTTGGCGAGCACCTCACGCCCCTTGGCGAGACGGTTGTCGTTCACGAGGATGTCGAGATAGTCCCAGATCGATTTCGTGAACTCCGGCTGCGAGTCCATCAGGTCCATGATCCGCAGGTCGGGGCTGAGGCCCGTGGTGAAGCGCTGGAAGTTGTCCTGGGTGATGCCGCGCCGTGCGGCATCGGGCCACATGCCGGCGACGCAATTGTTGAAATTGCCGGCGGCCTCGCGGATCGCCGCGGCCGTCATCAGCGGATGGCCGGAGGCGCCGTCCTCGCCGCTCCAGGGCTGAGCGCCGCCGGGGCCGGGCGCGGGTTGCGACGGGGCGGGGTTTGGCCCGGAGAAGATGCCGCCGAACAGATTGGAGAGGCCGTTCTGCGCCTGGGCGTGCGCATGAACCGGCAGCAACAAGGCGGCCGCAAGCATCGTTCCGCTGGTCACAAATCCAGCACGTTTTGCCAGCCCTGCCATAGATTGCATCATGTCCCATCCACCCGGCCAAAATCCGCCATCAGGAGGCCCGGTACCGGTTGCCAATAGCCTAACAAAGGTGAAATTTTAGTGGCTGCATTTTTCTTAACCCGGCACGCGCGGGGCCCCACATCCGCCTTTGTTAGCGGCTGCAAACAAGCTAGCAAGATGCCATTGCTCACCTCACCTATCTCCTCAGGTATCCGATCGATCCCATGAAAATTCGCAAAGCCGTATTTCCCGTCGCCGGCCTCGGCACCCGCGTCCTGCCCGCCACCAAGGCGATGCCGAAGGAGATGCTGACCATCGTCGACAAGCCGCTGATCCAGTACGTCTATGACGAGGCGCGGGAAGCCGGCATCGAGCATTTCATCTTCGTCACCGGTCGCAACAAAAACGTCATCGAGGATCATTTCGACCGGATGTTCGAGCTCGACGCCACGCTGGCCGCGCGCGGCAAGAAGGCCGAGCAGGAGATCCTGGCGCAGAACCAGCCGGACGCCGGCGCCGTCAGCTTCACCCGCCAGCAGGCGCCTCTCGGCCTCGGCCACGCGGTCTGGTGCGCGCGCGATATCGTCGGCAACGAGCCGTTCGCGGTGGTGCTGCCCGACGAGCTCGTGCTCAACACGCCCGGCTGCCTCAAGCAGATGATCGAGACCGCGAGCAAGCTCGGCGAGAAATCCAACGTCATCGCGGTCGAGGCGGTGCCCGACCATCTCACCCATCAATACGGCATCTGCGGCGTCGGCAAACGCACCGGCAAGATGTTCGAGGTCGACGGCATGGTCGAGAAGCCGGCCAAGGGCACCGCGCCCTCCAACCTCTCGATCACCGGCCGCTACATCCTGCAGCCCGAGATCTTCAAGATCCTGGAGACCCAGGAGCGCGGCGCCGGCGGCGAGATCCAGCTCACCGACGCCATGATCGGCCTTGCCAAGTCGCAGAAGTTCTACGGCGTCGAGTTCGAGGGCGAGCGCCATGATTGCGGCTCCAAGCCCGGCTTCCTCCGCGCCAACATCGCCTACGGCCTGCGCCGCCCGGAGCTGCGCGAGGGGCTGATTGCGGAGATGAAGAAGTATCTGGGGCAGTAGTTATTCTGCGTCGTCCCGGCGAAGGCCGGGACCCATAACCACAGGGCGTGGTTTGGCGAAGACTAATCGTTCGGTACGCCTACCGAACGTGACCGATCGAATTCGCGGTATGGGTCCCGGCCTTCGCCGGGACGACACCGGTGAGTGTGGCGGATTGCGTCGCAGTTCGCGTAGCTCTCACGCCACCAGCGCCAGCTGCGGCAGGCTCGCGACCACCGACTGGTTGCGGCCGCCGGCTTTGGCCGCGTAGAGCGCCTTGTCGGCCGCGGCGACCAGCACGGCCCAGTCGAGGCCGGCGCTGGGGACGAGGCTGGCAACGCCGCAGGACACCGTCGACGTGGCCTGATCGTCGGACCAGCCCTGCACCTTGAGGCGGATCGTCTCGGCGACCTTGAAGGCGTCGGTGGCCGAGGTGTCCGGCAGCAGCACCGCGAATTCCTCGCCGCCATAGCGCGCGGCGCAGTCGCCGGCGCGCTGCACCGAGTCGGAAATGCAGATGGCGATGCCGACCAGAACCTGGTCGCCGGCCTGGTGGCCGAACGTGTCGTTGTAGGCCTTGAAGTGATCGGCATCGATCATCAGGAGCGCGACCGGCGTCTTCTGGCGCATCGCGCGCCGCCATTCGCTCTCGATGACGGTGTCGAACTTGCGGCGGTTCTTCAGGCCGGTGAGGGCGTCCGTCGTCGCCAGCTCCTCGAGCTTGCGCTCGGCCTCGGCGCGGCGGCCGATCTCGCGCGCGAGCACCAGCGTCGATGCCAGCATGAACACGATGAGCGCCAGCACCACGGCGCCGATGCGATAGGCCTCCCTCCGCCACAGCTCGAACACGGCGGCGAGCGGCTTGCCCGCCACCACGAACAGCGGTCCGCCGTCGCCGCTGCGCGCATAGAGCCGCGGCGTCGGATCGACCGGGCCCTGGCCGGAATAGGAGGTGCCGACGCGGAGATTGTCGGCCTTCCAGCTCTGGCGGTCGTTCAGGTTCTTGCCGATCACGTCGAGGTCGAACGGCCGCCGCATCATGATGGTGCGGTCGCGTCTGAGCACGGTGATGGTGTCTTCAGGGTCGAGATTGAGCCGCTCGAACAATTCGTGGAAATAGCTGAAGCGGATCGAGCCGGTGACGACGCCCAGGAAGCCGCCGTCAGTGTCGCTGATGCGCCGGCTCAGCACGATCGAATAGGCGCCGCGGAACAGCATCGGGCGGCTGATGAAGAGCCCGGCGCCGGGATTGTCGCGATGGACCGTGAAGTAATCCTCGTCGGCGCGGTTCTCCGGCCGCGGATCGAGCGTGGAGGCGTCGATGGTCAGCCGGCCCTCGGCGTCGAACACCTGGATGGCGCCGAAATGCCTGGCCGTCGTCGCATGGTCGAACAGGATCAGGTGGCGGATCGGCCTGGAAACCGTGGCGAGCTCCGGCAGCAGCATGTTGCTGGCGACCGCCTTCAGCGACAGGTCGTAGATCTCGATGTTGCGGCTGATGTCGGACTCGATGGTGGTGGCGAGGTTCTCCAGCGTCTGGCGGGCCAGCGCCTCCTCGCCGCGACGCATGTCCAGCATGACGTTGACGCAAATGGCGGAAAAGCCGATCACCGTCACCACCGACGAGATGATCAGCAATTTCGCCGAAATCCGCCACGGCCGCCGGGCCATGACTTCGCGCCATCCAGACAACATCGTTTGCTCCCGACATTAGTGGATGCGCCCGAAAGCTTGAGTAGTGTTTAAGGTAGGACGGCGCTGCCGCAATGAGTTAAGAATCGGTGTATGTGACTAACGATTTTCGGCAGGCTGACGTGACGAGACCCGGGCTCCGGGCGAGAGGACGAGTGTGAACGACTACGACGCGCTGCGCGACTATCTGATGCGGCACAAGCAGGCCGAATTCGTGCTGACCTTCGAGCAGATCGAAGAGATCATTGGCGCAGCCCTGCCGCGTGCGGCCAATCGTGCCTCGTGGTGGGACACCTCGCGCAGCCCGGATATCCAGATGCCGCAGCGCGAAGCTTGCCTCGCAGCGGGTTTCAAGGCGACGCGTATGCCCGACGGCCAGACCGTGCGGTTCACGAAGCAGAAATCCCAGCGCAGGTAGGCCTCGCATGATCCTGCGCTGGCTGAGGGGGATTCTTGCCGCAGCGCTGATCGGGATCGGTGTCCTGTTCGCGCTTGCCTTCGAGGCCCGCTACTGGCGCTGGCGCGACTGCTTCAACGAGCTCGGCCGCTGCTACGATCCGGTCTCGCAGGACGTGTATCTCGAACAGGCCGGACTGGTCTGGGGCGGCCTCGCGGCGATAGCGCTGCTGGCGGGGATTGGGCTGGCGCTGGGGCTGCGACGGAAGCCAGCGTAAGTCAGCCGGACGCGGTAAACCGCAAACGCGAGGAGGGCGTTCGGCCTTCGCACAGGACCCTGACCTTCATTGGCGATTATGGGGCCAGCGGTCGTCGGCGACATGTGCTCGTATCAGGCATTTGGTCGTCTGCCGGTCGCAGGCGCGCACGCATGTGTTCTGGCGCCCCCGAACGTCACCGGCCCCACCGGTGTAGTCGGCACAGGTGCCGAGGCAATTTGCGCCTCGATCCTCGCACCGCGCGCCTGTCACTGCTCCGGCCGCTTCGGCCGATGCGCCAAGGAGCAGTCCGGTGCCGATGAGGGTGATCGCGAAGAACAGGTGCCGGGTCATCTGTGACTCCCCTGAGAGACGCGCATGGTTCGCCCATTCCGACAACGGCAGTGGCAAGCCCAGTGACCTCGACGACCACGCCGTTCCGGATCGAATGCTGCGTGCCATTATTCGTGGCGGTCGAGGGCGGCCCATTGATCTGGATCAAGCCCGGCATCGGCGCGCCGATGCCGCAGGGACAGCGGCTAGCTCGCCGCTTCCAAGCGCACTTCCGTCAGCAACCGCATCGCGGCATCCGCATCCATCGGCTCGCCAAAAGCAAAGCCTTGCGCGTATTCGCAGCCCATCTGGTAGAGCTCGACCGCGTCGGAATCGGTCTCGGCGCCTTCGGCCACGACGTCCATGCCGAGATCGTGCGCGAGCGCGATGATCGACTTCAGGATCACCGGACGGGTGCCGCGATTGGTGGTGCGCACGAAGGACTGGTCGATCTTGATCGTGTCGAACGGGAAGCGCTGCAGATAGGCCAGCGACGAGTGACCGGTGCCGAAATCGTCGAGCGAGAGCCCGGTGCCGAGCTCGCGGATGCGCGTCAGCATTTGCGCCGCGTGCTCCGGATTCTCCATCACCAGCGATTCCGTCAGCTCCAGCTTCAGCGTGCCGCGCGCCACCGAGGAGCGCGACAGCACGGTGCGGATGTCGTGGATCAGGTCGTGGCGGAGTAGTTGCCGCGAGGAGACGTTCACGCTTGCGAAGATCGGCTCGCGCGAACGCATCGCGCGCTGCCACACCGAAAGCTGCTTTGCGGTCTGGTCGAGCACGAACATGCCGAGGTCGATGATCAGGCCGGTCTCTTCCGCAATGCTGATGAATTCCGATGGCGCCATGCGGCCGAGCTTCGGATGATCCCAGCGCGCCAGCGCTTCGAAGCCGGCGACGGAGCGATCCTCCAGCCGCACGATCGGCTGGTACAGGATCGTGATCTCCTGCCGCTCGATGGCGCGGCGCAATTCGCTCTCCAGCGTCAGGCGGTCGGTCTTTCGCGCACGCATCGCCGGCTTGTAGACGTCGATGCGGTCGCCGCCGATGCGCTTGGAATGATACATCGCAAGCTCGGCGTCCTTGATGATCTCGTCCGTGAGCTGAACCTGCGGATCGGACAGGGCAAGACCGATCGATGCGGTGAGGAAGATCTCGCGGTCGTTGAACGCGATCGGCGCGCGGATGGTCTTGCGGATGGTCTCGGCGAAGGCGGTGATGCGGGCCGGGTCCTGCTCCGACAGCAGGATCAGGCCGAACTGGTCGCCGGCGAGTCGCGCCAGCGTGTCCTGCGGCTTCAGGATGCGGGTGAGGCGGCGGGCCAGCGTCAGCAGGATGGAATCGCCGACCGCGATCCCGACGGAATCGTTGACCTGCTTGAAGCGGTCGAGGTCGATCACCATCAGCGTCGGCCGCAGCGTCGGCATGGTCTTGGCGAAATGCGCGACCGCGCCGAGCCGGTCCATGAACAGCTTGCGATTGGGCAGACCGGTGAGGTTGTCGTGCACGGAATCGTGCAGCAGGCGTTCCTCGGCGTTGCGCAGCTCGGTGACGTCGGTCAGCGTGCCGACCACGCGCGAGACCTCGCCGTCCGAGCCGACCACCGGACGCGCCTTCAGCGCGAACCACATGAAATGGCCGTCGGGCGTACGCAGGCGGAAATCCTGCACGAGGCGGCCGCGGCGCTGGTCCAGCACGCTGTCGAGCGCGGCGCGGAAGCGGTCCTGGTCGAGCGGATGCAGCACCTCGAGCCATGAGGCCGCGGGCCCTTCGAGCGTGCCACGCTTCAGTCCAAGCAGGGCTTCCGTCTCGGGGCTGGTAAAAACCTTGTCGGCGGAGACGTCCCAGTCCCAGATCAGATCGCCGGAACCTGCCAGCGCCAGCGCGCGGCGCTCGATGTCGGAGACGACGCCGGTGGTGGCGCCGCCGCCGGCGAAGGCGTGCTGCATCACCGTGAAGCCGATCAGCATCACGATCAGCACGAGGCCGCCGAGCAAGGCCGGGCCGACGATGTCGTTGGTGACGGAGCCGGCGACCGTCATGCCGGCCGCGACCACCCAGACCACGAGAAGGAACCAGGTCGGGATCAGCAGCACCGCGCGGTCGAAGCCGTGGGTGGAGAGATAGACGATCAGCGCAAAGCCGGCGAAGGCGATCAGCACCAGCGAGATGCGCGCGATGCCGGAAGCGACGGCGGGATCGAACAGCGCGAGGGCGACGAGCGATCCCAGGAACGCCAGCCAGCCCACCGTGATGTGCGAATAGCGCACATGCCATCGGCTGAGGTTCAGGTATGCGAACAGGAACACCAGCAGCGTCGCCGCCAATATCGCTTCACCCGCCGCGCGCCAGATGCGCTCGGCGTTGTTCGACATGTCGAGCACCTTGCCCCAGAAGCCGAAATCGACGCCGATATAAACGAGCACCGCCCAGGCCAGCGCCGCGGCGGCCGGGAACATGATGCTGCCCTTCACCACGAACAGAATGGTGAGAACGAGAGCCAGAAGTCCGGAGATGCCGATCACGATGCCCTGGTACAGCGTGAACGAGTTGACCTTGTCCTTGTAGGCTTCCGGCTCCCACAGATAGAGCTGCGGCAGCTTGTCGGTGCGCAGCTCGGCGACGAAGGTGACGACGGCGCCGGGGTCGAGCGTGATGCGGAACACGTCGGCGGTCGCGCTTTCCTGGCGCTCGGGCCGGTCGCCGATCGACGGCGTGATGGTGGCGATGCGCGACAGGCCGAGGTCGGGCCACAACAAGCCTGACGAGACGATGCGGTAATGCGGCGCGACGATCAGGCGGTCGAGCTGGTCGTCGGTGTTGTTGGCGAGCGCGAACACCACCCAGTTCTGGCCGCCCTCGCGGGCGCGCACCTCGATGCGGCGAACGATGCCGTCGGTGCCGGGCGCGGTGGAGACCTGGATGCGGTCGGCGTCGCTCCGCTGATGCTCCAGCACGCCGGTGAGGTCGATCGCGGGCGCGTCACTGCGGACGCTGACGGCATCGAGCGCGCGCGCGGGGTACGCGGCGACGAGAATCATGAGGCCCAGCGCGATGGGCGCGAGGCACCTGATCAGACGCAAGGCCAATTCTCCGCGTTCGACGCAAACTCTTCAGAAGAAGACGATTTCACACCGGACAGAATTGGTTCGGCGCGTCGCGATAGATGCCACGAAAGCGAGGAAAATCAAAGGGTTTCCGGCGTCTCCGGTGGGCCGCTGGCCTAGACCTCCAACACAATTTTGCCAATATGTGCGCTCGTTTCCATGCGCCGGTGGGCGTCGGCTGCCTTTTCCAGCGGGAAAGAGCTGTCCATCAGTGGTTTGACGCGGCCGTCGCGCAAAAGCGGCATCACTTTCGCCTCGATTGCGGCCACCATGGCCGCCTTGTCCGCATTACTACGGGGGCGCAGCGTCGAGCCGGTATGGGTCAGGCGCTTCACCATCACCTTGGCGATGTTGGCGGTAATCTTGGGGCCGTTGAGGGTCGCGATCTGGACGATGCGGCCGTCGACCGCGGCGGCGTCATAGTTGCGATCGACATAGTCGCCGGCGACCATGTCGAGGATCAGGTTCACGCCGGTCTTGTTGGTCTCTTCCTTGACCACGGCGACGAAGTCTTCGGTCTTGTAATTGATGGCGCGGTCGGCCCCGAGCTTGAGGCAGGCATCGACCTTGTCCTGCGAACCCACGGTGACGAACACCTTGGCGCCGAACGCCTTGGCGAGCTGGATCGCCATGGTGCCGATGCCGGAGGAGCCGCCATGGATCAGCAGCGTCTCGCCGGCTTTGAGGCCGCCGCGCTCGAACACGTTGTGCCAGACCGTCATCAGGGTTTCCGGCAGCGCGCCGGCTTCCTTGATCGACAGCGACGGCGGCACACTCATGGCCTGGCCGTCCTGGGCGATGCAGTACTGCGCATAGCCGCCACCGGCGACCAGCGACATCACCTTGTCGCCGACCTTGTGCCGCTTGGCGTTGCTGCCGACGGCGACCACCTCACCGGCGATCTCGAGGCCGGGCAGGTCGCTGGCGCCGGGCGGCGGCGGATAGGCGCCGGAGCGCTGCGCCACGTCGGGCCGGTTCACGCCGGCGGCCTCGACCTTGACCAGGATCTCGTCCGGACCCGGCTGCGGCACTGCGCGTTGTTCCGGCACCAGCACCTCCGGACCGCCGGGCTTCGAGATGGCGACCACGGTCATTTGCGCGGGCAGCTTGTCCATGATGTGTCCTTGAGCGAATGAGATCGGCGGATGGCATATCGCCTTTTTCAGCCGAAGTGAAACGACATTAAGACCCGAACCGCGCCGCCAGATGGCCGGCTCGCTCCAGCGAGATCTTTTCGACCAGCGGACCGATCGGCGCGATCACCTTCCCGGCACCGCCGTCGAGCAAATCCGCGAGCGGGCCATCGGGCCATCTCGGAACGGCGTCGTTGCGACCGAATGCGCGCAGCACGCTTTCCGACAGGCCGGGGACGATACTCCATGCCAGCACGGCGCAGATGTCGACGAGATTGAGGCCGGTCCGCGTCACGATCGCAGCGCGGGCCGGATCGGATTTGACGGCCGTCCACGGCGCGGCGTGCTGCAAATAGGCGTTCGCCACATCCCAGATCGCGCGCGTTGCCGCCGCAGCGGCGCGAAACTCGAGCGCCTCGTGATGCCGCCGCAGCGCCGCGATACGCTGCTCCAGTTCGCGTGCGAGCAGGTGCTCGGCCTCGGCAGGCACGCCGCCTTCCGGAATTTGGCCGTCGAAGGCGCGATGGGCGAAGCTGACGACGCGATTGACGAGGTTACCGAAAATGTCGGCGAGATCCTTGTTCACGTCGGCGACGAACTTCGTGACAACGAAATCGGTGTCGGCGCTTTCGGGCGCGTTGGCGATCAGCCACCAGCGCCAGAGATCGGCGGGCAATTCCTCCAGCGCGCGGTCGGTGAAGACGCCGCGGTTGCGGCTGGTCGAGAACTTGCCGCCCTCGTAATTGAGCCAGTGGAATCCCTTGATGACGTCGACGGTCTTCCAGGGCTCGTGCGAGCCGATCAGCGTCGCCGGGAAGCTCACGGTGTGGAACGGGATGTTGTCCTTGCCGAGGAACTGGACGTAGCTGACGTCATCGGCCTGCCACCACCATGTTCGCCAGTCGCGGCCCGGCGCGGCGGCGGCCCATTCCTGGGTTGCCGCGATGTAGCCGATCGGCGCGTCGAACCAGACATAGAACACCTTGTCCTCGAAGCCGTCGCGCGGAACGGGAACGCCCCAGGCGAGATCGCGCGTGATGCAGCGATCGCGCAGATCGGCCGTGAGCCAGCTCTTCGCGGTCGACACGACAAAGGCCGGCCAGCCGGCGCGGTCATCGATCCAGGCACTCAATGCGCCGACGAGCTGCGACTGGCGCAGGAACAGGTGGCGGCTGTCCCGGATTTCCAGCGCGCGGTCGCCCGACAGCGCAGATCGCGGGTCGATCAGCTCGGGCGGATCGAGCAGCGTGCCGCAATGGTCGCATTGATCGCCGCGCGCGGACGTGTCGCCGCAATGCGGGCAGGTGCCGAGCACGTAGCGGTCCGGCAGGAAGCGGCCGTCGATGGGCGACCAGACCTGTTGCAACGCGCGTTCCTCGATCAGTCCGGCCTCGTCGAGCTTGCGATAGAAGTGCTGCGTCAGCGCGCGGTTCTGCGGCGAGCTGGTCCGGCCGAAATGGTCGAAGGAGAGGCCGAAGCGGCGGTAGATATCCGCCTGGACGGCGTGCTGCGTGTCGCAGAAGCTGCGGATGTCCTGTCCGGCCTGCACGGCCCCGAGCTCGGCCGGCGTGCCGTGCTCGTCGGTGGCGCAGATGAAGAGCACGTCGTCGCCGGTCTGCCGCCTGAAGCGGGCATGAACATCGGCAGGCAACAGCGAACCCACGAGATTGCCGAGATGCTTGACGCCGTTCACATAGGGAAGGGCGCTGGTGATGAGAATTTTGGTCATGATTGCGGTCTTTCGCGCTTGGGTGATGCCGACCGACAAAAATCAAAAAGCCCTCCCGCATGATCGGAAGGGCTTGGGGTCGGCTCATGCCTCACGCGCGTGGACGCGCACTTATCCCGTCCGGTCATTCTCCTTGCGGTCGGGCCGGGGCATTCGCGTCAGGTGTTGCGCGCTCGCGAAAGTCACTGCAAATTCTCCTTGCGCAGCAGCGATACCATTTTGGCTCGGACAACGCCACATCGGCGTGGTTCGGGGCAGGACCGCCCGGGAGGATCCATGGCCACCGAAGACGACGACCGCCCGCGCAAGAAGATCAGCCACGAAATCGGACAGGATCTCTCACTCTTGTCGGTGGAGGAGCTGACCGAGCGCGTCACTCTCCTCAAGACCGAAATCGCCAGACTGGAAGAAGCCGCCACCAGGAAGCGCGCCTCGCGCGATGCGGCGAACAGTTTTTTCAAGTCGTAAGGCCCCCTCTCGTGTCCCGGGCGCGCTGCGGCGCGCAAGCGCTGCTGCGCAGAACCGGGACCCATGCCTCTCCGAACACATCGGTCAGAAAGGTTCTGGGCCCCGGCTCTGCAGTGCACCGCTCCGCGCTGCACTGCGTCCGGGGCACGGTGGCGGCTCGGCCGTTGGCCGACATGGCTAACGAACTCTCAAAATAATCGCTCGTTTACCGTCGATTAAGCTTTCGGCTTTATGACTGGAACTGTCCTCGTTTGGACACCGAGTGGCTCCTGTCCACTCTGTTTGACGCCTCCCTGTTATCAACTTTCAAAGCCGCCGGTCTCCGGCGGCTCTTTTT
>Ga0207426_1000798_pt1 | contig 34125 bp, 34 predicted proteins | sample AraplaMF_Cvi_mMS_FD_184265 | JGI IMG/M metagenome (GOLD analysis project Ga0207426, IMG submission 184265) | Arabidopsis root microbial communities from the University of North Carolina, USA - plate scrape MF_Cvi_mMS (SPAdes) (version 2) | ecosystem: Host-associated > Plants > Roots > Endosphere... | reverse complement strand
GCCCGGCACATCATCGCATAGACGGGCTCCTCATCCTCATGCTTATCGTTGCCGAGATCGGCGAGGGTCTTCTTCACGTCGTAATGCAGGAGAAGCAGATCGAATGCCCGCTTCAGGGCGGTCAACATTCCGAGCGCCAGGATATCGACCTTGAGGATCTTCAGATTGTCGAGATCATCCTTGTCCCATTCGACCATGTAGCGTCCGGGCATTGCCGTCTTCATGATCGGAACGACTTCATCCAGCCTGTCCCTGGTGATGACGAACCCCCCGACATGCTGGGTGAGATGGCGGGGAAAACCGAGAAGCTCGGATGCATATTTCAGCACGTTTTTGGTCATGGGATCGAAAATGTCGAGCCCGGCCGCCTTTGCTTCCCGTTCGGATAGCTTCTCTTCCGACCAGCCCCAGACCAAGCTGCCGATCGCGGACTGGACATCTTCTGAGAGACCGAAGGCTTTGGAAACCTCACGTCCGGCGGACCGGGTGCGATAAGTGGTCACCCCTGCGGTGAGACCCGCATGCTCCTTGCCGTATTTCTCATAGATATGCTGGATGACCTCTTCGCGCCTCTCATGCTCGAAATCGACATCGATATCCGGCGGTTCGTCGCGGTCCATCGACAGGAAGCGGTCGAAAAGCAGGGTGCTTTTCTCGGGATTCACCTCGGTTATCTCAAGGCAGTAGCAAATGACGGAATTTGCCGCGGAGCCGCGACCCTGACAGAGGATTTTTTTCTCATGCCTGGCGTACTGGATGATCCTGTGGACCGTCAGGAAGTATGGTTCATATTGCTTACGACGAACGAGATCCAACTCGTATTCGATGTTATTCTGAACTTTCTCAGGCACGCCGTTGGGGAAGCGCTTTGCTGCACCTGAATTGGTAAGGCGTTCCAGTGTTTCATAGGGTGTTTCCCCCTCGTCATTCTCGGAGGGATAGTTGTGCTCCAGTTCGTCGAGCGAAAAGGAAAGGCTTTCAAAGAACTTCCCTGTGTTTGTTACGGCGTGCGCATAGTCTCTGAAGAGGCGCAGAATTTCGTTGCCACTCTTGAGATAGCGTTCGGCATTCGGAGCCAGGAGAAAGCCAGCCTCGGGAATGGGAATATGCTCCCGGATCGACGTCACGATATCGGCGAGGGGGCGGCGGGCCGTATCGTGGTAGAGCGGCTGGTTGGTGGCGATCAGCGGGATGCGGCTACGGTCAGCTAGCATGGAGATGGTCGCAAACATGCGCCTATCGCGGCCGTCATAGGCGGGAGCGAGCGCCATGTGGATGTTTTTCCGGAAGCGTTTTCTGAAGCGCTCCAGACAGGCTTCGAACGCGGCATGATTGTTATCGTCGGCAATGGACGGGTGCGGAATGATTGCAAGCATCATGTCGTCGCCCCATTCCATCAGATCTACTTCCGACAGAATGCACTTACCCTTCTCGGCTCTCAGGTTTCCAGCGCTCAGCAACCGGCAAAGGTGCGCCCAGCCCTGGCGATCTCGGGGGTAGGCAAGAATGTCAGGCGTTCCATCCGCAAAGACGAGGCGGGCTCCCGGCTGGAAACGGATCGGGTCGGGAATGATGTCCTTCTTCTCGCGCTCCTCCAGAAGCCCGGCTTTCATTCGTTCGAACTTCTTCCGGATCGCCTCTGCCTGGGCATGGGCCCGGACGACACCTGCAACTGAGTTGCGGTCGGCAATGCCAAGGCCTCCAAGCTTCATAACGGCAGCCTGAACGACCATTTCCTCGGGCTTGGAGGCGCCCTCCAGAAACGAGAAATTGGTCTTGGCGCCGATTTCGAAGAAGGCGGACATCAGGCAATGACCCCGTGCATGAACCAACTCTGTGTTGTGTCACGCTCATAATGACCCTGGCGATAGATCCAGAAGCGGCGCCCCTTATCGTCTTCGATCCGGAAATAGTCCCGATCCCCAGCATCCTTTCCATCTACGCCATCGAGCCACCATTCCATTGCCAGCCGCTCCGGGCCCTCGCTCTTCAAGACACGGTGCTGCATGCGCCGCCAGTGAAAGCTCGCTGGTGCGCCATCAGGGATTTCGATGGCAAAGGCATCCATCGGCTCCGCTTTCCGCAATAGCCGGATGGGCCGTTCGCTCCTGGCTGGTGGCAGATGCCCCTCCCGGGTTTTCGGGGCGGACAGATGTTCGATTGCCGGCACTGTAGTGTAGGCTCTTTCCGGTATGTGGCTCTCCCGCAATTGGAAGGTTTGCAGGCAGTCTTCTCCGAGGCGAGCTGAAACCCGATCCACGAAGGCAGCAAGAGACGCGTCCTTCTGCTGGCGGTGTTCGAAGTCTCCCTGTGACGTCACGAAATCTTCGTGCAGGAGTACGTTGAGACGAAGGATCTCGAATCCGTAACCCGCATCGAGATCGTCGTGAATTGCCTGCAGGCGTTCGGCAAAGAGGGCGGCAATGCGCTTGGGCTCCCGCAAGGGCTGCGCGGTCCCGGCAGAAATGCGAAAAACCTTGCCGTCGACACGGAACAGGACCAACTCGAAGATACGGCCGCCGACACCGCGGGCTTCCAGCGAGGGCTTCAGGGAGACGGCAACCTGACCCGTGAGTGCGAGGATATCGTCTTCGGCTCCGATCGGCTCAATCAGGCGACGTTCGACCGAGAGGCTTGCGACCGGCAGGCGTGGAGAGACCGGCTCTTCATCGGTCCCAAGCGCCTGATCGAGCCTCAAGAGCACAGCTCCCCCAAAGCGGCGGGCGAGGGGGGCGCGGGGCGCGGTCAGCAAATCGCCGACATATTTGAGGCCCATCTTGTCCAGGCCCCCTATGGTTTCGTCCTCGAGACGCAGGGCCGCGACGGGCAGGGGAGCCAACGCCTGTTCTGCCTCCCCATGCTCGATGATGCCGCCTTGGCCAAAACGGCTGATGGCCCAGGACAATCCAGGCGAGGAAGAGATGGCGCCGCGGGCGTCAATTCCCATCTGGAAGAGCCGTGCGAGAATATCCTTGAGAAGGGGCGTCTCACCGCCAAACAGATGGGCGCACCCGGTAATGTCAAGGAACAAGCCATCGACGCCGTCGAGAGCAACAAGCGGGGTATAACGATCGCACCAGTCGGCGATCGCTTCCAGGAAGCGCCGGTTGGCGGTTGGGTCGTCCTCGATCACATCAAGCGCGGGGTAGATGGCGCGGGCTTCGGCGACACCCATATGCTTTCGGAGATTGAGTGTTTCGGCAGCCTCGTCCAGTGCCGTCAGCCGCATCGTATTGTTGAGGCGGCTGGAACAGACGATCGGTGCGGCTTCAGGACGTCCGTGCGAACGCCAGGAGAGCCCCCATTTCTTTCTTGCGATCCGGTCGGTTGGAAGGTGCGGAAAGTGGAGTGCCAGAATGCGTTGCGCGTTCGTCTGGAAGGCGAGGGTTGGCTGATTGGGAGACGGCGAAAAAACGGCGGTCATGGGGGTTCCACTCCAGTAGAAAGGAGAGGGGAGCCGGGTTGCGGCTCTTCTCCAGGGTGAGATGAAAAACCGGATTGCCGATGCTACCGCCCAGCATCGTGCCATCCGGCAAGGGGCGCGCCTGTGCCGGCGCGGGTGCTGCAAGGAAGCGGAAATAAGCGCTGCTGGCTTCTTCCTCTCCAGCCTGCCGCAACAGGAAAAGCGGGCGTTTCGATGCTTTCGCCCGCAAGCTCAAACGACGGCTCTCCGTCAGGCCGAAGGGCTTTGGGTTGCCGCGGATCTCCAGAACCGTCGCAGGAAAAACGCCGCTTTCGACTGCAGATTCCGCAAGCCAGAGAGCGTCTTCAAGCTTGCGCGGACTGGCATAGAAGAACTGGTCCGGTTTCAGACCGAAATCTCGTAACCCTACGGCGTAGGGGACGCCTGCTTCCATCGTGGAAACCATGTCCGCGATCCACAGGATCGGTAGCGGCGCACTGTGGCTCTCCTCGACTTGACGCTGCAGCATGGCGGCGAGCGCCAGCACAAAGCCGCTGCCGGCACCGGCCTCCCGCAAGAGGTCGGTGCGAGCCTCGGTGATCCCGTCGAGCGGCAAGCCGCCATCGATCGCCTCGTCGAGTGCGGGTATTCCAAGAGGAAGACGCGGGCCGCTGTCGTTCTTGGCGGCGAGGCCATTGTCGGCCAAGGCTTCGCTTTGCGCGGCCGCCAAGGCCGGCGCGGGCTTCCCTTCAAGCTTTGCAATGGTTTCGCGGAGCGCAAAAAGCCGCTCGCGCGTCACGGCCGACTGTGCCATGACGTTCTCCAAGTCTCATATGTTCCTGTTATGTTCTTATGGATTCCAGAGGCGGGCGAAAGAGTCAACAGGCATTTGATGTGAATTTATTCCTGCCTTTGATTCCGCTCTCGAAAATCGTGCGCAAAGGTTCTATATGGGCGGCAAAGGAAGGAATATTAATGGCCCGCATAGACCAGAGCGAGGATTGGCGGGATCGCCACGCGCCGACGATCAGTACCTTCGAGTCGTTGGCGATGGAGGCATATAGCCACCTGCCGGAAGAATTCCGCTCGCTGACCACCAATCTGACCATCGAGATCGAGGATTTCCCTGACGACGACGTGTTCGAGGACATGGCGCTGGAAACGCCATTCGACCTTCTCGGCCTCTTTGAAGGCCGGGGCATCTCGGAGCGTTTCACGATGGAAACCGGCGAACTGCCGAACCGTATCCGCCTCTACAGGCGGCCGATCCTCGACTACTGGGCCGAGAACGACGAGACGCTGGGCGATATCATCACCCACGTCCTCATCCACGAGATCGGCCACCATTTCGGTCTCAGCGACGACGACATGGAACGGATCGAGGCAAGTGCCGAAGAGGCGGCCGAACGCTAAGCCTTCGCTTACTGTTCGGATAGCTTCATGTCCGGGTGGTAGTCCTTGCCTTCGACTTCCTTGACGATCGCCTGAGCGCACATCACCTGGCCGGTCTGGGTGTTGAAGGTCAGCGACGGCGAGCCGTTCAGCGACCAGCCCTTGTTGAGGGCGTCGGTTACGCGATGACAGAAAGCGGCATCATCCTGGCCGGTCAGAAGGCGATAAAGCTTCATCTAGAGTCGTCTTTCACTTCGCCGTTTGGCGCTCAGTAATCAGGCGGGCTTTATGAACCAGACTTTCCGCCTGGACAAGATGCAGCCGCTCGATCATCCGTCCATTGACATTGATGACGTTCAGACCTTCGGCAGCCGGGTCGGCAAAGGCGGCGATGATTGCCTCCGCCTCGGCAATTGCCGCATTGTCCGGGCCGAAATGCCGGTTTGACGCTTCGATCTGAGCAGGATGGATCAGCATCTTGCCGTCGAAGCCCATGGCCCGGGCATGCGCGCATTCGGCGTCGAAGGCATCTGCGTCCTTGAAATCATTGAAGACACTGTCGATCGCGTCGAGGCCATAGGCACGCACGGCAAGTACCACCTGCATCAGCCAGGGCACGAGATAGGTGCGGCCGGGCTGCGGCAAGACACCGGTCTCTTTGCGCAGGTCGTTGAGGCCAACGACGAAACAATCGAGTCTTGAGCCCGGCGTGCGTCCGGCTTCGGCAATCGCCGCCGCGTTCAGAATGCCGCGGGGCGTTTCGATCATCGCCCAGATGCGGAGGCTTTCCGGCGCATCGGCATCGGCAAGCCGGTCGCTGATGGACATCACATCCTGAGGCTCGGCCACTTTCGGCAGAAGCACGGCATCCGGTTCCAATGCCAAGACCAGCTCCATGTCGGCATTGCCGAATGTGGAAGCCAGCGCATTGATGCGGATGATCCGCTCCTTGTTCACCAGAGGAGGGCCCGAAAAAAAGGCTTTCAGATTGTCGCGGGCTTCCGCCTTTCGCTCCGGCGCCACCGAGTCCTCGAGATCGAAGATCACGGCGTCGCAATCGAGCGCATGGGTCTTTTCCAAGGCGCGTGCATTGATGGCCGGAACGCTTAGCACCGAACGGCGGAGATTCAAGGAACGAGTCGGAGAGTTGCGGGTCATCACAAATCTGTGCCAAGCTTTGTGATGGGTGGCAAGACAACAAAAAGCCATGCTCACCTTGCAGAGAAAGAAATGAAGGACCACATTCCTTTCCGAAGAAAGGTCTAAACCATGCAAAGCATTCGTTCCGTCTTCCTCCTGCTCGCAGGCATCACAGCCTTCATTGCGTTGGCGCTCCTCACATTTTCTGTGACGCTCGCAGTTGGCGGTATCCTGACGGTGCTCATGGTTGGCCGCGCGCTTTCGCTGAAGATGAAACCGGCCCCCGTTCGCGCCACCGCCAGAACGAAGTCACATTCCGGCGAGAGCATGCGTATCTGGAATGACGGGCGCGGCACGATCATCGACCTCTGACCGTCGGGTCGTTTCCAGAAAAATTTCGACATCGCTGTCGGCTCGGCTGATCTTCCCGCGTCTTTGAAAGGCCAGGGCTTTTGCCCAAACCAAATCAAACAATGGAGGACAGAATGGATACCGCAAGGGAAACCGGCGCAACGAAAATGCCGCCGGTCAAGAATGGCTTGTTGCCTTATGTCGCCGTCGACGGTGCTTTGAAGGCGGCGGAATTCTACAAGCGTGCGTTCGGCGCCGAGGAGGCTTTTGTCGTTCCTCCTGACGAAAACGGGCGGACGATGCATGTTCACCTCTACGTCAACGGAAGCTCGCTGATGCTCTGCGATGCCTACCCCGAGCATGGTCATCCATTCGAAAAGCACCAGGGCTTCAGTCTCCAGCTTGTTATCGACGATATCGATTTCTGGTGGGAGCGCGCGGTTCAGGCTGGCGTAGAGGTGATCATGCCCGTTCAGCTGATGTTCTGGGGCGATCGGTATGGCCAGCTTCGCGATCCGTTCGGGGTTCTCTGGGCAATGAATGCGCCAGCGAATGCAAGTTGATCTCACGATATCCATGGATGGCTGCGCGTCGAATCCGCGCGCAGCCTTTTCCGCGGTGTAAATTTTCCTTCATTTTGGCCGAAATCTGGACTAAACGCTGATCAACAAAACTACGTCTGCTGACATTGGAGCCAGGCCATGGACAAATTCGTAAAGCTGACGGGCGTTGCTGCCCCTCTGCCTGTTGTCAACATCGACACCGACATGATCATTCCGAAGGATTACCTGAAGACGATCAAGCGCACCGGTCTTGGCAAGGGTCTTTTCGCCGAAGCCCGTTACAATGAAGACGGTTCTCCGAACCCGGATTTCGTGCTGAACAAGCCGGCCTATCAGAATGCGAAGATCCTGGTTGCCGGTGACAATTTCGGTTGCGGCTCCTCGCGCGAGCATGCGCCATGGGCGCTTCTCGACTTCGGCATCCGTTGCGTAATCTCGACCAGCTTCGCCGACATCTTCTACAACAACTGTTTCAAGAACGGCATTCTGCCGATCAAGGTCAGCCAGGAAAACCTCGACAAGCTGATGGACGACGCCTCGCGCGGCTCCAATGCGATCCTGACGGTCGACCTGGAAAACCTTGAGATCACCGGTCCGGACGGCGGTTCGATCAAGTTCGATCTCGACGAGTTCAAGCGCCACTGCCTGCTGAACGGCCTCGACGATATCGGCCTGACACTCGAGAAGGGCAAGGCAATCGACAGCTTCGAAGCCAAGAACGCGGCATCGCGCCCCTGGGCTGCTTAAGTCTTAAAAACATAGCATTCGAGAAAGCCGGGTTTTCGCCCGGCTTTTCTTTTGCTGCTTACAGCAACCGTTCTTTCCAAACCTTCAGCTTTTCCAGCGAGACACCGATGCCGCCGCAGACTTCGATCAGCGGATTATTGAAGCGGGCGAGAATATCGGAATGCACGTCGGCCACCGCCAGGGCGGCCCCGCAGGCGGGGTCGACCAGAATGCGATAGGCATCGGCGAACTTCAGGCAGGCGGTGACCGCCTGCGCATCCGTGACCGTGACGCTTTCGATCGGGTGGTGCTTCGGCAGATCGAAGACGTGCTGCGCCACCTGACGTGCGCCAAGCGAACTGGCGATTGAGGTGATCGCCGGCAAGGTAAGGCGCTCGCCTGCAGCAAGGCTGGCATAAAGCGAAGCGGCCCCTTCGGTCTCGACGGCAATGACCGGCACATCAGACAGGCCGTTTCGCTCGAGACCGGCTACGATGCCCGCCAGCAAGCCGCCACCGCCGACGCTCGTGATGACGCAATCAAACTCGGCGCCCTTTGCGACAACCTCGTCGATCAAAGTGCCGTGCCCCTCCCACAGAAGGGGATGATCGAATGGGTGCACGTAGGCTGCGTTTCTGGCCTTCGCGTGTTCTATTGCGAAGGCATTCGCTTCGTCGAACACCGATCCATGCACGAGAACCGTGGCGCCGGTTGCTTCGATCGATTGGCGCACTTCCGGCGACGTCGTCTCCGGTACGACGATCGTCACCGGAATGCCGAGCGCCCGTCCCGTATAAGCGGCGGCGATCCCCGCATTGCCGCCGGAGGCGCAGAAGATCTCCCGTGCGCCGTTCTCGATCTCGTGCTGGCAAAGCCTGCCAACACCGCGAAGCTTGAAGCTTCCAGAGGGCTGCAGCGCGTCGAGCTTCAGCCAAAGCGGCTTGTTGCTTGCGCTGTAGTCGGCGGAGGTGCGGAAAAGCGGCGTGTCGAGGTGGAGCGGTGCAGATGGCATGATGGTGTCCGATGACCGTGGCGATGGAGGCTCTTCTTGTGGACCCGCATGCGCCGATCGGTCAACGAGGGATCGCGGCAGTAATTCCGCAACCGTACCGAATCGGCCTCCCACTCGCTTGAAATGCCGTTTTTGCAGGTCTAAGAAGCCGCAACTTGTTTTTCCGCGGAGGGTTTCATGACAGCGCGCAATCTTTTCCTGCTGCCGGGCGACGGCATCGGCCCAGAGGCCATGGGCGAGGTCCGCAAGATCATTGCCTATATGAACGAGGCAATGAATGCCGGCTTCGTCACCGACGAAGGTCTGGTCGGCGGCAGCGCCTATGACGCGCACGGCGCCGCGATCTCCGAAGGCGACATGCAGAAGGCGCTCGCAGCCGACGCCGTTCTCTTCGGCGCCGTCGGCGGTCCGAAGTGGGATGATGTTCCCTATGAGGTACGCCCCGAAGCCGGTCTGCTGCGCCTGCGCAAGGATCTGGAGCTTTTCGCCAACCTGCGTCCGGCCATCTGCTACCCGGCGCTCGCTTCCGCTTCCTCGCTGAAGCCGGAGCTGGTCGAAGGCCTCGATATCCTGATCATCCGCGAACTGACAGGCGGCGTCTATTTCGGCGAGCCGAAGACCATCACCGATCTCGGCAATGGCCAGAAACGCGCGATCGACACGCAGGTCTACGATACGTACGAAATCGAGCGCATCTCGGCCGTGGCCTTCGAAATGGCCCGCACGCGTCAGAATCGCGTCTGCTCGATGGAAAAGCGCAACGTCATGAAGTCGGGCGTGTTGTGGAACCAGGTCGTCACAGCGACGCACAAGGACAAGTATTCCGACGTCAAGCTCGAGCACATGCTGGCGGATGCCGGCGGCATGCAGCTGGTGCGCGCGCCGAAGCAGTTCGACGTCATCGTCACCGACAACCTGTTCGGCGACATGCTGTCCGACGTTGCCGCCATGCTGACGGGCTCGCTCGGCATGCTGCCTTCGGCTTCGCTTGGCGCCCCGGATGCCAAGACCGGCAAGCGCAAGGCGCTCTATGAGCCGGTGCATGGTTCGGCTCCTGACATTGCCGGCAAGGGCATCGCCAATCCGATCGCGATGATCGCTTCCTTCGCCATGTGCCTGCGCTATTCCTTCAACCTCGTGAAGGAAGCCGACAACCTCGAAAAGGCGATCGCCAACGTCCTCGACAAGGGCATCCGCACCGGCGACATCATGGCCGAAGGTTGCACGAAGGTTGGAACCATTGAGATGGGCGACGCGATCCTCGCCGAGTTCAAGGCGCTTTCTGCCTGATATTTCACGTGAAACACGCTTTCGGCCCTTCGCATCCACCGATGCGGAGGGCCTTTGCTTGAAGGCAGTTATTGTCGCCCCTATCTCCCTTCTGCATTGAGGAAAGAGCGGAGTGGAATGAGCGGGACCGTCGATCGCAAGCCAAGTTTCTGGAACTATCTGCGAAAGCGTTATGAGACGCGGCGTACGATCCATCGGCGGGTTCCCTGGAAGGGCTTCGTGTTCACCGCCATCAACGCGGTTGCCATTGCTTTCTTCGTCTTCGACCGTCCGCTCGGACAGGCGGCCAAGGACCTGGCGCCGCGGCTGATCACCGTTGCCGGGGACATTACCGATATCGGCAGGCTCGCCTGGATCCTGGCAGGCCTCTGCACGATCTTTGCCACCGGCTATCTCGTTCGCCGCCGACTCTGGAAGGTGCGCAGGCGGTTCCGCATGGTCTATTTCACACAGATGACGGCCTATGTCGGGTTGTCTGTGCTGGTCACCAGCATCATTGCCAACGTGTTGAAGTTTGCAATCGGCCGGGCCCGACCGCTGATCTATGACCAGGAGGGTGTCTTCAGCTTCGCGCCTTTCAATGCTGACTTCCTGCACCAGAGCTTTCCGTCCGGCCATTCGGCCAACATCGGCGCGCTGTTCGTGGCGCTCGCACTTCTTTTCCCGCGTTTTCGCCTTGGTTTTATCGGTATCGGCCTTTGGCTTGGCGCCACACGCGTCATCATCGGCGTGCATTATCCAAGCGATGTCGTGGCCGGCCTTGCGTTGGGCGCCTGGTTCGCCTTTGCCACCTCAGTCCTCTTCGCGCGCTGCGGTCTGGTGTTCTCCATCGATCGCGATGGCGGCTGGCCGACGCCGCGGCTGAGCCGTCTTCTCTAGCCCTCCATAAATAAAAAACCCGGCGCCTTGAGAGCGCCGGGCAGATGTTTGCAGTCTTTAATCGGCTCAATCCATGGCGTGGATATCGCGGTCCTTCGTTTCCGGCAGGAAGATCAGGCCGATGACCAGCGTGATGGCTGCGAAGACGATCGGATACCAGAGGCCGAAGTAGATATCGCCCTTGGCCGCGCTCATTGCGAAGGCCATCGCCGGCAACAAGCCGCCGAACCAGCCGTTGCCGATATGGTAAGGCAGCGACATGCCGGTGTAGCGGATGCGGGTCGGGAAGAGTTCGACCAGCAGAGCTGCGATCGGGCCATAGACCATCGTCACATAGAGAACGAGCACGAACAGAATGGCGATCGTGCCGATCCAGTTGACACGGGCAGGGTCGGCTACCATGGAGAAGCTGCCACCCTTGGCAATGTTATAGACCGCCATGTCGGTGGCGCCCTTTGCTTCATCGGCCGTCAGCAGCTTGTCGGCAACCAACTTGTCGGCCGGCACGGTCTGTTTTTCACCGGCGCGTACTGCGTCAGCGTTGAGGGCAAGCTCAGGGTTGGCCGCGATGAAGGCGTCCAGCTTCGCATCCGGCACCTTGATGGCGCCGCGGTTCAGCGGGTATCCGGCATCATGAAGGGCGATGTTGACGCCCTTTTCGAACGCGCCCGTCATTGCCTTTGCCTTGTCGCCGGCGGCGACGACGTCGAAGCTGGGGATGGTTTCGTCACCGATCTTGATCGTGGCAGGCTGGCCTGCCGGGCCGGGCACGACATCATAAGGCACCGAGTTCTTGGTCAGGAAGGCAGTGGCCACATCGCAAGAGTTGGTGAACTTCGACGTTCCAGTTGGGTTGAACTGGAATTTGCAATCCGCCGGATCGGCCGTCACGGTTGCACGGATAGAAGCCTGGGCTTCCGCGAGCGCCGGATTGGCAGTCCAGGTCATGGCCTTAAACAGCGGGGTGTAGGTAACGGCGGCGATCAAGAGGCCGGCCATTAGGATCGGCTTGCGGCCGATCCTGTCGGACAGGGCGCCGAAGATGACGAAGAAGGGCGTGCCCAGGAAGAGCGCAATGGCGACCATGATGTTTGCCGATTGCAGATCAACCTTGAGCACGTTCTGCAGGAAAAACAACGCATAGAATTGGCCGCCGTACCAGACGACCGCCTGACCCATCGTTGCGCCGAGAAGCGCGATCAGGGCGATCTTGGCGTTCTTCCACTGACCGAAAGCTTCCGTCAGCGGTGCCTTGGATCCCTTGCCTTCGGCCTTCATGCGCTGGAATGCCGGAGATTCGTTCATCTTCAGTCGAATCCAGACGGAAATCCCGAGGAGCACGACGGAGACGAGGAACGGAATGCGCCAGCCCCATGCCGCGAAGGCTTCCTTGCCCATCAGGAACTGCACACCGACGATGACGATCAGCGACAGGAAGAGGCCGAGCGTAGCCGTGGTTTGGATCCACGACGTGAAGTAACCGCGGCGTCCATGGGGCGCATGTTCGGCCACGTAAGTCGCCGCACCGCCATATTCACCGCCGAGCGCAAGACCCTGCAGGAGGCGAAGTCCGATCAGGATGATCGGTGCTGCGATACCGATCGTCGCCGCACCCGGCAGGATACCGACGAGGAAGGTAGAGAGGCCCATGATGAGGATCGTCACCAGGAACGTGTATTTGCGTCCGACGAGATCGCCGAGACGCCCGAAGACCAGTGCGCCGAACGGACGCACGAGGAAGCCGGCAGCGAAGGCCAAAAGCGTGAAGATGTTTCGCGTTGCTTCCGGATACTGGGTAAAATAGGTCGCGCCGATATAGGTTGCGAGCGAACCGTAAAGGTAGAAGTCGTACCATTCGAAAACGGTGCCGAGCGATGAAGCGAAGATAACCTTCTTCTCCTCGCCCGTCATCGGACCGGCCTTGGGGCCGTCGACGCTTGCGATATTTGCCATTTTCTGTCCTCCACAGAATGATGTGAAACGCGGCGCGCGACCACCATGCTCTCCTCAAAGCATACCCTCGGGTCGCGGTTCGCCTGACAAGAGTGTGACAGAAAAGCTCATCCATACAGAGAGCGGCTTTGGGATTATGACTTTAGTCTAACACCTTCGCGCGAATTGCCGCTGGATGGCGCAGCGCGTCCCGCCCGAGGAGTCGGGCGTTGCCGGCTTCACGGTCTATGAGAAAGAATATTCACGATTGTTCCAAAGGGGTCGCGCACGTAGAAGCGCCGAACGCCCCAGGGCTCATTGGCCGGCCCATAGATGATTTCGAAGGCTGATGCACTCATGGCTGCGAAGGCCTCGTCAACATCGTCGACCTCGATCGAGAGGCCTGGAACCGGTGTGTCTGAGCCGCCCTCGCTCGCAAAGCCCACCTGGACCCGCATTGATTGGTTTGAGCCATAGGTGGAGATCCAGTCGTGATCCATCAGTACGTCGAGGCCAAGGATATCCTTATAGAAGACCTTGGCAGCGGCCGGATCGGCTGTTTCGATGTTCGCTACGATTCGCAGGACCTTCATATCGCCTCCGGCAATACCGTTTCCCTTAAGCTATGCGCGAACTCCCCGCGGGCAAGAAAAAAGCCGGGCGGCAGGTACCGTCCGGCTTCTGTTTTTCCCTTGAGCGATCCGTCTTATGCGGCCTCGGTCGTGTGTGCCTTGCGAACTTCTTCGTCCGTGAGGATGCCGCTCGCGCGCAGCAGCGCCGCGAACCGGCCGTTGCTATGGCTGAGCTCATCGAAGCTGCCTTCTTCGACGACACGGCCACCGTCCAGGAACAGGACCTTGTCCGCTTCGCGAACAGTGGAAAGACGGTGCGCGATGATGAATGTCGTGCGGTTCTGGCGCAGGTTGTCGATTGCGGCCTTAACGCGATTTTCGGTTTCGACGTCAAGCGCGCTTGTCGCTTCGTCTAGCACGAGGATCGGGGCATCCTTGAGGATGGCGCGGGCAATCGCCACACGCTGACGTTCGCCGCCGGAGAGCCTGTTGCCGCGTTCGCCGACATGGGTGTCGTACTGCTCTTCGCGCGTCTCGATGAAGTCGGCGGCAGCGGCCGCTTCAGCTGCTCGACGCATGTCCTCATCCGAGGCGCCTTCCCGGCCGAGGCGAATGTTGTCGCTGATCGAGCGGTTGAGCAGGCCGGCATCCTGGAACACCGTCGCGATATAGCGGCGCAGCGACTTGCGGGTGATCTTCGTCGTGTCGTGACCATCGACGAGGATCTGGCCGCTATCCGGGTCATACACGCGCTGCAGCAGGTTGATCATCGTGGTCTTGCCCGAACCGGTCGGACCGACGATCGCAACCGTCTGACCAGCCTTGGCGGTAAAGGACACGTTGTGCAAGCCCTGCGCGGTGTTGCCGAAGCGGAACGACACGTTGCGGAATTCGACTTCACCCTTCACGTCGGCGATATCGTCATTGCCGGCAGGCTCTTCGCGTTCACGCACGGAGTCTTCGAGCGAGTAGAAATCCTCGAGCTTCGAACGGGCCTCGAAAATCTGCGTGGCAAACTGGCGCATCTGGTCGAGACGCGAGATCAGCAGGTTCGCAAAGCCGATGAAGGCAATCACGTCGCCGATGCGCAGCTCGCCGGACTGAACCATGAGCGTGCCGATGACCAGGATGATCATCATCGCAATGGTCGAAGCCATGCGGTTCATGGCGCCCGCGAGAGCCCACCAGTCGAGAACCGGATACTGAGCCTGCAGCAGGCGCTCGGCAAACGACTTCAGTGCCTTGGTTTCTGCTTCGATGCGATTGTAGCTATGGAGGACCGATACGTTGCTGATCGAGTCGCTGACGTGTGAGAAAACGGTGTGGTAGTGGTTTTCGACCGACGCCTGGCCATCCTTGGTGCGGCTCATGACGAGACGACCAATCAGCCAGTAGGCGACGCCGAGCACGACCAGCACGCCCGAAAGACGCAGGTCCATCGACATCGCAGTCGGCACCAGAAGCGCGATGGCAACGGCAGTCGCCAGGTGGTTGCGCATGAACTCGAGCCAAAGGCCAAAGAGCGTTTCGCATGCGCGCAGCAGCGTATGCAGCGCATTCGACGTGCCACGCTGATGATGCCAGGACAGCGGCATGGAGATGATACGGCCGAACGCTTCCGTCAGCAGTGTGGCGCGGCGGCCATGGGCCAGCCGGTCGGCCTCACGAGCGACAAGAACGAACGCTATGGTGTTGAAAACGGCAAAGCCAGCCCACATGAAAAGGATGGGTTTGACTTCGCCCTTGCCTGAAATTGCATCGATGATGCGACCGAACAAAATCGGTTCGGCGATTGTGATCGCGGCAAGCACGATGTTCGCAATAACGACCAGGGATACGCGGAGCTTGTAGGCGCCGAGATAGCGCAAAGCTCTAGCATAGACCTTGAATAGCGACACGGCGATACCTCTTGTGCATTTGCGAAATAATGGACGCTGCAACGCTACAAAAAGATACCTGAACCAGCGATTAACGAAGCGTTCAGACGAGCGGTCGCGGCAAGATTCTTTTACGGAGCGCACCCACAGCAATCCATTCCGAGGGACTGAACTTTTTTGGGACGTATCGCAAATCTCGCAATTTTCACTTGCGTTGCATGGTCGCGCTGGCACACCATAGATTGACGTCTAAATGCGTCGCAGGGGCGCCCAACCAAACACTTCCCTTGGTCGTGATCATTCCGCTAGGAGCCCAACTGGCGTAGGGGCATATATTTTGAGTATTCATTCATTAATTCAATTGCTTGTCGTTCTGGAAGAGTGTCGAAGACCCGAAGGAGTTGTTGGCGAACTGGAGCATGTCATCCACGCCTACGGCTTCCAGTATTATGGCCTTTTGCGACACCTGAAAGCGACTGAAGATCCAATCAGTCTGATGTTTGCCGGTCATTGGCCAGAGAAATGGCCGCAGATCTATATTTCGAAAAAATACGTTCTCAGCGATCCGACGGTTCGCTATCTCGCATATGCGCAAAGGCCGTTTCGCTGGAAGGATAGTCTGGCGGCCTTCCGGAAGGACCCGCATCACCGCCGGATGGAGCAAATGATGGCCGACGCGCATAGCCATGGCCTGAAGGACGGCTACATTTTCCCGATCCAGGGCAGAAACGGCATCCTTGGTAATATGAGCATAGGCGGGACACCGGTAGACCTCTCTCCTGTCGAGATCTCGCTCTTTGATGCCGTTGCCCGAAAGGCTTTCTGGCGTCTTCTTGAGCTTAAGGGGGAGGCGGATGCGCTTGAAGAAGTTTCCGGCATCGACACGCGTTTGACGCGCCGGGAGATGGAAATACTTCAATATCTCGCGGAAGGCATGACCTCGGTTGAGATTGGCAAACGCCTCAAGATTTCAAACCACACCGTCGACTGGTACATGAACGGCCTACAAGACAAGCTGAAGGCAAAGAATAGACAGCACGCGGTCGCTGTCGCCTTCCGGCATGGGCTGATCACCTAGTCTTAGAGAAATTCCATTTCGGACGGTTCCGGAAATTGAACTTTCCGTGACAGCGCGTTAAGACTTCTCTTCGCGGGTGCAGCATTGCCCGTTTCGATGCCGTGAGGAGACTGCATTGCCCATATCCAAGATACTTGTTGCCAACCGTTCGGAAATTGCCATCCGCGTGTTTCGCGCGGCCAACGAGCTCGGGATAAAAACGGTCGCGATATGGGCGGAAGAAGACAAACTGGCGCTGCACAGGTTCAAGGCAGACGAAAGCTATCAGGTCGGCCGCGGCCCGCATCTTGCCCGCGACCTCGGTCCGATCGAGAGCTATCTGTCGATCGATGAGGTGATCCGCGTCGCCAAGCTTTCCGGCGCCGATGCGATCCATCCCGGCTACGGCCTGCTGTCGGAAAGCCCGGAATTCGTCGATGCCTGCAACAAGGCAGGCATCATCTTCATCGGCCCGACGGCCGATACAATGCGCCAGCTCGGCAACAAGGTCGCCGCGCGCAATCTGGCAATCTCCGTCGGCGTGCCTGTCGTGCCGGCAACGGAACCGTTGCCGGATGATATGGCTGAGGTCGCCAAGATGGCGGCGGCGATCGGCTACCCCGTGATGCTGAAGGCCTCCTGGGGTGGCGGCGGACGCGGCATGCGCGTCATCCGCTCGGAAGCCGACCTTGCACGCGAGGTGACGGAGGCCAAGCGCGAAGCGATGGCGGCCTTTGGTAAGGACGAGGTTTATCTCGAAAAGCTCGTCGAGCGTGCGCGCCATGTCGAAAGCCAGATCCTTGGCGACACGCATGGCAATGTCGTTCATCTCTTCGAGCGCGACTGCTCGATCCAGCGCCGCAACCAGAAGGTCGTCGAGCGTGCGCCGGCGCCTTACCTGTCGGAAGCCCAGCGCCAGGACTTGGCGGCATACTCGCTGAAGATCGCGGGTGCCACCAACTACATCGGTGCGGGCACCGTCGAATATCTGATGGATGCCGACACCGGCAAATTTTACTTCATCGAAGTCAATCCGCGCATCCAGGTCGAGCACACGGTCACCGAAGTCGTTACAGGCATCGATATTGTCAAGGCGCAGATCCACATCCTTGATGGCTTTGCGATCGGTACACCGGAATCGGGCGTTCCCGAGCAGAAGGACATCCGCCTCAACGGCCATGCCCTGCAGTGCCGCATCACGACAGAGGATCCGGAGCACAACTTCATTCCGGACTACGGCCGCATCACCGCCTATCGTTCGGCATCCGGCTTCGGCATCCGTCTCGATGGTGGCACCTCCTATTCCGGCGCGATCATCACCCGCTACTACGATCCGCTGCTGGTCAAGGTCACTGCCTGGGCCCCGAACCCGCTGGAAGCGATCTCCCGCATGGACCGTGCACTGCGTGAGTTCCGTATCCGCGGCGTTGCGACGAACCTCACCTTCCTGGAAGCGATCATCACGCATCCGAATTTCAAGGATAACAGCTACACTACGCGCTTCATCGACTCGACGCCGGAGCTCTTCCAGCAGGTCAAGCGACAGGATCGCGCGACGAAGCTTCTGACTTACCTCGCTGATGTGACGGTCAACGGCCATCCGGAAGCAAAGGATCGACCGAAGCCGTCCGCCGATATCGCCGAGCCGATCGTCCCTTATACCAACGGCAGCGGCATCGCCGACGGCACCAAGCAGCTTCTCGACAAGCTCGGCCCGAGGAAGTTCGGCGAGTGGATGCGCAACGAAAAGCGCATCCTGATGACCGATACGACGATGCGCGACGGCCACCAGTCGCTGCTTGCGACCCGCATGCGCACCTATGACATCGCGCGGATCGCCGGCACCTATGCGCACGCTTTGCCGAACCTGCTGTCGCTCGAATGCTGGGGCGGCGCGACGTTTGACGTTTCGATGCGCTTCCTGACGGAAGATCCATGGGAACGTCTGTCGCTCGTGCGCGAAGCCGCGCCTAACCTGCTTTTGCAGATGCTGCTGCGCGGCGCAAACGGCGTCGGTTACAAGAACTACCCTGACAACGTCGTCAAATACTTCGTCCGGCAGGCTGCTGCCGGTGGCATCGACCTTTTCCGCGTCTTCGACTGCCTGAACTGGGTGGAGAATATGCGCGTATCGATGGATGCGGTGGCCGAGGAGAACAAGCTCTGCGAAGCGGCGATCTGCTACACCGGCGATATCCTGAATTCGGCGCGCCCGAAGTACGATCTCAAGTACTACACCGACCTCGCCGTTGAGCTCGAAAAGGCCGGTGCGCATATCATCGCGCTGAAGGATATGGCGGGCCTGCTGAAGCCGGCTGCCGCCAAGGTGCTGTTCAAGGCGTTGCGCGACGCCACCAGCCTGCCGATCCACTTCCACACGCACGACACCTCGGGCATTGCAGCGGCGACGGTTCTCGCGGCGGTCGATGCCGGCGTCGACGCGGTCGATGCGGCAATGGATGCACTGTCCGGCAACACCTCGCAGCCCTGCCTTGGCTCGATCGTCGAGGCCCTGCGCGGCTCCGAGCGCGATCCCGGTCTCGATCCGGAATGGATCCGTCGGATCTCTTTCTATTGGGAAGCGGTGCGCCATCAGTACGCGGCCTTCGAAAGCGACCTCAAGGGACCGGCCTCCGAAGTCTATCTGCACGAAATGCCGGGCGGCCAGTTCACCAACCTCAAGGAACAGGCCCGTTCGCTCGGCCTCGAGACGCGCTGGCACGAAGTGGCGCAGGCCTATGCCGACGCCAACCAGATGTTCGGCGATATCGTCAAGGTGACGCCGTCCTCGAAGGTCGTCGGCGACATGGCGCTGATGATGGTCTCGCAAGACCTGACGGTTGCCGATGTCGTCAGCGCCGACAAGGAAGTCTCCTTCCCGGAATCTGTTGTCTCGATGCTGAAGGGCGATCTCGGTCAGCCTCCATCAGGCTGGCCGGAGGCGCTGCAGAAGAAGGCACTGAAGGGCGATGCGCCCTATACGGTGCGTCCGGGTTCGCTGCTTGCCGACGCTGACCTCGATGCCGAGCGCAAGACGATCGAGACCAAGCTGGAGCGCGAGGTCAATGACTTCGAATTCGCGTCCTACCTGATGTATCCGAAAGTCTTCACCGACTTTGCGCTGGCCTCCGACACCTACGGCCCGGTCTCCGTCCTGCCGACACCGGCCTATTTCTACGGCCTTGCCGATGGCGAGGAACTGTTTGCCGATATCGAAAAGGGCAAGACGCTTGTCGTCGTCAACCAGGCGATGAGCCAGACCGACGAGCAAGGCATGGTGACTGTCTTCTTCGAACTCAACGGCCAGCCGCGCCGCATCAAGGTGCCGGATCGCGCCCATGGTGCGACCGGTGCCGCCGCCCGCCGCAAGGCGGAACCCGGCAATGCCGCGCATGTCGGTGCGCCGATGCCAGGCGTCATCTCGCGCGTCTTTGTCTCGCCCGGGCAGGCGGTCAATGCCGGTGACGTGCTTGTTTCCATCGAGGCTATGAAGATGGAAACGGCGATCCACGCCGAAAAGGACGGTGCGATCGCGGAAGTGCTTGTTAAAGCCGGCGACCAGATCGACGCCAAGGATCTGTTGGTCAGCTACGCGGGCTGACGAAGATGCGAAGGACAAAAACAGGGCGGCCTTCGGGCCGCCCTTCTGCTTTTTATGCGCGAATTGATATGAGCAAGCTCAAGATTGTCGGGGGAACGCGCTGCGCGCTGTCGCTCGACGCGCCCCCTAAATATCGTAGGTATGGGCAGCGTTGATCGTCGAGATGAAGCGTTTGGTGCGCTCTCGCTCCGGCGCCGTGAAGATGTTCCTTGCGCTTCCCGTCTCGACCACACTGCCGGCCTCGAGGAAGACAACGTCGTTGGCGATCTTCGAGGCAAGGCGCAGGTCATGCGTCGCCATTACCATCGTCGTGCCCTCGCGGGCGAGACGGCCGAGAACATCGACGACTTCGGCGGAAAGCTCGGGGTCGAGCGCCGATGTCGGTTCATCGCAGAGAAGAACTCGCGGAGAGGGAGCGAGTGCGCGGGCGATTGCGACGCGCTGCTGTTGTCCACCCGAGAGCGTCGAAGGCCAGGCGTCGGCCTTGTGCGCCATGTTGACCTTTGTCAGCAATTCCATCGCCCGTTCACGCGCCTTTTCCTTCGGCCACTTGAGCACGGTGATGAGGCCCTCCATTACATTCTCGATGGCCGTCTGATGCGGAAAGAGCTGGAAGTTCTGGAATACCATTCCGGTCTGCCGGCGGATCTTCTGGATCGCCTGCCAGCCGGTCTTCTGGCCCAGCGTAAAGCTTATTTTCTCGTCGCCGAGGCGGATCGTGCCTGCTGTCGGGATCTCCAGCAGGTTGATGCATCGCAGCAGCGTGCTCTTGCCTCCGCCCGAGGGGCCGACGAGTGCGGTGACGCTGCCTTCCGGAATCCGGATGCTGATGTCTTTCAGGATGACGGCGTCGCCGAAGCGCTTTTCGATATGGGAAAGCTCGATCATGCGTTTGCCTCCAGCATGCCGCCATAGCGCGCGAAGCGACGCTCGAGGCGAACCTGCAACGCTGATAGGACGGAGCTCAAAGCAAGGTATATCAATGCGGCCTGGATGTAGAGGATGAGCGGCTCGTAAGTGGTCGCGACGATGCGCTGCGCAGCCTGGAACAGCTCAGGGACCGTAATGGCGGCCGCCAGCGACGTGTCCTTCACCAGCGAGATGAACGTATTGGAGAGCGGCGGTACAGCAACGCGCCCGGCCTGGGGCAGGATCGTGCGGCTCATCGCCTGGCGCCAGCTCATGCCGATCGAATAGGCCGCTTCCCACTGCCCCTTCGGCACGGAGGAGATGACGGCGCGGATGATTTCGGAGCTATAGGCGCCGATGTTGAGGGTGAAGCCGATCAGTGCTGCCGGAAAGGCGTCGAGCAGGATGCCGATGCTCGGCAGGCCGTAAAAGATGACGAAGAGTTGCACCAGCAGCGGTGTGCCCCTGATGGCCCAGACATAGAAGCGCGCGATGGCGGCGATCGGCGCCGGCGCGAAAAGCCGTGCGATTGCCGTCAGCAGTCCAAGGATGAGACCGAGTGTGAATGACAGGAGCGTCAGCGGGATCGTGAAGATCAGGCCGGCCCAGAGGAGCGGACCAAGCGACTCCGCCATCAGTTGAAGCCAGTGCGGCAAGGTTCAATCCTCAAAGAAGATGCGTCCAGCGAGGTTTCGCTGAACGCTTTCTCGGGAACATATAAAGGATGTGGCGGCGGCAGCAAGCCGCCTGCGTTACGAGTTACTTCGAAACGTCCTGACCGAAGTACTTGTCGGAGATCTTCTTGTAGGTGCCGTCGGCCTTGATGTCGGCCAGTGCCTTGTTGATGGCTTCCAGTAGCTCCGGCTCACCCTTGCGGATGATGATGCCGGAAAAATCGGCATTTTCCTGCTGGGCGACGATCTTCACCGGAGCGTCAGGCTTGTGCTTCTTGAAGTCGAGGAAGGAGAGGCTGTCGTTGATCGTCGCGTCCGCACGCTTGGTCAATACGAGCTGGATCGACTGGTCGAAACCATCGGTACCGACGAGTTCTGCGCCGGACTGTTCGGCAAGCTTGCCGAAGTTGCTGGTCAGCGACTGAGCCGACTTCTTGCCCTTCAGGTCCGCAAAGCCCTTGATGCTGTCGTCGCCGTCGCGAATGATGAGAACGGCCTTGGATGCGATGTAGGGCTCGGAGAAATCGTACTTCTGCTTGCGAGCTTCGGTGATACCGACCTGGTTGATGACCGTGTCGTAGCGCTTGGCATCAAGACCGGCGATCAGGCCGTCCCATTTGCCTTCGACGAATTCGGCCTTGACGCCGAGCTTGGCAGCAACCGCTTCGCCGATCTCCACGTCGAAGCCGACCAGCTTGCCGCTATCGTCATGATAGGTGAACGGAGCGTACGTGCCCTCCGTGCCGATCTTGAAGACACCCGCAGACTTGACGGCGGCGAGGTTTTCGCCGGCAACGGCGGGAAGAAGGGCGGCGGCCTGGATCAGTGCTGCAGCGGCGATGGTCTTCAGGAGGTTCATTTCTTTATCCAATTCACAGGGTGTTTGATGCACGAAAAATCGCAGAAAAGCTGATCGCTGCGAAGCGTAGAAAACTGCGAAGAAAATCGGCATCTGCGAATATTTTTCTCATTTATCACAGATTTGGCGCGCCCTGTTTCAGTTTGTGAAGATCGAGATAGCGCACCACACTTGCGTGCACGTTTGTATCCGTTTATGCATGTTTTTATCAGTTTTTGATCAACCAGGCTGAAGTCGGCATGAACATGAACGAACTTCTCCTGCAGGAGCGCCAAAGCGTCATCCTGCGGAAGCTACAGAGTGATGGTCGGGTGCTAGCCGCAGATCTTGCAGTTGAATTCCGTGTATCCGAAGACACGGTCCGCAGGGACCTGCGCGAGATGGCAGCTGCCGGCCTGTGCGAGCGCGTCTATGGTGGCGCGTTGCCGGTTGCGCCCGCCGGTGGGAGCCTTGGCCACCGGGCAGGGATCGCGCGGGATCGCAAGCAGGCGCTCGCCGTCGCCGCTGTGTCGCAGATCGTTCCCGGCTCGACCGTGTTTTTCGATGCGGGCAGCACCAACCTCGCAATTGCGACGGCCCTGCCAATGGATTTGACCCTAACGGCAGCGACCAACGCGCCAGCGATCGCCGCCGCCTTGATCGAGAAGCCGGCGGTTAACGTGATCCTGATCGGCGGGCTTATTGACCGGCAGGTGAGCGGCGCGCTCGGCGCGAAGGCCATGCGCGACATGGAGTCCCTCTCGCCCGATCTTTGCATCCTCGGTGCTTGCGGGATAGATCTGACGGCTGGCGTGACGACTTTCGGCTTCGAAGATGCTGAATTCAAGCGTTTTGCAGCATCGCGAAGCAAGAAGGTTTTGGTCGCCGCGACGTCCGACAAGTTCGGCACTGCCGCGCCGCACAGTGTACTTCCGGTGGCGCAGTGCGAATGCCTGGTGGTCGAGCAGGACGCCGACCCGGCCATGCTGGCGCGCTATCGCGACAGCGGCTGCAGGACGATCGTGGCTGGCGGAACGACGTAACTATCATTCAATAAACGCGTCGGGCGCGAGTGCCGACGTCGAGACACTGTGGGAAGAGACATGGATAACCACGTTAACACAGCGCCGATGGTCAGAAGCGGCTACGTAACGAAGAACAGGATAGCGGTTTCGCTGCTGTTTCTCATCAACGGCTTCATCGTTGGCTGCTGGGCGCCGAAAATTCCCGAATTCGCAGAGCGCCTGCAGCTGAGCAAGTTTCAGTTGGGTCTGATGATCCTGGTTCTTGGTGTCGGTTCGCTTACCCTGATGCCAATCGCGGGGGCGCAAATCGCGCGCTATGGCTCGAAACTTGTTGCGCAGATCGCCGCGGTGTGCCTTCTGCCTGCGCTGCTTGCACTGACGCTTGCGCCGAACGTTGCGACAGGGGCGATCTCGATCTTTCTGTTTGGCGGCTTCATGGGCGCCATGGACGTTGCCATGAATGCGAATGCGGTTGCGGTCGAGCAATCGATGCGGCGGTCGATCATGTCCTCGTGCCACGCCTTTTGGAGTTTGGGCGGTTTGATCGGTGCCGGCCTCGGTGGCCTGCTGATCGCCAAGGTCGGCGTGATCTGGCATGCGCAGATTGCGACTGCGCTTGCGGCGATCGTTTTGGGTATCGCCTGGAGGATGATCCTTGCGGACCCTCCGCATCCCGACGAGAAGAAGGAAAAGCTCCGGCTGCCTCTGGTGCCGCTGCCATGGCTGATCGGATTGATGGCGCTGTTCTCGATGGTTCCCGAGGGCGCTGTGCTGGATTGGGGCGCGCTCTACCTGCGTGAGGAACTGGGAGCATCGGTGGCGCTTTCCGGCTTCGGCTTTGCGGCGTTTTCGCTGACGATGTCGGTCATGCGGTTTGGTGGCGATCTTGTTCGCGACCGGCTTGGCGGCGTGATGACGCTTCGGATCTGCACGCTGTTTGCAATATCAGGCATGCTGCTCGCCGCCTTTGCGCCCAATGCGGAAATTGCGATCCTAGGCTTTGCGCTTTGCGGGATCGGGATCTCGAACATGGTTCCGATTGCCTTTTCGGCTGCCGGCAATATTCCGGGCCTGCGCGCCGGCATTGGCCTCTCGGTGGTAACCACCATGGGCTATTCCGGCATGCTGGTGGCTCCGTCGGCAATCGGTTTCGTGGCGGAGCATATCGGCTTCAGCGTCGTCTTCATGGCTTTGCCGGTGTTGCTGGTCGTCGTGCTGCTGTTTTCGAACCTTGCACGCTATGCCGACGGCATATCGGGTGGCGGTCACTGAGACGGCTCCAAGCAAAAGTGATGTGCGGGGCGGTTGACAACAAAGCGGGCATGATCCACCTGAAAGACACGAAATTCAGGGGTTCAAGAACTCTATATGTCTTCTGCTGCAGATTTTGATCCGAAGCCGCGCCGCGCATCCGTTGCGGTCGATGTTGGTGGCGTCATCGTGGGTGGTGGTGCGCCTGTTGTCGTCCAGTCGATGACGAATACCGACACTGCGGATATAGACTCCACCGTTGCGCAGGTGGCGGCTCTTTTCAAAGCGGGGTCCGAGATTGTCCGCATCACCGTCGACCGCGACGAGAGCGCTGCCGCGGTTCCGAAGATTCGCGAACGGCTGCTGCGCCTTGGCATGGACGTCCCGCTCGTCGGTGATTTTCACTACATCGGCCACAAGCTTCTTGCCGACCATCCGGCCTGCGCCGAGGCATTGGCGAAATACCGTATCAATCCGGGCAACGTCGGCTTCAAGGACAAGAAGGACAAGCAGTTCGGCGACATCATCGAGATGGCGATCCGCTACGACAAGCCGGTGCGCATCGGTGTGAATTGGGGTTCGCTGGATCAGGAGTTGCTGACGGCGCTGATGGACCAGAACGCCGAGGCTGGCTCACCGCTTTCGGCGCGTCAAGTGACGCGTGAGGCAATCGTGCAGTCCGCCTTGATCTCGGCCAATCTGGCCGAAGAGATCGGCCTGCCGCGCAACCGCATCATCCTGTCCGCCAAGGTCAGCCAGGTCCAGGATCTGATCGCCGTCTATTCGATGCTCTCCGAACGCTCCGACCACGCCCTGCATCTCGGCCTTACCGAAGCCGGCATGGGCAGCAAGGGGATCGTCGCTTCATCGGCTGCCATGGGCTATGTGCTGCAGCAGGGAATCGGCGATACGATCCGCGTGTCGCTGACGCCGGAGCCGAATGGCGACCGGACGCGCGAAGTGCAGGTTGCCCAGGAGCTGCTGCAGGTGATGGGCTTCCGCCAGTTCGTGCCTGTCGTTGCGGCTTGTCCCGGCTGTGGGCGCACGACCTCGACCGTATTCCAGGAATTGGCGCAGAACATCCAGAACGACCTTCGCAAGAACATGCCGGTCTGGCGCGAGAAATATCCGGGTGTCGAAGCGCTGAACGTTGCGGTCATGGGCTGCATCGTCAACGGACCAGGTGAAAGCAAGCACGCCGACATCGGCATTTCCCTGCCCGGCACCGGCGAAACGCCGGCTGCGCCCGTGTTCATCGACGGCAAGAAGGCGTTGACCCTGCGCGGGCCGAACATCGCTTCTGACTTTGAGGCGCTCGTGGTCGACTACATCGAAAAGCGCTTCGGGCAGAAGACGGCCGCCGAATAAGCGGCAATCGAAAACGCTCAGATTCGGCTGGTCAGCAGCTTCAGCCCCGCGACACAGTAGAAGGCGGCCATGGCCCCCTCGATCCAGCGGCGTATGTTGCGGTAGATCTTCAACGCATGTGGTGTCGAGAACAACACGGCGTAGCCCATGAAGACGGTAAAGCCTGTCACCATGCACACTCCGATGATCAGGCCGGCGACGGGTGCCGGCGCGCCCTGCGGCATGCCGAGGGCGATGATCGCCAGCCACGCGAAGATGGCCTTCGGGTTGGTGATGTGGATACCATAGCCGCGTAGCAACTGGGCCCGCGTCGAAAGGTTTCTCTGCACGACAGCTGTCGGCAGGTCATTGTTGGCGCGTACGGCCTTGAAGGCCTTGTAGGCGAGATAAAGCAGATAGAGGCCGCCGAAGACCTTCAGGATCTCAAGCGCGATGGCGTAGGTCTGGAGGATGGTCGCAAGACCGAGAGCGGCGGCGCAGGCCCAGGTGAACGAACCCGCGAAGATGCCAAGCGCGATGGTCATGCCTGCCTTCCGGCCGTGCGTCATCGACGTCGACACGATGGCCATGATTGCCGGACCAGGGCTGATGACGGCGATCAGATAGGCGACGTAGGCCGGCAGGATCTGCGGCAGGTAGGTCAGGATCTCATGCATCTTGCGTCTCTTGTTCGGCCACTCGGCTATTGCCGGTTTTTTTTGCCCCGGCTCCACGCGAACGACAAGGGACTGCATCTCGTCAGGTGGCGGAAATATTGTCTCGGTGACGCTTTTTCAGCTCTTGCGTCCGGCAATGAAGCGAGCTGCTTCAGTCAGAACTGTGCCGCGCCCGGCATAGGGAGACAGCAGTGCTTCGGCCTCGCGCACATGCTCGGCAAGCTTGGCTTCCGCCCATGCCATGCCGTGCAGTGCCACCAATGTGCCCTTGCTGCGACCGGCGTCCTTACCCGTCGCCTTGCCCATTGTGGCTGCATCGGAGGTGAGATCGAGAATGTCGTCCGCGAGCTGGAAGGCGAGGCCGATCCTCTCGCCGAACTGACGCAGTCGTGTACGATCCTCCGGCGAAGCGCCGGCAATGATGGCGCCGGCTTCGCAGGCAAAGCGGATGAGCGCGCCTGTTTTCATGGCCTGCAGCGTCACGATGCCTTGTTCGTCCGGCGCCTGCTTCTCGGCGGCAAGGTCGAGTGCCTGACCGCCTGCCATGCCTCCGATGCCTGCGGCTCGCGCCAGCGCGAGCGTCAACACCACTTTGGCGGCATCAGGCAATTTCGTTTCGGGCGCAGCGATGATGTCAAAGGCATAGGTGAGCAGACTATCGCCAGTGAGGATTGCGGTCGCCTCGTCATAGGCGATGTGCACGGTCGGCTTGCCTCGACGCAGGTCGTCGTCGTCCATTGCCGGCAGATCGTCGTGAACCAGCGAATAACAGTGCACGCATTCGAGTGCCGCGCCCACACGCAGCGCCGCGTCTCTGTCCCCGCCGAGCAGCGATGCCGCCTCGATGACCAGGAAAGGGCGGAGCCGCTTGCCGCCGTTCAGGCTGGCATAGTGCACGGCTGAACGCAGCCGTTCCGGACGGGCGATCTCGCCGTTCAATACGGATGACGACAGCAGGGTGTCGAGCGCAGCCTCGACCTCGCGCGCGGTGGCCGTCAATCTGGCTTCGAATGTTTCAGAGCTTGCGTCCATGGCGCGCTGTTTGGCATGAGCTGCCTTCCCTCTGCAACGGAATTGTCGATCATCCGGCGAAGATTTCCTTTGTCTCTGGCAATGCCAGTTCGCAAACGGTATGGAGGAGAAGGGCAAGAGACTGGGTCGGGGAATTGGACATCACGCCGGAGAGAGAGGAAAGCATGACCGTGCCGTTTCACAGGCACGCGTTGTTTTGGCTCAAGGGCCGGCCCGTGATCATGCGCATCGCTCTCGCACTGGCGGCGCTCGTCATTCTTCCCTATGTCCTGATTGTCCTCTATCTGCTGCCTTTCGTTCACCCCGTTTCCACGCTCATGCTTCGCGATCTGGTGCTGCTGCGCGGCTACGACCGGCAATGGGTATCGCTCGACGATATCTCGCCGGTTCTCGTCCAGTCGGTGATGATGTCCGAGGATGGACAATATTGCTTCCACGGCGGTGTCGATTGGGGCGAGATGCGGATGTTGTTGGAGGATACGCTGAGCGGCCAGGCGACCCGTGGCGGAAGTACGATCCCGATGCAGACGGTGAAGAACCTGTTCCTCTGGAATAGCCGGTCCTTCGTTCGCAAGGCGATGGAGCTGCCGTTGGCTGTGACCGCAGATTTCGTCTGGTCGAAGCGGCGCCTGATGGAGATCTATCTCAACATTGCCGAATGGGGGCCGGGGGTATACGGCATCGAGGCCGCGGCACGTCACCATTTCAACGTGCCGGCATCGAAGTTGACCAGTCGGCAGGCCGCTCTTCTTGCCGTGTCGCTTCCCAACCCCTTCGATCGCAACGCCGGCAAGCCCGGGCGTGGCTTGCGACGGCTCGCCGGCCTGATCGAGCGCCGCGCGCGAGGGTCGGGCGATTACATCAGATGCATTTATGATTGATATCGCAATAAGTCGTTGGTGCTCATGAGTGTCATCTGGCATTCGTGCTTTAAAATTATGGACGGAAATCCCGCCATCAACGACCGGATTACCAGCGATGATTTCTGCCCTTTCGCCCAGCCTTCTGACCTATTCCGCCATTCATAATCCTGTCCCGCCGAGGCATCTCGGGACCCGCTACGACGCAACTGGGACGTTTCTGCGCGAGCCCGGCAATACGGTAGTCTGTCATCTGGTCGAGGGATCGCGCTCGCAGCGGGCGATCGTTGAAGCGCGTGAGACGTTTCTGGCGATGCCGGAAGCTTCGCAGTTCGCCTTCACGCCGATCTCCAGCCTGCACATGACCCTGTTTCAGGGTATTATCGAGTATCGCCGCACGCCGCCTTACTGGCCGGAGGACGTGGCGCTTGATACCGGGATCGAGCGCATGAGCGAGATCTTTCTGGATCGGCTGCAATCCTACGAGCCACCGGGCCCGTTTGAGGTTGAAGTCACCGAGGTCACGCCGGTCGGACTTACGGTGGACGGCATTACCGCAGCGGACCGGCGGATCATGAAGGACTGGCGGGACGCGTTCGCCCCTGTGTTCGGCTACCGGCACCCGGATCATGACACCTATGCGTTCCACGTCACATTCTGCTATCCGACCGCAAGGCTGCCGGAAGCGGCGCTCCGGGCATGGCAGGCGATGCTCGATGGCGCGCTTGCCACACTGCGCGAAACCGCTCCGGTGATAGAATTGAAGCCTCCGGCCTTCTGCTCTTTCGACGATATGAACCATTTCGAGGAGCGGCTTGTGTTCGCGCCTGCAGCGTAAAGGGAGATTTCATGGACAAGCTCACGCTCTATATCGGCAACAAGAACTATTCGTCCTGGTCGCTTCGGCCATGGATCGCCATGACGGCCGCCGGCATTCCCTTCGAGGAGGTGCTGGTTCCCTTCGATTTTCCCGCCGGCAATCCTCGCTTCAGGGAGTTCTCGCCAACGGGGCAGGTTCCTGTGCTTCTGCACGGCGAGGTTCGTGTCTGGCAGTCACTGGCGATCATCGAATATGTTGCCGAGCTCTTCCCGGAAGCCGGGCTATGGCCAAGGGAGCGTGGGAAGCGAGCGGTCGCGCGCGCTGTTTCCATGGAAATGCTTGCGGGTTTCGGAGCCCTGCGGAACGCCTGCCCGATGAATATCCGGCGGCCGAAGGGCAAGATCGCGCTTGCTGATGGGGTCATGGCCGATGTCGCCCGCATCGAGACGATCTGGCGCGACCTGCGCGCCCACTCCGGCGGGCCGTTCCTTTTTGGCGGTTTTTCAGGCGCCGACGCGATGTTCGCGCCAGTTGTCAGTCGTTTCGATGTATACGACCTGGTATCTGCCGGCGACACGCTCAGTTATATTGCAGCCATCAAGGCGCATCCCGCCTGGAAAAAGTGGGAAGAGGCGGCGCGATCCGAGCCCTGGATTGTCGAGGAAGACGAGGTCTGACCCTTGAATCGCAGGAATCTCAAAAAATAAGCTTGGGGACTGGTCAAGCCCCCTCAAGGCATGTATAAGCGCGCAAAATTTCCGAAATCGCGATACGTCGTTTCGGCCGCCAGTCTGGCCGTAGGATGTGTTTGCCCGTGAAGTGGAGTAAGAGAAATGGCTGTACCGAAGAGAAAAACGAGCCCGTCCAAGCGCGGTATGCGCCGCTCTGCCGACGCGCTGAAGGCTGCGACCTACGTTGAAGACAAGAACTCCGGCGAACTGCGCCGTCCGCACCATATCGATCTGAAGACCGGTATGTATCGCGGCCGTCAGGTTCTGACGCCGAAGGAAAGCGCATAATACATTTGCGCTCTGTCTGAGTAAGACTTGCGAGGTCGGCCATGTGCCGGCCTTTTGCTTTTTCCGACGACAAATACATTCTTTGGATGGCTTGAAGTCACGCGGCGATTTACGGCACTATTCTCTCGCTGGGGGAGATTTGCCACATGTTCAATGCTGTGCCGCTGATGGTTATTCCGTTCATTCTCTACAATATGTCGATGCTGGGCTTGATGGGCGGCGGCGGGCTTCCATCGCTCGAAAACGATGTCATCGTTTTGTCGATGATTTCGGGGGCCATGTGGAGCATGTCGCTCGGCGACCTCTTCATCGTCATCGCGCTTGCAGTTCTGTTCTTCGAAATATTGAAGGCGACCCGCAATGACGGCAGCCTTACCAATCACATATTGTCGATGCTCGTCTTTATTGCCTTCCTGGTCGAGTTTCTCCTCGTCCAGGATGCGGCCACCCAGGTTTTCTTCATCCTGATGACGATTGTGTTGATCGATGTGATTGGCGGCTTTGCCGTATCTATTCGCACCGCCAGGCGCGATGTTTCGATCGGGCTCTGACGCTTAGAGACTATCGAGTTTGTTCTGAAGGGCGCGCAGCTGTTCCTTCAGCTCGTCGATGTCCTTTGCTTCCGCCTTGCGGCTCTCCTTGGCCGGCGGCGTCATGAACGGTGAAAACATCTGCATGGCCTGCTGGAACATCTCGGTATTGCGACGGACCTGGTCTTCGACCAGCTGCATCGGCAGTTGCAGGTTCTTGCCGATCGGCGTTTCGCCGAAAGCGCGCGTGACCTGCTCGCGCATCTGCGCCTGCTGTTCGGTAAAGGCGCGCATGGAGTGTTCCAGGAAGCTCGGAACGACCATCTGCATCTGGTCGCCGTAATAGGTAATCAGCTGGCGGAGGAACGAGATCGGCAGGAGCGTGTTGCCCGTCTTGGATTCCTGTTCGAAAATGATTTGTGTCAGTACCGAGTGGGTAATGTCGTCCCCGCTTTTTGCATCCTGGACCGTAAAATCCTCCCCCTTCTTTACCATCTCCGCCAGGTCTTCCAACGTTACGTAAGTGCTGGTGCCTGTGTTGTAGAGGCGGCGATTGGCGTATTTCTTGATTACGATCTGCCCGTCATTCTTCGCCATATCAGTCTCCCGAAGCCCGTCTGATTGTTATGGAAATTCCTCCACGGAGGAATGTAGACGCAAACGAAGCCCAGTGACAATCTCTTTGTGCGATGCGGCAACCCCTTTTGCAGCAGAGATAATTTGCCCCAGCGTAAGCAGTGCCTAAAATTGAATGTTAGCGTCTTGTCGTTTGACTTGGCGCTGAAGCTTTGTCAGTTTCCTCTGTATCTGATGGAGTTAACAGGAGATCGTCATGTCGAGTTCATCCATCGTCATCGCTAGTGCAGGCCGCACAGCCGTTGGCTCATTTAATGGCGCGTTCGCCACCGTTCCGGCCCATGAACTGGGTGCGGCCGCGGTCAAAGGTGCGCTGGAGCGTGCAGGCGTCGATGCCAGCGAAGTCGATGAAGTCATTCTCGGCCAAGTTCTTCCGGCTGGCGAAGGCCAGAACCCGGCCCGCCAGGCCGCCATGAAGGCGGGCGTTCCCAAGGAGGCGACGGCATGGGGCGTCAACCAGCTCTGTGGCTCCGGTCTTCGGGCGGTGGCGCTCGGCATGCAGCAGATCGCGCTCGGTGACGCAAAGATCATCGTCGCCGGCGGTCAGGAGTCGATGTCGATGGCGCCGCATGCTGCGCATCTGCGCGGCGGCGTCAAAATGGGCGACATGAAGATGGTCGACACCATGATCAAGGACGGCCTGACGGACGCCTTCTACGGCTATCACATGGGCATCACCGCCGAGAACATTGCCCGCCAGTGGCAGCTCTCCCGCGAGGAGCAGGACCGCTTTGCCGTCGCGTCGCAGAACAAGGCGGAAGCCGCGCAAAAGGCGGGTCGCTTCGCCGATGAAATCATTCCGTACGTTATCCAGACACGAAAGGGCGACGTCACTGTCGATGCCGACGAGTACATCCGTCATGGTGCGACGTTCGAATCGATGGCCAAGCTGCGTCCTGCCTTCGACAAGGAAGGCACGGTGACCGCGGCGAATGCCTCCGGCCTGAATGATGGCGCTGCTGCAGCCGTGCTTATGACTGAAGCTGAGGCCTCCCGTCGTGGTATCCAGCCGCTCGTCCGCATTGTTTCCTGGGCTACGGCAGGCGTTGATCCGCAGGTCATGGGAACCGGACCGATCCCAGCGTCGCGCAAGGCGCTGGAAAAGGCGGGTTGGTCTGTCGGCGATCTCGATCTGGTCGAAGCAAACGAAGCCTTTGCCGCGCAAGCATGCGCGGTCAACAAGGACCTCGGCTGGGATCCTTCGATCGTCAACGTCAACGGTGGCGCGATCGCGATCGGTCACCCAATCGGCGCGTCCGGCGCGCGGGTGCTCAACACGCTCCTCTTCGAGATGAAGCGCCGTGGCGCCAAGAAGGGATTGGCGACGTTGTGCATCGGTGGCGGCATGGGCGTCGCGATGTGCTTTGAAGCTCTTTGAACAGCAGGCAATCCAACCATAACCTGAGCCCCGCAGGATAGCGGGGCCTTCAAATGAGGGAGCTGAACATGAGCAGGGTGGCTGTTGTCACTGGTGGTACCCGCGGCATTGGCGCCGCGATTTCCGTCGCACTGAAGAATGCAGGCTATGCAGTTGCCGCCAACTACGCGGGCAACGACGAGAAGGCGAACGCCTTTCACAGCAGGACAGGCATTCCCGTCTTCAAATGGGATGTTTCCGACTATGCATCATGCGGTGAGGGCATCGCGAAGGTAGAGGCTGAACTGGGTCCGGTCGACGTCCTTGTCAACAACGCCGGAATCACCCGGGACGCAATGTTCCACAAGATGACGCCGCAACAGTGGCACGAGGTCGTCAACACCAACCTCACCGGACTCTTCAACATGACGCACCAGGTCTGGGGTGGCATGCGCGACCGAAGCTACGGGCGGATTGTCAACATCTCTTCGATCAACGGCCAGAAGGGGCAGATGGGGCAGGCGAACTATTCGGCGGCCAAGGCCGGCGACCTCGGCTTCACCAAGGCACTTGCGCAGGAGGGTGCAGCCAAGAACATCACCGTGAATGCGATCTGCCCGGGCTATATCGGGACGGAAATGGTTCTCGCAGTTCCCGAGAAAGTCCTCAATGAACGGATTATTCCGCAGATTCCGGTCGGCCGCTTGGGCGAGCCTGAAGAGGTTGCCCGCTGCGTCGTCTTCCTGGTTTCCGATGATGCGGGTTTCATTACCGGATCGACGCTCAGCGCCAATGGCGGCCAGTTGTTCGTTTAGCGGATGGAGGCTGTAAGGCCGTTATCGTGGCTCTCGATCTGCTGCGAATAGCGGCCTTGCTGGCTGCGCGTATCGTACGGATTCAAGTATGCCGCATAGGTCGCCATGGCGATCGTCAATATTGCGGCTGCGCCGATAATTCTGGTCATGCCCTGCACTCCGAATTCCCCACGGCCCATTGGTCGTTCAAACCGGTGTCGATATTGGGGCGGATTTGAGGAATTATTAGGCTGTCTTTCAGCCCTTTGGGTGACGCCTTGCCTTAGCCCTGACCGGCACCTTTTGCATTGCGCGATCTTCGCCGCGAAGAGCGGCAGCGGCCGTTGTCACGAATGCAGCCGCAATCAGGATGGCGACCGCGGAATTCAAGATAATCTGCGTCATGGGACCGTTCCTTTCCAAGTCGGCGGGACGTAGCTTGCCGCTGTTCTTGAAAGAAATATGCGCCTCACTCGCACGGTCCGGTAGATTGAACTTTGGCGACCGACTGTCGGCGTGGCGTTGACAATCGGGCGCCGCGCTCTCCTAGAGGTGCGGATT
>Ga0207426_1000796_pt1 | contig 34226 bp, 25 predicted proteins | sample AraplaMF_Cvi_mMS_FD_184265 | JGI IMG/M metagenome (GOLD analysis project Ga0207426, IMG submission 184265) | Arabidopsis root microbial communities from the University of North Carolina, USA - plate scrape MF_Cvi_mMS (SPAdes) (version 2) | ecosystem: Host-associated > Plants > Roots > Endosphere... | reverse complement strand
TAACACAGCCATTCCCGTGCGAACCGCGCTCTCGATCGAAGTCCGCGACGGCGTGATCTGCGCCTTCATGCCGCCGGTCGAGCGCATCGAGGACTATCTCGAACTGGTCGCGGCGGTCGAAGCCACGGCCGAGGAGATGCAGCTCCAGGTCCATGTCGAGGGCTATGCGCCGCCGTTCGATCCGCGCATCGAGGTCATCAAGGTCACGCCCGACCCTGGCGTGATCGAGGTCAACATCCAGCCGGCGCAGAGCTGGCGCGATGCCGTCGAGATCACCTCGGGTCTCTATGAGGACGCCGGCAAGGTGCGGCTCGGCGCCAATCGTTTCCTCATTGATGGTCGCCACACCGGTACCGGCGGCGGCAATCACGTCGTGATCGGTGGCTCCTCGCCGCAGGACTCGCCATTTCTGCGCCGCCCCGATCTGCTCAAGAGTCTCGTGCTGTACTGGCAGCGGCATCCGTCGCTGTCCTATTTCTTCTCCGGCCTGTTCATCGGCCCGACCAGTCAGGCGCCGCGCATCGACGAAGCGCGCCACGACAGCATCTACGAACTCGAGATCGCGCTCTCGCATGTGCCGCCGCCTGGATATCAGGTGCCGTTGTGGCTGGTGGACCGGCTGTTCCGGCATCTGCTTGTCGACATCACCGGCAACACCCATCGTTCCGAGATCTGCATCGACAAGCTCTATTCGCCTGATGGTCCGACCGGCCGGCTCGGCCTCGTCGAATTCCGCGCGCTCGAAATGCCGCCCGATCCGCGCATGTCGCTGGCGCAGCAACTCCTGATCCGCGCGCTGATCGCGAAGTTCTGGCGCGAGCCGCAACAGGGCAAGTTCGTGCGCTGGGGCACGGCGCTGCATGACCGCTTCATGCTGCCGCATTTCATCTGGGAAGATTTCCAGGACGTGCTCTCCGAACTGAAGGCGTTCGGCTATCCGTTCGAGCCGGAATGGTATCTGGCCCAGCTCGAATTCCGCTTTCCTGCGTTCGGCCGCATCCATCATGGCGGCGTGACGCTGGAACTGCGGCAGGCGCTGGAGCCCTGGCATGTGCTGGGCGAGGAGAGCTCGGCCGGCGGCACCGTGCGCTATGTCGATTCCTCGGTCGAGCGGCTTCAGGTCAAGGCGGAGGGTTTCGTCGAAGGCCGCCACGTCGTCACCTGCAACGGCCGCCGCCTGCCGATGACCTCGACCGGCCGCTCCGGCGAGGCCGTGGCCGGCGTCCGCTTCAAGGCTTGGCAGCCGGCCTCCGGCCTGCAGCCGACCGTTCCGGTCCACGCGCCGCTGACCTTCGACCTCATCGACACCTGGAACGGCCGCTCGCTCGGCGGCTGCGTCTATCACGTCGCCCATCCCGGCGGCCGCAACTACGAGACCAAGCCGGTCAACACCTACGAGGCCGAGGCGCGGCGGCTGGCGCGCTTCCAGGACCACGGCCACACGCCGGGGCCGATGCAGCCGCCGCCGGAGGAACGCACAAGTGAGTTTCCGCTGACCCTCGACTTGCGGACGCCCCTCCTGCAATGAGTATGATGGTGGGGCAGGGAGAGGCGCATGGCCGAGGGCGCAGCCGAACAGGACGACAAGGCGGGGCCGGCACAGGGCCAGCGTGAAGGCCAGCGCCGTCTCGCCCAATGGGTCCGCGATTACAGCCGCCTTCCAGGCATCCCCGACGAGTTTCTCGGCCCCGACGGCGCACCACGCCCGGTCTGGGGCCGCTTCTTGGATGCCTTCGGTGCGCTCGCCCCCGACGAGGCCGAGCGGCGCTTCGCCATGGCCGACCGCCATCTCCGCGAGGCCGGCGTTACCTATCGTGCGCCCGGTGATGGTTCAGACCGGCCGTGGTCGCTCAGCCACCTGCCGTTGCTGATCGACGAGGCCGACTGGAAGCAGCTCTCCGCCGGCATTACCCAGCGCGCCGAGCTTCTGGAGCTCGTGCTGCGCGACATTTACGGCGAGGGCAAGCTGGTTGCAGAGGGGGCGCTGCCTGCAGGCGCGATCGCCGGCAGTCCCGAATATCTCCGGCCCGTCTGCGGCGTGCCGCCGCCGGGCGGACGTTATCTCTCGCTCTATGCCGCCGATGTCGGCCGCGGCCCTGACGGCCGCTGGTGGGTGCTCGGCGATCGCACGCAGGCGCCGTCGGGCGCGGGCTATGCGCTGGAAAACCGCCTGGTGCTTTCGCGCGCCTTCTCCGATCTCTACAAGTCGATGAACGTGCCGCGCGTCGCGCCGTTCTTCGAGGCGTTCCGCGACAGTCTTCGCGCGCGCGCCGATCGCGACGAGCCGCGCATCGGCGTACTCTCGCCCGGCAGCTTCAGCGAAACCTATTTCGAACACGCGACCCTGGCGCGCTATCTCGGCTTCCTGCTGGTCGAGGGTGACGATCTCGCCGTCAGCGACGACCGCGTTCACATCCGCACCGTCGCGGGCCTGAAGCGCCTCGACGTGCTGTTGCGCCGCGTCGATTCCAACTCGCTCGATCCGCTCGAGCTCGATGCGTCCTCGCATCTCGGCGTGCCCGGCCTGATCGACGTCCTGCGCAAGGACGGCGTGGTCGTCGCCAACATGCCGGGCTCCGGCGTGCTGGAGGCGAGGGCGCTGCTCGGCTTCCTGCCCGCGCTCAGCCGCCGCCTGCTCGGCGAAGAGCTGAAGATGCCGCACATCGCGACATGGTGGTGCGGTCAGAAATCGGCGCGCGACGAAGTCCTGTCGCGGCTCAACGAGGTCGCAATCGAAGGCGCCTATGGGCGCGGCGTGCCCGGCTTCGACAGCAATGGTCCGGTGCTCGCGAGCGAGCTCGACGCCGCCGGCCGCCAGCGCCTCACCGACGCCATCAGCGCGCGCGGCATGGACTATGTCGGCCAGGAGGTGGTGCGCCTGTCGACCATGCCGGTGTGGGAGCAGGGCCAGCTGACGCCGCGTCCCTTCGTGCTGCGCGTGTTCGCGGCCGCCACGCCGGATGGCTGGGCCATCATGCCCGGCGGCTTCTGCCGGATCGCCGAACAGGCCGATGCGCGCGCGGTGTCGATGGGGGACGGCGCGCGGGCCGCCGACGTCTGGGTCGTCTCGGAGAAGAAGGTCTCGACCGCGACGCTGCTGCCGGCCACCGACAAGGTGCGCATCCGCCGCATCGCCGGCGTGCTGCCGAGCCGCGCCGCCGACAATCTGTTCTGGCTCGGCCGCTATCTCGAACGCGCCGAGGCGACGCTCCGGCTGGTGCGCGCGTTGGGCTCGCCGAGCGGGCCCAACAAGGGCACCGCGGCCTCGCTGCAATCGGCCGATCGCATCCAGCGCCTGCTGGTCGCATGGGGGGCGATCTCGCAGGCCTCGCGCGCGGCGCCGGGGCGCATCGTCGCCGAAGCGTTGCAGAGCGAGGCGCGTTTCGGCTCGGCGCTGTCGCTGGTGCGCGCGGCGCAGCGCACCGCGACCTCCTTGCGCGAGCGGCTGTCGCCCGATGCCTGGCAGGTCATCACCGAGATGGCCGAGCGCCTCGCCCATGAGGTCGAGGACGACGATGATGTGCTGAGCGCGGCCGAATTGACGTTGCAGGAGCTTGCGAGCTTCGCAGGCCTGGCGCAGGAAAACATGAACCGCGCCGCCGGCTGGCGCTTCCTCGACATTGGCCGCCGCACCGAACGCGCCATCAACACCGCGCGTTTCGCGCGCCAGTTCGCCTATGACGAGGCCGGCGACGAGGATCTCGACATCCTTCTGACGCTGGTGGATTCCCAGATCACCTATCGCTCGCGCTATTTGCTGGCGCCGATCCTTGCGCCGGTGCGCGACCTCGCCGTGCTCGATCCCTACAATCCGCGCTCGGTCGCGTTCCAGGTCGCGACGCTGAACGAGCACATCGCGGCGCTACCGAGCCTGAAGGAGCACGGCCTGATCGAGCAGCCGCAGCGGCTTGCGGTGGCGGTGCAGTCGATGCTGGCGACGGCCGAGGCCGAGAAGCTGGAAGTGAAGACGCTGTTCGCGCTCGAGCAGGATCTGCTCAGCCTCGCCGAAGCCATCGGGCTGCATTACTTCCCGCATGGGACCAGCGCCAGCCGGCCGGAGAAGCTGACGGGGCTGGCGTGATCTACGACATCAGGCACGTCACGACCTACGAATATGAGAGCCCGGTCAGCTTCGCCCGCTGCACGCTGCGGCTCGAGCCTGCGAGCGGCCATGGCCAGCAGCTGATCTCGCACAGCGTCGACATCCGCCCGCGCCCCGCCGAGCGCAATGTCCGCCGCGACTTCTTCGGCACGCGGACCGAGAGCGTGGTGATCGAAGCCGCGCATCGCAATCTGCGCATCGATTCACGTTCGCGCGTCTCCGTCGAGCGAAAGCCGCCGGCGCGCGACGCCGTGAGCCCGCCATGGGAAAACATCCGCGATATCGCGTTCGAGGCCACCAGCCTCGGGCCGTCCTCGCCGGTCGGTTATGTCTTTGCGAGCCCGCTGGTGCCGGTATTGCGGCCGGTCAGCGCCTATGCGGCGATGAGCTTTGCGCCCGGCGCGGGCATCGTCGCGGGCGCGGTCGACCTGATGCATCGCATCCGCACCGAGTTCCGCTACGATCCCAAGGCGACGGTGATCTCGACGCCGCTCAACGAGGTCTTCGACAAGCGCCACGGCGTCTGCCAGGACTTTGCCCATGTGATGATCGCAGGCCTGCGCGGGCTCGGTCTTCCCGCCGCCTATGTCAGCGGCTACCTGCGCACCATTCCGCCGCCGGGCCAGCCGCGCCTGCAGGGCGCCGACGCCACCCATGCCTGGGTGTCGCTGTGGTGCGGGGCCGAGCTCGGCTGGATCGATTTCGATCCGACCAACGATCTCCTCGTTGCCAACGACCACATTGTGCTTGCGGTCGCGCGCGATTTTTCCGATGTCTCGCCGGTGGACGGCATCATCGTCGGCTCGCCCAAGCAGAAGCTCGGAGTCGCCGTCGACGTGGTGCTGGTGGAGTGACCGGAGTTTTACGGGCCGCGTTCTGTGAACGAATGCGTCCCATCCGGCGAAATTTGTTTCGGTCTGTTTCTCATGCACGGCGAGCTCTCGTTCATTAATGCGCTGTTAACGGCACCCCGCGACATTTTGGCTCACTTTCATCGTTGCTGAAGCCGAAGCCATGTTCGAGGGCCTTGTATTGCTGACTGACGCTGCCGAGCAGGTGGCGCTGTCGCGGATCCTGCGGGGATATCGCCAAAGTCTCGCCATCCGCGCGACCTCCGACGTCGACGGACTCCGCAACATCGAGACCTCGTTTCTTCGCAACGCCCGGCTGGTCGCATTCGCGTCGAGCGCCATCGTTCCCGCCGACATGCTCGCGCGCCTCGGTCATGGCGCCTACAATTTTCACCCGGGGCCGCCGAACTATCCGGGCTGGGCTCCCGCTCATTTCGCGCTCTACGATTGCGCGGACGAGTTCGGCGTCACCTTCCATGCCATGACCGAAAGAGTCGACGCAGGCCAGATCTTCGATGTCGTGTCGTTCCCGATCGAGCGCGGTGCGACCGTCCTGGGGCTCGGCGAGCTGACCTATCTGCATCTGTTGCAGTTGTTCGAAGTGTGGGCGGAGCATTTGGCGACGGAGCCGTCGTTGCGGCCGCATCGCACGATTCCGTGGAGCGGTCACACCAACACGCGCCGCAAGTACAGAAATGCCTGCGAGATTCCGCTGGATATTTCCAGGGATGAGCTGCTGCGGCGGATGCGGGCCTTCGGCGGCAATCATTACGGCATGTCGCCCACCATCAATCTGCACGGCGTCACCTTCACGGCGACGTCTCCGGAGATTTCATGACGCCATCCTCTGTTTCTGTTGCCGCGCCGGCGTCCGGTGCGCCGAACGCGCTCGACTGCCTGTCGAGCGGACGCAAGCACTATCGCCGCGGCAAGATCGACGACGCCATTGCGATTTTCCAGGCGGGACTTGCCCTTGCGGCGACGATGTCGGTCGGTACCGCGAGCGATGTCACGGCCGATCTCCACGCAGCGCTCGCCAACGCTTTCATGCTCCGCGACGACCTCATCGCCGCGGGCGAGAATTACAAGGCCGCACTGCGGCTCGCCCCGCAGCTCGTGGCCTGCTGGTGCAATCTCGGCATCGTCCACCAGCGCAGCGGCATGGTGGGTGAAGCCATCGCGCTGTATCTGGAAGCGCTGCGGCGCGAGCCGGCGCACCGGCCGTCGCGAACCAACCTCGTCGAGGCGCTGGTCGCAACCCGGCGGTTCGCGGCCGCAAGATCGCTCCTGCTCGAACTGCACGCGGAGACGCCCGACGATGCCGGCCTTCACAGCCAGCTCGGCAAGGTCAGCTTCGAGCTCGGCGAGACCCTCGAAGCCATCGCGTATTTCGAGCGTGCTGTCGCGCTCGCGCCCGATCAGGCCGAGAATTTCTACTGGATCGGCGCGATCCGGCAGGCGCGCGGCGACAACGAGGCAGCTCGGGCAGCCTATATCCGCGCCGCACAGGTCCATCCGGTGCTGCGCAAGGCTGCGACCAAATCGCCGCCGTCATTCCACGCGCTGGCGCTGTTCGCGCCCTTCGTCGGCAACACGCCGGTCGAGTTTCTGTTCAAGGATTGCGCCTACCAGACCAGCATCCTGTCGCTGCTGCCGGAGAGCCGGCCCGATATCGCGATGCTGGCGCGCGACGCCGACGTCGTCGTCAATCTCGTCTCCGATGCCGACCAGGGCGAAGAGCTGCTTCCGCTCGTACTCGCCGTGGCGCAGGCCCTCGGCAAGCCCGTCGTCAACGATCCCGCCAAGGTCCGGCGCACCACGCGCGATGCCACCGCCTCGGTGCTAGCCGGCATCGATGGGTGCCGCGTGCCGCGGACGATTCGCATCGCTGCTGGCGAAGCTCATCCCGAGCACGGCAAACTCGCGTTTCCGCTGCTGGCGCGGCAGGCCGGCACCCATGGCGGCGACGTCTTCGAGAAGCTCGACGACGATGCGGCACTGGGCGCATTTCTCGATGCGCAAATGGACCACGCTCGCTATGTGATCGAATATATCGATTATCGCTCCGCCGACGGCTTCTTCCGAAAATACCGATTCCTGTTCGTCGGCGAAGAGATCCTGCCCTATCACCTGGCGATCGGCGACGACTGGAAACTGCATCGCGACAGTACCGAGATGGCGAGCCACGGCTGGATGCAGGCAGAGGAAGAGCGTTTCCTGCGCGATCCCGGCGCGGTCTTCGACGCCGCGCATGTCGAGATCCTGCGTCTGATCCGGAGCCGCATCGGCCTCGACTATTTCGGCATCGATTGCGCCCTCGATCGCGACGGCCGGCTCGTCGTGTTCGAGGTCAACGCCTCCATGCTGGTGCACGACCAGAACCCGGATTGTCCCTACAAGGACCCCTATATCCGCCGGATCAAGGCTGCTTTCGACGCCATGCTCGAGCGTATGGCGCGAGGAAATTGACGCCGTAATCCGCAACGCCGTGCAGACGTCCCTGGCGCGGCGCGACACCCGGCCTGCCGGCGTGCCACTCCCCATCAAGCAAAATACCGGCAGTCGGCCATTGGCCCCGGCGGGTCACTGGGGGCAGGGGTGTACCCGAGCGTGACCGCAACCGTGATGTTGCGGAGCGGTACCGCAACATATTTTCGTGTTCATGTTTCCGGATTTGGCCAGCCCGCCCCAGATGGGCTATGCTGGGCCGTTGCGTCGAGGACAAGAAGGATAATTCGGGAGCTGGCATGGGACACCACCGAGAGACGGGGTTGCATCCATGATGACGTTGCCGAGGCTGGCGGCTGAAACGCTCGAGAAGATGCTCGGTACGTTCATGCGCCGCCGGTTCGACGAGTCCTATGCCAGGGTGCTCGAAGGCTCGACGCGGACCGCGATGGAATGCATCGGCAACAGCGACGCGCTGTATCACAATATCGAGCACACCATGCTGGTGACCTTGGCCGCTCAGGCGATCCTGACCGGGCGCAATCTCCACGCCCATCTCGCGGCGGACGATTATCTACACATCCTGATCGCCTGTCTTGCGCACGACATCGGCTATGTTCGCGGCCTGTTTCCCGAGGATGACGAAGACGGCTTCATCATCGACGATGCCGGCACCAAGGTGTCGCTGCCGCGCGGCGCCTCGGACGCCAGTCTGATGATGTATCACGTTGATCGCTCGAAGCTTTTCGTCCGGCGCCGGCTACCGCCGATCCGCGGTATCGACAGCGAGCGCGTCGCCCGCGCCATCGAGGGGACCCGCTTTCCGGCCCGCGAGGGGCAGGAGTACGACGACGAGGCCTCGATCCTGCGCGCCGCCGACTTCATCGGCCAGCTCGGCGATCCCAACTATCTGCGCAAGGCCAACGCTCTCTACTACGAATTCGAAGAGGTCGGCATCAACCGTCAACTCGGCTACGATTCGCCGGCCGACATCGTGAACCGCTATCCACAATTCTATTGGAACAGCGTCGCACCGCACATCCAGACCGAGATCGGCTATCTCAACAAGACCGAGATCGGCCGGCAGTGGATCGCCAATCTCTACAGCAATGTCTTCCGCGCCGAGCGCGACATCACGCTGTCAGGGCCGCAGAAGTAGCGATGTCCTCGTAGCCCGGATTGCGCTTCGCTCCATCCGGGGCTACGGCCGCGAAACTCCGTGAGCACAGATGCAACAAAAAACAGTCACCACTGATATCCTCGACATCGCCTATCTTGAATACGGCAAGCCCGACGGCTGGCCCTGTATCATGGGCCACGGCTTCCCCTATGACGTGAACGCCTATGTCGAGGCTGCGCCGCTGATCGCGGAAGCCGGCGCGCGCGTGCTGGTGCCGTGGCTGCGCGGCTACGGGCCGACGCGGTTTCGCTCGGCGTCCACCTTGCGCTCCGGAGAGCAGGCCGCGCTCGGTGCCGACCTGCTTGCCTTCATGGATGCGCTCGGGATCGAGCGCGCCGTGCTCGGCGGCTACGACTGGGGCGGGCGCGCGGCCTGCGTCGTCTCGGTGCTGCATCCCGAGCGCGTGATCGGCCTCGTCTCCGGCAATTCCTACAACATCCAGAACATCGCGAAGTCCATGGAGCCGGCCTCGCCATCCGAGGAGGCGGCGCTCTGGTATCAATATCTCTTCCACAACGAGCGCGGCCGCCGCGCTCTTGAACGCAATCGCCGCGGCTTCACGCGCCAGCTCTGGTCGATGTGGTCGCCGAAATGGGCCTTTGATGACGCGACCTTCGAAAAGAGTGCCGCGTCGTTCGACAATCCTGACTTTGTCGAAATCGTGCTGCATTCCTATCGCCATCGCTATGCGCTGGTCGAAGGCGATCCCGCCTACGCCGAGATAGAAGCGAAGCTCGCCGCGCAGCCGCCGGTCCGCGTTCCCACCATCGCGATCGATGGCGACAGCGATGGCGTCAATCCCGGCACCGCGCATCACGCGCGCAGGTTCGAGGACTTTTTCGAACGGCGCGTGTTCGCCGGCGCGGGTCATAATCTGCCGCAGGAGCGCCCGATCGAATGGGCGAAGGCCGTGCGCGACTTCCGCAAGGCGGCCGATCACGCCTGATTTTCGCGATTGGAGGAACTTTCGGCTGCTCTCGTCGTCCAAACCTTGAGCCGTGCGTTTTTGCTGCCAAGGAGATGGCCATGCCAGGAGACAAGAAGCCAAGCGGACCGGACCTCGCCGAGGGCGTGTCGCTGGATGCATTCAAGGACGGCAAGCTGCTCGGCCATGTCGGCGATGAGGACGTGCTGCTGGTGCAGGGCGCGAGCGGAATCTTCGCCATCGAGCCAGAGTGTAGCCATTGGCACGGTCCGCTGGCCGAAGGACTCGTGGTCGACGACACCATCCGCTGTCCCTGGCACCATGCCTGCTTATCGCTGCGATCAGGCGAGGCGACCCGGCCACCCGCGCTGAACGCCTCGGCGGTGTGGGACGTCTCGCGTGATCACGACCTGATCATGGTCCAGCGCAAGCGCGAGATGCCAAAGCCTTCGATGGAGCATCGTAGCGCACGGACGTCGGAAAGGTTCGTCATCGTCGGAGGCGGCGGGGCCGGCTTTGCCGCAGCCGACATGCTCCGGCGGGAGGGTTTTGCCGGCAGCATCACGATGCTGAGCAGTGACGGCGCCATGCCCGCCGACCGGCCCAATCTGTCGAAGGACTATCTCGCCGGCAATGCCCCGGAGGAATATCTGCCGCTGCGGGGCGAGGATTATTATCGGGATTCCGGCATCGACCTCAGGCTCAACACGAACGTCTCCGCCATCGATGCGAAGAGCCGCAGTGTGACACTGGGCAATGGCGACAAGCTCCCGTTCGACCGGCTGCTGCTGGCGACCGGCGCCGAGCCGGTCAAACTGCAGATTCCCGGCGCGGACCAACCGCACGTCCACACCCTGCGCTCCGTCGCCGACAGCCGGGCCATCATCAAGGCGTCCGGGAAGGCAAAGCGCGCACTGGTGATCGGTGCGAGTTTCGTTGGCCTGGAAGTCGCGGCGTCGCTGCGGGAGCGCAAGCTCGAGGTGCATGTGGTTGCACCCGAGGAGCGGCCGATGCAGAAGGTGCTCGGCCCCGAGATGGGTGATTTCATTCGCGCGGTGCATGAGAAGAACGGCGTCGTATTCCATCTTCAGGATACGGTGGAGCGCATCGACGGCCAGCGTGCCACGCTGAAGAGCGGCGCCGTCATCGAAGCCGACCTCGTCGTGGTCGGTATCGGCGTCAAGCCGCGCCTTGCGCTGGCCGAGCACGCCGGGCTCGCCGCCGACCACGGCGTCAGCGTTAGCGAGTATCTCGAGACCAGTGTCGCCGGCATCTTCGCCGCAGGCGATATCGCCCGCTGGCCCGATCCGCATTCCCGGCAGACCATCCGGGTCGAGCACTGGGTCGTGGCCGAACGCCAGGGCCAGACCGCCGCGCGCAACATGATGGGCAAGCGCGAGCGCTTCGACGCCGTGCCGTTCTTCTGGAGCCAGCATTTCGACGTCGTGATCAGCTATCTCGGGCACGCCGAAAGCTACGACCACATCGAAATCGGCGGCAGCATTCAAAAGCAGGATTGCCTGTTGAAGTACCGCAAGGAAGGTCGCGTGCTCGCGGTCGCCTCGATCAACCGCGACATCGACAACCTCAAGGCCGAGCTGGAAATGGAGCGGTCGCGTAGCTGACGCCGCGTGCGAGCTTGATTTGTATCAATGTCGCGGCCCGACCGGGCTGTTCTGCTGGCGGTCGCCCCGGCGCTGTCGGTGCCATCCGGCGCGGGGCCTTTCAACAGGAGCGGCCGTCATGACAAGTGCATCGGATCTCGACCACCATTCAAGTCATAACGCCTCTCTGGGTTCGGGCATCGCGGCGCTGCATGCCAAATGGGGCTGGATAGTCGCGCTCGGCGTGGTCTACCTCATCGCCGGCTTCGTCGCGCTCGGCAGCGTAATGATGGCGACAGTGGCGAGCGTGATCGTGGTCGGCGCCATGATGATCGTCGCCGGCGCAGTCGAAATCATCGGCGCCTTCCAGATGAAAAGCTGGGGCAAGTTCCTGATCTGGGCCTTGCTCGGCATGCTCTATGTCATCGCGGGCCTCCTGACCTTCGAAAACCCATTATTCGCAGCAGTCCTGCTGACGCTGTTCCTGGGCGCGTCGCTGATCGCCTCTGGCGCCGTCCGCCTGTTTCTCGCCTTCAGCATGAAGCGCGAAACCCCGTGGGTGTGGGTGGCGCTCTCAGCCGCGATCACGCTGCTGCTCGGCTTGCTCATCGTGGCGCGATGGCCGGTCAACAGCGTCTACATCCTCGGCCTGTTCCTCGGCATCGACCTGATCATGGCCGGGACGGGGTGGATCAGCCTCGGCTTTGCGTTGAAGCGGCGCGGAGCATGATCCGGAAGGTGCGACGCGGTTGTCCGGCAGGATCATGCTCGGACAAGAGCCCGTCGCGTCCCATCAGCATCTCGACGCAAGACCATCTTGCGGAACTCCGGTGAGCTGACGCGCTGACAAGAAGCAGCACGCCGCGCGCAACGCTCGCGCGGACGATAAGCACCGGGGAGAAACCATGAAAGCCGTCTTGGCTCTGGCCGCAGCGCTGGCTGCCGCCTGCGTGTCCGCGCCCGCATCCGCGCAAAAGTCATACGGCCCCGGTGTCAGCGACACCGAGATCAAGATCGGCAACACGATGCCGTACAGCGGCCCGGCATCGCCGCTTGGCATCACCGGCCGGGTCATCTCCGCCTATTTCGACGAGATCAACGAAAAGGGCGGGGTCAACGGGCGCAAGCTCAATCTGCTGTCGCTCGACGACGCGTTCTCGCCGCCGAAGACGATGGAAGCCGCGCGGCGGCTGGTCGAGGGCGACGGCGTCGCCTTCATCTTCGCGACCATGGGTACCGCGCCGAGCTCGGCGATCGCGAAATACCTCAATAGCAACAAGGTGCCGCAGCTGTTCCTGATCAGCTCGGCCTCGAAATGGAACGACCCCGCCAACATGCCGTGGTCGATGGCGCTGCCGTGGGCGCCGAACTACACCAGCGAGGCCGCGATCGACGTCGCCTATGCCCGCGCCAAGAACCCGAATGCGCGCTTCGCGGTGCTCTACCAGAACGACGATGCCGGCAAGGAATATCTGCGCGGCGTCAAGGAAGCGCTCGGCGCCGACGCCGACAAGGCGATCGCGCTCGCCTCGAGCTTCGAGGTCACCGATCCCACAATCGATTCCCAGGTGGTGACGCTCGCCAACACCAAGGCCGATGTCTTCATGATCTATTCGGTGACGCCGCGCGCTTGCGCGCAAGCGATCCGGAAAGCGCACGAGGTCGGCTGGGTGGCGACGCGCTTCCTCGCCAGCGGCTGCGCGAACAAGGCGACGGTGATGGTCCCCGCCGGCCTCGATGCCGGCAAGGGCGTGCTCTCGCTGGGCTCGCTGAAGCCGTTCGTGGCCGAGCCGAAGGATGATCCGGCGATGACGGCCTATATCGATTTCATGAAGCGCCGTCTGCCCAATGCCGACGTCAACAACGTCGCCGGCCTCTACGGCTACACCGTTGCCGAGGCGCTGGTCGTCCTGCTCAAGCAGTGCAAGGACAATCTGACGCGCGAGAACATCATGGCGCAGGCCTCGAACATGAAGAACGTGCCGCTGTCGCTCTTGATGCCGGGCATCACTCTCAACACCACACCGCAGGATTTCCGCCCGATCAAGGACGGCTACATGCTGCAGTTCGACGGCAACGACTGGGTGGTCGCAAGCGAGCTGTTGAAGGGGACGTGAGGCGAGCCGCGGAGACGGTGCACCCTCTCCCCTTGTGGGCGAGGGTGGGTGCGCGAAGCGCAACCGGGTGAGGGGTTCTTTCCGCGAGTCGTCTCTCCATGTGAGCTTGCGGATACAACCCCTCATCCGGCGCCGTAGCCGAAGCTTTGCTTCGGCGTTCTCATGCACGGCAGCCGAAGGCTGCCTATGCCACCTTCTCCCACAAGGGGAGAAGGAAGAAGGAGACCACCATGGACTTTCACCACTCCGCCCGTTCGCTGGAGCTGCAGGAGCGCGTCCGCCGGTTCATGCGGACGCATGTCGAACCGGTCGAGGAGCTCTATTACGAGCAGGTGAAGCCGGAAGCCGCGCGCTACAAAACCCCTTCCGTGCTGCAGGATCTCAAGCAACTGGCGCGGGAGCAGGGGCTCTGGAACTTGTTTCTGTCAGGTGCGCATGGTCCGGGCCTGACCAATCTCGAATACGCGCCTGTCAAGGAGATCATGGGCCGCATCCTCTGGGCTCCGGAGGTGTTCAACTGCTCGGCGCCCGACGTCGGCAACATGGAGGTGCTGGCCAATTACGGCACGCCGGCGCAGCAGGAGCGCTGGCTAAAGCCGCTGCTGGAGGGGCGCATCCGCTCCGGCTTCTCGATGACCGAGCCGCAGGTCGCCTCCAGCGACGCCACCAACATCCAGTGCGCCATCACGCGCGATGGCGACGACTACGTCATCAACGGCCGCAAATGGTTCACCTCGGGCGCGATGAACGAGGATTGCGAGATCCTGATCGTGATGGGCAAGACGGCGCCCGACGATCCCGACCGCCATCGCCAGCAATCGATGATCCTGGTGCCGCGCAACACGCCCGGCGTGCGCATCGTCCGCGACATGCTCACTTACGGCTATGACGACGCGCCGGTCGGCCACCCCGAGATCGTCTACGAGAACGTCCGCGTGCCCGCGGACAACATGCTGCTCGGCGAAGGCCGTGGCTTCGAGATCGCGCAGGGCCGGCTCGGTCCCGGCCGCATCCATCATTGCATGCGCCTGATCGGTTGCGCCCAGCGTGCGCTCGAACTCATGTGCCAGCGTTCGGTCTCACGCACAGCCTTCGGCAAGCCGCTCGCCGAGCAGGGGTCGGTGCGCGAGGACATCGCAAATTCCTTCTGCGAGATCGCGCAGGCGCGGCTGCTCACGCTGCAGGCCGCCGACAAGATGGATCGCGAGGGTAACAAGGCCGCGCGCGACCTGATCGCCGCCGCCAAGATCGTCGTGCCGAGCATGGCCGCGCGCGTCATCGACCGCGCCATCCAGATCCATGGCGCTGCCGGCGTCTCGCAGGATACGTTCCTCGCGCGCGCCTACGTCTACGCCCGCTTCATCCGCATCGGCGACGGACCGGATCAGGTGCATCTTGCCGCCGTCGGCAAGGAACTGATCAAGCGCGGCGGGGTATTGCAGTAGAGTCGGCATTGTCCAACAGCGACATGCAGTGTGACACTGTCGCGTCGCGATTGCGGCTTTCACGGACATTGCGCAGTGCGACGTTACCGCTGAATACGTAAGACTCCGGGAATTCAGACTCCGCGATTCCCCAAGTCATTTTGCTGACGCATTCCCTGTCTTAACCGGCGACAACGAAAACACAGAGCGGGAATCACACTGGTTCCCGCCACCGGTTCCGCAGCCAGGGTTTGGCTCGTATCCGCAAACGACCGGTGCAAGTTCGAAGAGCGCTTTCGCGTTCGCTTGGCCATGTCTGCGGCATTGGACAGCGGAGCATCGAGAAAATCAAAGGAGAAGTAATGGTGTTCCGCTCGAGCGCCGCGATTTGCGGCGCCCTGGCTGCGCTTGCCGTTTCCGTCCACGTTGCACGTTGTGAAGCAAGTGGGGTTCATTCCAGCGCGTCCATCGATGCCGCCTGCGGGGAGGCAATCGTTGGCGCCGCATCCACCTACAATCCGTTCAAGCCCGGCAAGGAAGAGGGCGGTCCGGGCACAGCCTCCGGCGAGCGCTACGATCCAGAGGTCTGGACTGCCGCGATCAAGACGAGCCTGCGTCAGAAATTTGGCGGCGTTCAATTCGGCGCGCCACCGCGATATGCGCTCGTCGAAGCCGTCGGCAAGAAGGTCATTGTCAAGATCAATGACGTGGGGCCGCTCAGGCCCGGCCGCATCATCGACCTCAATGAGCGCACGATGCGCCATTTCGATCCGGGCATGGAGCTTGGAGTCATCCGGGACGTCACGGTGACGCCATTGTCCGGCAATGATTGGACGCCCGGGCCTGTGGGCTGATACCGATGAGGTCGCGACGTTTTGTCCATGCGACCTCGTCATCATCTGTTCAAAATCGGCGGCTAGTCTCCTCCGTGACGATCGGTTCGCCGGATGTACGCGGACTGCATCGCAAGCCTCGGCCCGCGTGCCGGGGCTTTTCGTTGTTTTCGGCTGTGAAGCGCACCGGCGCTACTCCAGTTCTCATTCGTTGATCTGTATCAAGGAGCAACCGTCACCGCGTGGCGCGATGCGATGTGTGCCATCCCGTCGCATCGCGCCGGAGCCCTCGATGTGGGTCCTGATGTACGTCTTCTCCTATTCGGTCAGTCCCGCCGCAACCAACGACAAGGCGGAATGGCGGCTGCTGCCGACCGTCGTGTTCCAGGAGTTTACGAACGAGGAGCGCTGCAAAGCGGCGAAGTCGACGCTCGAGGCCAGCCTGAGCCAGGCAGGCGCAAGGCTGAAGAGCGGCCTCGAGGATCTGAAGAGCCTCGGCAAGGCCGATCCCAGCCAGATCATCATCGCCTACAACGTGGAGTGCCTGCCGAAATAGACGGGCTCATTGCGATCGGCTTGATCGCCAACGTGTTTGACGATCTGAGCCGCATCGGTTCGCGCGCGTGAGCATCTTCACTGGGGCCGACTCTGCAACGTTGCTATCAGCAGCGCTACCTGCTCGCCGATCTTGGCCAGCGCCATCGCGGGATCGAGATATTCGATGTCGTCGACGTCCCAGTACTGGACGCGATCAGCGACACCGGCAAAGCGGCGCTCGATCATCGGGCGGTGCTCGGTGCCCTTCAACGCGATCACGAGCGTGGCTTGTTCAAAGTCGCCGGCGGTGCAGAGCACCGGGTGTCGCGTGGCGCCTGCCGGATCGATCCCCTTCGCTTGCAAGGTCTCCAACGCATAGCGCGAGATCGGGCCGACGTTCTCAGGCGAGAGCCGCTCGGCCACCGCGCGCGAGAAGGCGAGCCAATCCAGGCCTTCTAGCCCGGCGTAATGATTGAAGACCTCCTCGGCATAACGGCTGCGATAATAGTTTCCGGTGCAGAGAAACAGCACGCGATTGTTCTTGGTCATTGAGCCGTGCTTTCACCTGTGATCTGCCGTCTGGCGCAACCGACCATACAGCCTCGCAATCCCGATCAGCGAGCACGAGTTCGCGACGAGTCGGGATCGGCCCGTGACCTGCTGAAACGCGGATTGATCTGCGAGGCGTGAGTGATCGTCAGTATGTTGCCGGCCGTCGGGAAACGTTGCAAGTCGACCGGGCGTTGCGGTCCGGCCATGCTGACATCATGCCAGTGTTTTGCCCGACGGGTCAAACGGATTTCGTAAAATCAGCAGAACTGGCGTCGCTGTCCCGGCCTGCGCGCAGGCCTTTTTCCAAGCCATTGATTTCGCTGGCCCCGGCTACTGTGCATGGGGTTGTTTTCAACATTTCGCTTGCAGTGGCTCCATCGAGCCCTGCGGAATTACCCGGCCTTGGCGATCCGCCCGTCAGCCGATCCCGCGCGCAGGTTCTGGAAGAACTTTTCCACCTCGCGTGACAGCGTGTCGGCGGTCGCGGTCAGGCTGCTCGCTGCGGTCAGCACCGAAGATGCTGCGGTGTCCGTCTCGCCGATGGCGTCGCGGAGCGAGGTGATGTTGGCAACCAGCGTCTCGTTGCCCTGCGCCGCGCTCTGCGCGTTGGAGGAGATCTCGCGCGTCGCGGCGTCCTGCTGGCCGACGGCGCCTGCAATCGCCGAGGTCACCTCGTTGATCTCGCGCACCGCGCCGCCGATCTCGCGGACGGCGTCGACCGCGTTGCGGGTGGAGGACTGGATCATCGCGACGTTCTCGCTGATGTCAGCCGTCGCCTTCGCGGTCTGTCCCGCCAGCGCCTTGACCTCGTGCGCGACCACGGCGAAGCCGCGGCCGGCTTCGCCTGCGCGGGCGGCCTCGATGGTGGCGTTGAGTGCGAGCAAATTGGTCTGCCCGGCGATGGTCCGGATCAGGCTGAGCACGCCGTCGATGCGCTGGGTGACGGCGGCAAGGCTCTCGATTTCGGCGATCGATTTCTCGGTCCGCTGGCCGGTCTGCTCGACCGCGCCCGCGCTCTGCCGCACCTGGCGGCCGATCTCCTCGACCGAGGCCGACAGCTCTTCGGCGGCGCCTGCGACCGCAGTGACGTTGTGCGAGGCCTGCGCGGTCGCGTCTGCGGCGGTGTCGGCGCGGCTGCTGGCGTTCGCGGTGGCGCGGGTGATGATTTGCGCGGTCTCGCGCATGACGGAGGCGTTGTCGCTCAGCCCGCGCATGACAGCGCCGATCGCTTCCTGGAACGCCTCGACGGATTGCTCGATATGGTGCGCGCGCTGCTCGCGGGCGGCGGAATCCTGCGAGACCTGGGAAGCGAGGTTGCGGTTGCGGCCCATCGCGTCCTGGAAGATCTGAATGGCGCGGGCCAGCGCCCCGATCTCGTCGGCGCGCTCGGTGTGCGGCACGGTGACATTGTCCGCGCCGTCGGCGACCTGCTTGATGGTCGCGGTGATGGCGGAGAGGGGGCGCGCGATCGAGCGGGCGATGATGACGATGCCGATCACGACCAGCGCCAGCGCGACGCCGCCGAGGCACGTCAGCACGAAGGAGAGCGTACGGTTGGTCTCGGTCTCGTGTGCGATCTGCCTGGCACGTTCGGCATAGACCTTGGACAGCGCTTCGAGATCCTTGTTCAGCGCCGAGCGCACCGCGCGGTTGGCGTCGTTGTCGCCCCATTCGCGGCCTGCGGCGGCGTTGATCTCGACGCCGCGGCGCACCAGTTCCTTGCGGAAGTCGACGAACTGCTCGATGCGCTTCTTGAAGGTCGCGAACTGCGTGGCGTCGTCGGCTTTGACGATGGTCTCCCAGCCCTTCACCACGCCGAGGATCTGCTCGTTGAACTTGAGCAGGCCTTCGCCGTATTTCTTTACCACGGCCGGCTCGGTCGACATGTAGACGCCGCGCGATTCCATCACCACGGCATAAACCAGCGAGTTGACGCGCTCGACGTTCAGCGCGGCCGCATTCGCGGTCTCGATCGCGCTGGTCAAATCGGCGCTGCGGCGGCTGTTGGTGTCGGACAGCATCGCGATCGCCGCCGTGAGCAGGGCGAACAGCGCGAAGATCGCATAGAGCTTGGTCGCAAGCGTGAAGCGGCCTGCCAGGCTGGCGGCATTCCCAGATCGGTCTGATGTCATGGTGAAGGGGCCCGAACGGCCGGGAGTGGCCGGAAAGCGCGGTCTTCTCAAAATGCTGCAAAACTATGCAGAATGAAGATGGACGCACTGTTAACGCGGCCGTTGGCCCGCTTGGCCCCTGGTCGAAGGAAAGATCAGATATTTCAGCGTCTTGATCCGAAGGTATAAGTTCCCGGCCTGGAGCGGCTCCGGGGGCGCCCGGGCTGCTCCAAACATCGGCGTGCATGCCGCCCGCCAGGCGCGTATTCCCTGAGCCGCCGCCCGCCTTGAGGTCGGTCACTGGCCGACGAACCCCGGAGGGGCCCTTGGTCTACCGCCACACCATCGACGCCACGACCTACACCTTCCCCGAGTTGCGCGACCTGCTCGCCAAGGCGACGCCGCCGCGCTCCGGCGACCGGCTGGCCGGCATCGCCGCCGCCAGCGCCGAGCAGATGATCGCGGCGCGGATGGCGCTGGCGGACGTGCCGCTCGGGCAGTTCCTGCAGGAAGCGGTCATCCCCTACGAGGCCGACGAGGTGACCCGCCTCGTGATCGACAGCCATGATGCCAAGGCATTTGCGCCGGTGGCTTCCTTCACCCTCGGTGCCTTCCGCGACTGGCTGCTGTCCGACGCCGCGACGCCTGAGGTCCTGCGCAAGCTCGCGCCCGGCATCACGCCGGAAATGGCAGCCGCCGTGTCGAAGCTGATGCGCAACCAGGACCTGATCCTGGCGGCGCGGAAATGCGAGGTCACCACCGCCTTCCGCAACACCATCGGCCTGAAGGGCCGCATGAGCACGCGGCTGCAGCCCAATCATCCCTTCGACGACGCGAGGGGCATCACCGCCTCGATCCTCGACGGCATTCTGCTCGGGGCCGGCGATGCCTGCATCGGCATCAATCCGGCGAGCGACGACCCCGCCGTCATCGCGCAATTGCTGCGGCTGCTCGACGAGGTCATCGCGCGATTGAAAATCCCGACGCAAGGATGCGTGCTGACTCATGTCACCACGACGCTGGCGCTGATCGGGCAGGGCGTGCCGGTCGATCTCGTCTTCCAGTCGGTCGCCGGCACGGAAGCCGCCAACCGCAGCTTCGGCATCGACCTCGCGCTGCTGAAGGAAGGGCAGGAGGCGGGGCTGTCGCAGAAGCGCGGTACGGTCGGCGAGAACGTGATGTATTTCGAGACCGGGCAAGGTTCGGCACTGTCGGCCAATGCCCATCACGGCGTCGACCAGCAGACCTGCGAGGCGCGGGCCTATGCGGTCGCTCGCGCCTACGCGCCGCTGCTGGTCAACAGCGTGGTCGGCTTCATCGGTCCGGAATATCTCTACGACGGCAAGGAGATCATCCGGGCAGGGCTGGAGGACCATTTCTGCGGCAAGCTGCTCGGCCTGCCGCTCGGCATCGACATCTGCTACACCAACCATGCCGAGGCGGACCAGGACGACATGGACAATCTGCTGACGCTGCTTGCCGCTGCCGGCGTCACCTTCATCATGGGGGTGCCGGGCGCCGACGACGTCATGTTGAACTATCAGTCGACGTCCTTTCACGACGCGCTCTATGTCCGCGACGTCTTCGGCCTGCGCCGCGCGCCGGAGTTCGACGACTGGCTGGTGCAGTCGGGCATCGCGGGCGCCGATTTCCGGCTTGCTCGCGACGCGGGCCTGTTGCCCGATTTTGCCTCAAGGCTGATCGCCTGACGCCGCAGGCGGCTTTGGAGCCCTTCGGAAACCATTGGTCCCCCTGCGAATTATACTCATGCCACAATATTGAGAAATTCCGGCGACAGCATTACGCTATGTGTCTGGCTGGCAATTTCCGCAACTTAAGTCGAGTGTGGCGGGGGAGCTTTGATGCGAGCTGCAAGCAACGGTACGGCCCGGCGTATTCTTTGTGTTTTTCCACGATATACTTCGTCGTTCGGTACGTTCGAACACTCCTATCCACTGACCGACGGCGTCCGCGCCTTCATGCCCCCGCAGGGGCTGCTGCTGCTCGCGGCCTATCTGCCTGAGGACTGGCAGGTCAAATTCGTCGACGAGAACCTGCGTCGCGCGACCGATGACGAGTTCGACTGGGCCGAGGCCGTCTTCGTCAGCGGCATGCACATCCAGCGCCAGCAGATGAACGACATCTGCCGCCGTGCTCATGAGTTTGACCTGCCGGTCGCGCTCGGTGGCCCCTCCGTCAGCGCCTGTCCCGACTATTATCCATCGTTCGACTATCTCCATGTCGGCGAGCTCGGCGATGCCACCAATCAGCTGATCGAGATTTTATCGCGCGACACGGCGCGTCCTGACGAGCAGGTGGTGCTGACCACCAAGGACCGCGTGCCGATGACGGAGTTTCCGATCCCGGCCTACGAACTGGCCGACGTGAAAAAATACTTCCTCGGCAGCATCCAGTATTCCAGCGGTTGTCCCTATCAGTGCGAGTTCTGCGACATCCCCGGCCTCTACGGCCGCAACCCGCGGATCAAGACGCCGGAGCAGATCATCGCCGAGCTCGATCGGCTGCGCGAATGCGGCATGACTGACACGGTCTATTTCGTCGACGACAATTTCATCGGCAACCGCAAGGCGGCGATGGATCTGCTGCCGCATCTGATCGAGTGGCAGAAGAAGACCGGCTATGTCGTGCGGCTCGCCTGCGAGGCGACGCTCAACATCGCCAAGCGGCCCGAGATCCTCGAGAAGATGCGCGATGCCTATTTCATCACGATCTTCTGCGGCATCGAGACGCCCGATCCCGATGCGTTGAAGGCAATGCACAAGGACCACAACATGATGGTCCCGATCCTTGAGGGCGTGCGCACCATTAACTCCTACGGCATGGAGGTGGTGTCAGGCATCATCATGGGGCTCGACACCGACAAGCCGAACACGTCGGAGGCGCTGCTGTCCTTCGTCGAGGAATCCCGGATTCCGCTGCTCACCATCAACCTGCTTCAGGCGCTGCCGAAGACGCCGCTGTGGGACCGGCTGGAGAAGGAGGGGCGTCTGGTCGAGGACGAGGGGCGCGATTCCAACGTGGACTTCCTGTTGCCCTATGACGATGTCGTCGCATCCTGGAAGCACGCCATGGGCGTCGCCTACGAGCCGGAGAAGGTCTACGCGCGCTTCCAGTATCAGTGCGACAATGTCTATGTGCATCGCCTCAAGATGCCGGTGCCGGACGAGATGAAGACCTGGGCCAATATCCGGCGCGGCCTCATCATGATGCGCAACATCTTCTGGAAGGTCGGCGTGCTCGGCGATTACAGGCGCGTGTTCTGGAAGTTTGCGCTGGGCCGCATCAAGCGCGGCGATATGGAAGGGCTGATTGGCTGCACCCTGATCGCGCACCATCTGATCACGTTCGCGCGCGCGGCATCGAGCGGCCGGCAGAACGCATCGAACTATTCGATCCGGCTGCGCGAGGCCTCTGTTCCCGCCGAATGATGCGACATGTCTGATCCGGCCGTCCCGCGCCGCCCGACTCTCGATCTGCGGTCGCTCACGCCCGCGCGCGTTGCGCTCGGGCGCAGCGGTGCGAGCGTTCCGACGAAGCCGCTGCTCGATTTCACGCTCGACCACGCCCGCGCCCGAGATGCTGTACACGCCGTCTTCGATGTCTCAGGTGTGGCGGCTGAGTTCCGCGCGATCGGACTTGCCGTCACGGAGGTAAGGAGCCGGGCGGTCGACCGCCGCGACTATCTGCGGCGTCCCGATCTGGGGCGGCAGCTCGATGCCGGTTCGGCCGAGTCGCTTGCACGCGCTGCTTCGACACCCTGCCAACTCGCCATTGTGATCGGCGACGGCCTGTCGGCGGCGGCAGTCCATGCCCATGCCGTGGCGCTGGTCCGGCATCTGCTGCCGCTAGTTGCAGACGGCGGCGATGTCGCGATCGGCCAATTGGTCGTCGCCTCAGGCGCGCGCGTCGCGCTGGGTGATGAGATCGGCGCGATTCTCGGCGCGCGCATGGTTTTGACGCTGATCGGCGAACGGCCCGGTCTTTCCGCGCCCGACAGCCTCGGCGCCTATTTGACCTTCGCGCCGAAACCCGGCCGCACCGATGCCGAGCGCAATTGCGTTTCGAACATCCACAAGGCCGGGTTGAGCTATGGCGACGCGGCCCATAAGATCGCCTGGCTGCTCCGCGAGGGCCTGGCGCGAGAGGTCACTGGCGTGGCGCTCAAGGACGAGAGCGCGGACCGCGCGCCGCGTCGAATTGGCACGGCTTTGGCCGAATGACGGGCAATCGCGTAAAATCGCTGCATCTTGATCGATTTGGCCACCCTTCGCCTGCTTGCGAAAAGACCTGATGACCTGCTAAACCCCTCACGGCGATTTTCCGCGCATTTTCAAAGGGCAAGCCTCCCATCGGTATGGCATTTTCAAGCCGTTCGCGGGACGTCATAAGCTCACACACCGAGTCGATCTGGGAACTGGACAAGGCATGCTCGAAAAGCACAGCGAGAGTGAGGTTCATGTCGACAAGGTCGAACAGGGACCTACGTCCTCGATCGCCTTCGGGCTCGAGCGCATCGGCCTGATCGCGGTCCGGGCGCCGATCGTCTCCTGCATTGTCCTGCTGGTGCTGATCGTAGGTGCCGTGTTCGGCATCCACCGTATCAAGATCGACGATTCGCTGTCGCAGCTGTTCCGCTCCGACACCCGCGAGTTCAAGCAATATGAAGAGGTGACCAAGAAGTTCCCGGCCGAGGAATTCGACGTCCTCGTCGTGGTCGAAGGCAAGAACCTGCTGGCGCGGAACAACCTCGAGAAGCTGCGCGACTTCATCACCGACATGCAGCTGGTCGACGGGACGCGCGGCCTTGTCTCGCTGTTCTCGGCGCGGCAGGCGCCGGCGCCGGGCAAGCTGCCGGCGGCACTGTTCCCGGCCGAGCTCCCCGAGGGCGAGGCCTATGACAAGTTCATCGAGACCGTCAAAAACAACGAGATCATCCGCGGCAAGCTGTTGTCCGAGGATGGCACGCTGGCGCTGGTCGTGCTGTCGCTCGATCCGGAGGTCGTGGCCTCCAGCAAGCTGACCAAGACCGTCGGCGACATCCGCGCGCTGATGAAGGAAGACCTCGGCGATACCGGCCTGAATGTGCAGCTCTCCGGCGTGCCGGTGATGCAGCTCGAGATCCGCAACGCGGTCGAGCGGGACGGCCTGACCTACAACATCCTCGGCATTCTCGCCGGCTGCGTCATCGCCATCATCTTCTTCCGCAAGATCTCCTTCATGGTGGCGGCAGCGTTCCCGCCGATGATCGCGATCCTGCTGGCGCTCGGCGCGCTCGGCTGGGCCAACTTCAATCTCAACATGTTCCTGAACGTGATGACCCCGCTCATCATGGTGATCAGCTTCTCGGACTCGATGCAGCTGACCTTCGCCGCGCGCGACCGGCTGATCGCCGGCCAGGACAAGTTCACCGCGTTCAAGAACGCCGTGCTCGTCGTCGGCCCGGCCTGCGTGCTGACGCACGGCACCGCCGGCATTTCCTTCATCGCGCTGCAGTTCTCCGACTCCGACCTGATCCGCAAGTTCGGCGAGGCGGGCCTGGCCGCCACCATCATCGCGCTGGTCGCGGTGCTCTCGCTGGTTCCGGTGTTCGGCGTGCTGCTGGTTCGCAACGAGAAGCTGTTCGCGGTCAAGTTCCAGAGCGCCGATGCCGGCGTCCAGGCGCTGCGCAATTTCTGCTACTGGATCGCGGTGCGCATGGTCGGCCGTCCCGGCCTGTTCAGCCTGATCGCGGTGCTGTTCGTCGGCGGCCTCGGCGTCATCTACGCCAATCTCGAGCCGCGCTATCGCCTTGCCGACCAGGTGCCGGACAAGCGCCAGGCCGTCGCCGCCAGCGACCGGCTTGACGCCAAGCTTACCGGCGCCAACCCGGTCAACGTGCTGATCCAGTTCCCCAAGGGTGAATCGCTCTATTCGCCGGAGACGCTGCAGACCATCGCGGACGTGCATGCGACCGTCGAGAAGGCGGCCGGCGTCGGCAACGTCTGGTCGCTCGAGACCCTGCGCCGCTGGCTCGCGGAAAAGGCCGGCAGCGCCGACGTCGCGACGCTGAAGGAATACGTCAACGTCATCCCCGAGCATCTGGTGCGGCGCTTCATCGACGCCCAGCAGGATGCGGTGGTTGTCGCCGGCCGCGTGCCGGACAAGGATTCCAGCCAGCTGTTGCCGATCGTCGACAAGCTCGATTCCGAGCTCGACGCCGTCCGCAAGAAGCATCCCGGCTACGAGGTCGCGGTGACGGGTCTCGCCGCGATCGCCGCGCGCAACTCGGCCAGCATGATCGAGAAGCTGAACCGCGGCCTCACGGTCGAGTTCGCGCTGGTCGCGATCTTCATCGGTCTTGCCTTCCGCTCATGGGTCGTGATGTTCGCCTGCATCCTGCCGGGCATCTTCCCGGTCGTGATGTCGGGAACGGTGCTGTGGGCGATGGGCGAGGGTCTGCAATTCGCCAGTGTCGTCGCGCTCACCGTCTCGTTCGGCCTTGGTTTGAGCGCGACCATCCACTTCCTCAACCGCCTGAGGCTCGAGAGCAAGCCGGGCGTCGGCTCGGCGCTCGCGGTGGAGCGGGCGACCGTGCTGGTCGGTCCGGCGCTGATCCTGACCACGGTGGTACTGGCCTGCGGCCTCGTCGTCACGGTGTTCTCCGACCTGCCGTCGCTGCGGCTGTTCGGCTGGCTCAGCGCCTTCTCGATGGTGATGGCGCTGGTTGCGGACCTCTTCATCTTGCGGCCGACGGCGATGTGGCTGATCAACCTGCACGCCAGGCTGCAGGGCGACAAGCCGGCGATCTGATAGTTCGCGCGGCGCTCTCGACAGGGCTGAAATGAAAAACCCCCGGCTTGCGAGAGCCGGGGGTTTTCTTGTCTGAGTGTGCGAAGCGTAAAAGCGTTCAGCCCTTCGTCATCGTGATGTTGACGCCGCGGATCTCGCCCTTGGACGAGATCTGCACGGTCTGCTTGGTGCCGTTGGTGCGCAGCGACAGGTTGGCGGCGAAGCCGTTGGCTTCGACGAACACGTCGATCTGGCCGCCGCCGGCGGTGCCCTGCAGATTGCCGAAGATGTTGCGGTTGGTCTCGCTCCAGTTGCCGGAGATGCGCTCGCCCTGGCTGGTCACGTCGCTGGTGAGATCGAACTTGTAGCTGTCGGAGGCGCAGTGCAGCGCCTGCTTGAGGCTGAGGCCGGTGCCGGCGACCTTGTAGTCGGCCTTGCAGCGGATGCGCTCGGTGGTGCCGTCCGACAGCGACACCGTGCCGGTGCCGGTCCACGCGCCGTCGAAGCCGGCAAACGGTCCGGACGACTGAGCATGGCCTGCCGAGACTGAGAAGAGCAGCGCAGCCCCGATGCCGGCCGCCTTGATCGCCTGTCCAGATCGCCCAAAGAATTGCATTTTGAATATCCCGTTTTCGAACGACGTTCGTTTCCAAACAGAACGTCTCGCCACATCGAAAGTTTAGTGTTCCGAGCCTGTGTCAGGTTCAATGCGCGACCGCCATGGACGAAGGTTCACGGCGCGCTCGCAGCGTGCGCGGAACTACGATTCCCGGTGTTTCCGAGTGTTTCTGACCGAAAAACCAGCGCGGAGAGATGCAGCTCTGCAACAGGTGCGCATCAAAACGTCGCGTGCACGAATTATGACGTAGTATCAACCTCTTACATCTGCCAATGAAGGACGAGGGAAGACCTGATTTGGTGGGCGCGGCGCCAATTTGGCCGCATTTGCCAGTGCTTGTGCCTTCTCCAAGGCCGCTATTCCCGCGGCGACTTGCCATCAGAACAAACCGGTCCCGCCGTCCGCCCTGTGCAGTCCGGGATTGGTGCGATTCTGCCGTCAGAATGAAGGAATACAATGCGTAAGCTTTTCGTCGCTCTCACCCTGCTGTCGGCAACCCTTTCGACGGCGGCATTCGCCCAGGCAGGACGCGGTACCGACGCCGAGCAGAAGGCCTGCACGCGCGATGTGCAGAAGTTCTGCCGTCCGGTCATCGACCAGGGCGATTTCACGATCCTCGCCTGCCTCAAGGAGAACCGGGCCAAGATCTCCCAGGCCTGCGACCAGGTCCTGAAGAACCACAACCAGTAAGCTCGGCCACTGGCCCACAAAGGCGGCCTGGGGCCACCTTTTTCAGGGCCGGATCCGCTGGGCTGCCATCGCGAGACAGGATTGGTTTTGCGGCCGTATTCCCCTATATGGGGGCCGCGGCCGCGAGCCGCCGGCCAAAGCCCGTGCGGGCGAAAAAGCCCTTCCTGTCCAAACGATTGTAAACCAGCCCTCGATGACCTCTGCGAGCGAATTGCGATCCGGCAAAGGTGACCGCGACGAGAATTTTCCCGTCGCGTCCTGGATCATTCATCCGCGTCATCGCGCGCTGATACTCGCCTATTACAACTTCGTCCGTACCGCCGACGACATCGCCGATCACGCGACGCTGCCGGGCGACGAGAAGCTTCGCTATCTCGACCTGCTCGAGGCGGAACTGCTCGGCAAGGGCGATACCCAGGCCGAAGCCGTCAGCCTGCGCAATGCGCTGGCCGAGCGCGGCATGGCACCGCGCCACGCGCTCGACGTGCTGATCGCGTTCCGCATGGACGTGACCAAGCTGCGCTACGAGACCTGGGAAGAGGTCATCCATTATTGCCGTTACTCGGCCATGCCGGTCGGCCGCTTCATGCTCGATGTCCACGGCGAGGACACCTCGACTTGGGCCGCGTCGGATGCGCTCTGCGCCGGCCTCCAGATCAACAATCATCTCCAGGATTGCGGCAAGGATTTCCGCGAGCTCAACCGCGTCTACCTGCCGCGCGACGCGCTGGCCGCGAGCGGCGCCTCGGTCGAGCAGCTCGGCCTCGCGCAATCGCCGCCGCAAATGCTGGCCTGCCTGCAAGGCCTCGCCGTGCGCAACGAAGCGCTGCTGAACGAGGGCAGGTCGTTGGCCGCCGAGATTCGCGATGTCCGCCTCGGCGTCGACGTCGCTGTGATCCAGGCCTATGCCGACCGCATCGTGCGCCTGCTGAAGGTGCGCGATCCCTTGCGCGAGCGCGTGCATCTGAACAAGTTCGAGCTTCTCACTTTCAGCCTCGCCGGCATGATCGGCGAAGTCGGCCGCCGCGCCATCGGACGCAAGGCCATTTCCAGACCGGGGACTGCACATGACGCTTGAGGCGACCGCGCCCAGCGCCAATTACGGCTCGTCCGCATCGAACAGCTCCTTCTACGCTGCGATGCGCATCCTGCCGCATGACCAGCGCGAAGCGATGTTTCAGATCTACAGCTTCTGCCGTCAGGTCGACGACATCGCCGATTCCGACGGCCCGCGTGACGAGCGGCTTGCCGCGCTTCAGGAGTGGCGCAACGATATCGATGCGCTCTACCAGGGCAATCCGCCGCCGCGGCTGCAGGACTACGTCGCCTCGGTGAAGACCTTCGGTCTGAAGCGGGAAGATTTCCTCGCCATTGTCGACGGCATGGAGATGGACGTGCCGCAGGACATCCGTGCGCCCGACATGGCGACGCTGGATCTCTATTGCGATCGCGTCGCCAGCGCCGTCGGGCGTCTGTCGGTGCGCGTGTTCGGGCTGCCGGAAGAGGACGGCATCCAGCTCGCCCATCATCTCGGCCGCGCGCTGCAACTCACCAACATCCTGCGCGACATCGACGAGGATGCCGGTCTCGGCCGGCTCTATCTGCCGCGCGAGGCGCTGCTGCATGCCGGCATCACCTCCGACGATCCGAACCGCGTGATCACCGAGCGCGCGCTGCCGAAGGTGTGCGTGCCGCTGACGCAGCGTGCGAAGGCTCATTTCGAGAAGTCGGACGAGATCATGAATCGCAACAAGCGCCGCGCCGTGCGCGCGCCGCGGATCATGTCGAAATACTATCATTCCATTCTGGACCTCCTGATCGCGCGCGGCTTCAACGCGCCGCGCGAGCCGGTGCGTGTGTCGAAGGTCACACGCATCCTGATCCTGCTCCGTTACGCTTTCATCTGATGCAAAAGACAGCTCACATCATCGGCGCTGGAATTTCCGGCCTCTCTGCCGCCGTGCGGCTCGCCAATGCCGGCTACAAGGTCGCCGTGCACGAGGCGACGCACCAGGCCGGCGGCCGCTGCCGTTCCTATTTCGACGGCGCCACCAATCTCACCATCGACAACGGCAATCACCTGCTGCTGTCGGGCAACAGCCACGCGCGCGCCTATGCGCGCTCGATCGGCACCGAGGCCGGCCTCGTCGGCCCTGACAGCGCGCAGTTTCCCTTCGTCGACATCAAGACCGGGCAGCGCTGGCAGATCGATCTCGGCAAGGGCCGGATGCCGACCTGGGTGCTCGACGAGAGCCGCCGCGTTCCTGATACGGGTCTCACTGATTACCTGAAGCTGGCGCCGCTGATCTGGGCGTCGGAACAGACGCTCGTCGGCAAATCGATTCCCTGCGAGGGGGTTCTTTATCAGCGCCTGGTACAGCCGCTGCTGCTTGCTGCGCTCAATGTGGATCCGCCCGAGGGCTCGGCCGGGCTCGCCGGCGCGATCGTGCGCGAGACGCTGCTGGCTGGTGGGCAGGCGTGCCGTCCGCTGATCGCGCGCGACGGTCTCAGCGCCGTGCTGATCGAGCCGGCCGTGAAATTCTTGCAGGAGCGCGGCCACACCGTTCAGCTCGGCCATGAGCTGCGCTCGTTCGCGACCAATGACGGCAAGGTCGGCGCGCTGAATTTCGGCGGCGAGGATGTGATCGAAATCGGCGAGGGCGACGTCGTCGTCATGGCGGTGCCGCCGCGCGCGGCCGCGAGCCTGCTGCCGGGCCTGAAGACGCCGACCGAATTCCGCGCCATCGTGAATGCGCATTTCCGCTTCGAGCCGCCGCCGGGCTCGGCGCCGATCCTCGGCGTGATCGGCGGCGTCGTGGAGTGGCTGTTCGCGTTCCCGAACCGGCTCTCCGTCACCATCAGCAACGGCGACCGTCTGGTCGACATGCCGCGCGAGGAACTCGCACAGGCGATCTGGAACGACGTCTGCAAGGCGGGCGGGGTGTCCGGCGAGCTGCCGCCGTGGCAGATCGTGCGCGAGCGCCGGGCGACTTTCGCGGCCACGCCGGCGCAAAATGCCCTGCGTCCCGGGCCGGCGACCGCGCTGAAAAACCTGTTTCTTGCCGGCGATTGGACTGCTACGGGATTGCCTGCAACCATCGAGGGATCGGTCCGGTCGGGTGACCGGGCCGCAGATCTGGTTTTGGCCGCCAAGAAATCTTGAAAGAGATCTTGAAAGGCGGCCCTGACGGGCAAGTGTCCCGGTCAACTTCAATCGACTATCGGAGCATTCGAGCGACATGGATTCCGTGAACGCGACGCGCCGTGAGGCAGTGGAATCAAGGGTGTTGGAATCGAGCATTGCGTCGGCGACGCAGGGCGTGCTCGACTTCCAGCAACCCGACGGTCATTGGGTGTTCGAGCTCGAAGCCGACTGCACGATCCCGGCCGAATACATCCTGCTGCGCCACTATCTCGCCGAGCCCGTCGATGCCGCGCTCGAGGCCAAGATCGGCAACTATCTCCGTCGCATCCAGGGCGCCCATGGCGGCTGGCCGCTGGTGCATGACGGTGTGTTCGACATGAGCGCCAGCGTGAAGGCGTATTTCGCGCTGAAGATGATCGGCGATTCCGTCGATGCTCCGCACATGGTGCGCGCACGCGAGGCGATCCACGCCCGCGGCGGCGCGATCAACAGCAACGTCTTCACCCGCTTCCTGCTCGCGACGTTCGGCGTGATGACGTGGCGAGCGGTGCCGGTGCTGCCGATCGAGATCGTGCTGCTGCCGTTCTGGTCGCCGTTCCACCTCAACAAGATTTCCTATTGGGCGCGCACCACCATGGTGCCGCTGATGGTGATCGCCGCGCTGAAGCCGCGCGCGAAGAATCCGAAGGGCGTCGGCATCGACGAGCTGTTCCTGCAGGACCCGCGCTCGATCGGCATGACCGCAAAGGCCCCGCACCAGAGCCTGGCCTGGTTCGTGCTGTTTCGTGCACTCGACGGCATCTTGCGCGTGGTCGAGCCGATGTTCCCGAAGAGCCTGCGCCAGCGTGCGATCGGCGCGGCGCTCGCCTTCATCGAGGAACGGCTCAACGGCGAAGACGGCATGGGCGCGATCTATCCGCCGATGGCCAACATCGTCATGATGTACGACGCGCTCGGCAAGGACGAGAATTTTCCGCCGCGCGCGATCACGCGCCGGGGCATCGACAAGCTGCTCGTGATCAATGACGACGAGGCCTATTGCCAGCCCTGCGTTTCGCCGGTGTGGGACACGACGCTCACCGCGCACGCGCTGCTGGAGGCCGGCGGCGACAAGGCGGTGCCCGCGGCCAAGCAGGGCCTCGACTGGCTGATCCCGAAACAGGAGCTCGAGGTGAAGGGCGACTGGGCGGTGAAGCGGCCCGACGTGCGCCCTGGCGGCTGGGCATTCCAGTACAACAACGCCCATTACCCCGACCTCGACGACACCGCCGTGGTGGTGATGTCGATGGACCGCATGCGCCGGGAACACGGCGAGACCGGTTATGACGACGCGATTGCCCGCGGCCGCGAGTGGATCGAGGGCATGCAGAGCGACGACGGCGGCTGGGCCGCCTTCGACGTCAACAACCTCGAATATTACCTGAACAACATCCCGTTCTCGGACCACGGCGCGCTGCTCGATCCGCCCACCGAGGACGTCACCGCGCGCTGCATCTCGATGCTGGCCCAGCTCGGCGAGACCGAGAAGACCAGCAAGCACGTCGCCGACGGCGTGGCCTACCTGCGCAAGACCCAGCACCCCGAGGGATCCTGGTACGGCCGCTGGGGTATGAATTTCATCTACGGGACCTGGTCGGTGCTGTGTTCCCTGAACATGGCCGGGGTCAGCCATAACGACCCCATGATTCGCAAAGCCGCGACCTGGCTGGCCTCGATCCAGAACAAGGACGGGGGCTGGGGCGAGGACGCCGTCAGCTACCGGCTCGACTACAAGGGCTGGGAAGCCGCCCCCTCGACCGCCTCGCAAACGGCATGGGCCTTGCTTGCTTTGATGGCGGCTGGCGAGGTCGATCACCCCGCAGTTGCCCGGGGGGTGGAGTACCTGATTGCAACACAGAACAAAAAAGGACTGTGGGACGAGCAGCGGTACACCGCCACGGGCTTTCCTCGTGTATTCTATCTGCGTTATCACGGTTACCCGAAGTTCTTCCCGCTGTGGGCGTTGGCGCGGTATCGGAACTTGCGGAACACCAACAGCAGGGTGGTAGGGGTCGGAATGTGACTTTGGGGATGGGGGACTATATTACCGCGGGTAATGCCATCGACCCGCGGCCGATTCTAATCGTGACCGGACTGGTTCAGGAGGCCCGCATCGCAGCCGGGCCCGGAATGGCGGTCATTTGTTCGTCGAGCAGCCCGACCCAGTTACGGGCGCTGCTGACGGTGGTGGATCCCAATTCGATTCGCGGCGTGATCTCGTTCGGCGTGGCCGGCGGGCTCGACCCGACCCTGCGCTCCGGCGACGTCGTGCTGGCGACCGAGGTGCTGTCTGGCGACGCCCGCTGGGCGGCCGGCCTGTCGCTCGGCGATGAGCTGATCGACCGCCTGACGTCCGGCCGCCGCCGCGTGGTGCGCGGCAGCCTGGCCGGCGCCGAGGAAGTGGTCACCAAAAGCTCCTGCAAGGCGGCGCTGCATTCGGAAACCGGCGCCTCCGCCGTCGACATGGAAAGCCATATCGCGGCCGCCTACGCCGCCGAAGTGGGGCTGCCCTTCGCCGCGGTCCGCGTCATCAGCGATCCCGCCCACCGCGCGCTGCCGGCCATCGCCCGCACCGCGATCAAGCCGAACGGCCAGATCGACCTCGCAGCGGTGCTCCGCGGCATCGTTCGCAACCCGGCGGCGCTGCATGCCCTGGTCTCGACCGGCATCGACTTCAACCGCGCGCTTCGCAGCTTGCGCGGCTGCCGCGACTATCTGATCGGGACCGAGCTGATCGAGAGCGAGACGCTGGTGTCGAAGGCGGCGTGAAGCGGCGGCTCGGAACTGACAATAGAAAAAGGCCCGGTCGCGCGACCGGGCCTTTTTGTTTGGTGTCCGTAGCCCGAATGAAGCGCAGCGTACTCCGGGATCGTGCGAAGTTCCCGGATTTCGCTGCGCTCCATCCGGGCATGCCTTCGCGCACGACGCTTCTACGGCTACGGGATGACGCCACGCGACGCGTCGGGCAACACATGTCAACAGCCGTCAATCCCCATTCATAAAAATATTCCACTTTCCCGAATTTCGGATTTATGGCATAGAGCCCCATCCCGGCCTTGCCAGAGGGGCGCTTCGCGATCGTCACGAGATGCGGGCCGGGGTGCGGTGGACGCGGCAGCGCCGGCGCGAAGGCGGTGACAGGGCGGGCAATCCCGTGAGTCATGCGCGACGCGCTACGACACGGCGCCGTAAAAGCGGCCAGGCTGGATATCGGGGGCGAGCACACGCGAGCCTGCGGTGCTTCGGCAGGGCCGTCCGCGGACGGAGAAGTCGTGTGGTCCCGGCGCCCGGGGTTCTGGCGTCAAGTCTTGCGGTGACGTGGCGGCCCAACCGGGTGCGCACGTCGATCAGCCGCGAAGGCGACGGGGGCAATAGTGCACCGCTCCCCGAGGAGAGCACGAAGGACACCGTTAAAACCATCCGCGCAGGGAAGGCCGGGCGACCGGCATCACCTGTGATCCACCCCGTGTGCATCTCTGTAGCGCACGGATCTGCGGGTGCCACCGGCGCCCGGCCTTCCCTGCGCCCTCTGGCTTCGGGGGCGAAGACCACAGCAAGACCCGGGCGAAATGTGCCGCGGGACCGCGAAGGTGTGTCTGCGATGAACAGGGCGGATCATGAGAGCAAGCCAGTGCCGCACACTCCGTCATTGCGAGCGCAGCGAAGCAATCCAGACTGTCTCCGCGGAGAGACTCTGGATTGCTTCGCTGCGCTCGCAATGACGTTGAGGCGAGCAGTGCGGCGCATGCGCAAAAGAAAAGGCCCGGTCGCGTTCGCGGCCGGGCCTTGTTCGTTCGAGCTGGCGGTTCGCGCTTATGCGGCCGTCGAAGCCTTCTGCGCGGCCTTGGCCTGCGCGGCGGCAGCCTCGTCCTTGCGGATCTCGGAGAGCTTCTTCTGGACCTGCTCCGAGAAGATGTACTGTGCCGGGCGCTGCTTCGACATGTCGATCTCCGGTGCCATCGGACCCGTGGTCCTGATGCCGCGCAGCGACACCCACATCGCCTTCAGCGGGCTGTTGATCGCAGCGGTCGCGGCGGTCGGCTCGTAGCCGCAATGGGCCATACAGTCGGCGCACTTCTCGTACTTGCCGGTGCCGTAGGTCTCCCAGTCGGTGGTGTCCATCAGCTCCTTGAAGGTCTTGGCGTAGCCTTCACCGAGCAGGTAGCAGGGCTTCTGCCAGCCGAAGATGTTGCGCGCGGGCATGCCCCACGGCGTGCACTCGTATTCCTGGTTGCCGGCGAGGAAGTCGAGGAACAGGCC